>FKKE01000167.1_pt1 | contig 364642 bp, 337 predicted proteins | sample 1106331 | NCBI WGS metagenome assembly FKKE01 (sample SAMEA3931202, study PRJEB13176) | freshwater metagenome | biome: Drinking water system; feature: drinking water; material: freshwater | place: China | collected 2013-02-06 | reverse complement strand
CTAATGCGTTTTCAAAGAAAGTGGACAATCTAAAGGCTGCTGTGGCCCTTCATTTCATGCACTATAACTTCGCCAAGGTCCACCAAACGCTGAGGGTGACACCGGCTATGCAGGCAGGGATTGCGGATCATGTCTGGAGCGTGGAAGAAATCGCGGGGCTGCTGGATTCAAACTGACCCACTACCACCCTTCCCCTTACCTTGACTTCTCGGAAGGCAATTCGTTAGACTCCGGCTCGCTCTTTTCCTGAATTTTCCAAGTCCCAGCAAAGGGTTACGAGTCGGGAGGCGGGTGTGTTTCAGGCCCTGACCCAGAAGTTTGATCGCGTGCTAAGGCAGCTCAGGGGGCAGGGTGTGCTCACCGAGCAGAACATGGCCGAGGCGCTCAAAGAGGTGCGCCTGGCGCTGCTCGAAGCGGACGTGAATTTCAAGATCGTCAAGGGCTTCATCGACCGGGTGAAAGACAAGGCGGTCGGGCAGGAAGTGCTGCGAAGCCTCACGCCCGGCCACCAGGTGGTCAAGCTGGTCTGGGAAGAGCTGCGCGACTTGATGGGCCAAGCCCAGGTCGGTCTGCGCCTGGCCCCGATCCCGCCGACCGTGATCATGATGGTGGGGCTGCAGGGAGCCGGGAAAACCACCACCTGCGGCAAGCTGGCCCGCCTGTTCAAGCAGCAGGGGCGTCGAGTCTTGCTGGTGGCGGCGGATCCCCGCCGGCCTGCGGCCGGCGACCAATTGGCCACGCTGGGCGCCACGCTCGACGTGCCGGTGCATCGGGCCGATCGCGCGTCGGCGACGCCGGAGGAGGTGGCGCGTCTGTGCCGCGAGGGAACCGAGCGGGGACGCGACCAGGGCTTCGACGTCGTCATTTTGGACACGGGCGGCCGGCTACACATCGACGAAACCTTAATGGGCGAGTTGGTCGGCATCAAGCAGACCGTCCAGCCGCAAGAAGTCCTGCTGGTCGCCGATGCCATGACCGGCCAGGACGCAGTGACGATGGCCGAGCGGTTCGACCAGGTCGTCGGGTTGACCGGCGTGATCCTGACGAAGGTCGAGGGCGATACCCGCGGCGGCGCGGTCCTGTCCATTCGGGCGGCGACGGGCAAGCCGATCAAATTCCTCGGCGTCGGAGAAAAGCTGGATGCCTTGGAGCCGTTCCATCCGGATCGCATGGCGTCCCGCATTCTCGGCATGGGCGACGTCCTGTCCCTGATCGAAAAGGCCCAGGAGGCCTATGCCCAGGAAGACGCGGCGGCGCTCGCCCAGAAGCTGACGTCGAAGACCTTGACGCTCGAGGACTTCCGCGAGCAACTGGGGCAGGTCAACAAGCTGGGCTCGTTCGAGCAGATTCTCGGCATGCTGCCCGGCGGCCAACGCCTGCAGGAGCATCTGGCGGGCGGCGAGGTGCCGGAGAAGGAAATCCGGCGGGTGGCGGCCATCATCGACTCGATGACCCCGAAGGAACGCCGGGACCATACGGTGCTCAACGGCAGCCGCAAGAAGCGGATCGCCCGCGGCAGCGGCACGACCGTGCAGGAAGTGAACCGGCTGATCAAGCAGTTCCTCGCCGCGCGCAAGATGATGAAGACGCTGACGGCGATGGGCGGCCGCAGGCAGTTGGCGCAGGCGCTGCGGGCGATGTGACGGCATCGACGAAAGTGATGGGCGAACAACCGTGACGGTGGCAAAGAGGAGGTCGTTGTGGCAGTTCATTTGCGATTGACGCGAACCGGTCGGCACAAACTCCCGCTGTATCGCGTGGTGGCGGCGGATTCCCGCAAGCCCCGCGACGGACGGTTTCTGGAAGTGCTCGGCATCTACAATCCCTGCAAGAATCCGCCGACCTTGGAGGTCAAGGAGGATCGGGTGCTGGATTGGCTCAAGAAAGGCGCACAGCCGAGCGTGACCGTGCGTACCGCGCTCCGCCGGTGCGGGGTCTGGAAGCAGTTCGAAGCGACGAAGGCCAAGAAGTAGCGGCGCGAGGGCGCACCCCGTGGCGGCGTCGCAGGACCTCATCGTCGTCGGCAAGATCCTCAAGCCCTTCGGGGTGCGTGGCGACATGCGAGTGCTGTCGCTGACCGACGTGCCGGGCCGGCTGGAAGCGCTCGCCGGTCGCGAGGTCACCTTGGCATTGGCCTCGGGGCGCAGCCGCACGGTGCGGATCGCCGGCGTGCGGGAGGACGGCGGCGGCTATCTGATCCGGATCGAGGGCTGCGCCAGCCCCGAAGAGGCGGCAGCGTTCCGCGGCGCGATGATTCAGGTGCCCCGCGGGCAGTCGCCGGTCCTGCCGGCCGGCCAATATTACGTCTGCGACCTCATCGGCCTCGAGGTGCGGGACGTGCACGGACGGAGTCTGGGCCGGCTGGAGGAGGTCGTCGAGACGGCGGACGCACACCTGTTCGTCGTGCGCGGCGAGGGGCGGGAAGTCCTGATTCCGGCGGCCAAACATTTGATCGTTTCGGTCGATGTCGCGGCCGGCGTCATGACGGTCCGGGGCATCGACGCATTGGTGGAGCAAACGGCGCATGTTGCGGTGTGAGATCGTCACCTTGTTTCCGGACATGGTCCGTCCCGTCTTGGGGCAGAGCATGCTCAAGCGTGCCCAGGAAAAGGGTCTGTTGACGGTCACGGTCCGCAATCTCCGGGACTATACCTGGGACCGCCATCAGGTAGCCGATGACACGCCCTACGGGGGCGGGGCGGGCATGGTGTTGAAGGCCGAGCCGGTCTTTCGCGCCGTGGATGCATTGGCCGAGGCTTACGGGAGCGACCGCAGCGGATTACGGATCCTGATGCCGTCGCCCCAAGGCCGTCCCTTCACGCAACGCATGGCCGAAGAGTTGAGCGGCGAGCGGCGGCCGATCGTGCTGCTCTGCGGCCACTATGAAGGGATCGACGAGCGGGTGCGGCTCGGTTTGGAGCCCGAAGAAGTCTCGATCGGCGACTATGTACTGACGGGGGGCGAGTTGCCGGCGCTGGTGATCGTGGACGCCGCCGTGCGGCTGATCCCGGGGGTGCTCGGCGATCCGGAATCGGCGCAGGCCGATTCCTTTTCCGAGGCGCTGCTGGACCATCCGCACTATACCAGGCCGGCGGAAGTCCGGGGCCTGGCCGTGCCGGAGGTGCTGGTCTCGGGCCATCACGAGGCGGTGCGGCGGTGGCGCCGCAAGGAGGCCTTGCGCAGCACGTGGCTCAAGCGTCCGGATCTCTTGCGGGACCGGGCCTTGAGCGAGGAAGACCGGCGGTTGCTCGACGAAGCGAGGCAGGAACAGGAGACAGGAACCATGTCGGAAGTCCGGGGAGGAGGGGTGCGATCATGAACAGGTTGGAGCGACTCCAACGTACGATGACGAAGAAGACCGTGCCGCAGTTCGAAATCGGCGACACGGTGCGGGTGCACGTCAAGGTGGTCGAGGGCGACAAAGAGCGGATTCAAGTCTACGAAGGCACCGTCATCGGGCGGCGGGGCGCGAGCAACAGCGAGACCTTCACGGTGCGGAAGCTGTCCTACGGCGTCGGCGTCGAGCGAATTTTCCCGGTCCACTCGCCCAGCGTCTCGCGGGTCGAGGTGGTGCGCCAGGGCAAGGTGCGGCGGGCCAAGTTGTACTACCTTCGATCGAAGAAGGGCAAGACGGCGAAGGTGAGCGAACGGGAGTTTACCGGCGAGTCCAAGGTTGCGGTGGCCGCAGCCGGCGAATCGGCGGCATCGTAGTCCGGCGGACGTCCGGGCGCCTGTCCGGGCGGCGACAGAGGCGGCGAGTCCGGAGCGGGCGCGTGGCGCCCGCGGAACCAGCGGGGCGGTTGGAGGGCGTGGAGCCGACCGACGTCTTTGAACGAGAAGCCCATCGCCGTGGCTATCGCCTGGTTGCCGGTGTCGACGAGGCGGGCCGCGGGCCGTTGGCGGGGCCCGTCGTCGCCGCGGCGGTCATCTTGCCGCGACGGTGCGTCATCAACGGTCTTGACGATTCCAAGCAAGTGGCCGAAGACGAGCGGGCGCGCCTCTACGCCGTGATCGGCCAGCGCGCCGTGGCGATCGGCATCGGCTCGGCCAGTCCCCGCGAAATCGACGCCCTGAACATCCTCGAAGCCACCAGACTGGCCATGAGCCGGGCCGTGTCGGCCCTCTCGCCGTTCCCCGATTTCCTCCTCCTCGATGCCGTGCGGATTCGTGCGGTGGCCTTGCCGCAGCGGCCGATCGTCAAGGGCGACGCCTTGTCCGTCTCCATCGCGGCTGCGTCTATCGTTGCGAAGGTGACCCGGGATCGGCTCATGCTGGATTACCACCGGCAGTACCCACAGTACAACTTCCACGCGCACAAGGGCTATCCGACGCCCGAGCATCTGCAAGCCTTGGCCGAAGTCGGACCCTGCGACATTCACCGGCTCAGTTTTCGCCACGTCCGGCGGGCCGAAACGGAGGGAAACGATGCGGCGGGGCGGGCGCTCCGATGATCCCCGCGTCCCATGCCTTCGGGCGGGAGGCCGAAGCGGCCGCGGCAGAGGCGCTTCGCCGCAAGGGATACCGCATTGTGGAGCGCAATCTCCGCCTGCCGGGCGGTGAATTGGACTTGGTCGCCGAGTTGGGAACCCTCGTGGTCTTTGTCGAAGTCAAGGCCCGGCGCTCCGAGGCATTCGGCGGGGCGGTGTCGGCCGTGGATGGACGGAAGCAGACCAAACTGATCAAGCTGGCGGCGCAGTACGTGGCCCGGCGGTCCCTTCAGGGACGTCCCTGCCGGTTCGACGTGGTCGTGTGTTCGGGCTCGCCGGACCGACGGATGACGGTCCAGCACATCGAACATGCGTTCGAAGTGCCTGGGGATCGTTTGGAATGGTAGCGCGGCCGTGATCCAATTTTTCCACGTGAACAAATCCTACGAGCGCCGCCCCGCGCTGGTGGACATCAATGTGCAGATTCCCAAGGGCGACTTCGTGTTGCTGATGGGCCCCAGCGGCGCAGGGAAGACCACGTTGTTGCGGCTGCTGTTCGCCGACGAGCAGCCGGACGAAGGCCAGATCGTCGTACAGGATCGGAACATCGCGAAGATTCGTCCTTCGGAAGTGGCGCAATTGCGGCGCAAGATGGGCGTCGTTTTCCAGGACTTCAAGCTGCTTCAGAAGAAGACGGTGTTCGACAATGTCGCGCTGCCGCTGGTGGCACAGGGGGCGGCGTCGTTCGATATCGGGCGAAAAGTCGCCGAGGCCTTGCGCGCCGTCGGCATCGAGCACAAGCAGGATTCGTGGCCGGCGATGCTGTCGGCGGGCGAGCAGCAGCGGGTCTGCATCGCGCGCGCGATCGTCAACAGGCCGCTGGTGTTGCTCGCCGACGAGCCGACCGGCAACATGGACCCGGACCTGTCGGCCGAGATTCTCGCGCTGCTCAAGTCGATCAACGTGCTGGGGACAACGGTCGTGGTGGCGACGCACGACCGGGACGTAGCCAGGCAACTCAACCGCCGGGTGGTCACGTTGGCGCAGGGGCGTGTGGTGTCGGACCAGGGGGCGGGGGCGTGAGACGCGCGGGCTATCTTTTGCGCCAGGCGGCGGACAATATCCGCCTGAATCGCACGACCAGCGTGTTGGCGGTCGCGACGACCGGGTTCACGCTGGCCTGCTTCGGCGTGTTTCTGCTGGTGTACCTCAACATGCGGGGCGTGGTCGTGCAGTTGCAGGACGAGATCAAGGTGGCCGTGTACCTCCACGATACGATCACGGCCGGGCAGCGGGCCGACTTGGAGCGACGTGTGGCGGGTGATCCGGAGGTCGCCGCCGTGGCGTTCGTGTCCAAGGAACAGGCGCTCAAGGATTTTCGTGAGCAATTCCCGTCGGAGGCGGACTTGCTGCAAGGGATGGAGGACAACCCCTTGCCGGCGTCGTTTGTCGTGACGATCGCGCCGCGATTCCGTTCGTCCGAATCGATCAAGCGCTGGGCGGATCGGCTCAAGTCGGCGCCCGGCGTCGCGCAGGTGCAATACAGCCGGGATTGGATCGACAACCTCGCCATGATCGTCGAATATCTGGAAGTCGTCTCGTTCGCCGTCGGGGCACTGCTGGCCTTGGCCTCGGTCACGATCATCGCCAACACGATCCGGCTGACCTTGTACGCCCGCCGCGATGAACTCGACATTCTCCGGCTGGTCGGCGCGAGCCGCGCTTTTATCGGCGTGCCCTACGTGATTGAAGGCGCCGCGCTGGGCGGCGTGGGGGCGGTGCTGGCCCTGGTGCTGCTGCGAAGCGGCTTCGAATATTTCAAGCTGCACCTTGGCTTTTCCAGCCGGATCCTGGGCATGCCGACGTTCGGATTTTTCCCCCTGCCGGTGGCCGGCCTGTTCGTGCTGGCCGGCCTGCTGTTGGGCTGCGCGGGCAGCCTGGTATCCCTGGCGACCTTTTCCCGAGCCAAGCCATGAAAAGACGGGCGGGTCTTATCCTGGTGTGGGCGGTGGGGGCCGCCTTGGTGAGCGGCGTGATAGCCCCGCGGTCGGGCAGCCACGATGCGTGGGCTGCGCGGGACCGTCACGATGCGGGCCGCCAGAAGATCGAGCAAAAGATCGAGAAGGAGCGGCGGACGCTGGAACAGATCAAATCGGAGCTTCAAACGACCAAGCAACAGGCTGCCGAGGTCGAAAAGCAACGCGAGTACACGCTGCAAGCCGTGCAGGATTTGGACGGACGGCTGGCCGTCAGCCGGCAGGCGCACCAGGAAGTCAGCCGAAAGCTCAAGCAGAAGGACCGGGAAATCCAAGAGATCAACGAGCAGTTGGATGGTCTGCGGGACCGCGTACAAACCCGCCGCCGTTCCATTCTGGGCCGGTTCCGCGTACAGTACATGGAGGGGCGGTTCGGGCAGTTGAAAGCCGTGCTGACCGCCGAAACGGCGGCGGAGTTGCAGCGGCGCGTCCATTATCTTTCCGTTCTATCCAAACGAGAGTATGATTTGATGCAGGCCTATCGAACGGACGCCGAACGGTTGGAACGGATCGAGGCGCAGCGGACCGAGGCACGGGATCAAATGGCGGCCTACAAGCTGGAGACGGAACGGAAGCTCGAGGCCGTCAAGGGGTTGAAACGGGACAAAGTCGTGTTGTTGGCCAAGATCACTCACGAAAAACATGCCTATGACCGGGCCGTGGCCGAGTTGGAGAAGTCGGCGGCCCGGGTGGATTCTTTGTTGAGGGAATTGGAACAGCGCCGGCGCGCGGCCCTGGCCAAGCCCTATCGGGAACCGTCGGCCCCCCATCCGTCCAGGGGGACGCTGCTGTGGCCGGCCGACGGCGAGGTGGTCTCGCATTTCGGACGCCAAAAACATCCGACCTTCGAGACCTATGTCATGAAAAAGGGAATCGAGATTCGGACGGCGGAGGGCAGCGCGATCCGTGCGGTGATGGCGGGGACCGTCGCGTATGCCGATTGGCTGAAGGGGTACGGCCTCGTGGCGATCCTCGATCACGGCAACGGGTTGTTTTCCCTCTACGCCCATGCGTCCCAGCTCCTGGTGAAGCTCGGAGATCGGGTCGAGGCGGGGACGGCGATCGGGACGACGGGCGATACCGGCATGACGGGCGACAACACGCTCTATTTCGAGTTGCGCGACGGCACCGAGCCGGTCGATCCGATGGGATGGCTGGCCAGGCGGCGATAAGCGGACACGGACCAAGGAAAGGAATGCGGCATGCGCGAGCTTGAGCGATCGAGATGGTGGTATGCGGGACCGATCATCGTCATGGCCCTGCTGGTCGGCGTACTGATCGGCAAGGGGTGGGAGCGGACCGGGCATGCCAGCGAGACCTACGAAGAACTCAAGACGTTTTCCGAAGTGCTCACCCAGATTCAGAAGCACTACGTGGAAGACGCCAAGCCCAAGGACCTGGTGCAGGGCGCGATCCGCGGCATGTTGGCGACGCTCGACCCCCATTCCGCGTTCATGACGCCGGAGATGTACAAGGAGATGCAGGTCGAGACGAAGGGCGAATTCGGCGGGGTGGGCATTCAGATCGGTATCAAAGAAAATCGGCTGGCTGTCATCGCGCCGATCGAGGGCACGCCGGCGCACCGCGCGGGCATCAAGGCGGGCGACTTCATCGTCAAAGTGAACGACGAGAGCACCAAGGATCTGACCCTGATGGATGCGGTGCAAAAGATGCGCGGGCCGAAGGGCTCCAAGGTCAGTCTCACCGTTCAGCGCGACGGCGTGCCGGACCTGCTGCTCTTCACCCTGGAGCGGGACATCATCAAGATCGAGAGCGTCAAATCCAGGGTGATCGAAACCAACATCGGCTACATCCGCTTGACGCAATTCCAAGAGGCAAGCGGCAAGGACATGGCCAAGGCGCTCAAGAAGCTGCGCGAGCAGAAATTGCAGGGGACGATCCTGGATCTGCGCAACAACCCCGGCGGGCTGCTGACGGCGGCGGTCGAGGTATCGGAGCAGTTCGTGGGGCCGGGCAAGCTGATCGTCTATATCAAGAGCCGGGACGGCCGGAAGGACGAATACGTCTCGCGGGCGAAGGACCAGCCGGAGGAGACGCCGCTGATCGTGTTGGTGAACGAAGGGTCGGCCAGCGCGTCGGAAATCGTGGCCGGCGCCCTGCAAGATTGGGGGAAGGCGGTCATTATCGGCAATACGACCTTCGGCAAGGGCTCGGTGCAGACGATTCTTCCGCTGTCCGACGGGTCAGGACTCAGGCTGACGACGGCCAAGTACTACACGCCGAAGGGCCGTTCGATCCAATCCACGGGGATCACACCGGATATCGTCGTCAAGCTACCGACCACCGTGGCGGCGGCCAAGGCTGGGGACAAGGCAGGCGAAAAAGATGGCGAGGCGAAGACACCGAAAGGAATCGGCAGCGGTGGGCCCTCGGCGCCGGCCAAGCCGACCGAGGAGGCAGCGCCCAAGGTTCCGCCCGCTCCCGGCGATCTCGGCGCCGAGGTTTCGGTGGAGGACGATCCGCAATTGCAAAAAGCCGTCGAGTTGCTGAAGACGTGGAAAATCTTCAAAGACCTGCGGCCGCTCTGAACATGAAATGTTGTAATTGTTCATCGGTTCTGAGATGGAAAATCAACGAGAGGGCATAACTTCAGTGCCAGACGGTCAGAAGCAAGCGCGAGATGACAAGGGCTTTTATCAGCCTTATGCTGACGCGAAAAATTTGCGGGTGTGGTTTATAGCTTATGGGAATAGGTGGTCCCACTCTTTTTTAACGAATGAATCCGCTCAGAAGCTCCTTCTTGCTAGTGGGCATGCCAAATCCATTGCATACACCTTTCTCGGGGGTGTAGCCGTTCAGATTTTTATGGCTATGCTTTATAAGACTTCCATGTGGTATTTGTATGTTGGGGAGCTTGAAAAAGCATTCAAGTCACAATGGATTTATAAAGTGGCAGATAAGCTCTCTGATATGTATTGGATCGAGGCCGTAGCTGACCTGCTTACGCTGGGGCTGTTTGGTTGCGCTACGGTCAGAATAATCGGCGTATTTGCGCCATGACAAACTGACGTTGTTCGGCGTCAGCTCTTCGTTTCACCACGCGCCGATCTTTTTGTTTGAGCCGGGCTAGGTCATTGACAGCCTGCCTACTGGACGAGTAGGCTGACCAAAATTTTGGTCAATATGAGGCCTGCATGTCCAAGATCATGCCGATATCGGAAGTGAAAGCGCGGTTGCCGGAACTCGTGACCGGGGTGGCGGACCGCGAGGAGGAGATTGTCGTGACCCGGAACGGCAAGCCCACCGCCGTGCTGGTGAATTACGACGAGTATGAGCGGTTGAAGGAAACGTTGGACGTGTTGAGCGATGCGGGTCTGATGAAGCAGATTCGCCGAAGCCAACGGTCCATGGCTAGGGGCGAAAAGGGGTTGTCCTTTGAGGAGGTCTTCGGAGAGCCTCTGATTCCTACCAGACGCCGCGTAAGGAAATGATTCGTTTCCGTCTGGACGTTCGTTCCCATGTCGCAGCGGTCATCCGGCACCTTCCTCCGGAACTCAAGCCTGGTATCAAGGCAGCTATTCGAGAGATCGGCGGAGATCCGTTTCACGGCGAGCCGCTGCACCGTGAGCTTGAAGGGCTGTGGAAATATCGTGTCCGGCGATTTCGGATCGTCTATGCTATCGACCGTGAGGCGAAGACGGTCACGATCATGGCCGTCGGACACCGACGGACCATCTACGAAGAGGCGGCGGAGCTGATTCGTCGTCGGCCGTGAACGAAGAAGGCGTCGTTGCTTCAGCCGACGTTTTTTCGCTCCTGGATCGCGGCGAGGATGTCGTCGTCGGAGGCGGTGAGGCCGGGCAGGGTGCGGAGCATGTGGGAACGCACGAGGGCTTCGAGGTCGGCCAAGGATCGGATGCCCAGCTTGAAATAGAGGTGCTGGACGATGGGCTCGGTCAGGCCGGGCAAGGTTCTCCAGGCGGCGATCTCGTCCGGCAGCGGCGTCTTGAGTTCCTCGTAGGTTTGGACGGTTCCTGTCCGGAGAAATTCCTGAATTTTCCCCGCCAAGTCTCGGCCGATGCCCGGAAGATCTTGGAGCGTCCCCCGATCGGCCATGTCCGTGATGTCTTCTTCAAGAGTTGCGAGAAGGTCCGCCGCGCGCCGATAGGCTCGGATACGGTGGGGATTGGCTCCGCGGGACGCCAGGAGGTCGGCCGTCGTGCGGAAGAGATGGGCCAGCTTCTGGTTGCGTGCGAACATGGGCGACCGTCGAAGATGCCCCATCCTATCAGCGCGTCCCCGCGGCTGCAAACCCGTCGTTTCCCCGTGTTGACAGGGTCTTTGACCGTCCCGTAGGATGCCTCGGTCGGTGACAAACGGCATGGTGATTACGGTCAATGGGGAGCGGCGGGAGACGGCACCGGGCACGACGGTCAGCGGGTTGCTTCGCGAATTGGAGATTCGTGCGGATCGCGTGGCCGTCGAGCTGAACCTGGAAATTCTCGAGAAACAGGACTTCGAGCGGCGCGCGCTATGCGAGGGGGATCGCGTGGAGATTCTGAGTTTTATCGGCGGCGGCGCGGGACCGCAGGGGCAATAAACGAGGTGGGTTATGCACGAGGATCGACTGATCATCGCGGGGCGTGAGTTCAGGTCTCGCCTCTGGGTCGGGACCGGCAAATACAAGGATTTTGCCGAGACGCGGAAAGCCATCGAGGCCTCCGGGGCCGATGTCGTAACCGTTGCCGTGCGGCGGGTGAATATCACCGATCGCTCGAAAGAGAACCTGCTCGATTACCTCGATCCCAAACGCTACACAATTCTGCCCAACACGGCCGGCTGCTACACGGTCGAGGACGCCGTACGGTACGCACGGCTCGCCCGTGCGGCCGGTGTGTCGGATCTCGTCAAGCTGGAAGTGATCGGCGACGAACGTACCTTATTTCCCGATACCGCCGGCTTGATCGAGGCCGCGAAGATTCTCGTCAAGGAAGGGTTCGTCGTCCTGCCTTATACGAACGACGATCCCATCGTGGCCAAAAAACTGGTCGAGATCGGGTGCCCGGCGGTCATGCCGCTGGCGGCGCCGATCGGTTCCGGCCTGGGCATCCGCAATCCCTACAACCTCAAGATTTTGATGGAGAGCGTGAAGGTGCCGGTCGTGGTCGATGCCGGAGTCGGCACGGCGTCCGATGCGGCGCTCGCGATGGAATTGGGGGCGGACGCGGTGTTGATGAACACGGCCATCGCGGGAGCCCAGGACCCCATCATGATGGCCGAAGCCATGCGGCACGCGGTCGATGCGGGACGCTTGGCCTATCGGGCCGGGCGGATACCCCGCAAACTCTACGCCACGGCGAGCAGCCCGATCGAGGGAATGCTCTGAGCCGCGTCGACTTTTCTCTCTATCTCATCACCGACCGGCATCAGACCGGAGGCCGTCCGCTGGTGCCCCTGCTCGTCGAATCCGTTCGGGCCGGTGCCCGCGCGATCCAGCTACGGGAGCGGGATCTCCCCACGCGGCAGGTGATGGCGCTTGCCGCGGAGGTCATCGCGGCCGTCCGGCCACTGGGCGCCAAAGTACTGCTGAATGACCGTCTCGATGTGGTCATGGCGCTGGGGGCCGACGGCGTACACCTGCGGTCCGACAGCCTGCCCGTTGGCGTCGCCAGGCGCCTGCTCGGCGACGGTCCGCTGATCGGTGTCTCCGTCCATGCGGCGGAAGAGGCGGAACGGGCGGAACGCGAGGGGGCGGATTTCGTCGTATTCGGGCCGATCTACGAGACACCGTCCAAGCAGGCCTATGGCCTGCCGGTTGGGCCGAAGGCGCTCGAAGATGCGGCGAGGCGGTGCCGCCTTCCGATTTTTGCCGTCGGCGGGCTGACGGCGGAGCGGGCGCAGGAGGTGCGACGCGCCGGGGCACGGGGCGTCGCCGTCATTTCGTCGATTCTCGGTGCCCCTTCGGTCGGACAGGCGACGCAGGCCATGATCGAGTCGCTCGGCCAGACTACGTAGTCAGGCTGAACGACGTCGGTCGGCGGACTCGCAGGGGCTCGTGGCGCGCGCCAATACCGTGCGGAGAACGAGCGGTGCAGTTGACCATGTAGGGGGCCGATGATAGAATTCGCGCGCTACGACAGTGTGCCGCGTAGCGAGGCCGCCTCGACGAGACATCGGGAAGCAGCCGTATGAGCGATGCGAAGCGGGGTTCCGGTCGACTCGGGTCCCTCCGTGATTCGGTCAGGAAAATCGCCGGACGTCTGGGAGACGGGGAGACGGGCGCGATGAAAAAACACGACGAGGAGAGCCGGGAAATCGAAAAGTTGCGGATGCAAGTGCTCTCGATGGAGGAGGAAGTCCGGCGCCTCCAACATGCCCGGTTCCAGCTCGATCAAGCCCACCGCCAGAACGAGCGGCTGACCTCGACGCTCCAAGAAGCCAAAACGCAGATCGAAGCCCTGCGAAGCGAAGTCGACAAACTGACGGCGCCGCCGTCCACCTACGCCATTTTCTCCAGCCTCAATGCCGACCTGACGGCCAACGTCTACGTCACGGGCCGAAAAATGAAGGTCAGCATTCACCCGTCCATCAATGCGAAAGAGCTCAAGAAGGGGCAGGAAGTCGTCCTCAACGAGGCCTTCAATCTGATCGAGTCCCGCGAGTTCGACGGGAAGGGCGAAGTCGTTCGGCTCAAAGATTTGCTGGAAGGGCAGCGCGTCTTAGTGACTCTCCATCTTGACGAAGAGAAAGTGGCCGAGCTGGGCGAGCCACTGTGGCTCGAGCGGCTCAGTGTCGGCGATCACCTGCTCTACGATCCTCGGTCCGGCTACGTCATCGAAAAGCTGCCGAAGTCGGAAGCCGAAGAACTGGTGCTGGAGGAGGTGCCGGACGTCAGCTACGAGGACATCGGCGGGCTGCGGGCCGAGCTCGAACAAGTCCGAGACGCGGTCGAACTGCCGTTCCTGCACCCCGATCTCTTCAAGGAACACCGCTTGAGCCCGCCCAAGGGGGTGCTGCTCTACGGCCCTCCCGGGTGCGGCAAAACGATGATCGCCAAGGCGGTCGCCCATTCGATCGCGAAAAAGCTCAGCCACCTCAAAGGCCGGGAACTCCGAAGCTATTTCCTGCACGTGAAGGGGCCGGAGCTGCTGAACAAATACGTCGGGGAATCCGAGCGGCAAATCCGCGAGGTCTTCAAGAAAGCCAAGGAAGGGGCGGCCAACGGCAATCCGGTCATCGTCTTTTTCGACGAGATGGACGCGCTGTTCCGCACCAGGGGGACGGGCATTTCGTCGGACATCGAGTCGACCATCGTGCCGCAGTTCCTGTCCGAGATCGACGGGGTGGAGCGTCTACGCAACGTCATCGTGATCGGCGCCAGTAATCGCCAGGACCTCATCGATCCGGCCGTGCTGCGGGCCGGCCGCTTGGACGTCAAGGTCAAGATTTCGCGGCCGGATGCGAACGCCGCCCGAGAAATTTTCCGCAAATACTTGACCGTCGAGCTGCCCTTCGCGGCGGACGAGCTCGAGCGCAGCGGGCAAGACCGTCCGGCGTTGGTGGAGCAATTGGTCAATCTGACCGTCGATTCGATGTACGCGATGTCCGACGATAACAAGTTCCTGGAAGTCACCTACGCCAACGGGGAAAAGGAAATCCTCTATTTCAAAGATTTCGCCAGCGGCGCGTTGATCGAGGGGATCGTGTCGCGCGCGAAAAAATACGCCATCAAGCGGGCGATCGCCACGCAGGAAAAGGGATTGAAGCGGGACGATCTCATCAGGGCCATCCGGGAAGAGTTCAAGGAGCACGAAGATCTGCCGAACACTACGAATCCCGACGACTGGGCGAAGATCGCCGGGAAAAAAGGCGAGAAGATCATTCACGTACGGACGATCACGGCCGGATCGACGGAGTCCCGCCGCATCGAGACCATTACCACGGGCCACTATTTCTAGCTCCTGGAGCCTGCGCACCCTTCATGATCGCTTCACGAGTGCTGGGAACCGAGACCGAGTTCGGCATCGCGGCCCGCGATGCCGACGCGCTCGATCCGGTCTCCAATTCCATCCACCTGATCGGTCAGTATCCTGCCCTGCCGGCCCCTCACGCGATCTGGGATTACGAGAACGAAAATCCCTTGCTCGACGCCCGGGGGTTCGAAGTGGAGGGGGAGCGCGAGCGCCCGGGGCCCGACTACAACCGGCTCCTCAATAAACTGCTGTTGAACGGCGGCCGGCTGTATGTGGACGGGGCCCATCCCGAATATTCCACGCCGGAATGCACGAACGCCCGCGAATTGGTCGCGTACGAGCGCGCCGGCGAACGCATTGCCGCCGACTGCCTGAAAGCGCTGGCGGCCGTGCGCGGCGGCGACCGATTCGTCCTCTACAAAAACAATTCCGACGGCAAGGGCAACAGCTACGGATACCACGAGAATTACCTGCTGGCCCGGTCCGTGCCGTTCGACCGGCTGGTGCAGGCGCTCGTGCCCTTCTTTGTCACGCGGCCGATCTTCGCCGGAGCCGGAAAAGTCGGTGCGGAGAACCACACGGCGCCGACCTCCTTTCAGTTGTCCCAGCGGGCGGATTTCATCGAGTGCCTGGTCGATCTCAATACGATGGTCAAGCGGCCGCTGATCAATACCCGCGACGAGCCGCATGCCGACCATGCCAAATACCGGCGTTTCCACGTCATCGTGGGCGACGCCAACATGGCCGAACTCTCCACCTATCTCAAAGTCGGTTCGCTGGCGATCGTGTTGGAGCTGTTGGAGCACCAGGCGGATGTGCCGAAGATCGAGTTGCAGGATGCCGTGCTCGCGATCAAGGAGGTCTCGCGGGATCTCGACATGAAGGGCTCCCTGAAATTGGTCGGTGGCCGGCGCATGTCCGCCATCGACATTCAGCGGGCCTACCTCAAGGCCGCGCAGCAGTATTATGCCTGCCACGAGATTTCCCAAGTCACCAAGGATGTGCTGGTCCGCTGGGAGGAAGTGCTGGACAAGTTGGAGCGGGACCCTCTTTTGTTGGTTCGGGAGTTGGACTGGGTGGCCAAGCGGGACATGATTCTCTCGTACATGGATCGGAAAGGGTGCGGTTGGGATGATCCGCGCGTGCAGTTGATGGATCTCCAGTACCATGACGTACGGCCGGACAAGGGCCTGTATTTCACGCTCGAACGGAGCAATCGGATGGAGCGTCTCGTGCAGGACACGGAGATCGCGCGCGCGGTGCAGCAGGCGCCGGCCGGGACGCGAGCCTTCTTCCGCGGGGGCTGTTTGAAGAAATATCCGCAGCAGGTGTACGCCGCCAGTTGGACGTCCGTGCTCTTCGACGTCGGCAACACCACGATCAAAAAAATCCCGCTCATGGACCCACTGCGCGGCACCGAATCCCTGACGAAAGAGCTGCTGGAGGGAGCGGAGACGGCCGAGGCCTTGCTGGCCAGGCTCGCCGGCTGACGGCGGCCGACCCGTCGGTGCGAAGCGGTGTGACGGAGTACGAATGGCGCTTTCTTTCGACGAACACGGCTCCAGCTTTTTCGACTACCTCTACCAGCAGCGGCCCGATTTGTTACCGGTCAATCGCGACTGGTCCGGGTTCGCGCCGTCTTTGCCCGGGCAGGCCCCGTCTCCGGCGATCCCCAGCCCGGCCCACGGTACGACGGTCTTAGCCATCAAGTATCGGGGCGGCGTGATCGTGGCCGGGGACCGCCGCGCGACCGAAGGCTTTCAGATTGCGTCCCGCCGCATGGAGAAGGTGTTCAGGATCGACGAACACTCGGTGATGGCCATCGCCGGCGCGGCCGGTCCCTGCATCGAAATGGCGAAATTGTTCCAGACCGAGCTCGAACATTACGAGAAGCTGGAAGGCGTGCAGTTGTCCTGCGAGGGCAGGGCCAACAAGCTGGGGCAAATGGTGAAAGCCAACCTGCCCTTGGTGTTTCAGGGCCTCGTCGTCCTGCCGATTTACGTCGGCTACGACCACATGCGCCAAGAAGGGCGCATCTTCAAATACGACGTGACGGGCGGGCGTTACGAAGAGTCCGACTATCACGCGATCGGGTCGGGCGGGAAAGACGCGCGCAACGCGATCCGTGAGCATTTCCGCAAGGATCTCCCGGGCGACGACGCGCTGCGCCTGGCCTTGCTTGCCCTCTACAATGCCGCCGAAGACGATGTCGGCACGGGCGGGCCCGATCCGGTCCGGGGCATCTATCCCACGGCCAAGCTCGTAACGATGTCGGGGGTCGAGGACGTGGACGAGGTCCGCATCGGATCGGTCTACGCCGAGTTGATCGACGCGCGCCGGAGGAGCGCCTAGCCATGCCGCTGCCGTATTACGTCTCGCCTGAACAGATGATGCAGGACAAGGCGGAGTACGCCAAGAAAGGCATTGCCAAAGGTCGTTCGATCATCGCGATGGAGTACGAGCGGGGCGTGCTCTTGGTCGCCGACAACCCCAGCGCGTCGCTGTACAAGATTTCGGAAATCTACGACGCCATCGCCTTCTCGGGGGCCGGCAAATACAGCGAATTCGAAAACCTGCGCAAGGCTGGCATCCGTCACGCCGACATCAAGGGCTTCACCTACAGCCGGGAAGACGTGACGGCGCGTTCCCTGGCCAACGCCTATTCACAAAGCCTGGGCACGATTTTCAGCCAGGAGATCAAGCCGCTGGAGGTCGAGATCCTCGTCGTCGCCGTGGGGGCGGCGGACAAGGGCAACGAACTCTATCGAATTTCGTTCGACGGCAGCATCATTGACGAACGGGGCTATGCGGCCATCGGCGGGCGTTCCGAAGCCCTGCAAGTCTACCTGAAGGAACGGTATAAAACGCCCGCGCCGGCGCTCCAGGCCGCCCTGTCGCTCAGCGTCGCCGCCTTGGAGAGCGTCACCAACCAAAAACTCCCGCTCGAAGGCCTCGAAATCGCCACGCTCGACCGTACCCGCGCCGGTCGCAAGTTCCGGCGCATGCCGGCCGACGAGGCCCGCCCGCTCTTATCGTAACATCCGGCCGATCCGCGTCGGCGCGTCTCCTCGATGAGTTGAAGCGCCGACGGGCAGGGTGTATTCTTGCGCGAGGCTTCCACGGAGACGTCGTCATGCAGACGCGTATCTTCGGACTCGAAAACGAATACGGCCTGATCTTCTCCCCCAACGGGCGGATCTACCTCCCGATGGAAAAGGTGCTCGGCTACGTGTTCGAGGGCCTCATCCCCAACAGTTGGCCGTCCAACGCGTTCCTGGTCAACGGCGCCCGCTTTTATCAGGACACGGGATGCCACCCGGAATATTCCACGCCGGAATGCGACAACATCATGGACTTGGTAATCCACGACAAGGCCGGCGAACGCCTGCTGGAGGCCTGTCTCCCGGCCGCGGAGGAGCGCCTCAAGGAAGAAGGGCTGTCGGGCGAAATCTACATCTTCAAAAACAACACCGACTCCTTGGGCAACACCTACGGCTGCCATGAAAACTATCTGATGCGCCGCGACGTGGATTTCTGGAAAGTGACCGAACAGCTCATTCCCTTCTTCGTGACCCGCCAGGTCTTCTCGGGGGCCGGCAAAGTGTTGAAGGTGTCCGGGAAGCCGCAATACTTCGTGTCGCAGCGGGCGCAGCACATCCACGAGAAAACCTCTTCGTCCACGACCTCCTCGCGGAGCATCATCAACACGCGCGACGAGCCCCACGCGGACGCCGAACGGTACCGGCGGCTCCACATCATCGTCGGGGACTCGAACATGTCGGAGTTCGCAACCTATTTGAAGGTCGGCACGGCGGCCCTGGTGCTTTCCATGATCGAGGACGGCTTCACGGTCCACGGGATGGAGTTGGAAGATCCCGTCAAGGCCATCCGCGAGATTTCCCGCGATCCGACGCTCAAGAAAAAGGTCAAGCTGGACGACGGGCGGCAGATGAGCGGCATCGAGATTCAGTTGGTCTACCTCGACCGGGCGCGGGATTATCTCGCCACACGCGCCCACGATCCGGTGTTCGACGAGGTGCTGGCCAAGTGGACGGCAATTCTGGAGAAGTTGGCGGACGAGCCCATGCAGTTGACACGGGAAGTGGATTGGGTGGCGAAGAAGTGGCTCATTGACCAATACGTGGACCGCAAGGGCTGCGGCTTGGACGACTCGCGCGTGTTTTTGATGGATCTCCAGTATCACGACGTCAAACGCAGGAGGGGGTTGTATTACCTCATGGAGGCGCGCGGCCTGACGGACCGGCTGATCGACGAAGAGGCGATCCAACGGGCCATGTCCATGCCGCCGCAAACCACGCGCGCCAAGGTCCGCGGCGATTTCATCCGCTTCGCACGGGCCAAGAATCGCTCCTACACGGTGGACTGGACCTATCTCAAGCTCAACGGCTATTGGGAAGAAACCATCCTCTGCATGGATCCCTTCAGCCCCACTAACCGGCGCGTCGAGGAGTTGGTCGCCCAAGTGTCGGGATTGCGGTTTTACCGATGAAGCCGCAGGACCTCGAATCAGGGCCCCGAGCGTGGCGGCGAGCCGAGCGGTGGACCGTCGTGGCGATCGTCGTTCTGGCGAGTATCTTTCCGGTGGACCTGTTTCCCGGCTCGCCGCGTTCGCGCAACGGCCTCGACGGGCAGCTCAGTGGCAAGCAGGGCCAAGTATTGCTCGTCCGCGTTCCGGCTCCGTCGACCGCGGCGACGGGCCAATTTCTCGGCCGGACGATCCCGTTCTTCCACCAGGACGGTGCAACCGTCGGGCTCCTGGGCCTCGATATGCAGGACCCGCCGGGCACGCACGAGTTGACCATTCACCTGCGAAACGGCGAAGCGACGAATCGCTTGAGCTATCACGTGCTGGTCGTCAAGGAGAAGTATCCGATCCAGCACCTCAAGCTGCCGAAAGACAAGGTCGATCTCGACGAAGAGACACTCGATCGCGTCAAGACGGAACAGGAGCGGGTCAAAGAAACCCTGGCCAAGGTGCTCCAAGAACGTATCTGGAACGGGTCGTTCGTCGAGCCGGTGCGCGGCTCGGTCAGCGGCGCCTTCGGGCGGATGCGCGTCATCAACGGCCAAAGCCGCAATCCGCACAATGGCGAAGACATCGCGGCCCCGGAAGGAACCGACGTTGTGGCGATGAACGACGGCATCGTCCGGCTGACCGTGGATCATTTTTTCTCCGGGAAAGGCGTCTTTCTCGATCACGGCCTGGGTTTCTATTCGATGTATTTTCACTTGGCCGACATTGCCGTAAAAGAAGGGGAATCGGTGCGCGGTGGGCAAGTGATCGGGACGGTGGGCGCCACGGGGCGGGCAAGCGGTCCCCATTTGCACTGGGGGGTGCGGCTCAACGGCGCGCGGGTCAATCCCTACGCGCTCCTGGCGCTACGCCTGCCCGATCCGGATGCGTCTGAACTGGCGCGCTCGCGCTGAGTGGCTTGGTGTGGGGGGATATGAAGCGGACCGAACGGAAAGGGCATCGAGCAGGGCTGATCGCGTGTGCGGCCGTCTTGTTAGCCGGCGGCGCATTGACCGTCGGCTGCGCTCCGGCCGTACCAAGCCGCTTGATCAAACAGGCTGAGCCGGGCGTCACGCTGACGGCGCTGAAAGCCAAACCGTCCGCCTACCGGGGGAAGACGATCATCCTGGGCGGCGTAATCGTGGAACAGCGTCGCGACGCAGGACGGATCTGGCTTCTGATGAAGAATCGCCCGCTCGACGCGGATTACGTGCCCCATCGAGACTCTACTATGGTGCCGACGGAATCGGCCCTCTACTGGGTGATCGTGGAGCAGAACAGCCTGCCCGCACACTACAAGGAATGGGCCCGCGTCACGGTCGTCGGATGGGTGTCTGATGCGAAACCGCCCAAACCGGACTCGGCGCGCGACCGCAGCCAGGGAGGCGAGCCGGTCCTGGATGGGCTGTACCTCAAGGGCTGGGGCTACGGAGACCAGGGCCTGGACGTCTGGGAAGACAAACAAGACCCGAACTACGTCCAATCCAACCCGCTCGGCGAGCTACGCCAGTAACGCTCAGATGTTCGTTGTGACGGCGGAGGGGGCCTTGTTCAACACCGTGGCCGCGGCCCGCGACAGGGCCGCGTCGTGTTCATGGGAGAGGGCGAAGAGCCGGAACTGCACGAGCCGTGTGGGCAGCAGGTCCAGGAACTCTTCCAGGGGCTCGGTCGAGATAGTCCCCGTGCCGTGGTCGTAGACGTAGAGAGGAATGCCCCGCTGATCCTTGGGATCCGGTCGTGGATCGAGGGGAGCCATGTCAACCCGGAACGGCAGTTTTTGCAAGTGAGCCGGTAGCTCCTTCCTAATCAGTTGTTCGAATTGCTCGCGGCTCGGAAAATCCATGCCCCGCTCCTGCCCCTTTTCCTTCAGCACCGTCGCGTAGGCCATTTTCCACTTCACGTCACGACCCAGGATCCGTGCCCATTCCTCACCCAGCTTCCGCCGGCCCGCGTGCCGGGCCTTGCGCCAGCTCCGGACCTCTTCCAGCAGGGACCAGTCGGTGAGCGAGCGGTAGGCCTCCATGTCCTTGCGGGGATCGTGGGGGAAGACCAGGCGCATCGTATCCCCGAAGATTTCCCGTAGGTGGATGTCGATGGCCCTGGTCGTCCGGTGAAAGTAGACGTTGGAATAGAGGTACATGCGGGTGTTCAGGAACATTTGCAAAGCGGGCAGGCCGGTCTTGTGGATCGTGAAGCCCTTGGGCGTGATCAAGGTATAGTGGATCAACCTCGTCAGGTCCACGGGACCGACCGCCACTCCGCACATGTAGGAATCCCGCAGCACGTAGTCCAGGTTGTCTCCCGTATAGCTGCCGGAAATCACCGGCTGCAGGTAGCGGAGCCAATCCGGCATCCGCGAATGGTCCTTGCCCTTGTCCTTGAGGATGAGATGCGCGATCTGATCCGGATCCAACGTTTCCCCGGAAGCGAAGGAGCCCGTCGGGCTGCGGCGGATCTTGCGGATGATCGGACCGAGGTGCTCACGGATGATGATCTGCCCCAGCCGCTCGTGCGTGAGCCCGAAGGTCTCCAGAAAATTCTCGTCGAAAAAGTGGCAGAAGGGCCCGTGGCCGATGTCGTGCAGCAGCGCCGTGACCCGGAGGAGTTCTTCGACGTAGTTGGCCGAGGGGACGCGGCGGACCGTTTGCGCCAGGAAAGGGTAGAGGTGGCGGGCGAAGCGGCCGGCCACGTGCATGGTGCCGAGCGAATGGACGAACCGACTGTGCTCGGCCGAGGGATAGACCCAACGGGCGCTCTGGAGTTGCGAAATGTACCTCAGCCGCTGGACCCAGGGAGAGTCGATCAAGTCCTTTTCGGTCTGCTCGGTCCGCTCCGAGGCCGCGTAAGGCACCGTGAAGGAAATGTATTCGTGGATCGGGTCCGCGATGAGGGCTGTGCCGTCGTATGGGGTAGGGGCGTCAGCGGTCGGCCGCACGGGGAATCCTCCGGCCGATCTTAACGTACGCTTGCGTCCGGTGGCAATCGGTCTGGCGGGGGCGCGCCGGCGCGCCCCCTTATGCGGTACTTTGCCAACAGGGCGTAGACGAGCGGATAGGAGAGCGCCGCGCCGGCTAGGCTCAAAGCGAGCCCCCCGACAAAAAAAGGCACGATATAGGGCATCAATTGCTCGTACAGCGCCGCGACGGTGAGGTGGTCCCAATCGAACGCTGCGCCGGCCGGCATGCCCATCAACTGAAACCCGGTCCAAAATGTCGCTCCCAGGATCGGCACGACCGTCCAAGGATTGTTGATGAAGGAGGCCGTCAAGACGGCGACGGCGTTGAGGCGAAAAGCCCAGACGCAGAAGAAGGCGCTGAGGGTATGGAGCCCGTAGGTCGGCGAAAACGCGATGAACATCCCGACGGCAAAGGCCAAGGCCGTCCGCTGGGGCGATTCGTCCAGGTGCAGAAGCTGTCTGAGGTGGGCGCGCAGCTTGTCCGGCAGTCCCATCAGCTCTGCCTCCTCCGAGCCGGCTGCGCCGGCCTGTCCGGCGCCCTGCGGAAATGCTCGTAACTGGTGATCGGCAACGACCGCAGGCGGCCGCCGGCCTCGCGTATCCGAACGCCGAAGGCCGCTGGCCGGATCGCGCCGATGCGGGTCAACCGACGGCCTCGCCGCTGCGTCAGGCGCAGCAGTGCCCGTTCTTGTGCGGGCGGAACGGTGAACAGCAATTCGTAGTCTTCGCCGCCTTGTAGGGCCAGGGTGACGGGATCGGCCTGGTAGGCGCGGGCGTAGGCCCGGAGCGACGGGGAAAGGGGGAGCGCCTCGGCGACGATCTCGACTCCGACGCGGCTTTGCGCGCACAGGTGACGGAGGTCGCCAGAGAGTCCGTCGGAAAGATCGATCGCCGCGCTGGCCAGACGATGGCGGCTCAAGACTTGTCCGAGGAGAGGGTGGGCGGTTGGCCGGCGATGCCGCTCGATCAAGAAGCGTCGGGCTCGCACGCTCAACGGCAATGAGGGCTGTCGACGAGCGGCAGGGGACAGCAGCGTCAGGCCAGCCAGGCTGTCGCCGAGCGTACCGGTCACATACAGCAGGTCGCCGACATGAGCGCCGCTCCGCATCAGCGCGGTGCCGGCTGGGACGCTGCCCGTGACCGTGAGATTGAGGAACAGGCCGTCCGATGACGCTGACGTGTCTCCGCCGATCAGGCCCACGCGATAGGGCCTGCAGGCGTCCATGATTCCCTTATAGAGGCGCACGATCTGCGGCGTCGTGCAGGAGGCCGGCAATGCGATGGACACCAACAAGTATTCGGGTTTTGCACCCATGGCCGCGATGTCGCTCAGGTTCGCGATGGCGGCCTTGTAGCCGATGTCTTCGAGCGAGGCGGTGCGGGGGTCGAAGTGCACACCCTCTACAAGCAGGTCGGTGGTCAGCACCAGTTCGCGGCCTTTGGGCGGGGTGAAGAGCGCGGCGTCGTCGCCGATGCCGCGCCGAACGGATGGGGTTGTGCGGCCGAACCGCCTCCGGAGCCGGTCGATCAGGCGAAATTCGGCGAGCGGAGCGGAGGGCCGCCGGCCGGAAGGGCGTGACGGCATTTAGGGCATCCGCGAGGCGGAGGCGGGCAGCGTGCGGCCGATGGGTCTCGCCGGTTTCGGCCGGTGCAGCGATCGGTCGGCCGATCCGTTGGCGCGGACGGCCTTCGTCGCCTCGGGTTTGTGCCGCAGGGCCGCCTTGAGCACCTCGTCCATGGTGTCGGCGAAGACGAAATGCAGGCCTTTGATCAGGTGTTTCGGAATCTCTTCCAGGTCCTTTTCGTTCCGTTTGGGCAGGATGATTGTCGACAGCTTGGCGCGTTTGGCCGCCAGAATCTTCTCTTTTAAGCCGCCGATCGGGAGCACGCGGCCGCGCAGGGTGATTTCGCCGGTCATGGCTACGTCCCGCCGGACCGGTATGGCGGCCAACAGCGAGGCCAGGGCCGTGGCCATGGTGATGCCGGCGGACGGCCCGTCTTTCGGAATGGCGCCGGCGGGGACATGAATGTGGATGTCGATCTTGGAGAAGACGTCCGGCTTGATCCCCAACAATTTTTCGCGCGACCGGACGTAGCTCAAGGCCGCTTGGGCCGATTCCTTCATGACGTCTCCGAGGTGCCCCGTCAGGGTAAGCTGCCCCTTGCCTTTCATGGATGTCGCTTCGATGTGCAGGACGTCCCCGCCGGTTTCCGTCCAGGCCAGTCCCGTCGAGACGCCCACCACGTCTTTTTCTTGTTCGGCTTCCGGCAGGAACTTGGGCACGCCGAGGGACTTGTGCAGGTTGGCAGGCGTGAGGGTGTAGCAGCGCACCTTCCCTTCGGCCACTTTCTTCGCCACCTTGCGCATGGCGTTCGCGATTTCCCGTTCGAGGTTGCGCACGCCGGCTTCCCGCGTGTAGTGCGAGATTAGTTGATGGAGCGCCGCATCGCCGATGCGAATGTGGGAGTCGGTGATGCCGTGCTCCTTCAACTGGCGCGGGATCAGGTACTTGCGGGCGATGCCGAGTTTTTCCTCTTCCGTGTAGCCCGGAATTTCGATGACCTCCATCCGATCCCGTAGCGCCGACAGGATGGGGTCGATCAAATTGGCTGTGGCGATGAACATGACCTCCGACAGATCGAAGGGCACGCCCAGGTAATGGTCGCTGAAGGCGTGGTTCTGCTCGGGATCCAATACCTCGAGCAGGGCGGCGGAAGGATCGCCGCGGAAGTCCGCCCCGACCTTGTCGACTTCGTCGAGCATGAAGACGGGGTTGGCGGTGCCCGCCTGTTTGATGCCCTGGATGATCCGGCCCGGCAGGGCGCCGACGTAAGTTCTCCGGTGCCCGCGAATTTCGGCTTCGTCCCGCACGCCGCCGAGGCTGATCCGGACGAACTCGCGCCCCAGCGCGCGCGCGATGGACTTGCCCAGTGAGGTCTTGCCCACGCCGGGAGGGCCGACGAAGCAGAGGATGGGGCCCTTCATTTTCTCCTTGAGCTTGCGGACCGCGAGATATTCGAGGATGCGTTCCTTGACCTTTTCCAGGTCGTAGTGGTCGTCGTTGAGCACCTTGGCGGCCGCTTTGATGTCCAGGTTGTCCTTGGAGCGCTTGCTCCACGGCAGCTCGACCATCCATTCCAGATAGGTGCGGACCGTGGCAGATTCGGCCGTGTCCGGGTGCATCTTTTCGAGTCGTTTAAGCTGCTTCTCACACTCTTTGAACACCTTCTCCGGCATCTTGGCGTCTTTGATCCGCTTGCGGAACTCCGCCACCTCTTCCGCCCGCTCGTCCAATTCGCCCAGTTCCTTCTGGATCGCTTTCAATTGCTCGCGCAGGAAGTACTCGCGCTGCGTCTTGTCCATCTCCCCCTTGGCCTGGGCCTGGATCTTGTGCTGCATGGAGAGCACGTCGATTTCCTTGGCCAGGATTTCGCTGACACGGCGGAGCCGGGCGATGGGCGCGTCGATCTCCAAGACTTCCTGGGTCGTCTCGACTTTTAGCCCCAGATTGGAGGCGATCATGTCGGCCAGGCGTCCGGGGTCCTCGAGATTTTCGATGACGACCATGACGTCGGGCATGAGCGACTTGCCCAGGCCGATAATCCGCTCGAGCTGTTCCTTGACCGTCCGCATCACCGCTTCGGCCTCGAGCGACTGGGCCGCGGCCGGCGCTTCGGTCAGCTTTGTGAGACGCACGGAGTAATAGGGCTCGGTCTGGATGTAGTCGGTGATTTTACCCTTGGCGAGTCCCTGGACGAGGATCTTAATGCGCTCGTCGGGCAGTTTGAGCATGCGCATGACGATACCGATCGTGCCGACGGCGTGGATGTCCTCGGGTTTGGGATTTTCCACGTCCAGCGCCTTCTGGGTCGCCAGGAAAATCATGCGATTGCCGGCCAAGGCCGCTTCGATCGCCTTGATGGACATGTCTCGCCCTACGAACAACGGCAACACCATGTAGGGAAACACGACGATGTCGCGAACGGGGAGCAGGGGCAACTGGTCCGGAATTTCGATCTGCTGGGGCGGCTGCTGGTCGGGCGGTTCTGGCGGCATGTCGGCGCGTCCTTCGTTTTGCATCATGGCCTCTGCATCATGGGGCTGCGGAACGTTTTCGTCAAGCGGGGCGCTTATCGTAATTGCTTAAGGTAGCGGGCGAACGCGGGGCCCAACGACGGGTTTTTCAGCGCGAAGGCGACCGTAGCCTTGAGGAAGCCAAGCTTGTCGCCGGCGTCGTGCCGTTGCCCGTCGATTTCCTGCGCATACATCGGCGCCTGCCTGGCGAGAATGCGGAGCGCGTCCGTGAGTTGGATCTCCCGGTTTTTCCCCGGTGCCGTTTCTTCGAGGATCGCGAAAATTTCCGGCGACAACACGTAGCGGCCGATAACGGCATAGCGTGATGGCGTCTTGGCAGGCGAGGGTTTTTCTACCAAGTCCATGACTCGGTGGAGGCCGCCGGCCACCCGCCTGGAGGAAATGATGCCGTAATGGCTCACGTCCGCCAACGGCACCTTTTGGACACCGAGCACGCCGCCGTTACCCTGGTCGAAGACTTGAATGAGCTGGGCCAACCCGGGGACCGGTGCATCGATGACTTCGTCGCTCAAGAGGACAGCGAAGGGTTCGTCGCCGATCAAGTGTTTGGCGCAGAGCACGGCATGCCCCAGGCCCCGGGCTTCCGCCTGGCGGACGTAGCAAAAATTGGCCATGTCGGAAATCTTACGGATGTCCTTGAGCAACTGGGCTTTCCCGTTGCCCTTGAGGTTTTCTTCCAGCTCGAAGGATTGGTCGAAGTGGTCTTCGATCGCCCGCTTGCCGCGGCCGGTGACGATAATGATATCCTCGATACCCGAGGCCACGGCCTCTTCGACCGCATATTGAATCAGCGGCTTGTCGACCAGGGGCAACATTTCCTTGGGTGAGGCCTTCGTGGCGGGCAGAAAGCGTGTCCCCAGGCCTGCGGCCGGTAGGACGGCTTTGCGAACGATCGGGCGCAACATGCGAGGGATACTATGAGATGGTTTTGCGCAAAGTCAAGGCAAGAGACCCGGAAGAAATCTTCGGAAATTCGCGAAAATATCCCGCGAAATTCTCTTTACAATCGGCCCACGTAACCCTATAATTCCTCAGGTTTTTCAACCGTTTTTCCGACTTATTGCCTCAATCGTCGGCGTTGCCGGACTCGTTCGCATGACGGACAGGTATGTGCGGAGGCCGGGGCCGAGTCGGCGCCGGATGTCAATCATGCGTGCGTGGAATGAAGCCGCAGCCCTTGGTGTTGCCGTGGCTCCAAAGGCGAGATCGGGAACCGCAATACGCGGCGGCCCGGTTTCGTGTGAAAGGTTGCAGTGAGGGGTTGCGGCAGGAGTGTTCCGATCGGCGTGGTCGCCGCCGTGGCGATCGCGATGTTGATGCTGGTGTCGGCGTCCGCCGGCCACGCGCTGGCCCAAGATGCCGGATCTGTCGCGAAATCGATCGAAGTGCGCGGCAATAAGCGCATCGAATCCAGCGCGATTCGAGGGCGGTTGACGTTGAAGGTGGGTGAGCCGCTGACGCAGGACCTCGTCCGCACGCAAATCCGGCTCATCTACGAGATGGGGTTTTTCGAGGACGTGCAGATCGAGATGGACCGGGTCATCGGCGGTTATGCCCTCGCGTTCGTCGTCCAAGAAAAACCCTTCATCAACGAAATCGTGTTCGAGGGGAATGAAGATCTCAGCGACGATAAACTACAGGAAAAAATGACGCTCCGCAGCCAGTCGTTTTTGGACCAGCAGCAAGTCAAGGAAAGCGCCGAGAAAATCCGCCTTGCGTACCAAGAAAACGGCTTCTTCCGATGCGAGGTCATTCCGATCACCCAGGCGTTGGACGAAGACCGGCAACGCCTGACGTTCTACATTCGCGAAGGCGAAAAGGCCAAGGTCAAGTCCGTCGTGTTCGAGGGGATGCGATCCGCCACGAAAAAGGAACTGTTCAAGGTTATGGCGACCCGGGAGTGGGTCTGGCTGATGTCCAACTTCACGGACGCGGGCGTGCTCAAAAAAGAAGAAATGTACAACGACGTGGAGCGGATCCGCGAAGTGTACATGAACAAGGGCTTCCTCAACGTGCAGATCGGCCAGCCGGTCTTGGAGCTGACCGAGGACAAGAAATGGTTTACCGTGACCTATGCCATCGTCGAAGGCGATCAATTTACGATCGGCGAGATGGGGTATCGGGGCAATACGGTGTTCGAAGAGCCCGAGCTACGGGTGGGTGCCAAATTCAAGGAGGGCGACGTCTTCCAACGGGGGAAAATCCGGGACGAAATCACGCGGCTGACCGACCTCTACGGAACCAAGGGGTACGCCTTCACCGACGTGAATCCCGCGGTCGTGCCGGACAACGACAAGAAGACCGCCAAAGTCCTCTTCCAGATCAAAGAGGGCGAGTTGATCAGGATTCGCGAAATCCAAATCACGGGCAATGACAAGACTCGCGACAACGTGATCCGGCGCGAGTTGCGGCTGGACGAGCAGGACGTCATCGATACCGTGGCAATCAAACGGTCCTTCCAGCGCCTCAACAACTTGAACTTCTTCGAAACCGTCGAAATCCTGCCCAAGCAGGTCGCGCCGGACAAGGTCGATCTCGACGTCAAGGTCAAGGAAAAACCGACCGGCATGTTCAGCATCGGCGGCGGGTTCAGCACGTTAGACCAGTTGGTCGCGGTCGCCGACATCACCGAAGGCAACATGGGCGGGAATGGCTGGCTGGGGCGGATCCGCGGCCAATTGGGGCAACGTCGCACGTTGGGCATCATCACGTTCCGCGAACCCTACTACCAGGACTCCCTCACGTCGGTACAGCTCGACCTCTATTCGTCCTTTACGAACTACATTACGTATTTCGAGCAGAAATCCGGCGCGAGCATCACACTGGGCCGATGGTTCTCTGAATATTCGTCAGGGAGTTTTGCCCTCATGGCCGAACAGTTGAATTTCAGCGACCCGCAGTCCGATGCGCCGGAATTCATCTTGCAACAGATCGGCAAGCAGACGACCACGGGGTTCCGCAGCTCGCTGGCCCGCGATTCGCGGGACTATTACATGGATCCGCGCGAGGGGATGCGGAACGCCGTCAATCTGGACTTCGGCACGCCGTATTTGGGCGGGACGAACAATTTCGTCAAAATCACGTTCGATACGATCAAGTATTTCCCGCTGCCCTACGACCTACGGCATTCGTTCCGGGCCCGCATCGGAACGACGGAAGGTATCGGCGGCAAGCCGGTGCCCTTGACCGAACTGTTCTTCGTCGGCGGCATCAATACGATGCGTGGGTTCGTCTTCGGACGGGTTGGGCCCGTGACGACGAGCGGATCGCTGCTGGGATCGGCCAAGGAACTCATCTTCAACTACGATTTCATCTTCCCAATTTCCGCGGAAGCCAAGCTGAACGGCGTGATCTTTTTCGATTACGGCGACGGGTTCGGGCAGAACGAGTCGTTCAAGCTGAATCTACGCAAAGCCACCGGGTTGGAAGGGCGGTGGATTTCGCCCTTCGGCCCCTTGCGCGCGGCCTACGGGTTGAACCTTGAGCCACGGGTCGGCGAGCGAAAAGGAGTCTTTGAGTTCTCGATCGGGCAATTGTTCTAGTGCGGGAGGATGTGTGAGTCGGACAAGCCGGAGCGGGTCGGCCAGCGCATCGCCGGGGTGGGCTCCATCCGGTCTGTGGGGGCCAGCGGCGGCACTGCTCCTGCTGTCGGCCTGCGCCGGCCAGCCGGTTGCCGCAGTTGGGGCGGGCGGCGGGAGCGGCAAAGTCGGGGTCATCGAAATCGAAAAAGTGTTTACGGATACGAAAATCGGGAAAAAGGCGCAGGAGACGCTCGACAACTTCGTGAAAAATCGGCAGGCGCTGATCGACATGGAGCAGAAAGACCTCCGCCGCATGGATGAGGATTTCGCCAAGCAGCAGTCGGTCCTGAGCGATGCGGCCAAACGCGAGCGGGCCGAAATGATGCAGCGGCGGATTTCGGAATTTCAGCAAAAAACCAACGAGCTGAACCGGGAAATCCAAGACAAGCAAAAAGAGGTCATCGACGGATTTCGCGAAACGGTCGAGCGGGCCGTGGCCAAATTGGCGCCGCAGCTCGGCTTGCAGGTGGTGGTGCAAAAGGGCCGCGGGACCCAGACGGTCTACAGCGAGGCTGGTGTCGACATTACGGCCAAGGTGATCGAAGAAATGGACCGGTCCGTGGCGCCAGACAACGAGAAGCGGAAGCCGTGACATGAATGGTATCGCAAGCGGAGCCGGGCTGGGTCCGGAAGCGCGGCGATCATGCAACGGAAAGGTTCGGCCGGCGCGTGGTGCCGGAGCGCAGAGGGGAGGGACCTGTGAAGATGTGGCATGTCCGGATGGGATTGGCGGCAGTCGTGTCGGCGAGTGCGGCGGTGGCGTCGGCGGCGGAGGCCAACAAGGTGGCGATCGTCGATCAGCAAGCGATCGTGGAGCGATCGGCCGTCGGCAAAAAGGACTTGGAAAGCTTGAAAGAATTTTCGGCGAGCCGGCAAAAGATCCTCGCCTCCGACGAAAACGAGATCCGGGACCTCGAAAAGGAATTGCAGTTGCTCCCGGCTTCGACCACCGAGGCCGTCAAGACCCAAAAGCAGGAGAAGTTTCGAGCCAAGTACGAAGCGTTCCAAAAGCGCGTGCAGCAGTTTCAGCAGGAAATCCAGAATCGGCAGAAAGAGCTCCAAGATTCCTATTCGAAAAAGATCGGCGACATTGCTGCGGAGTTGGCGCAAAAGCAGGGCTATGTCGCGGTGATCGACAAGGGGAACGAGGCCTTCTTGCGCATCGCGGTCTATGCGGCACCGGCGATCGACTTGACCGATCAGGTCGTCAAGGAGATGGATCGCCGGTATAAATGACGGCGGGCGGGAGAGTAAGAGGGAGGGCAAGGGGGAGACGATGGGGACGACGATCGACATTACGGAAATCACGGCGCTCCTGCCACATCGCTATCCGTTCCTCTTGGTGGATCGCGTGCAGGATTGGGAAGCGGGCGAGCGGCTGACGGCGATCAAGAACCTCACGATGAACGAGCCGTTTTTCCAAGGACATTTCCCGGGACGGCCTGTCATGCCAGGGGTCTTGATGCTAGAAGCGCTTGCACAGGCCGGCGCCATCCTGGTGCTCAAGACCTACCCGCCGACGGGCAAGACAGTCATTTTCCTCACCGGCATCGACGCCGCCAAGTTCCGCCGGCCGGTCGTGCCCGGCGATCAATTACGCTTGGAGGTGACGGTGCTGAAAAAACGCGCGCCCTTCTGGCGGATGCAGGGCAAGGCTTTCGTGGATCAAGAATTGGCCTGCGAGGCGGAGGTGACGGCGATGGTGACGGAAGAAAAGGCGGCCGCTCAACCGTGACAGGGTCCGGAAAGGGGAGGAGTTCAGGCGTGGGCATTCATCACACCGCAATCGTGCATCCGAAGGCCGAACTCGGACCGGACGTCGAGATCGGCCCCTACTGCGTGATCGGCGAGCATGTCGTCATCGGCCACAGCACACGCTTGGTGTCGCACGTGGTCGTCGACGGCTGGACCTCGGTCGGCGAACGGTGCGAGCTGTGGCCCTTCGCGTCGATCGGGACGCCACCGCAGCACCTGCACTACAAGGGCGAGCCGACGCGAGTTGTCATTGGCCACGACAACGTGCTGCGCGAATACGTCACAGTCAACCGTGCGACAGTGGAGGGCGGCGGCGTGACGAAGCTCGGCGACCACAACTTTCTGATGGCCTATTCGCACATTGCCCATGACTGTCAGCTCGGCAGTCACATCATCATGGCCAATTCCGCCAATCTGGCCGGCCATATCGCCATCGGCGACCATGCTATCATCGGCGGTCTGGCCGGCATCCACCAATACGTGCGCATCGGCGCCTACGCCATGATCGGCGGCTGTTCCGCCGTGGCTCAAGACGTGCCGCCGTTCATGCGAGCTAACGGGGATCGTGCGCAATTGTTCGGCTTGAATTCGGTGGGGTTGCGGCGGCACGGCTTTACGTCCGAGCGGGTCGCCGTGCTCAAAAAAGCCTACGCTCTGCTCTTTCGCTCCGGCCATCGTTTGACGGAGGCGGTGAAACAGACGCGGGAGCAGTATCCGGACAATCCGGACGTCGCGCAGGTCGCCGCCTTCATCGATGCCTCCAAGCGCGGCGTGTGCCGGGCGGCCAGCCGGGACGAAGAGGACTGAGATGCCCATGATGACCGGAGAGGGCTCCAGCGCGGTCGCGTCGCCCGGCACGGCCGAAACGCCGCCGCGCATCGGGTTGATCGCCGGCAACGGACGGTTCCCGATCATTTTCGCCGAGAACGTCAAGCGCCTCGGCTATTGGGTGTCCGCCGTCGCCCATGAAGGCGAGACGGCGCCGGAGTTGGAGCGGGTGGTCGATCGGATCCACTGGGTGAAGATCGGGCAATTCGGCAAGGTGATCGAGGCGTTGAAGGACGACGGCGTCCGCCAGACGGTCATGCTCGGCGGCATCAGCAAGATTCACGTCTTCACCACGCTACGGCCGGATTTCCTGGCCTTGGCCATCGCCACGCGATTGAAGCGGTGGAAAGACGACGCGATTTTGCGCGAAATCGCGGTCGAGTTGGAAAAAGCGGGCATCGTCGTCCGGGAGTCCACTTTCGGGCTCAGCGGCATTCTCGTAGAAGAAGGGCCGTTGACGCGGCGCCAACCGAGCGGCAAGGAATGGGAAGATATCCGCTACGGGTGGGAGGTGGCGGCGGAGACCGGCCGGCTCGACATCGGTCAATGCGTCGTCATCAAGGACCGGGTCGTGGTCGCCGTGGAAGCGGTGGAAGGCACCGACGAAGCCATCACGCGCGGCGGCGCGCTCGCCAAGGGCGGGGCGGTTGTCGTGAAACGGTGCAAGCCGCAACAGGACCTCCGATTCGATTTGCCCGCCGTCGGCCCGCGGACGATCGAAACCATGCACGCGGCGAAGGCCGCCGTCCTGGCGGTCGAGGCCGGCCGGAGCGTCCTGTTGGATCGCGAGGAGACGATCCGCTTGGCCGACAAGGCCGGCATCGCCATCGTCGGCGTGGCCGACGGGCGGGCAGTGTGACCAAGCTCCGCGCAGGCGTCATCGGCGTCGGCTCGCTGGGGCAGCACCATGCCAGGCTCTACGCCACAGGGCCCCATGCAACGCTGGCAGGGGTCGTCGACGCCGATGGGGCGCGCGCCCGGCAGGTGGCCGAGAAACACGGAAGCCGTGTGTTCGAGTCGGCGGAAGCGCTGCTGCGCGCCGTGGATCTCGTGAGCGTGGCCGTGCCGACCTCCGAGCACTATCAGGTCGCGCGGCGATGTCTGGAGGCGGGGGTGCCCACGCTGGTTGAAAAACCCTTGGCTGCCACCGTCAAAGAGGCCCAAGAATTGGCCACCCTGGCCCGGTCGCGCGGCGTCGCGTTGCAAGTCGGCCACATCGAACGGTTCAACCCGGTGCTGCGCGCGGCGCGGCCGTTCATCCGGCGGCCGGCGTTCATCGAATGCCATCGGTTGAGCCCTTTCGGGGTACGAGGCACGGATGTCGACGTCGTGCTGGACCTCATGATCCACGATTTGGACATGGTGCTGTCGTTCAATCCCGGCTCCATCGAAGACATCCGCGCCGCGGGGGTGCCCGTGTTGACGGCCACCAACGATATCGCCAACGCCCGGATCGAATTTTCCAGCGGTTGCGTCGCCAACCTGACGGCCAGCCGCGTCTCGACGAGCCGGATGCGGCGGATGCGGCTGTTTCAGCGCGAGGCCTATGTGTCAGTGGATTACCAGACCCGCCAGGGCATCGTCTGCCGGCGCGGCGTCGATGCCTCCGGCGCGCCGACGCTGCACACGGACGCGCTGCACGGCGGCGAGGACGAACCGCTCAAGCTGGAGATCGAGGCGTTCCTGCAGGCCGTGGCGAGCCGTACCCAGCCGCCGGTGACGGGGGACGACGGGGTGGCAGCGATGGAGTTGGCCGGCCGCGTCTTGGAGGCGATCGGCCTGTTTCTCGAACGGCATCGGCAGGAGTCCGCCGAATAGGGCGCATTGCGGGCGGCGCGTCGAGGCGAGCGGGACCCGGCCATCTGGCCACGCGAAGGGGCGACATGTCCACGGTGTTGATCGTGACAGGCGAGGCCTCCGGCGATCTTCACGGGGCCAGCCTGGCCGCTGCCTTGAAAACGGCTTGCCCCGGCCTGGATCTGCGAGGCGTCGGCGGCAGTAAGATGGCCGCGGCGGGCGTGCAATTGATCCAGGGCATCGACCGGCTGGATGTCATGGGGTTGCCCGGCCTGGCGCACATCCGGAAAGCGGTCCGCACCTATCGCACGTTGGTCCGCTATTTTCGCGAGACCCGTCTGGATGCGGTCGTGTTCATCGACAATCCCGGTCTGAACCTGCGGCTCGCCCGCGCCGCCAAAGGAGCCGGCCATCGGGTCATCTACTACATCGGCCCGCAGTTGTGGGCCTGGCATGCCAGTCGCATCCATCTGATCAAGCGGGTCGTGGACCGCATGCTGGTCATTCTGCCCTTCGAGCAGGACCTCTACCGCCGGGCGGGCGTCCCCTGCGACTATGTCGGCAATCCGGTGCTCGACGCCATCGCCCCGTCGTACGACCGGGCGGAGTTGCGCAAGCGGTTCGGCGTGGAGCCGGAGGCGCGCGTGATCGGCCTTTTGCCCGGCTCCCGCGAGCGGGAGATCCAGGCGCATTTGCCCGTGATGGCGGCGGCGGCTGCGCGCCTTGCCGCGTCGGACGGCCCGCTCACGTTTCTCCTGGCGCAGGCGTCGTCGATCGACCCGGCACTCGTCGCGTCCTATGTCCGGGAGGCGACCGTGCCCATTCATATCGTGCCGCAGCAGCCGCTGGAGGTCATGGCCGCATCCGACCTGTTGCTGACCAGTTCCGGGACGGCGACCTTGCAAGCGGCCATCGTCGGCACCCCGATGGTCATCGTCTACCGGACGTCCCGGCTGACCTACGCCATCGGGCGTCGCCTCGTGCGGGTGAAGTGGGGCGGGCTGCCCAATCTGTTGGCGAACGAGGAGATCGTGCCGGAGTTGATCCAAGACGCCTGCACGCCGGATCGGCTGGCGGCGGAAGCGGCCAGGCTGCTGCGGGATCGGGCGGCCTATGAGGCGATGCGCGCGGCGTTGCGGCGGGTCCGGGAGCAACTGGGAGAGGCCGGCGCGTCGCGACGCGCGGCCGAGGCGGTGTTGGCGACGATGGGGGCCTCCGCATGACGCTGTTTTCCCGGCTCTTGCGTTATCTGCTCCGCTATCGGTTCCGGCTCGGCGCGGCCTTCGTCTGCTCGGCGCTCGTGGCCGGGCTCACCGGCGCCTATGCCTGGCTGGTGCGGCCGGTGCTCGACGAGATTTTCATCAACAAAGACGAGCGGATGCTGGTCGTCCTGCCCCTGGCGGTGCTCGCGGTGGCGGTTCTCAAAGGACTGTTCAGCTACGGGCAAGGCTATCTCATGAACTACGTCGGCAGCCGGGCGGTGGCCGACATCCGTCACGAGCTGGTCCTGAGGCTCTTGCGCCTCCCGGTCGGGTTCCACGACGCCAACACGTCCGGCCGCCTCCTGTCGCGGGTCTTCAACGACGTGAGTCTTATGGCCAACGCCGTCGCCGGCGTGTTGAAAGATATGTTTCAAAACGGCCTGACGTTTCTGGCCATGGTCGGCGTGATCTTCTATCAAAACTGGAAACTGGCCACCCTCTCGGCCGTAGTCATCCCGATTTCGGCGGCGACCATGGTGCGCATGGGGCAGCGGCTCAGGCGGTTGGCGACCGGCGGCCAGGAAAAGGTCGGGGACATGACCTCGGTCCTCCAGGAGGCCCTGAGCGGCATCCGCATCGTCAAGGCCTTCGGACGGGAAGAAGCGGAAGCCGCCCGGTTCGAAGCGAGCAATCAGGGCTACCTGCGCATGTCGCTGAAATCCGTGCAGGTGTCCTCGCTGGCCGCCTCGCAGCTCGAGGTCATCGGCGTGGTCGGCGTGGCGGCCATCATCTGGTACGGCGGGTTCTTGGTCATTCACGGCGAGATGACCCCGGGGGCCTTCTTTTCCTTCATGGCGGCCATGTTCATGGCCTACACGCCCATCCGGCGCCTGGCGGGCGCCAACAACACCGTCCAGCAAGCCCTGGCCGGGGCCGAGCGGGTCTTCGACGTGCTGGATCAACCGACGGAATCGGACGCCGACCGGGGCAAGCGGACCTTGCCGCCCTTCTGCCGGTCCATCGAATTCCAGGACGTCTCGTTCCACTACGAAGGCGCCGAGCGGCCGGCCTTAGCGGACATCGCCTTGACCGTCCGCGCGGGTGAAATCGTGGCCTTGGTCGGGAGCAGCGGCAGCGGCAAATCGACGCTCGTCTCGCTGGTCCCGCGCTTTTACGATCCGACCGCCGGTGCCGTGTGCCTCGACGGCGAAGACGTGCGGGCGGTGAGCTTGTCGTCGTTGCGGCGGCAGATCGGCATCGTGTCCCAAGAGGTCGTGCTCTTCGACGAGACGGTCCGCACCAACATCGGTTATGGCCGCGAAGGCGCGAGCGAGGCGGAGATCGTCGAAGCGGCGCAAGCCGCCTATGCCGACGACTTCATCCGCCGCCTTCCGCAGGGATACGACACGGTGATCGGCGAGCGCGGCGTCAAGCTGTCCGGCGGGGAGCGGCAGCGGCTGGCCATCGCCCGGGCCATCTTGCGCGATCCGCCCATTCTGATTTTGGACGAAGCCACCTCGGCGCTGGATTCGGAGTCCGAGCGCATCGTCCAATTGGCCCTGGGCAATCTCATGAAAAACCGGACGACGCTGGTCATCGCGCACCGCCTCTCCACCGTGCAAAACGCCGACCGCATCGTCGTGCTGGATCACGGGCGGATCGTCGAGTCGGGCCGGCACGACGAGCTGCTGCGGCACGGCGGGCTCTACAAGCGGTTGCACGCGATCCAGTTTCAGAACGTGGCGGGGTAGCGGACGATGCGACGCGTGACGACATGGCTGCTGCTCGCGTTGGTGCCGCCTCTCGGCGCTTCGGTCATCCGGCTGCTTGGGCTGACGACCCGCCTGCGGCACGAACGCCGGGAATCCGTCGAAGCCCTTCGGCGGCAAGGCCGGGCCTGCCTCTACGCCTTCTGGCACAGCCGCCAGCTCATGATGCCCCTGGCCTATGGCGGCAGGGGGATCCACGTGCTGATCAGCCGCCATCGCGACGGCGAATTGATCCAGCGGATCATCGCCCGCTTCGGGCTCCGGGCCGTGCGCGGGTCCACGACCAGGGGCGGATCCGAAGCCCTGCGCGCGTTGGTGCGGGTGGCGCGCGGCGGAGCCGACGTGGCGATCACGCCGGACGGGCCGAAAGGTCCGAGACAGGTGGCGCAGCCGGGCGTCGTGCAGTTGGCCAAGGCCTCGGGCGTGCCGATCGTGCCGGTGACCTTTGCCTGCTCAAAAAAAAACTCTTCGCGAGCTGGGATCGGTTTCTGCTCCCCTTGCCCTTCGGGCGCGGGCTCTACGTTTACGGCGACCCGATTTGGGTGGCGGCCGATGCGACCGATGCCGAGCTGGAGTCCAAGCGGCTCGAAGTAGAATCGGCTTTGAATCGCCTGACGGCCTACGCGGACGACGCGGTGATGCGGAACGCATAAATGGCCTATCTCGTCTACAATGTCGTCCTGCTCCTCGCGGCGCCGTTCATTCTTCTGACGCTGGCCGCGAAAAAACGCTGCCGTCGTGGCATCCCGCAGCGGCTGGGAGCCCTGCCGGCTTCCCTCGCCGCGGATGGGCCGCCGCGCCGGCCGTTGGTCTGGGTCCACGCCGTGTCGCTCGGCGAGGCCACCGCGGCCGTCCCGCTGGTCCGCGCGCTCCATGACCGGTATCCCGAATGCCGGTTCCTGGTCACGACCGTCACGGAGACCGGCCGGGAAGTGGTGGAGTCGCGACTGGCCGGCATCGCCGCCCATGCGTATGCTCCGCTCGATTTTCCCTGGGTCGTGTCCGGCGTCCTGGATCGGTTGCGGCCGACCCTGTGCCTGGTCGTGGAAACGGAACTGTGGCCGAATTGGCTGGCGGCGTTGGCCCGGCGCGGCGTCCCGACGGTTGTCGTCAACGGCCGCTTGTCGTCGCGGTCGTTCGGACGCTACCGGCGGATCCGGTTCTTCATGAAACAGGTGCTGGCCCACGTGACTTTGGCCCTGGTCCAGTCGGAGCGCGACCGCGAGCGGTTCGCCGCGCTGGGCTTGCCAGCCGAGCGGATCGTTCGGACCGGCAATCTCAAGTTCGATCAGCCGCTCCCGGCATCGAATGTGATCCCCGCGCGGGATGCCCTGGGGCTTGCGCCGGACGACGAACCGATCGTCGCCGGCAGTACGCACCCGGTCGAGGAAGAACACGTGTTGACCGCCTATCGCGCCTTGATCGCGGCGCATCCGCGCCTCGTGCTCGTGCTCGCGCCCCGGCACATCGAACGGGCGCAGGAGACGGAGACGGCTGCGCGCGCGGCCGGATTCCCGACAGTACGCCGGAGCGTGATCGGCCGGGACGCCGGAGCGGCCGTGACCGGGCGGCCGCGCGTGGTGATCCTGGACACGAGGGGCGAGTTGGCGTCGATCTATCGGTATGCCGTGCTGGCCTATGTCGGTGGAACTTTGGTCCCGGTCGGCGGCCATAACTTGCTGGAGCCTGCGGCCTGGGGCATACCCGTCTTCTTCGGACCCTCGACCGATCATTGCGCCGAGGTTGCCGCGTTGCTCGAAGGCGCAGGCGGCGGCATCCGCGTTCGGGATGCCAGAGAGCTGGCCGAGGCGGCGGATCGTTTATTGCAGGATCGGCAGGCGCTGGCCAATGCCGGCGCCGCCGCCCGGCAGGTTGTAGAAGACAACCGCGGCGCCATCGCGCAGGCGGTAGCGCAGATCGCCGCGGTCATGGATCGTGCGCCGGATCGGATGAAGGGACAGGGGCTGGGCCCTCTGGCGTCGCCGGCCTTCGCCAAGGGAGCGGGGCGCGGGTAAACTGGCCGGAAACCCGCGAGGGGAATGCCACGCTTGGGAGGACGGGCGCTGCTCACAGCCTTGACCTGGCCCTACGGAGTGGCAGTACGCCTCCGCACGGCCCTCTATGCGTGCGGCGTACTGTCGAGCCGGAAGCTGCCCTGCCGCGTCATCAGCATCGGCAACCTGACCGTGGGAGGGACCGGCAAGACGCCGGTCGTCATCTGGACGGTCCAGCGGCTCCAGGCAAGAGGCTGGCGCGTCGGAGTCTTGAGCCGCGGCTATAAGCGGCGGCGCGGCGCCGAATTCCTGTTGGTCTCCGATGGGACCGCCCTCTTGGCCGGGCCGGCGGAAGCCGGCGACGAGCCGCACTTGATCGCCCGCCGTTGTCCGGGCGCCGTCGTCGCGGTTGGGGCGGACCGGTATCGTCTGGGGCAGTGGGTCCTCGCGCGCCAGGCCCTCGATTGCCTGGTGCTGGACGACGGGTTTCAGCATTTGGCCCTGCAACGCGACGTGAATGTCTTGCTGGTGGACGCGTCGGCCCGAGACGATGTGCGGGCGCTGTTGCCGGTAGGCCGGCTTCGCGAGCCGATGGCGGCGGCCTCCCGCGCCTCGGTCATCCTCCTCACGCGGGCCGATCAGGCCGACGATGCGGCCTCGACGATCGCCGCCGTGCGCGCCGGTGCGGGGAGCAAGATGCCGATCCTGCCGGTGCGTTTTATGGCGGAAGGGTTCATCGACCTGCACACCGGCGGACGGTTTCCTCCGGCATGGGCGACCGGGCGCACGGCGACGCTCTTCAGCGGCATCGCGCAGCCGGCTTCGTTCAGGACGCAAGCCGAACGGCTCGGTTTGGCCGTCAAAGACGACCTGCGGTTTCCGGATCATCATCCGTACAGCGCGGAGGATCTGGAAGCCGTCCGGGCGCGGGCTCGGCGGGCCGGCGCGGAATGGCTCGTCACGACGGAGAAGGATGCCGACAAGGTACGGCCGTGGCTGAAGCCCGAGGATCGCGCCGCCGCCTTGCGGATCGGGACGGAAATCATGGAGGGGCAGGAGCAGCTCGAACGATTGTTGGGAGACCATGCGTCACGCTAGCGGCTCGCGACAGCTTTCCCAGGAAGCCCCGGCCGGTCGGGGGAGGCGCCTGCTGGTGCGCGGGCCGAACTGGATCGGCGATGCGGTGATGTGCGAGCCTGCTGTGGCGGCGCTGCGCGGCCTCTTCCCGTCCGCCGAGATCGCCTTGCTGGTCAAACCGGCCATCGCCGAGCTCTATCGCGGACATCAAGGCGTGGATCGGTTGGTGATCTACGACGATCGAGGCAAACATGCGGGATGGAGCGGCAAGTGGCGGCTGGCCGACGAACTGCGCCGGTCCCGCTTCGACCTCGCCGTCCTGTTTCAAAACGCCTTCGAAGCGGCCTTGCTGGCCTGGTTGGCCGGTATCCCGAAGCGGGTCGGCTATGCGACCGACGCCCGGTCGGTGCTCTTGACCGATCCCCTGGCCCGGCCGGATCGCCGCAGGCCGCCGCATCAGGTCGCGTACTATTGGAACCTGCTGCGCCCGTTCGGCCTGAACGGGGAGCCTCCCGCGCCGCGGCTGCACCTGTCGCACGACGAAGTGGCGCAAGCCGGCGCGCGGCTGGGGGCCGGCGGAATCGGCCCGTCGGATTGCCTGATCGGCGTGAATCCCGGCTCGACCTACGGCGGGGCCAAACGGTGGCTGCCGGAGCGGTTTGCCGAGGCCGTCGCGCTGGCGTTCGACGGATTGAAGCGACAGGGCCGCGCGGCGCAGATCGTCATCGTCGGCGCCAAGGGAGAAGAAGAGTTGGGCCGGACCATCGCGGAGGACATGCGACGCAGAACGGGCGCCTCGGTGACGATCCTCTCCGGGCAGACCGGGATTCGCGAACTCATGGCCGTGGTCGCCCGCTGCCAAGCCTTCGTGACCAACGATACGGGGCCGATGCACGTCGCGGCGGCCCTGGGCGTGCCGACCGTGGCCGTGTTCGGCCCGACCGATCATCGGACGACCGCTCCCTACGGGGGCGCCTGCACGATCGTCCGTCGCCCCGTCGATTGCGCGCCCTGTCTCCTGCGGGAATGTCCGATCGACCATCGGTGCATGACCGGCGTGACGGCCGAAGAGGTGTCGGAGGCGCTGATGGTGCAGATGGCGGTCGAAGGGGGGGGCGCACCACAAGAGTGCGGACAGGCCGAACGGTCGCTCGGATCGGATGGTCGGGGCATGCAGTCGTTCGGTCCCGCGGATCGGTCGCCGCACCGGGCTCCGCTGGACGGCGTGACGATTTTTTTGGACCGCGACGGCACCTTGAACCGGGACTCCAGCTACATCAAGACACCGGAGGAGTTGGTGCTGTTGCCCGGCGTCGTCGACACGTTGGCCGCGCTCAAGCGCGCCGGGGCCCGGTTGGTCGTGATTACCAATCAATCCGGGATCGCGCGCGGCTTCTTCACCGCCGAGACGCTGAAAGCGATCCATGCCAAGTTGGTGGCCGAAGTGGAGGCCGGCGGGGGCACGCTCGACGCCCTGTATTATTGCCCCCACCATCCGGACGACGGCTGCGCCTGCCGCAAGCCGAATCGCGCGATGGTCGATCGAGCGGTAGAGGATTTGGGGGTGGGTCTCGCAAGGGCCTACGTGATCGGGGATCAGCAGCGCGACATCCAGCTCGGCCATCGTCTCGGTGCCAGGACCGTCCTCGTTACGACGGGCCCCACCAGTTTGGACGCCCTGCACATGTTGCAGCGCGAAGGGACGCCCCCGCACGCCGTCGCCGCCGATTTTGCTCAAGCCGGTGCGTGGATTGTCCAGGATTGTGCGAGTCGATCGAGGGAAATTGCCGGGCCGCCCCCGGCCGTCACCGGCCGGGACTCGGTCGCGCCCCTCGTGCCGGGGGAGAGCGGCGGATGATCCGCGTCGCCTGCATCGGGGCCGGGGCTTGGGGAGCCAACCTGCTGCGCAACTTTGCGCGCTTGAACGTGCTCTACGCGGTCTGCGATACCCATCGGGAAACCCTGCAAGCCGCTGCCTCGGCCTATCCCGGAGCGAAGGCCGTCGGGCAGGTGGAGGCCGTCCTGGATGACGCCCGTGTGGATGCCGTGGCCATCGCGACGCCGGCCGGCACCCATGCCGATCTCGCCAAACGGGTCTTGGCGGCCGGCAAAGACGTGTTCGTGGAGAAGCCGCTCGCCCTGACGTTGGAGGAAGGCCGGTCCGTCGTCGAGGCGGCCGACCGGGCGGCCCGCATCCTGATGGTCGGCCACATCCTGCACTATCACCCGGCCGTCAAGGCGCTCAGGCACTTGATCGCGCGCGGCGACCTGGGCAAGCTCCAGTATGTCTACTCGTCGCGCCTGAACATCGGCAAGGTGCGCCGGGAGGAAAACATCTTATGGAGCTTCGCGCCGCACGATTTGTCGGCCCTGCTCTATCTCGTGGGGCAGGAGCCGGACGTCGTGCAGGCGAACGGCGGGACCTATCTACAACAGGGGGTGCCCGACGTGACGCTCACGACCTTCGCCTTCCCCGGCGGGGTGCGCGGGCACGTGTTCGTGTCCTGGCTGCATCCCTTCAAGGAGCAGAAGCTCGTCGTGGTCGGCTCCCGGAAAATGGCCGTCTTCGACGACCTGGCGAAGGACAAGCTGCTGCTCTATCCGCACGAGGTCGATTGGATCGAACAGATTCCGGTCGCGCACCGGGCCGAGGCGGCGGTCGTGCCGCTGGAAATGGAAGAACCGTTGGCCGCGGAATGCCGGCACTTCCTCGATTGCGTGGCCAGACGGACGACGCCCCAGACCGACGGACAAGAGGCGCTCCGGGTGCTGCGCGTCCTGCAGGCGGCGCAGGATTCGCTGGATCGTGGCGGCGCGGGCTGTGCACCGGCCCGTACCGACCTGCGCTTTCCGGGTTGCCTCATCCATGAGACGGCGGTGGTGGACGAACCGGCGGACATCCTCGCGGGTACCAGACTCTGGCATTTTTCCCATGTCCTGGCCGGTTCCCGCATCGGCGCCGATTGTTCGATCGGCCAGAACGTGACTGTCGGGCCGAACGTGTCGGTCGGCAACCGGGTGAAGATTCAAAACAACGTGTCGGTCTACGAGGGCGTCACGCTGGAAGATTTCGTGTTTTGCGGACCGTCGGTCGTCTTTACGAACGTCGTCAACCCACGCAGCGCCGTGCCCCGGAAATCGGAGTTCAAGCCGACGCGCGTTCAGTATGGCGCCACGCTGGGCGCCAACAGTACCATCCTCTGCGGCGTGACGATCGGACGGCACGCCTTCGTAGGGGCCGGCGCGGTCGTCACGCGATCGATACCCGACCATGCGCTGGTAATGGGCAATCCGGCGAAACAGACGGGATGGATGTGTGCCTGCGGCGTCAAGCTGGCGGTTGCCAAGGGAGGGGCCCGCTGCACTGCCTGCGGAGCCCGGTATACCGTATCGCCCGCCAGGGGGTGCCGTCGGATCGACGAAGCCGGGCCGGCCCGGACGGCGAGAGCGGATGTCAGGCAGGACGGCCGGGCGGCGAAACACCATTCACGCAAGAGGGCAAAGACGAAAGGAACAGGGACTTCCCGCCGTGGCCATACGCGGTGACGTTCGGCGCATTCTCTTCATCAAGCCCAGTTCCCTGGGCGACGTCGTGCATGCGATTCCGACCTTCCGCCTGCTCAAACAGCGCTATCCGCAAGCCCGCGTCAGTTGGCTGGTCAAGCGGCAATGGGCGGACATCCCTCGGCGGGTGGCCGGGGTGGACGAGGTGATTCCGGTCGCCGGGGGCCTGTCCGGGTGGCTGGGCGAGGTGCCGCGCTTGCGTGCCGCCGGTTTCGACCTGGCCGTGGACCTGCAGGGCCTCTTTCGCAGCGGCATCATGGCCCGGCTCTCCGGCGCGCCCGTGCGGATCGGGTTCGCCAACGGGCGTGAAGGCAGTCCCTGGTTTTATACGGAGCGGGTGCCCGTGCCGGTTGCCCCGCTGCACGCGGTGGACCGTTATCGGCTGGTGGCCGCCGCGCTCGGCGCCGACACGACCGGGCCGCCGGACTGGGCCTTCGAGATTCCCCCGGACGACCGCGCCGCAGTCGTGACGCTGCTGGCTCGGCACGGGTTGACGTCTGTGCCGTGGATCGCGGTCAATGCCTCGGCACGCTGGCCGACCAAGCGCTGGCCATCTGAGTCTTTTGCGACGACTGCCGATCGGCTGCAGGAGAGCGGGGTCGGGCGGGTGGTCTTCATCGGCGGGCCGGACGAGCGGGCGGAGGCGGAGGCCTTGTGCGGATCGATGCGGACCCCGGCCGTCAATCTGGCGGGAGACACGCCGGTCGGCTTGCTGCCGGCCCTGCTGGACCGGGCCTCGGTGCTGTTGACCAACGATTCGGGCCCCATGCACGTCGCGGCCGCCGTGGGCACGCCGGTCGTCGCCCTTTTCGGGCCGACCAGCGCGGCGCTCACCGGTCCCTATGGCCGCCGCCATCGCGTGGTGGAGCGCGGCGTGCCGTGCCGGCCCTGTTTCAGCCGGACCTGCCGCAATGCCGTCGAACGGGAATGTCTGCGGCTGATCGACCCAGAGACGGTGGTAGATGCAGTGCGGGATCAGATGGCCGGCCGGGCGGCGCGATGAACGTCCTGCTCGTCAGGCCGGACGGGATCGGCGACGAAATCCTCTGCCTGCCGGTCGCCTCGGCGATCCGGCGGCAGTATCCGAACGCGACGGTGTCGTTTCTCTCCAGCGCCTATGCCGCGCCGGTGCTGGCGCACCATCCGGACCTGGCAGCCGTCCTGTCCCTGAGCGGAAAGGAAGGGTTCGCCGAACTGGTCCGGCTGTTTCGGCGGGGCTTCGATGCCGCCGTCTTCTTGAAGCCGTTTCGGCGCCTGATGGCGGCGGCGTTCGTGGCGCGGGTGCCCCTGCGGGTGGCGACAGGCTATCGTTGGTATAGTGTGTTGGCGAATCGCCGGGTCTATGAGCACCGGCGGGATTTTACCAAACACGAGGCCGTCTACAATCTCGGCCTGTTGCGGGGCCTGGACCTCGAGCCGGGCGAGCCGGTCCGCCCCGCGTTGATCGTGACGGAGGAGGAGCGGCGCGAGGCCGCCGTGTGGCTCAAAGACCTGCCGGCGCCACGCGTGGTCGTCCACCCGGGCGGGTTCTCATCGCGCCAGTGGCAGCTTGCCCGGTACCTGGAGGTGGCCGAGCGTTTGGCGGCCGCGGGTTGCTCCGTGGTGCTGACGGGGAGTGATGCGGAGCGGGGCCATCTTGCGGCTCAGGCGGGGGGCGTGCGGGCCGATAGGGTTGCGAACCTCATGGGACACCTGACAGTGCGACAATTGATGGCGGTCATCGGGGCAAGTCAGACGGTCGTGTCCGGGTCGACGGGCCCGGCGCACATCGCCGCGGCGCTCGGCGTGCCGACGGTGAGCCTCTTCGATCCCCGCCGGAATCAGTCGCCGACCCGGTGGCAGCCCTTGGGACGCGGAGTCGTCTTGCAGCCGGACGTGCCCACCTGCGAGACGTGCATCCACGAAGCCTGTCCCTATTGGGACTGCCTGGATCGCATTGCGGCGCAGGAGGTCGCGGAGCGGGTCCGGTCGGTCGTCGCCCACGTGGAGGGGATGACGGTGGTGCATGTCTAAACTCTCCGCCTACGTCATCGCCTACAACAACGAAGATTCGCTGCGGGCCTGCCTGGAATCGGTGGCCTGGGCCGACGAACTGATCGTCGTGGATTCGCACAGCACGGACGCCACGGAACGGATCGCCCGCGAGTTCACGGACAAGGTCTACCAGCACGACTTCGAAGGCTTCGGCAAGCTGCGGAACGACGCGATCGCCCATGCGACGCACGACTGGATCTTCAGTCTGGACACGGACGAGGTGGCGACGCCGGAGATTCGAGACGAAATCCGCCGGTTGCTGGATCGCGGGCCGGATGCCGACGCCTACTTCGTGCCGCGCAAGAATTATTTCCTGGGCCGGTGGATCAAGCATTGCGGCTGGTATCCCGACTATCGGCAGCCGCAACTGTTCCGGCGCGGCGCGCTCCGCTACTGCGACCAACTCGTCCACGAAACCTTCGAGCTGGACGGCAGGGTCGGATACCTCCGTGAACATGTGCTGCAATATCCCTTTCGCGACATCGACCATTACCTGGCGAAGATGGACCGGTACTCGGATCTCATGGCCCAGCGGCTCGCGGCGCAGGGGCGGCGGTTTCGCGCCCATCAACTGGTGACCCATCCGGTCTTCACCTTCCTCAAGATGTACGGTCTGCGCGCGGGGTTCTTGGACGGGCGGCAGGGCTTGATCCTGTCCGGCCTCTATGCCTATTACACGTTCGTCAAGTACGCGAAGTTCTGGGAAGCCACGCGCGCCCGGAGCGGGACGGAGGGACGGTGAAAGTCAGCGGGTTCTCCATTTGCCGCAACGCGGTCAAATTCGACTATCCGATCATCGAGGTGATTCGGTCGGCGCTGCCGATCGTGGACGAGTTCGTGGTGAACGTCGGCCAGTCGGACGACGGGACCTTGGACCTGATCCGGTCCATCGGGTCCGACAAAGTCCGGGTCGTGGAGTCGGTCTGGGACGATTCGATGAAAACAGACGGCCTGCTCTTCTCCCACGAGACGAACAAAGCGCTGGTCCGCTGCACCGGCGACTGGGCGCTCTATCTGCAGGCGGACGAAGTGCTGCACGAGCGCGAGTACGACGCCGTGCGCCGTTCGATGCGCGATGCCCTGTCCGATCGAACGGTGCTGGGCTTCACCTTCCGCTATCACCATTTTTACGCGGACTACTGGTCGCTCAATCCCTGGTTCTACCATCGGGCGGTGCGCATCATCCGCAACGACGGGCAGGTGGAGTCCTGCGGCGATGCGGTGGGATTCTGGCTGAAGGCGGACCGGGGCTGGCTCCAGAGCGTGCACAAGGACCGGGTGCGGCCGTCCGGCGGCACGATCTATCACTATGGTTGGGTCAAGCAGCCCAAGGTCCTGTTGGACAAGTTCCGCTATCAGGTGGCGCGGCACCATGGGGAGCAGCCGGGCGAAGAGCAGGCGCGAATGCTGGCCAAAGCGGAATACGAATTCAAGGACTACGCCATCATGAAGAACTTCACGGGTACGCACCCGTCGGTCATGGCCGAGCGGGTGGCACGCTATGCCAAGCTGCGCCCGGGCCGGAATCGGTGGCTGACGCCGGCCTTCTACCGGGCCGTCCTCGCGAGAGGGTTTCGCGGATGAGTGTGGCGGCGGTGGTGATCACGAAAAACGAGGAACGGAACATCGAAGCCTGCCTCGCGTCGCTGCGTTGGGCCGACGAGATCGTCGTCGTGGACGCGGAATCGACGGATCGCACGACCGAGCTCGCGCGGCGCGTCACCCCGCACGTCTTCGTCCGGCCCTGGCCCGGCTACGGCCCGCAGAAAAATTTCGCGATGGACCGCGCGACCGCCGAGTGGATCCTGGTCGTGGATGCCGACGAGCGGGTGCCCGAGCCGCTGCAACGGGAGATGTGCGCCCTGTTGAGCCAGGGCGTTTCTGCGGACGTCGGCGGCTATGAAATTCCCCGGCGCAACTATTTTTACGGCCGATGGATCAGGGGGGGAGGCATCTATCCGGACCATCAGCTCCGGCTCTTTCGCCGCGCGGCCGGGCGGTACGACGACGTGTTGCTGCACGAACGGCTGCAGCTCGCGGGCCGCGTCGAGCGTCTGCGCGAACCGTTCGACCATTTCAGCATGCCGACGATCCGCGACCACGTCCGCAAGATGATGCGGTACACGACCCTGGGCGCGCAGGAGAAGCTGAAGCACCGGTCGACCGTCGGATGGACGGAGCAGGCGGCGAACCACGTCGGCACCGTCCTGAAGACCTATCTCCTGCGCGGCGGCTGGCGGGACGGCCTGCACGGCGTCATCGTGGCCCTCTTCGCCGGCATGCACACCTTCGTAAAATATGCGAAAGCGTGGGAGCGGGTGAATGCGGCGGCTCGGCGCGAGTGGCAGGGGCCAGAACGGGGATGAGGATCGGGATCGACGCGGGGCCGATTCTGGGCGATCGCGGGGGAGTCGGATGGCATACCTACCATCTCCTCACGGCGCTGCTGCGCACGTCGGAGGAGGTGGACTGGTACCTGTATGTGAATCCTGGCGCGCGGGCCCGGCATGGCGAGCAGATGGACCGTCTCGTCCGCGAGACGGACAACCGGGCGGTCCGGTGGATCGAAGCCGGCCGATGGGGCCGGCGGTGGCGGGGTTTCCTGGATCGGCTGGATCTCTATCACGGGACCAATTTCAAAATGCACACAACGGGCCGGTGCGGCGGGGTCGTGACGATTCACGATTTGTGGCTGGATCGCTACCCCCAGTACAGCCCGAAGACCTTCGGCCAGCAGGCCTCGTTCCGCCGGACACGGAAGACCGCGCTCAAGGCTCGGCGCGTCATCACCGTCTCAGAACATTCGGCCCGCGACATCCACGAGCTGTACGGCGTGCCGAGGGAACGGATCGCCGTCATTCCGAACGCCGTCTCGGCGGACTTTTGTCCGGCTCCCCGGACGGCCGAATGGACGGCCTTGCGCGTCCGCTTGGGGATTCCCGAGGGACGGTTCCTCCTGTTCGTCGGCGGCGCCGATCCGCGGAAGAACCATGAGGCGGCGGCGAAGGCCTTTGCCCTCATCGCCGATCGGTATCGAGGATTGTCGCTGGTCCTGGTCGGCGATATCCGGCATCGCTTTGCCGACATGGCGGACACGGTGCGGGCCCAGGGGATTGGTTCGCACACGGTCTGCACCGGGCGGCTGCCGATCGAGGAAATCCGTCTGCTCTACGCCCATGCAGCGGCGCTCCTGTTCCCTTCCATCTACGAGGGCTTCGGCATGCCGGTGTTGGAAGCCATGGCCTGCGGAACGCCGGTGATCACGTCCAAAACGACCTCCTTGCCGGAGGTGGCCGGCGACGCCGCGTTGCTGGTGGACCCGCGCAATGCCGAAGCGTTGGCGGATGCGGCGATGCGTCTGCTCGACGACGAGGGGTTGCAGGCCCGCCTGCGGGCCAAAGGCCTCCAGCGAGCGGCGCAATTTACCTGGGAACGGTCGGCGGCCATGACCGTGGCGCTCTATCGGGAGCTGTGCGGAACCTGCTAGGGGCGGGCATGCGAAAAATCCTCGTCATCAAGCTCCGCTACCTCGGCGACGTGCTGTTGGCTACCTCGGTCGTCCGTCTGCTGCGGGAGCGCCGGCCCGACGCCGTCCTCACGATGGCGGTGAGCGAAGGCACGGAAGAGGTTCTGCGCGGCAATCCCGATCTCGACGAGGTCTTGGTCGTTCGCCGCGGGGGGCTTGCCGCGCAATGGGCGTTCATTCGCGACGTCCATGGACGCCGCTTCGACACCGTGATCGACCTGACGGACGGCGACCGGGCTGCGGTGCTCACCCGGCTCAGCGGGGCGCCGGTCCGCGTGGGGTTCAACGACGAGCATCGGTGGCGCGGTCTGCTCTACACCCATGTCGCCCAGCCGCAGCCGGGTGTGCGGCATCGAATCGAACACGATCTGGAAACGCTGCGCCCGCTGGGCATCGAACCGGCAATGCGTCCCGCCGTGTTGCGTACGTCGCCGGACGAGGATGCCGCCGCCGACCGCCTGCTCCGTTCCGTCGGGATCGCGCCGCAGGGCGGTCCGCTGGTCGCGTTGCAGCCGGGCGCACGATATTGGTTCAAGGCCTGGCCGGCCGAACGGTTCGCCGCACTGGCCGACCGGCTGGCCGAGGCCCATGGATGCCGCGTCGCCATCGGAGGAAACGACGGAGAGCGGCCCGTGGGCGAGGCGATCCTCCGCCAGGCCAAAAGCGCGCCAGCCCTGTTGATGGGCCGGACGTCGTTGCGGCATTATGCGGCGGTATTGAAGCGGTGCGCCCTGTTCGTCGGCAACGACAACGGCCCCATGCACATGGCCGCCACCCTGGGGGTGCCGACGGTCGGCCTGTTCGGCCCTTCAAATCCGGCTGAGTGGGGGCCGAGGGGGCCGTATGTGAAGACTCTCTACAAAGGACTCGATTGCCGGCGCTGCTTCCATCCCACCTGCACGCGCGGCGCGGAGAGCTGTATGAACCGGATCACGGTGGACGAAGTGTTCGCGGCGGCGGCGGAGATGCTGACGGCGAAGGGGGCGGCGACGTGGCGGGCACGATGAAGGAGCGCCAGCCATTGGTCAGTGTCGTCATCCCGGTGTTCAACGGTGCGCCCTTCGTCGCCAAGGCTGTGGCGAGCGTCCGGGCCCAGACGGTGCAGGATGTCGAAATCCTCGTCGTGGACGACGGGTCCACCGATGGGACGCAGCGGGTCCTGGCCGAGTTGACGGCCTCCGCGGGCATCCGGTGGTTCCAGCAGGACCACGGCGGGCCGGCCCGCTCGCGCAACCGCGGCATTGCCGAGGCGCGGGGTGAGTTCGTCGCCTTGCTCGACTGCGACGACCTTTGGCTGCCGGACAAGCTGGCGCGCCAATTGGCACTCGTGCAACATCATCCGGACATCGGCGTGGTCCATACGGATTATGAGGTCGTCTACGAGGACGGGCGGGTGGAGGAACGGGTGCGTGCCCGGCACAGTGCGGAGCCGCTCGTACAGGCTTTTCAAGGCGGCCACACGGCTTTGCCCTCGACCCTCGTGATCCGGCGGGCGGTCTTGGACAAAGTCGGTGCGCTGAATCCGGAGCTGTATGGATCGGAAGATTCGGACCTGACGATCCGCCTGTTCGACGCGACGGGGTTCGATTGCGTGGACGAGGTGTTGGTCCGCAAGCTGCAACGCGGGCACGGCTACCGCGACATGGCCTTCGACGAAGCCACGCACAAGCACAAGGTCTTCGCGAGCCGCGAGCGATTTCTCCGCGGGTTGGAAGGTCGGCCGGCCTTGACGCCGGCGCAGCGGGCCGCCCTGGACCGGGAATGGGCCAACTACTATCTCGGCCGGGGCGGCGTGGCCGAACGGGCGGGGCGGCGGGCCGAGGCGCGCCGCGACTATGCACGGGCCATCGCCAGGGCGCCGTCGCGGGTGCGGGCCTACACGCGGTGGCTGAGAACCTGGGTGCCATGAGCGTGACGCTGGACATCGGCTGCGGGGCGCACAAGCGCCCGGGGACGGTCGGGATCGACTGCCGGCGCGTGCCCGGCGTGGACGTCGTCTGCGATTTCGAACGGGGGCTGCCCTTCAAGGATTCGAGCGTGGCCGCCGCCTGCTCGATCCATTCGGTCGAGCACATGCGGGATCTCATCGCGTTTATGGAAGAACTCTATCGGGTCTGCGCGCCGGGGGCCCGGGTGCTCGTAAAGACGCCTTACTACACGTCGCGGAAGGCTTTCGTCGATCCCACGCACGTGCGGTTTATGACCGAAGAAAGCTTCGAATATTTTAAGTCTCCTAACTATTACGGGTTGAAGACCAATTTTCGGACCGTCTCGATCGAGTATGACATGCGCAAGCCCTTCAAGTTCTTCCCGGCCTATCTCCAGAAACGGTGCCGGCGGTACCTGTGGAACGTATGCGAAGAGATGACCGTCGTGCTCGAGGCGGTCAAGCCGTGACGGCGGGATCGTGACAGTCAGCGTCGTCATTCCGTTATACAACGCGAAAGACGTCGTCCGTGACACGCTGCGGAGCGTCCGGGCGCAGACGCTGACGGATTACGAGGTCGTCATCGTGGACGACGGGTCCACTGACGGATCGGGGGACGTCGTGCAGGCGGCGGCGCCCTGGGCCCGCTACCTGCGGCAGGCCAATGCGGGCGTGGCCGCGGCGCGCAACCGCGGCATCGCGGAGTCCCACGGCGCCTACATTGCCCTGTTGGATCACGACGATCTCTGGCATCCCACGAAGCTGGCCAAGCAGGCGGCGGTGCTCGACGAACGGCCCGATGTCGGCATGGCGGTGACCGACGTGGTCCACATCGACCGGAACGGGCGGGAGACGGGAGAAGTCGGCGTCGCCTACAACCCGCACGATCACTTTGCGCGCTTGTTCGTTCGCGGGTTTGTGCCCACGCCGTCGGCCACGCTGATTCGTCGGTCGGTCTTCGACGCGGTCGGAGGATTGGACGAATCGTTCGGGTCTGCGGGCATGGACGACCACGAACTCTGGACCAGAATTGCCGCCCGCTACGCGATCGCTCACGTGGCGGAGGGGCTGACCTATCACCGCCACCATGCCGACAAGCCCTCCCATATCGGCATTGAACATCGCGGGATTCTCATCGAGCGGCTGCTTGCCCGGTACGGTGACGATCTGGAGCGGCAGCGGTATCTCTTGCAGGAACGGGCGGCCTACTGGTCGGACTTGGGTCGATGGTATGTGGCCGAAGGGCGGGTCGGGGAAGGGCGCGAGCTGCTCCAGCGGGGGTTGAGGGCCAGTCTCGGCTCGCCGCCAAGCCTCAAGACGGCCTGGCGGTGTCTCGGCCGGCTGCTGCGGTCCTATGCCGTGCAGGCGAAGGCATGAGCAGGTATCCGGTGCATCGGCCGTGCACGCTCGTGATCTTGCTCGTCTGCGCAGTGTCGGCTGTAGCGGCCTGGCTGACAGCCGCGGACCTGTCACTGTACCTGGCCACGTTGCAACAGACCAAACTGGCGAATCCGCCGGCGACCGGACATCTCTGGGCGACGCTGGGCGGTTTAATGGTGATCGGTGTGCTGCTGCTGCTCGCCGCCTGGCAAACGTACCGGGGGGCGCCGCAGCACGTCTTTGCTTGCGAGCAATGGTCGCCGGTCTTGTTCGGGCTGCGGGCACTCGTGATCTGGTATTGGTTGTTGGCCAACTATCCGGTTCCGGCCCAGGCCCATCATGTTGACAAATTCTTGGGCGGCGTTGCCGTCTGTCTGGCCTTGACCTCCTGGTATGTCTGGTACCCGGAGGGGCTGGGTCGTCTGTTGGCCAAACCCTGGTGGAAGGGGGTGAACATCGCCCTCGTCAACGTGCTGGTGTTCGTCCTGGCGGGCGAAGCCGTCGCGCGCCTGGCCGATCCGATCCTGGCCCGCCACCGTCTCTTCGGCGACAAGCAGACGCCGGCGCACCTGAAGCCTCACGTGCCGGTCCGCGGCTCCATCGGGGTTTCCAACGCACAGGGGTTTCGCGACAAAGAGCGTCCGCTGGGACGGACCGCTGCCCGGCGCGTCGTGGCCTTGGGCGACTCCTTTACCTGGGGGGCCGGGGTGAGCTATGACGAGGCCTTCGTGACGCGGGTCGAGCGGGATCTGCAAGCCGAATTCCCCGGGCTGGAGATGGTGAATCTCGGCGTGCCTGGATGGGGGCCGTACGAGGAACTGCACCTGCTCAAGGTCTACGGGCTTCGATTTGCTCCGGATGTCGTCGTGCTGAATTTTTTCGTCGGGAACGACATCCAAAACAAGCGGGGTGACGACGCCAATCTCCCCCAGCCGATCGTGGTGGCGGGGCAAAGTTACTATGCCCATACCAACGGTAACTGGGTGCATGACACGATCGGCCCGGACCGGTGGTTCCTGTACTACGATCTGGCCTATCTGGGAGCCATGGGGCGGGCTAAGTTCGGCTTGTTGTGGGAAGGGATGCGGCAGGGGACGCCCGGCGGCACGAACCCGGATGCGCCGCCCGTCATGTCTCGCGCGGCGTACCTTCGGAGCATCCGTGAACGCAGCGAGATTTACCTGCACGAGGACACACCGCTGTTTCGCGAGCATTGGACGCGCACGCAGCGGGTGCTGGCAGACATGCAACGGCAGCTGAATGAGGCGGGTAGCGGCTTCGTGATCGTTGCCATTCCCGACCATATCCAGCTTGATCCTGCGCTGCAAAACGAGTACCTTGGCGCAACCGGCCAAGGTCGGGACTCGTACGATTTCGAAAAACCGCAGCGTCTGATTCGGGCCTGGGCGCGTGAGCGGAACGTCCCGCTCCTCGACTTGTTGCCGGCGTTCAAAAACGCCGGCCGTCCCGAGGAGCGGTTTTTCCCGAACGATTTCCATTTCACGGCCGACGGCAATCGTCTCGCTGCGGAGAGCATCGGGCCGCCGCTGGCGGTCTATCTGCGCGAGCGATTCGAGACGGCGAAGACACGTCATGGCACAACAGACTCCTGAACAACTCGACCGGTCGTTCGGCTACGTCATGGCCGGCGGCAGCGCCGCGCTGGTCGTCCTGCGGTACGTCGTGGCCGGCCGTCCGACGTGGTGGCTGGTCGGGTTGGCGGCGGTCTTTCTCGCGCTGTCCCTCGTCGCGCCGCGCCTTCTTGCCCCGATCCGCACCGTCTGGATGAAGTTCGCCGCGGTGCTCGGCTTCGTCAATCAGCGGATCTTGCTCACGATCGTGTTCGGGGTGCTGATCACGCCGACGGCGGTGCTGCTCAGAGCCTTGGGCAAGAAGCCGATGGCCTTGCAAGCCGATCCCGCTGCGGGCAGTTACTGGCGCCGCCGGACGCCGGAGGAATTTACGGCCGCGCGCATGGAACGGCAATTCTGACGGAAAGAGAAAGAGGCGAACGATGGGAGCGTTTCTCAAGGAATTGTGGGCCTTCATGCGGGAGCGCAAAAAGTTCTGGCTCCTGCCGATCGTCTTGGTGCTGCTGCTGTTCGGCGCCTTGCTGGTGCTGACCGAAGGGTCGGCGGTGGCGCCGTTCATCTACACGCTGTTCTAGTCACGCGGGATCGCCACGCATGAACGTGCTTGGTCTCTCGGCCTACTACCACGATTCGGCGGCGGCTTTGGTCGTCGACGGCAAGGTCGTGGCCGCCGCGCAGGAAGAGCGCTTTACCCGCAAAAAGCACGATCCGGGCTTCCCGCATCGGGCCGTCGCCTACTGCCTCGCGCAGGCCGGCCTCAAGCTGGCGGATCTCGATCGGGTCGCCTTCTACGACAAGCCGCTCCTCAAGTTCGAACGGCTGTTGGAAACCTACCTGTCCTTCGCGCCGCGGGGCTGGCGGTCCTTCGTGGCGGCCATGCCGGTCTGGCTCAAGGAAAAGTTGTTTCTGGAGCGGCTGTTGCGCGAGGAACTCGCGGCCGTGTCCGAGACCCTCGGGCACGAGCCGTGGCGCGGCGCGTTGCTGTTCCCCGAGCATCATTTCTCCCATGCGGCCTCGGCTTTTTTCCCCTCGCCCTTCGAGGAAGCGGCGGTCCTGACAATGGATGGGGTGGGGGAGTGGGCGACTACGAGCTACGGCATAGGGAAGGGGCCGACCCTCTCGCTCTTGGGGGACATCACCTTCCCCCATTCCTTGGGGCTGCTCTACAGTGCGTTCACCTACTACACGGGCTTCAAGGTGAATTCCGGCGAATACAAGGTCATGGGCCTGGCGCCGTATGGCGAGCCGAAGTACGTGGACTTGATCCTTACGCATCTGATCGATTTGAAAGACGACGGATCGTTCCGGCTCAACCTGGACTATTTCGACTACTGTACCGGCCTGCGGATGACGGGGGACAAATTTCATCGGTTGTTCGGCGGCGAACCGAGAAAGCCGGAATCCGAATTGACGCAACGGGAGATGGACTTGGCTCGCTCGATCCAGGAGGTCACCGAACTGGCCGTCCTGCGTATCGCCCGCCATGTGCGCCGCGAAACCGGTCTCGCGCAGCTCTGTCTGGCCGGTGGTGTCTCGCTGAATTGTGTGGCGAACGGCAAGTTGCTGCGGGCGGGGGTTTTCGATCGTCTCTGGATTCAACCGGCGGCCGGCGATGCGGGCGGCGCGCTAGGCGCGGCTTTGGCCGCGGCCTTCGTGCACGGCAAGGAGCCGCGCCGCCTCTCGCCGGCCGAGCCGGACGGGATGGCCGGATCGTATCTGGGGCCGGCCTTTTCACAGGATGAGATCGAACGGTGGTTGAAGGAGCGGGGCGCCCCCTTCACCGCGTACGACGACACGGCCCTGCTCGAGGCAGTGGCCGATTTGCTGGCGCAGGAAGCAGTCGTCGGTTGGGTGCAGGGACGCATGGAATTCGGCCCGCGGGCCCTGGGCAACCGTTCGATCCTCGGCGACGCGCGGTCGACGAAGATGCAGTCGATCATGAATCTGAAGATCAAGTTTCGCGAGTCGTTCCGACCCTTCGCCCCGGCGGTGCTGGAGGAGCGGGTCGCCGACTATTTCGAACTGGACGGGCCGTCGCCCTACATGCTGCTGGTCGCGGATGTGCGCGAGGCGCGCCGCATCCCCTTGACGGAGAACGACCGCCGGCTCTTCGGCATCCAACGGCTCAACCGGCCCCGGTCGGACATTCCGGCTGTGACGCATTTGGACTATTCGGCGCGGGTGCAGACCGTCACGCCCAAGACCAACCCACGGTTCCACGGGTTGCTCAAGGCCTTCGAAGCGAAAACCGGCTATGGCGTGCTGGTGAACACGTCCTTCAACGTCCGGGGGGAGCCGATCGTCTGCAGCCCCGCCGATGCCTACCGCTGTTTCATGCGCACGGAGATGGACGCGCTGGTCCTCGGCAACTGCGTCCTGCGCAAGGCCGATCAACCGCCTCTTACCGGGGACACCGATTGGCGCACGGAATTTCAACTCGACTGACCCAATTCGTTCCCGTCCTTGGCCGTTCCGGTTGCCCCTCGCGCCTGCGCTTGCGGCGTTCGAACGGAAGGTGAACATGCGGCACCAGATGGGCAGATATACGCGGAACAGGCACGGGAAAGATTGAAGATCGAACGGCATCCGGCGGAGCGCAACGAAATGGTGACGGAGGGAATGTAATGGCTGACATGCCGGACGCGGGAGTCTCCGATCGGGAGACGGTTGCGTGTCTGCTGTGTGGCGAGAGGGACGTCGAGCCTGTTGTCGAACAACGCGATTTTTCCGACAAGGAATCCTCGGAAACATTCGTCGTGGTGCGCTGCCGATCCTGCGGACTGCAATATCTCAATCCTCGGCCGACCGCAGCGGGCATCGGACGGTTTTACCCTCCGCGGTACTATACGGCGGCGCCCCAGCCGAGGCGAATCCGCCGGCTCAAGAGACGGCTGATGGAGGTCTATTACGGCTATCCGCCGGGTGGTGGTACATGGGCGGCCAGGATTTTTTGGATGGTGTGTCTCTGGCCGGATTACGTGTGGCGGTGGTTTCGCGGCAAGGACGTGTTGCCGTGGATCGGGCGGGGACGCCTCCTCGACGTCGGCTGCGGGCCGGGAGTCAATTTGCTGACGTTTCGAGCGCAAGGGTGGGATGTTCATGGGCTGGACGCCAGCGCGACGGCGGTCGAGGCGGCGGCCAAACTGTTGGGGGAAGGCCGGGTGCGGCTGGGCGAGCTGGAAGCTCTGGCCTATCCGGATCGGTCGTTTGACGTGGTGTTCTTCAGTCATACGTTGGAGCATGTCCATAATCCGTTCGCCGTGCTGCGAGAAGCCCGCCGTATTTTGGACGACAAAGGGCGGCTGGTCGTCATGCTCCCGAACGCCGCAAGTTGCGAGGCGGCGTTGTTCGGACCCTGGTGGTGGCCGTGGGAATTGCCCCGGCATCTCTATCATTTCGATCGTGCGTCGCTCGCCCGGCTATTGGCACAAGCGGGGTTTCGGATCGTCCGGTTCCGCACGGGGGTCGGGTCGTTGTTTTTCATGGCCAGCCTGGAGCGGGCCTGGCAGGAGCAATACGGGCGCCCCCTGCCGGCTCGACGCCTGTGGGAATGGGGAGTGGCCAGACCCTTCGGTCTGTTCATGGGGCATGCCGGCTATGGCAGCGAACTTATGGTGTACGCGGAGAAGGCGGAACCGTTTGCTGGCCAGGCAGATATGAACGAAGGAGGCGCAGGAGAGACTTGAGATTGAACGGCGCCCGGCGGAGTGCCTGCCGGAGCGCTTGCCGCGCTTCTTGGGGGCGGCCACGGCGCAATTCGGCTTTGCCGAGGTCGGCATAGTAGTGGGCCCAGTCCTGCCGGAGGGCTTTGGCGACGGCGCTACCAGAGGCACAAGCCGGTTCATGTTTTTCCAGAAAGAGTCTGCGGCTCGCCAGCGCCCGTTCGGAGGGAATGCCGCGGGACACGTTGCGGGAATAGAGCCGGTGGCGGTAGAGTGGGCGCGCCAGATGCAGAAGGGGAAACCGCTGATAAAGGCGAATCGCCAGGTCGATGTCTTCCCAGATGCCCAGCCGTTCGTCGTAGCCGCCGACAGCCTCGAAGCAGGTCTTGCGGACGAGGGAACCGGAAGTCGCCGTATCATGTCCTCCCCGCAGGAGTTGCGTAATGCTGGCGGTCGATTTCATGGCGGCATCGTACTCCAGGATTGCGTTGGACTCGCTGACCTGATGGCCGTCGCAATGGACCAGCGCCGCTTCCGGTGCGGCGGAGAGAGACGCCAGTGTTTCGGCCAAGAAAGTCGGTTCCCAGAGATCGTCCTGGTCCAAGAAGGCCAGGTAGGCTCCGGCGGCCAGGCGGGCGCCATCGTTGCGGGCCGCGGCCTGTCCCCCGTTGAGACTGCGCCGGACGTAGCGGGCGCGGGGGTAGCGAAGCACGACTTTCGCGGTGTCGTCGATGGAGGCGTCGTCCACGACGATCAACTCGTGGTCAGGACAGGTTTGGGCCAGCACGCTCTCGATGGCCTGATCGAGATACCGTGTCGTGGCGTTGTAGGTCGGGATGATGACGCTGACGGTCGGCATGCGCGGTTCGCTCCGAATCGGGCCAAAGGCCGCGGCATTGTAGCAGAAGACCGGATTGGACGGGAGGCGTGGGCAGGCTCATGTCGCAGGTAAAGACCGAACCAGTGTTCGATTATGTCCACCCCTCCCACCAGGGGCCGAACAGCGTCCACATGACGCGGGTCGCTGTCGCCGAGTTGGTGGCGCAGGCCGGGCACCGCCTGGTGCTGGACTTGCCGGCAGGAACGGGGGCCTTGACGCAGTTGCTGCTCGATCGCGGGATCGAGGTCGTCTCGGCCGATCTCTGCCCCGAGGGTTTCGTCGTGCCCGGGCGGATCTGCCTACAGGCCGACCTGAACGAGCGGCTTCCGCTGGAATCCGATCGGTTCGATGCGATGGTCTGCGTCGAAGGCATCGAGCATATTGAGAACCCGCACCTGCTGGCCCGCGAGGCCCACCGGGTGCTCAAAGCAGGCGGGTGTCTCTATGTCAGCACCCCCAACGTGTTGTCGATCCGGTCGCGTCTGAGTTACCTCTGGCGCGGCTATCCGGACCAGTTCCATTACATGATCGAGGTGGATCCCCGGACGGGGGAAGAACGGCCGATCGCGCACATCAACCCCGTCGGTTTCCTGGAACTCCGGTACGTCCTCAGCCGATGGGGCTTTCATGTGGAGCGGGTCGAGACGAATCGACGCCTGAAAGCCGGGTCGCCCTTCTATGCGCTGCTGCGCCGGCTGATGGCCACCAAGGGTGGACGGGCCGCCCGGTCGCATGAACGGATCGCCCGGGTGCGCGAGATGCTGCTCTCGACGACACTGTTGTACGGAGAGACCCTCATCGTCGTGGCGACCAAGGCGGCTCGGTCCTGATGCCCCTGCGGATCGTCATCGCCGCCTGGCATCTGAAAAACTTCAACGTCGGCATCGGCCGGTACAGCCGCGAGTTGATCGAGGCGCTCGGGCGCGTCGATACGGAGAATGTCTACGAGATCCTGATGCCAGACGACGCGTGTCGGTTCACGCCCCGCCCCAATATGCGGTACCGGACGGTGAGGTTTCCCGTCTTCAAGCGCCGATTCTGGGAACAGGTTGCGCCCTGTCTGGTGGGACGGTATGATCTGCTCCATTTTCCGTACGATTCCTGCATCGGCTGGAAGCGGGGCCGCTTTGTGGCGACCATCCACGACGTCAAGCCGCTGATCTTCGGCGAGTTGCACGTGCGGCAGAATATTGGGACGCGGATCGAACAAGCAGTGATCGGCGATCGCTGGGCCAAGATCGACCATGTGTTGACCGATTCTGAATGCAGCAAGCGGGACATCGTGGCGCGACTGGGCGTGCCGGCGGAACGACTCACGGTCGTTTACCCGGGCGTGGATATGACGCAGTTTTCACCTGCGCCGTCAGGGCAGGCGACGGGGGAGCGGCCGTATGTGTTGAGCGTGGCCGGGCCCGATCCGACGAAGAACGTGCAGACCTTGATCGAGGCCTTTGCCGCCCTGCCCGTTACGTTGCGGGAGGCTCACGATCTGGTGCTGGCCGGGGATTTTCGCAAGAGGACGGACCTGCATGCCTTGGTGCGCGAGCGGGGGATCGAGGGACAAACGGTCTGGCCCGGAGTCGTGAGCGATCGACGGCTCGTGGAGCTCTATCGCGGCGCGACGCTGTTCGTGTTTCCTTCCAAGTACGAAGGGTTCGGTCTCCCGGTCCTGGAGGCCATGGCCTGCGGATGTCCGGTAATCTGTTCCACCGCCTCGTCCCTTCCGGAAGTGGCCGGGACGGCGGCCGTGCTGGTACCGCCGACCGATCTGCCCGGCTTGACCGCCGAAATGGCGCGTGTCTTAGGGAGCGAGACCGTTCGCGAAGATTTGCGACAACGCGGCCTCGCGCAGGCGGCGCAATTCTCGTGGGACCGGACGGCCCGGGAGACAGTGGCCGTGTATCGGCGAGTAGCCGTTGGCGTGAGGCTGCCGTCAGAGGGCGTGTGAAGGCACGGTGCTGGAGCGAGCGGAACCGATGAGAATCTTGATCACGGGCGGCGCGGGTTTTCTGGGGAGCCACCTCAGCGACCTCTTGATCGGGCAGGGTCACTACGTCGTTGCGGTGGACAATTTGAGCACCGGACGCCCGGAGAACATCGGGCACCTGCTGGGCCACGACCGCTTTGCCTTTATTCACTATAATGTCTGCGATTATCTGCACGTCGATGGGCCATTGGACGCCGTCATGCACTTTGCATCACCGGCCAGTCCCCAGGATTACCTCGATATGCCGATCGCCACCCTCAAGGTGGGTGCGCTGGGAACCCACAAGGCGCTGGGCTTGGCCAAGGCTAAGGGGGCCCGATTTCTTCTCGCCAGTACCTCGGAGGTCTACGGCGATCCGCTCGTCAATCCGCAGCCGGAGACCTATTGGGGGAACGTGAATCCCTTGAGTCCACGCGGTGTGTACGATGAGGCCAAGCGCTTCGCCGAGGCGATGACGATGGCCTATCATCGCTACCACGGAGTGGATACCCGCATCGTGCGGATCTTCAATACCTTCGGTCCGCGCATGCGGCCGAACGACGGACGGGTCGTGTCCAATTTCATCGTGCAGGCCTTGCGGGGGCATCCCCTGACCCTCTATGGAGACGGCTCGCAGACGCGCAGTTTCTGCTACGTGGACGACCTGGTCCGCGGCATCCTCGCGCTGCTCATGGTCGAATCCGACAAGAGCGTGGAAGCGCGGGCCGACCGGTCCTGGTTGCTGGCCAAGGAGGGTGAGGGCGTTCAAGACACCATTCACGATCCCGTCAACATCGGCAACCCGCGCGAGCTGACCGTCGCCGAGATCGCCAAACTGATTATGCAGTTGACCGGCTCCTCGAGCCGGATCGAACGGAAGCCCTTGCCGGCCGACGATCCGAAGGTGCGGCGTCCGGACATCGGGCGAGCCAAGAAACGGCTTGGGTGGGAGCCCCAGGTCGAACTGGAAGAAGGTCTGCGACGGACCATCGAGTATTTTCGGAAGGTGCTGTAACCATGACGATGAAATTGAAGGGGGTCGTGCTCGCGGGTGGGTTGGGGACGCGTCTCTTCCCGTTGACGAAGGTGACGAACAAGCATCTCCTGCCCGTCTACGACAAACCGATGGTCTATTACCCGATTCAAGCCCTGGCCAACGCCGGAATCGACGAAGTGTTGTTGGTGACCGGCGGGAACAGTGCAGGCGATTTTCTCCGCCTGCTCGGCAACGGCAAGGAATTCGGGTTACGGCATTTGAGCTACACCTACCAGGAAGGCGAGGGGGGCATCGCGGATGCGCTACGGTTGGCCCAACATTTCGCCGAAGGCGGCGCGATCTGTGTCGTGCTGGGGGACAACATCATCGAGCGGTCCATCGCGCCGGCGGCCGAGGCCTTTCGGAAGCAGGGTACGGGCGCCAAGATCCTGCTCAAGGAAGTGAAAGATCCTCAGCGGTTCGGTGTGCCTGTTCTGCAAGGAGACAGGGTCGTTAAGATCGAAGAAAAGCCGGCCGAGCCCAAGTCGCCTTATGCGGTTACCGGTATCTATTTCTACGACGCGCGCGTCTTCGAGATCATCAAGACGCTGAAGCCCTCGGGTCGGGGAGAGCTGGAAATCACCGACGTCAATAATGCCTATATCGAAGCCGGGGAACTGACCTGGAACGTCTTGGATGGCTGGTGGACCGATGCGGGAACGATCGAATCCCTCTTGCACGCGAACCAATTGGTCGCCCAGACTGGAGCGAACAAACCATGAGCCGGATTCTCGTCACCGGCGGTGCCGGGTTCATCGGATCGCATTTGGTGCGACGGCTCGTGTCGTCGGGAGAGCACCAGGTCGTCAATCTGGACGCCCTGAAATATTCCGGTAATTTGGACAATCTGACCGACGTCGCTGCCGATCCTCGCTACGCGTTCGTGCAAGGGGACATCTGCGACGCCGCCCTGGTGGCAACGGTGCTCAAGGACCATCGGATCGAGGCCGTGATCAATTGCGCAGCGGAGACCCACGTGGACCGGTCTATCCTCCACCCCGAGGACTTCGCCCGAACGGACGTGATCGGGACGGCGGTGCTGCTGGAGGAGTCCCGAAAGGCGGGCGTTCAACGCTTCCTGCACGTCAGCACGGACGAGGTGTACGGCAGCGTCGAAACCGGCTCCTCGACTGAAGCGGACCGATTGGATCCGCGCAGCCCCTATTCGGCGAGCAAGGCGGGCGGTGACCTGCTGGTGCTGAGTTACTGGACGACCTATCGGTTCCCGGTGCTGGTGACCCGCGGGAGCAATACCTACGGGCCCAACCAGTATCCGGAAAAATTCATCCCCCTGTTCGTCACCAACGCGATCGACGATCAGCCCCTGCCGCTCTACGGAGACGGCCGGAACTGCCGCGACTGGCTGTCCGTCCACGACCATTGCGCGGGGATCGAGTTCGTGCTCCATCACGGAGCCCCCGGCACCGTCTATAACGTCGGGGGGGGGAACGAGCGGGAGAACATCGAGGTGGCCGAACGCATCCTCGATCATCTCGGCAAGCCCCGGTCACTGGTTCGGTTCGTCCAGGATCGCCCCGGCCACGATCGGCGCTACTCGGTGGACTGCCGACGCCTATACGGATTGGGCTGGAAACCGGCCGTCCCCTTCGAGAAGGGGTTGCGGGACACGGTCGACTGGTATCGGACCCATACCGCGTGGTGGCGTAAGATCAAGTCCGGGGATTTTCGCGCCTACTACGAGCGGATGTACGCGCAACGGCTGAAGGACGGGAAGCTGTGCGCGTCCTGATCACGGGCGCTCAGGGACAGCTCGGGCGGGAGTTGCAGCTTGCGCTGAGCGCGCACGAACTTATTCTTGCCGACGTGCCGCAGTTCGATCTTCTTGGGCCGGATGTCGAGCGGTTCATCGCGACGGCTGCCCCTCACGTCGTTGTCCACGCGGCGGCCTATACCGACGTCGATGGGGCGGAACGCGAGCCGGAGAAGGCCCTGGCGGTCAACGCCGAAGGGACGGCGCGCGTGGCCGCGGCCACGGAGGCCGCCGGCGCGCGCCTGCTCTACATCTCGACCGACTACGTCTTCGACGGGACGAAACGGACGCCGTATTTGGAAACCGACAAGCCGAACCCCCGCGGCGCCTATGCCCGGTCGAAGCGGGAAGGGGAGCGGCGGGCCCTGGCCCTGTGCCGCAACACGCTGGTGCTGCGTACGGCGTGGCTCTACGGCCTGCACGGGAAAAACTTCGTCGGCACGATCATGCGGTTGGCCGGGGAACGACCGGAACTCCGCGTCGTAAGCGATCAGCGCGGCTGTCCCACCTTTGCAGCCGATCTAGCCGAGGCGATTGCAAAAATACTCAAGACCACCGTGCGCGGCATCGGTCATGCGGCGGGGAGCGGGGACTGTTCCTGGCACGAGTTCGCCTGCGAAATTGTGGCCTCCATGGGCAAGGCCGTGCCCGTGCATCCGATCTCGACCGAGGAAGCCGGCCGGCCCGCCCCCCGGCCCGCCTACGGCGTCTTGGCTAATACGGTCCTGGCCCGCGAGGGGATCGTGCTCCCCCATTGGAAGGAGGCCCTGTCCCGCTACATGACGACGGCCCTGGCGGCGGCACGGCACTGAAAACGGCATGGGCGCGAAACGCGCATTGATCACGGGGATTACGGGCCAGGACGGCTCGTACCTGTCCGAGCTGTTGCTGGAACAAGGGTACGACGTCCACGGAATCGTCCGTCGCGTAGCCATCGAGGATCCCGAGCATCGGTTGTGGCGCATCACGCATCTCAAAGATCGCATCCATCTGCATGCGGCGTCGTTGGAGAGTCTCGCGAGCATCTATCGGGTGTTCCGCACCGTCGAGCCGGACGAGTGCTACCATCTCGGCGCCCAGAGTTTCGTCGCCTATTCCTTCGAGGACGAATTCTCGACGTTGAACACCAACGTCAATGGGACACATTATCTGCTCGCGGCCCTTCGGGATTGCGTGCCGCAGTGTCGGTTTTATTTCGCGGCCTCGAGCGAAATGTTCGGCAAGGTGGCGGAGTCGCCGCAGACCGAGCAGACACCCTTCCATCCGCGGTCGGCCTACGGCATCTCCAAAGTCGCGGGATGCCATCTCACCCGGAATTATCGCGAAGCCTACGGCATCAAGGCCTCCTGCGGTATTCTCTACAACCACGAATCACCGCGGCGTGGCTTCGAATTCGTGACGAGAAAAATCACCGCTCAGGCGGCCCGGATCAAAAAGGGGCTGGCCAAGGAAGTCCGGCTCGGCAATCTGGACGCCAGGCGCGACTGGGGGCATGCCCAGGAATACGTTCGGGCCATGTGGCTGATGCTCCAGCAGGCGCAGCCGGAGGACTATGTCATCGCGACCGGCAAAATGCATTCGGTGCGGGAATTCGCCCGGGAAGCTTTCGCCGCCGTCGGCTTGAACTATGAAGACCACGTCGTCGTCGATCAGCAGTTCTTCCGGCCGGCCGACGTCGAACGGCTGCAGGGCGACGCGACGAAGGCCAGGCAAAAACTGGGCTGGGCGCCGCGCATCGGGTTCCGGGAACTGGTCCACGAAATGGTGGAGGCAGATCTGCGGGCCCTGACCGATGGGGTGCCGCGTCGTACGTAGCGGCCACGGCTCGGTCGCCGCCCGCGCATTGTCACCGCCGGTCCGCCTCTGCTAGGATCGGCCTCCTTCGCAGGTGTGATTCAGGAGGCGGCATCGTTTCGTGGCCAAGCGACCGACACAGGCCCGCTCCGGCGGTGGAAAGGGACGGATGGGTCTGAGCGCCCGCCTGCGGCGGATTCGCCTGTTCGCTACGGACGTGGACGGCGTTTTGACGGACGCCGGCATGTATTATGGAGAAGCCGGGGATGAGTGGAAGAAGTTCAACACCCGCGATGGGATGGGCATCAAGTTGCTGCAGCGGGCCGGCCTGATTACGGCCCTTGTCACCCAGGAACAGACGAAATTGGTCGCACGGCGCGGCGAGAAATTGGCGATTCCCGAAGTCCATCAGGGGGTTTACGACAAGCTCTCGGTGCTCAAATCCCTGGCGGGCAGGCACGGCTTGACGCTGGATGAGATCGCCTACATGGGAGACGACGTAAATGACTTTGAGGCACTGCGGGCGGTCGGATTCTCGGCGGCGCCTGCGGACGCCAGGCCGCCGATCCTGCGCGTCGTGCGGTACCGGTGCCGGGCGAAAGGCGGGGAGGGCGCGGTGCGCGAAGTGGCCGACCTCATCCTAGCGGCGCAGGGCTTTACACCCCTGGGGGCGAAAGCATGACACCCGACCGCCATCTCCATGCCGTCATCCTCGCCGGGGGAAGCGGCACCCGCTTCTGGCCCCTGAGTCGCCAGCTTTATCCTAAGCAGTTGCTGCGGGTGATCGGCGATGAAACCTTGATCCAGCAGACGATGCGCCGCGTGGTCGGCTGCATGCCGGCTGACCGGGTCCTGATCTCGACGACGCCGACCCAGGCCGATTCGATTCGCCACCAGTTGGGGGAATGGAAAGACGCCCTGTCCGGCAATTTCGTCATCGAGCCGGAGGCTCGCAATACGGCACCCGCTCTGGCGCTGGTGGCAACCGTCGCGGCGCAACGGGATCCCGACGCGATCCTGCTTGTGTTGCCGGCCGATCATGTCATCAAGAAGGATGCGCGGTTCCGGGCTGCGGTCGCGTTGGGCACGGAGTTGGCTGCACAGGGGAAATTGGTGACGTTCGGCATTCCGCCGATCAGGCCGGAAACGGGCTATGGCTATATTCATCCCAATAAGAAAGTTCGGTTGGCGTCGCGTGGGAGGTTGGCGGGCCATCCGGTGGCGCGATTCGTCGAAAAGCCGGACACCAAGACGGCGATCCGGTACCTCAAGAGCCGGGCGTATTATTGGAACAGCGGCATCTTTCTCTGGAAAGCGGCGACGTTGCTTGAGGAGGTCGCCCGGCACCAGCCGGCGCTCGCCAGGGCCATGAAGGCCATTGGCGCTGCCCTCCAGACCGGCGGGGACATCGCGCGTCTCTACCACCGGCTTCCCGCCATCTCCATCGACCACGGGGTGATGGAGCGGTCGGATCGGGCGGCCGTGATTCCGGTGGATTTTCTCTGGTCCGACGTGGGGAACTGGAGCAGTTTGGAGGAGGTCGCCAAGCGGGACCAAGCCGGGAACGTTGTCAGCGGCAATGTCGTAGACCTCGGCAGCCGCGACTCCATCTTGTATGCCGACAGCCGTGTCGTGGCGACGATCGGACTGTCCGACATGGTCGTGGTTGACACCGCGGACGCCACGCTGGTCTGTCCAAAAAGCCGGTCGCAGGACGTAAAAACCGTCGTCGAGATTCTGCGCAAACGCAGGGCGCCCGAACATTTGGAGCATCGGACGGTCTTCCGGCCCTGGGGTAGCTATACGGTGTTGGAGGAGGGGGATGGGTACAAGGTCAAGCGGGTGTCGGTCAATCCGGGCGGCCGCTTGTCGCTGCAGCTCCATCATAAACGGAGCGAGCATTGGGTCGTCATCGCCGGCACGGCGCGCGTGACCCGCGGCGAGCGGGTCTTCGACCTGACGGTCGGACAGAGCACGGCCATTCCCGTCGAAACGCCCCATCGTCTGGAAAATCCAGGCACGGATCAGTTGCACATCATCGAGGTGCAGAACGGCCCGTATCTCGGCGAAGACGACATCGTCCGCTTCAAGGACGACTACGGGCGCGGTGTGAACATGCCGGGCGGCCCGAAAGTCGGATAGTCCGCAAGGCGTAAGGGTTCGCCGACGGTTTGCCTCGGCGACGCATGGACGCAGAGGAACATCATGGCATTGTTTCGCGAGTACGACATTCGGGGCATTGTCGGTCAGGAATTGACGGAAGACATGGCCGAGCTGATCGGCCGCGCCTATGCGACGGTGGCGACGAAGCAGGGCGCCAAGACGGTGAGTCTCGGACGGGACGGACGGGTGAGTTCGCCGGTGTTGCGGGATCGGCTGGCGAAGGGCATGACGGCCGGCGGGTTGAACGTGATCGATATCGGTCCCTGCCCCACGCCGGTGCTCTATTTTTCCCTGTTCCACTTGCCGGTGGACGGCGGCGTGATGATCACGGGCAGCCACAATGCGGGGGAGTACAACGGCTTCAAGCTCTGCGTCGGGAAAGAAGCGCTGCACGGAGAAGAGATTCAGCATTTACGGAAAGTGGTGGAGGGCGGGCGGTTTTCCAGCGGATCGGGAACGGTGACGGAACGGCCGATCCTTCCCGATTATCTGGGGTATCTCAAGACGGCCTTCGCCGGCGTCAAGGCCGATCGGCTGCACGTCGTCATCGATTGCGGAAACGGCGCGGCCTCGCTCGTGGCCAAGCAGGCCCTGGAGCAGTTGGGATGCCGCGTGACCGCGCTCTACAACGAACTCGACGGCCGGTTCCCCAACCACCATCCGGATCCGACGGTCACGGACAACCTGCACGATCTCATCGCGGCCGTCAAAACCTCCGGCGCGCACGTCGGCATCGGGTACGACGGCGATGCGGATCGGATCGGCGCGGTCGATGAGCGGGGCGACATTCTTTGGGGCGACCGGCTCATGGTGCTCTACGCGCGGGATATCCTGGCGGCCAAGCCCGGCGCGACGATCTTGTCGGAGGTCAAAGCGTCGCAGACGCTCTACGACGACATTCCCCGCCACGGCGGCCGGGCCATCATGTGGAAGACGGGCCATTCGCTGATCAAGGCCAAGATGAAAGAAGAGCGGGCTGTCCTCGCCGGCGAAATGTCGGGGCACATGTTCTTCGCCGACCGCTACTTCGGCTACGACGACGCGGTCTATGCCTCCTGCCGCTTGATCGAGATCCTGGCCAAGCGGAACCAACCGTTGTCGTCGTTGGTCGCCGACTTGCCGAAGACGCACGTGACCCCGGAGATCCGCGTGGACAGCCCTGACCAGGTGAAATTCGAACTGGTCAAACGCGTGCAGAAGCGTTTGCTGGCCTATGCCAAGGCGGGCCGGACGCCGGGCCCTGAGGGGTTGGCAATCCGTGATGTCGTCACGATCGACGGCATCCGCGTCATCTTCGACGACGGCTGGGGCTTGATCCGGGCCTCCAATACGCAGCCGGCCCTGGTCCTGCGCTTCGAGGCTTCGACCGACCGGCGGTTGAACGAGATCCGCCGTCTGATCGAGTCGGAGTTGGATCGAGCCACACGCGAACTGGCCTCCTGACGTGAGGCGGCCGGCCCCGCTTGTCCGCGCGATGCGGGCGCTCGTCGGGGGCTGCGCGCTACTCGCCATCCTGCCCGTGCCGGTTCTCGCTCAATCGGACACGGTTCCCGGCCTCTCCCAGCACCGTCCGTTCCTGCCCGGCGAACGGTTGACTTACGCGCTCTCCTGGATGGGAATCAGAGCCGGCACCGCCGTGCTGGAGGTGGCGGATGCGCCGCCCGTCAACGGACATCCGGTCCTGCGGCTGCTCACGACCGCCCTGTCGGCGCCGATGATCACGAAGATCTATCCGGTCGACAATCGTGTGGAGACGGTGGCCGATGCGGACACCCTGCTGCCTCATCGCATGTTGTTCCGGCGGCGCGAGGGCAAGCGGCACAACGATTTCGATGTCACGTTTTCCCACGACAAGGGATCGGTGCTGTCGATCAAGGACGGCGTCAAGGATCAATTGCCGATCCCCGCGCGGACCTTCGATTCCGTGTCCTGCCTCTATTTTGTCCGGACCCTTCCGGTGCTGGTGCCCGGTTCTTCGGTGCATTTCAACATCCATCACGACAAAAAAACCTACAAGGTCGAGGTGCAGGTCGAGGCGATCGAGCCGGTCCACGGCCCCTGGGGAACGGTCGAGGCGGTGCGCGTCCTGGCCATCATGCCGTTTCAGGGGATCTTTCTGAACGAGGGCAACATCCGCGTGTGGGTCACGAACGATGCCCGCCGGGTGCCCCTGATGATGAAGGCCAAGGTGGTGATCGGATCGGTCGTGGCGAAACTGATCGAAGGCGCGCCGGTCCCGCCGGTCCGTTGAACTGGCCCTTGGCCGGCGGCCGCCTAGACGTTGCTCAGGTGGGGAGAACTCGTTATAATTCGCCGCTGTTTGCCCGGTCCCGATTCGACCGGGAGGGAGTCAGGGCCGGAACCGGACCGGTGACGGAGTGACGGTGAAACCCTTTCCGATCACGCTCACGCGCCATATTTTACAGCACCAGGCGATCCATCCCGGTGCCACGGGAGAGTTTTCGGCGCTCATGGCGCAGATCGGCCTGGTCGGCAAGATGATCGCCTCGGATCTACGCCGCGCCGGGCTGATCAATATCCTCGGCACCACGGGCCATACCAACGTGCAGGGCGAAGTCGTCAAGAAATTGGACGAGATCGCCAACGATACCTTCGTCAAAGTCTTTCAGCACAGCGGCCTCGTCTGCGCCTTGGCTTCGGAGGAGATGGATAATCCGGTCAAACTGCCGGAAAACTGGCCGACCGGCAAGTACATGCTCCTATTCGACCCCTTGGACGGTTCGTCCAATACGGATGTGAACATGCCGCTCGGGAGCATTTTTTCGGTCTTGCGTTTTGAGGGAGCCAACAATTTGCCGGCGGACGACGAGCTTGTACGCCAAGGCACCGAGCAAGTGGCGGCGGGCTACTTGATGTTCGGTTCCAGCACCATGCTGGTCTACACGGCCGGCCACGGCGTGCACGGGTTTACCCTCGATCCGGCGGTCGGAGAATATCTCTTGTCGCATGAAAACGTCACGATCCCCAGGCGAGGCAAGGTCTATGCGACGAACGAGGGGAACTATCGCAAGTGGCCGGACGGGACTCGGCGCTATTTCGACTATCTGAAGGGATCGGACAAGGCCACGGGGCGGCCCTATAGCGGGCGCTATTCCGGTTGTCTGGTCGCCGACGTACACCGGGTCCTGCTCGGCGGAGGCATCTATCTCTATCCGGGAGAAACGGACAAGCCGGACGGCAAGCTGCGTCTCTTGTACGAGGCCAATCCCTTGGCGATGGTCGTGGAAGCCGCCGGCGGGCGGGCGAGCACCGGACGGGATCGGATTCTGGACATCAAGCCGTCGGCCCTGCACCAGCGAGTGGCACTCGTTATCGGCAGCCCCGAAGACGTGGACCTGGCCGAGGAATTCATACAAGGGCGGCGCCAGGCCTAGGGCATGGGGTCGGCAAGGCGGCGGATCTTTTGACCATCAGGAGAGGACGATGAACGCACGAACCAAAGAAATTTTGAGTTGGTACGGCAACGAACATCCGGGCGTGTTGGCCAATCTGGCCCGCATGCTGGGTTCCGGCAGGCTGGCCGGCACGGGCAAGCTGGTGATTCTGCCCGTGGATCAAGGCTTCGAGCATGGGCCGGCCCGCAGTTTCGCGCCGAATCCGCCGGCCTACAATCCCCATTATCACTTCGAACTGGCGATCGACGCGGGCTGCAACGCCTACGCGGCCCCGCTCGGGTTCCTGCAGGCCGGGGCGGCGGAGTTCGCCGGCCGCATTCCGCTCATCCTCAAGCTCAACAACCATGATGTGCTGCACGACGAGAAGGACCCCCTCTCCGCGGTCACCGGCAGCGTCAAGGATGCGCTACGGCTGGGTTGCTCGGCCATCGGGTTCACGATTTATCCCGGCTCGACGCACAGCGGGACCATGTACGAGCAGTTGCGCGAATTGTCGGAAGAAGCCAGGGAACATGGCCTGGCGGTCGTCGTCTGGTCCTATCCACGCGGGTCCGCCCTGAGCAAGGAAGGGGAAACGGCGATGGACGTCGTCGCCTATGCCGCACAGATCGCCGCGCAGCTCGGCGCCCACGTCATCAAGGTGAAGCTGCCGACGGCGCACCTGGAGCAGGCGGCGGCCAAGAAGGTCTACGAAGCCGAACAAGTGCCGATCAAGACGCTGGCCGAGCGCGTCCGGCACGTCGTCCAGAGCGCCTTTGCCGGCCGGCGGATCGTCATCTTTTCGGGCGGGGCCAAGAGCGACGACAAAAACGTCTTCGAAGAGGCTCGGGCGATCCGGGACGGCGGCGGATTCGGGTCGATCATCGGGCGCAACTCCTTCCAGCGTTCCAAGCCGGATGCCATCAAGTTTTTGCAAACCGTCATGGGCATCTACGCGGGGGACATTCCGTAACGACAGACGCCGTCCGAATCGCATCCGGGCCACAGGCCGGTCAGGCCATCACCTCGTGCGCAGGGTAAGCCGGCTCGTGGTCGAGCCGGGCCGGCGAACGTGAACACGACATGAGCAAGCTGGATTGGTCTCCACAACCGAAGCGGCGGATCTTCTGGCCGGTCAGCCTCGCGCTGATCGGTGCCGGGGTGCTCATCGGTCTCGTGGTCGCCGCCAACTTGGATTGGCTGCCCTTCGGTCATGCCGTACCGGAATCGGGGCTTGCGCCAGCCCCCCCGTCGCTGACCTCGGCGAACCCCCTCGCGGGCGAGCAGAACTTCGTCAAAATCGCGAAGACCGTCAAGCCGGCCGTCGTGAATATTTTCACGAGCCGCAAGGGGGCGGAATCGCCGCATGCGATGCCCTTCGACGATCCCTTCTTTCGCCGCTTTTTCGGCGACGAGTTCCTGCGGCGGTTCGAGGCGCCGAAAGAGGCGCCGCGTGAACGGAAGGAGCGGAGCCTCGGCTCCGGCGTGATCGTGGCCGCCGACGGGCTCATCGTGACGAACAATCACGTGGTCGCCAAGGCCGACGAGATCAAGGTCTATCTGTCGGACAAGCGGGAATTCAAAGCCAAGCTCATCGGCACGGACAGCAAGACCGACCTGGCGGTGCTGAAAATCGAAGCGGACGGCCTGCACACGATTCCCTGGGGAGACTCCGACAAGCTGGAAGTCGGCGAGTTCGTCTTGGCCGTCGGCAATCCCTTCGGGCTGACCCAAACCGTGACGATGGGCATCGTCAGCGCCGTCGGGCGGGCCAGCATGGGGATCGCCGAGTACGAAGACTTCATCCAGACCGACGCGGCGATCAATCCGGGCAATTCCGGCGGCGCTTTGGTCAACGTACGGGGCGAACTCATTGGCATCAACACGGCCATCTTCAGCCAGAGTGGGGGGAACATGGGCATCGGCTTCGCGGTGCCGAGCAACATGTCGCGAGCAATCCTGGAGCAGTTGGTCAAGTCCGGCAAGGTGGTCCGGGGTTGGCTGGGCGTGTCGATCCAGGAATTGTCCAGCGAGCTGGCTTCCTCGTTCGGCCTGTCCGAGGCCAAGGGCGTCTTGGTCAGCGACGTCTTGGACGGCAGTCCGGCGAAAGCCGCCGGGCTCGAACGGGGCGACGTCATCGTCGAATACGACGGCAAGCCGGTTGAAAACCCGACGCAGTTGCGGAACGCGGTGGCCCAGACGCCGGTGGGCAAAAAAGTGTCGGTCAAGTTCGTGCGGGAAAAGGCGACGAAGAGCGTCGAGGTGACGATCGGCGAGCAGCCCAAGCAGGTGGCGCAGGGCGGGGGCGACGAGGAACGCGAGGCCGTGAGGCCCGCGGGGCTGCTTTCGGATATCGATGTCCGCGAACTCAACGCGGATTGGAAGCAGCGCCTGGGGTTGGGCGACCGGGAACGGGGCCTGGTCGTGACCAGGGTGAACCCGGGCAGCGTCGCCGAGGAAGGGGGCGTTCGCGAGGGAGACATTATTCTGGAAGTCAACCGCAAGCCGGTCGTGACCCTCAAGGCCTATGAGCAGGCTGTTTCCGGGCTCGGCAAGCGCGACAGCGTGTTGTTGTTGCTGAAGCGTCAGGGGCGCACCACGTACGTCATGCTAAAGCCGTAAAACCTTCCCTTTCCTCCCCCCGATGCTATAATGGCCGCCATTCGAAAGGGGGTGGGGCCTTATGGCACGACGAATCGTGTTCGTCCTGCTCAGTGCTTTCGCCGGTTCGGCGCTCTTTTTTCGAGAACCGGAGGCAACCTTTCCGCTCATTGCCGTCGGATTCATCATCGGGGCAACGACCGGAGGACTCATTCTTGGCGCGGAAGTGTTGCTGCAAAAAGCGTCGTTCGGGCTCGTGGTCGGGGGAACCGGGGGCCTGGCCATAGGGCTGGTGCTGACCGGTCTGGTCGAGTGGGTCGGCAGCGTCATCTTCGACGTCGAGACCTTTCTCTTCCACATCGGCGGGTTGGTGTTCCTGCTGGGCTTGCCCTATTTGGGGCTGGTGCTTGGAGCTAAATTCGGCCGAGAACGAATCGCCGGCGGGCCCAGGCAGCCGGAACATGCGGTGCTGGCGACCAACAACAAGATTCTCGATACGAGCGTGATCATCGACGGCCGGGTGGCGGATTTGTGCGAGACGGGCTTCCTGGAGGGCACGTTCTTAGTGCCGCAATTCATCCTGCACGAGCTGCAGCACATCGCCGATTCGTCCGATCCGCTCAAACGGGCCAGGGGACGCCGGGGCTTGGATATTCTGAACAAGATTCAAAAGATGGTGGACGTGGACGTCCGCATTGTGGAGGACGATTTCCCCAACGTGAAGGAAGTGGACTCCAAGATCGTGGTCCTCGCCAAGAAGGTCGGTGCCAAGGTCATCACGAACGACTTGAACTTGAACAAGGTAGCCGAGTTGCAGGGCGTGCGCGTTTTGAACATCAACGAGCTGTGCAATGCGTTACGCCCGGTGGTGCTGCCCGGCGAGACGATCCGGGTCTTCGTCCTGAAAGAAGGCAAGGAAGCGGGCCAGGGCGTGGCCTATCTGGACGACGGCACCATGATCGTCGTGGACAACGCCAAGCGCTGGATCGGGCGCAACGTCGACGTGATCGTGACCAGCGTGCTCCAGACCACCGCCGGCCGGATGATCTTCACCCGGTTGAAAGAAGAAGCGGAGCCGGAGGAGATGCAAGTCACGCGTGGGTAATCGCACGGCTGCCCTTGTGCCGGCCGCCGGACGGGGGCTTCGCATGGGGACGAAGGTCCCGAAACAATTCCTCACGCTCGGCGGGCTGCCGGTCATCGTCCATACCCTCCGGGCGTTGGAAGCCGCCGACGATATCGTCGAAATCATCCTCGCCGTGCCGGATGCGGAGCGGGAGTATTGCCGGCAGGCCATCGTCGAATCCCACCGGTTGAGCAAAGTCGCCAGGATCGTGGCCGGCGGCGAAGAGCGGCAGGATTCCGTCCGCTGCGCCTTGGCGGCCGTCTCGGCCGGCGTGGAGTTCGTTCTGGTGCACGATGCAGTGCGGCCCTTCGTCACCACGGCCATGGTCCGGCGGGTGCTCGACGCGGCGGCGGTGCACGGCGCGGCGGTCGTCGCGATCCCGATGAAGGACACGGTCAAGCAGGTCGGTGGCGACGGCTTGATCGAGCGCACGGTGGACCGGTCCGGCCTGTGGCTGGCGCAAACCCCCCAGGCCTTCCGGCGCGCCCTCTTCGAAGAGGCGCACCGGCAGGCCCTCGCGGCTGGGTTCAGGGGCACGGACGATACGCAACTGGTCGAACAGTTGGGGCGGCCCGTGGCGGTCGTCGAGGGAAGCGGCGACAACATCAAGATTACGAGGCCGGAAGATTTCGTGATCGGCGAGGCGCTGCTGGCGGAACGCCGCAACGCGGGGCGGTCGTAATGCGGGCTCTTGTGTCGAACGAAAGGAAAGCGCATGCGAGTCGGACTGGGCTATGACATCCATCCCTTGGGCAAGGGGCGCAAACTGATCCTGGGCGGGATCGACATTCCGCACACGCAGGGGTTGGTCGGGCATTCGGACGCGGACGCTCTGGCGCATGCCGTGTGCGACGCCATGCTGGGCGCGATGGGCGAGGGCGACCTCGGCAAGCATTATCCCAGCTCGGACCCGCGCTACAAGGACATTTCCAGCCTGGTCTTGCTGGACGAGGTCAATCAATTGCTGGGGCGCAAGGGCTATCGGCTGGTCAATCTCGACACGGTGATCATCGCCCAAGCGCCGCGGTTGGGCCCGCACTTGCAAGCGATGGCGATGCGGCTGGCCGAGGTCTTGAAGGTGGACCGGGGGGCCGTGAACGTGAAGGTGAAGAGCGGCGAGGGGATGGACGCGGTGGGGCACGAAGAAGCCATCGCGGCCCAGGCGATCTGCCTGATCGAGGAAGTAAGAGCGTCGTAACCGCGGCAAGGTCTGGATTTTCGAGACCCGTATGTTTCGAACCATTCGACAAGATTTGCAGGCTGTGTTCGACCGCGACCCGGCGGCGACGAGCACGCTGGAAGTCCTCCTGACCTATGCCGGCTTCCATGCGTTGCTCGCCTATCGGGTGTCGCATTGGCTCAAACAGGCCGGCGTGCCCTTCATGCCGCGCGCCATTTCGCAACTGGCCCGCTGGCTGACGGGGATCGAGATCCATCCCTCGGCCAAGATCGGCAAGAGTTTTTTCATCGATCACGGCATGGGGGTGGTGATCGGGGAGACGGCCGAGATCGGCGACTACGTGACGCTCTTTCAGGGCGTGACGTTGGGCGGAACGGGCAAGGAACATGGGAAGCGCCACCCGACGCTGGGCAATCACGTGGTGGTCGGGGCGGGGGCGAAGATTTTGGGCGGCATCAAAATCGGCGACAACGTGAAGATCGGCGCCAATTCGGTGGTGCTCAAGTCGGTGCCGGCGAATTCGACGGTGATCGGGGTGCCGGGACGGATCGTCAAGGCCGAGGGGGAGCGGATGCCGGACGCGACGATGGACCACATCAACATTCCCGACCCGGTCCTCGACCGCTTCGAAGCCCTCGAACGCGAACTCATCGACCTTCGCAAAAAGCTCGACAATCCATCCCCGAAGTCGTAACCCCGCTCATCCTGAGCCTGTCGAAGGATGGGCCGGCCCCTCGAACCCTGCCTGCTCAGGCGCGTCGGTCCGCCGCGCGATTCGCGATCAAGATTCAGCGGGCCTCGCGACCTCGCCGCTTGCTTGTTCATTTCATGGTCACTATAATGACCATATAAAAGTCCAATGGAGGAAGGCCATGCCGTATGTGGATCACATCCTGACGGTCAGCGAGGCAAAGACCAAGCTGCTCGACATCATTCGGAATCTTAAGGCCGGCCATGAGGTCGTGGCGATCACGCGAGATGGCGTGCCGTCGGCCGTGCTGCTCAGCATGAGGCAATACGAGGGGCTTGTGGAGACGGTGGAGCTGCTCAGCGATCGTGCGGCCATGCGGTCCCTGCGCCGCAGCATGAAGCAGGCGAAGGCCGGCAAGTGGGTGTCGCATGAGGCCGTGTTCGGGCAGGACGACGTGTGAAAGCCTATCGGGTTCGGTACACGCCGGAGGCCGCCGGGAAAATACGAAAGTTTCATCCGCAGATCAAGAAGGAAGTCCGTGAGGGGGTCCGCCGGCTGTTGGGCGAGCCGTTATCGGGCCATGAATTGCACTACGAACTTGCGGGCTATCGGTCGCTGCGCATCCGTTCTTATCGGATCGTCTATCAGATCAATGAGAAAGATTCGACGGTGGATGTCTTGCTGGTTGGGCCGCGCCGGACCATCTACGAGGAACTGAGAGCGTTGCTGTCGGAGCAACGTAACTCGCTATGAGCTCCGAAAAAATCTCGACAACCCATCCAAAAATCCGTAACCGTTCCCTCGCCCCGGTCGCGGGGAAAGGGCTGGGGTGAGGGGCAGCCAGGGCCTGGCGGCTCTCTCCGCTCGGAGCCACAGAGCGCCGTTGACCGCTCTAGGATTCGCCTCCGCTTGCCTGCGGAACTTGCTGCGTTCCGCTGCGCGAACGCAGCGTCGAACAGTCCTCGGCCCCTGGCTACGCCAGGCCGCGTCGACTCACCCTGAGCGGTTCCCAACAGCGCTCTGATAACGCGCCGAGAGCCGCCCGGCCCTGATCTAAGCCACTTTCTTGCCAGTTCAATCTGGTGGACCTATACTGCAGCAGCCCAGCCTGCTGGGTTAATGTCAAAACAGCTTTTCCATAGGCACAAGCGTTGCTGAAAATGGATAGGACAATGCTCAATATTGTTTCTTTGATTGTTGGCGGAGCGGGGATTTTTGTCGTTCTGACCAAATTCAATGTCCCAGAGCTCAATATGTCTTTCTTCGGAGAAAATCCTTTCGCTGTGAAGAGAGATGCTATTGAGACTGTGATGACGTGGATTTTTACTTGCCTGGCAACGATTGGGCTTCTCCTGCAAATTGGGGGGGAGATTTGGAGCGATCGACTCCAATCCAGGCAGTACACATCCTCCTTTTACATGTGTTTCTTCCTCGTGAGCTGTCTGATGGCTTTTGTCATTGTGTGTGGCCTCACAGCCATCGGCAATAGGATTGCTAAGCGTACTTGGTTGCCTATGGTTGTTGCCAAGCAAGCAGAGTTATACAGTCAGACACGCATTATCGTTGATCATGATGGATGGGAGGAGGGTCAGCTCAAAGTGAAAGATACTCTTCAGAATCCAAGGATGTATCAGGAAAAGAATCTTGAAGGTGCTGAGAGATCTGTTACTCAGATCGAAAGGCTATTAGACCTTCCATCTGATCTTGTTGAGCTAAAGCCTCGTATGGAAAGGCTGGCCCCATTTTTTGAGAGATTGTAAAGCGTTGTCTTTAGCAGTGTCTTAATACTCCACTTCCACCAAGTACAGCCCCTGCGGGGGGGCCGTGTAGCCGGCGGAACGGCGGTCTTTGGCTGCCAGGATGTCCCGCATGGCCTGGGGCGGCCGCTTACCCTGGCCGACCTCGACCAGCGTGCCGACGATGGCGCGGACCATCTGTTTGAGAAAGCGGTCGGCGACGAACACCAGGCGAACCAGCGCACCTTCCTCGAAAATCTCCAGCCGTTCCAGATGGCACAGAGGGTCTTTGGTGTCGGTCGGGTGGCCCTGGAACGACGAGAAGTCGTGCCGGCCAAGCAGGAGGCCGGCGGCTTGGCGCATCGCGTCGAGGTCCAGCGGGCCGTAGATGTGCCAGGCCCGGTGTCGCTCGAGCGCGGACCGTTCCTGCCGGTGCAGGATGCGGTAATCGTAGCGCTTGCGCGTGGCCGAGTAGCGGGCGTGGAACCCGTCGGCCACGATATCGACCGACTGCACGGCGACGTCGGGCGGGAGGTGGGCGTTCAGGCCGCGCCGCCATTCGTGGAGGGGCAGGCCGCGCTCGGAGCGAAAGCTGACGACCTGGCCCAGGGCATGGACGCCCGCGTCCGTGCGGCCGGCGCCGACGACCGCGATGGTCTCCTGCGTAAGACAGAGGAGCGCGTCTTCGAGGACGGCTTGTACGGTCGTCCGATCGGCCTGGCGCTGCCAGCCGGCGTAGGCGGTGCCGTCGTATTCGATCACCAGCTTATAAGTCGGCATGGCGAAGCGTAGTCTACGGACACGAAAAGGTTCTGCGGGAGGACTTTTTCAGCATCCTGCCGGTCAGCGCGCGGCAGTCTGGACGGGGTCCACATAGGCGCGCACGCCCTGGAAAATGGCGTGGGCGACACGCTCGAGGTAGGCGTCGGTGGTCATGAGCCGTTCCTCGGTGGGATTGGAGACGAAGGCGATCTCGGCCAGGATGCTGGGCATGGTGGTGAAGCGGATGACATAGAACGGTGCGGTCTTCACACCGTGATCCACCACGTCGTAATGGTCGTCGAGATGGGTCACCATGGATTGCTTGACCGACCAGGCCAACTCCTGCGAGTCGGCGATCTTTTTGGTCGTCAGCAGGTCGGCCAGGATGAACTTGAGCCCGGCGCCCATTTCCCGGACCGTCAGTCCGTTTTCGCGCGCGGCGACTTCGAGCGCGCGCCGGTCGCTGGCTTCGCCGAAGTGGTAGACCTCCAGCCCTTTCGTCGAGCGGTTGGGATGGGAGTTGACGTGGATCGACACGAAGAGGTCGGCATCGAGGCTGTTGGCGAATTTGGCCCGGTCGTCCAGTTCGACGAACACGTCCCGGTCGCGCGTCATGAGGACCTTGGTGCCCAGGTGTTTGGTGATGAGGTCTTTCAGCAGCAAGCCGACTTTCAACGTGACGGCCTTTTCTTCCGTGCCGTGCCTTCCGATGGCGCCGGGGTCCTTGCCGCCGTGCCCCGGGTCGATGACGATCAGCCTGACGGCGCCGGCCTTGCGGGCGCCGGAACGAAGCGGCGCGGGCGGCATCGCCGACGGCAGGGGCGTCGGTGTCGGGGGCGCTGCCACGGCCGGTTGAGCCGGTAAGTCCACCGGCGGTGTCGGCGCGACGGCGACGGTCGCGGGCACTGCAGGCTGTGCGGCCACGCGCGTTTCGCCGGCCGGCTCCTGCGTCTTTTTCGCATAGAGATCCAGCACCAGCCGATCCGGATGTTTGAGGGGGAGCAGGGAGAACTCGCCTACCTTCCCCAAATCGACGGAGAGGATGACCGACTGGGCATGCGGCTGGGAGATGCTGACCGCATCGGGAAATTTTTTCGCGGTAATCCTGACGCGCGCCGTTTCGCTCAAGCGCGCATGCTGCAATTCGATGATAGCCGTCGCGTCACCTTGGCGACTCTGGGTGAAGGTGGTTTCTTTTTGGAGGTCCAGCACCAACCGAATATGTGTCGGTTCGGTGCTGAATCGAATATTCTGGATCACTGTCGCATCGTGCTGGGCTGCACGGTGCAGGCCGGACTTTTGGGCCGCCGGTGTCTGAAGAGACTTGGCCTGGAGGGCATCCGGCATGCCTGTGCCGATCATAGCCGGCAGGGCCAGGCCTAAAAAGCCCAAGGCGGTTCTTCTATGCTCCATAGGGCGACCTTCTCTCAAAAGTGTGCGGGATTGTCAATCAATTCTTGCGGTTGGCTCGTGGCGGCAACGCGCGTCTTGAGCAGTATTGACAAGGGTTTTCTGACGTTTTAGTCTTTCAACCACAATGCCTGCGCATCTCGTCATCGATGGCTACAATCTATTGGGGGTTCGCCGCCGGTTGGGCGAACTACAAAGCGGCGAGTTCGAACAGGCCCGCGAGCGACTCTTGCGGGACCTGGCGGCGTATCGGCAACGCAAGGGCCATGCGGTCACCGTCGTGTTCGACGGGTGGCAACAGGGGCTCCCATCGGAGCGGCACGAGCATCGCGCGGGGATCGAGGTGATCTATTCGCGTCGCGGTGAGCGGGCCGATCAGGTCATTGTGCGGTTAGCCGAGGAATTCGGACGCGACGCAACTGTCGTGACGAACGACCGGGAGATTGTCGCCGCGGTGTCGGCGCGAGGCAGCGCCGTGCTGGGCGCCCACGAGTTCGACGCCAAATTGGCGGCGCCGATTGCGCCCAAAGCCGGCGCCATGCCCTATAAAAAACTGGACGAGGACGTCCTTCCTCGCGATCCGCACAAGAAGGGCAATCCGCGGAAGCTGCCCAAAGCGGCGAGAAAACGCCAGCGGTTTCTCAGGGGATTTTGAAGAGCCGCTTTGCGTTGGCGCTGGTCACCCGGCCGATTTCTTCCAGGCTCATCGGGCCGAGTGTCCCTTTCAGCTCGCCGAGCTTCTCCGCCACAGCCTTCACGTAGGCCGGCTCGTTGCGTTTTCCCCGATGCGGGACCGGCGTGAGGTAGGGGCAGTCCGTTTCGATGAGCAGGCGATCGAGGGGCACTGTTTTGACGATGCCCCGCAGCGGCCCCGCGTTCTGAAACGTCACCACGCCGGAGAAGGACAGGTAGAAGCCCAGGTCCAGGGCGTCCTGCGCAAGCTGCGCGTCGCCGGAAAAACAATGAAAGACGCCGCCAACGTCGTCGGCCTGTTCCTCTTTGAGAATGGCGATCGTGTCGGTCTGCGCTTCGCGGGTGTGGATGATGACGGGGAGGCGCAGCTCCTTGGCGAGCAGGATCTGTTCGCGAAAGCGCTCGCGTTGCAGCTTGGGCGGGGAATGGTTGTAGTGATAGTCGAGCCCGATCTCGCCGTAGGCCACGACCTTGGGATGCTGGGCAAGGCGCCGCAGCTCGTCGTACCAGTGGTCGCCGATTTCCTTGGTCTCGTGCGGGTGGACGCCGACGGAGGCGTAGATGAACTCGTAGCGCCCGGCCAGGTCCACGGCCGCGTGGCTGGTGGCGAGGTCGCAGCCGATGGTGACGAACGCCGAGACGCCGGTTTCCCGGGCCCGGGCGATGACGGCCTCCCGGTCGGCGTCGTAGCGGGCGTCGTCGAGGTGAACGTGCGTGTCGATCAGCATAAGGTCTCAAACGCGAGGACGGCATCGTAGCACGGCCGGTGCAAGGCTGAGAAGTCGGGCCATTGACTGGCCGGCGGCGGCTGTGGTACATGCAACGCCCCATGTTGAAGCCATTGGCGGACATGTGTCGTCGGGTGAGGCCTTCCGTGTCCTGTGTGGGCATGGGCGGACGGGCAGTGGTCGCGCTGGCCCTCGTCTTCGTCCTGCTCGGATTGGCGCCCTTTGCAGCCGCGCTCGAAGTTCATCACGAGCTGGCCGCGGCCGATCACGACGGCCACGAGCATTCCGACACCGACCTCTGCCAATGGGTGCAGCACCATACGGGCAATTCGGTCACCTGCGACGCCCCGGTCCTCGTCTCGCACGTCGTTCCGGACCAGTTGGATTGGCCGGTTCTCGACGTGCTTTCGTCCGCTCTCTTCGTCGGTTCCCATCCCTCCCGCGCGCCGCCGCGGTTCTGATTCGCGTTTCCGTACAACACGATTAGGTGTGACGTCGGGTTGGCGTTCCCGCGCCGTTCCGGCGTCCGATGTGGCACATCGTGCCTTGTCCACGCGATCAGCAATCAGGAGGCATCATGCGGTCTATTTCGATATATGGAATCATCGTTGGCGCGGTCCTGCTCTGGGGGAGCTTTCCCGTGGGAGGCGTCACGGGGCCGGCGTTTGCCCAAGACGCGACGGCGTCCGGTTCGACCAAGACGATTGTCGGCTCCGTCGAGAATCAGGACTTGCGGCGTGTGCCGCAAGCCATCGTGGAAGTGCGCGATCAAGAGGGCCAGCTCGTCGAAACGGCCGTGTCCAACGATGCCGGCGACTTTGCGGTGGCCGTGACGGACGAGGGCACCTATTCCGTCAGCGCCGTTCAGGACACCTTTCGGAGCCAATACGTCATCGTGAAGGTCGGCGCGGAGCGGCTGGAGCCGATCCGGCTGATCCTGGCGTTGACTACGGACATCGCGCTCGACATCGTGTCCCCCCTCCCGCCGATTCAGTACCGATCGTCCAGCGAGACCTACGGCTTGAGCCGCAAGGAGATCGAGCAGATTCCGCGCGGGAACAACAACGACATCAGTGCCGTACTGGCCACGATTCCCAGCGCGACCCAGTCGGCGCTGGGGCAAATCCAGATTCGGCAAGACCATGCGAACTTGCAGTTTCGCATCGACGGCGTGCCCATTCCCGATACCGTCTCGACGACCTTCGCCGATATCATCACGCCGCGGACCTGGGAGCGGGCCGATATCATTCTGGGCGGGATGGAAGCGCAGTACGGCAACCGGACGGCGGCCTTGATCGACATCACCAGCAAGAGCGGGACCAAACCCGGCTTCGGGTCGCTCCAATATTTCGGCGGATCCAACGCGACGGTGAACCCTTCCTTCGAGTACGGCGGCACGATCGGGGAGAAGTTCCGGTTCTATGCCTTGAACAGCTATCTCTCGACGAATCGCGGGATCGATCCGCCGACCGGCGGCCGGTCGTGGTTTCACAACGACAGCGTCCGGAATCAAACCTATCTGCGCGGCGACTATCAGCACGACAACCGCAACAACTTCACCTGGCTGTTTCTGAACTCCGTGGCGAAGTATCAGGTGCCGACCCTGCCGGGACAGACGCCCAACGCCACGATCCTCCCGCTGCTGCAAGCGCAGGTTGCCGGGTTCAATCCGGTCGCGTCGCAGAACGTCAACCAGTTTCAGCGGGAGAACAACCAATACGGCCACATGGTCTGGCGGCATGACGTCAATGCCACGCAGTACTTCAGCCTCGCGGGCTATTTCCGGCAGACCCGCGCGACCTTTCTGGCCGATCCGCTGAACGCGCTCAGTTACGTGGCCGATGCGGGGGAACCCTTCCCCGTCGGCAGCCAGGACCGCATGGCCTATTCGGTGGGCGTGCGGCTGGATTACACGAACACGTTGAGCAGCAGGAACCTGCTCAAGTACGGGTTCCAGATCGACCGGACGCAGGCGGTCAACAAGACGCGCCTCTCGGCCTTCGAGCGCGATGCGGCCGGCGATCCGACCGGATCGGTGGTCAATATCGACGGAAACCGGCGCATCATCGGCTGGCGCGAGGAGGCGTGGATTCAAGACCAGTACACGCCGACCGACAAGCTGACGTTCAACGTCGGCGTCCGGTACGACCAGATTCAGGCCTTGACGAATTCCTGGCAGATCAGCCCCAGGCTCGGCGTGACCTACAAGGCCAATCAGGAAAACGTCTTCCACGTTTTCTACGGCCGCATGTTCACGCCGCCCAATTTGGAATCGGTGGCGTTCCTCGTGCCCCGAACGGCCGGCACGACCGCCGCGCCGGAAAATGCCAATACCGCCGTGCCCAAGCCCGAGCGGTCCCATTACGGCGAGATCGGCTGGTACCATGCGTTCGGCCGGCTGGCGATGCTGGAATTGACGGCCTGGTACAAGTACAACGAAAACATGTCCGATGCCGGCCAGTTCGGGACGACGCCCATGCTCAACTATTTTTCCTTCACGAAGGGCTGGCAGCGGGGCGTGGATGGAGCCTTGAAGGTGAGCTTCACGGACAATCTCACCGGGCGGGCCAACGTGGCCTACGGGCAGTGCAAGGGCTATGGGCTGCAGTCCGGATTTTTCCTGTTGGAGCAGCGCGAGATCAACGACATCAACGCCAAGGGCGGCGTCTTCTGCGATCACATGCAGACGGTCACCAGTTCGGCGAACTTGACCTATCGCTTTCTGGAGCGGAACACCATTTCCGGCCAGATGCTCTACGGGTCGGGCCTGCGGACGGCGTTAGCGGGTGCGCAGACAAATTCTACGCATGAACCGTCCTACACGGTGTACAATACGTCCCTGACCCATGAGATTCCGCTCCCGTACCAGCAGAAGATATTGCTCGGGTTCGACATCATCAACGTGTTGGACCAAGGGTATTTTTACAATCGTGGGACGGGGAGCATCGGGCTCGGCGTGCCGCACGCGGGGATGCCGAGGTCGTTCTTTTTCCGCGGCCAATGGTTCTTCTAGCAAGATGTTGAAAACCCCTGTCAGCTTCGTTCTCGCGGCCCTGCTCACGTTTGCGGACGCACCGGTCTACGCCGTGCAAGGCGACGAGGCGACGCACCAATCGGACCATCAGGAGGATCTGGACGCGATCGTGCTGGAGGAAGTCCATGTCCACGGGCTTCCGCTGAACAAGGACCAACAGCTCGGGCCCGTGCCGACCCACACACCTTGGCCGACCATTCCGTCGTCCTTGGACGGCAAGGAATTCGACGACTGGATGAAGGCGCGCTTCCTCGTCGGCAAAGATGCGCGGGTCACGGTGGTCGTACTCCAGCCGGCCCAGCATCGTGAGTTGACCTTGGCCGGCTTGGCCGCACTCAACCGCTGGAAATTCGATCCACAAATGAAGGGCGACGATCCGGTCGATGGCGAGTTGACCGTTCGCATCCATTTTCGGACCAAGTAAGCGAATGTCCGGCACGATTGGATAGGCGTCAGCGGGGGGACTTCACTGGACTGGGACCGCGCAGTCTTTCTGGCCGTCAACGGCCTGGCCGGGCAGGCCCCGCTCGTCGACGCGGGTATGCTAGCCTTGGCCAAGCCAAGCAGCCTCATCGTGCCGGGCCTTCTGGTGTTCGGGTACTGGTGGTGGGTCGGCCGCCGGGAAGCGCTGATCGGCGCCGGTGCGCTGGCGGGACTCATCGTCGTCGTGGATCAGCTCGGCGCGCAACTCAAATATCTCGTCGGGCGCGCCAGGCCCTGCCAAGCCATCGAGTCGGTGCATCTGTTGGTCGGTTGCGGAGGGACCGGGAGTTTCCCCTCTAACCATGCCTTGAACACGGCGGCGGCCGCCGCCTTCGCCCAAGTCCTTTATCCCAAAACAGGCTGGGTTTCCTGGCCTGTGGTTGCTCTCATCGGCCTGTCGCGGGTCTATGTGGGCGCGCATTACGCGACCGACGTGCTCGGCGGCTGGCTGCTCGGCGGTAGTGTGGGAGCTGGCTGCGGATATCTGTTACTCAAGCGGGAAATGTTTCGCGCGCGGTGAGCCCGGAGCTAGTGTTGCCTGGAAGCTCGAGCCGGTTCGGTGTGCGAGCTTCGAAGGATGCTAGAGGGAAGCCCGGACTGCCCCATCGAATGCTCATATCGAATGGCGGCCAAGGCTGTTGGGTAGGGAATCGTCAGCGCCGATCGGACGTCGGCTTCCAGTGTATCTCGTAATGCAACCAACTCTTCGGCCGCTACATGGTCTGTGTAGACGAAAGATTGATAGGCGCCGGGAATGCCTTTGTAATATTCTGCAACTTGACTGTAATCGACCGCATGGCTGTGGAGGCGGTCCCCCGTCTTGGCAAATGTATACGTCCAAATTCCCGGGCGAGTTTCGACTGCTTCGTCGAAATAGGGGGTGCCGGGATACGTCGTGATGACGGTCGCATCGAAGTCATCGGGCTTGGTCGCGATTAGCCAGTCACGGGTTGCGGCGATGGTGTCCCGTGACTCGCCGGGATGGCCGAGCGACATCAATGCCTTCACCTTAAGACCATTTCGTTTGGCAATGTTCAGGCACTCGGTGTTCTCGGCCAACGTGGCTTTTTTGTGAATGTTAGTGAGGATCCGTTCATGTCCGGACTCAAATCCGACGAGAATCCACCTGAAGCCGGCCTGGTACATTGCCTCAGCCTGCTGGTCGGTGAAAAGTTCGGCCTTGATGAAGCCCCGCAGCCGAAACTCCACGCCTAACTGCCGCTGAACGTCCGCGATTGACCGCATCAACTCCAGCATCTTGGGATTCACGTTCAACTCGTCGTCGTACATCATGAATCCCTGCGAACCGTAGGTCCGATACAAGTGGGCCATCTCCTGGACGATGTTGTCGGCTGGTCTGGTCCGCACGCGGCGCAGTGACGGGCTTAGCCGGCCTCCGCAGAATCCGCAACCAAACGGGCAGCCGAGTTGGGCGATGAGTGACATCGCCCGCACTCCGTCAATGGAGTAACGGTAGCTGCCCACGTCGACAAGATGCCGTGCAGGGAACGGCAGGTTGGTCAGGTGCCCGTTGTTTAAAAACCAGTCTGATCTGGGATTGTCTCCATCGATGAGGGAATGCGGATCGTCACGAAGCGCCTCGAAAATAGCCAGTTCACCGTCGCCGGCTACCAGAACATCGAACATCTGCTGGAGTTGGGCAAAGGCTTGCGAGGCCCGATGGGCATGTCCGCGCTTTCGTTCCTGTAGAAAGGCGGCGTGGACAAGGGTGACGTGCGGGCCGCCCAACACCAAGCGAGCACGGGGCTTGATTTGCCGAAGCGTTGACGCAATGCGGGCGACAGCCGGCAGTTGCGGGGTGGTGGCGGTTAGCCCATAACACGTTGTGTCGGAACGGGAGGCATGGGCGGCCACGACCTGTTCGTAGTTTTCCACTCCGGACAGATCTAGCATCTCCACGGCGACCTCCGCCCGCTCGAGCATCGCCGCGACCTTGAGAATGCCCAAGGACATAAAGACGCGCTCGTCGAGGAGGAATGGGGAGGGGGGAATGATCAAGCACACGCGGCCGATCATGCTGGCTACCTCACGGTTTAACACAGAGCGTTATCGGTTCGCCGCGCACAAAACTTAAGAGGAGCGAGGCGCCATTTGACGATAGTCCAGAGTATCTTGATGCCATGCTTCCACGTGATTTTCTTGCCGCTTTCGTACGTTCTCGGCCGATAGGTGATCGGCACTTCGACGACCCTATACCCCAGGCGCAGCAATTTACAAATCAATTCGTTGTCGAACTCGAATCCGGTTGCCGAAACAGGCACCTCGCCGAGCGTACGGCGGGCAAAGGCCTTGTAGCAACCCTCGTAATCGGTGAACGATCGACCATACAGGAAATTTGTGACCGCAATGACGGTCAAATTGCCGATGTAGTGAATGAAATACGGCGACCGACGCTTGCCCCAGAATACCGGGCGTTCGTAAAGAAAGCGGGATCCCATGGCCACATCGCACTCGCCGCGCAACAGTGGTTCGATCACGGTTCGGTAATCGGCTGGATCGTATTCCAGATCGGCATCTTGGATGATGACCCAATCGCCGGTCGCCGCACGTATGCCGCTGGAGATTGCGGCGCCTTTCCCCGAGTTGCGGGCATGGACAACGACGTGAATATTGGGAATTGTCTTCAAGATGCGCGCGGTATCGTCTTGCGACCCGTCATCGACAACGATGATTTCCTTCTCGACCTCGCCCAAATCGACGTCCGAGGCTTTTGCGACGACCTCACGGATAGTCGCGGACTCGTTGTATGCCGGAATGATCACGGAAAGTTTCATGAGGCCGGTCTTGGCGCAGGGTGTGAGTGCATAAGGAACCTGCCCGATAGGCGCCGCCATCTTGGGTTCCTCGACTAACGAAGTCAAGCGCATAGGGAGTTCCGCCGTTTGTACACCGGGATACAGTCATCGCAGGAAACATACCGCTCTAGCGTAGAAATCGAAGGCAAAAGTCCCGCCGGAACAGTCCGGGAATGTCTCGTTGGGGCGAGCACGCAAGACTTTGATTTTATAAATAATTTTGATGGCATGAGAGAGAGGAAGAAGAAACGGAGCAAGTTGAGGCCCCTTGTGACTCCTTATCTCAACAGGGGGGAAGCTTCTGCCAGAGGCCGATAAGCGGCACCACAAGACAATTTCTTGCCTGAGTCTATCGAGTTTGTCCGAGGGGTCTTATGTTGAAAAAGAGCGGAGCCTGCCGCGGGCTAGCGGGACACCTAGTGGGCCGGTGCGAACTCTAAAAAATACTGTCGCGGCAGAAAGCCGTGTTCGCGGATGAGGCGGTAGCCGGCGTTGGCCATTTCCGTCAGGATTTTCTCACGCGAGACGAGATGTCCCTTGGGAAAGCCCAGATCGCCGGACCGTGCGTCGTGATAGAAATCGATGATCGCAATGCGGCCGCCCGACTTGAGTGCGGATGCGAGGTTGGCGAAATAGGTGCCTCGGTTCGGGATGTGGTGCGCGACGTTGCACAGAAAGATGAGATCAACGGACTCGGTCTTCAGTTTGGGATGGTCCGGATCCGCCAAGATGTATTCCACGCGGTGCGGCTCGTGGACGTGCTCGAAACTCTCCTTGACGTAGGCCAGCAGTTCCGGCTCCACATCGACCGCATAGACGAGGCCTTCGTCCGTCACCGCTTCAGCCAAGCGCCGCGTGAAATAGCCGGAGCCTGAGCCCAGATCGGCAACCGCCATACCGGGTTTGAGTCCCAGCACGCGGATGACGTCCGACGGCAGTTGTGTCTTGTCCCGCTCGGGGCTGTCGAGATGTTCCAGATAGGCCTTGAGGTCGGCGGGGTTGCCGTGCCGGCCTTGTCCCTGCTCGCCGTGCCGCTCGTGTCCCGCCTGCCCTCGGCTCTCGACGGAGTGGAGCAGGCCGCCGCAGAACGCCACCAGCGTCGCTAAAACCAGATATGAGATTGTCCGCCGACGCAAACGGTGTGGACGGATCGGCATGGGCGTTCCGCAAGGACTGGCCGGTTTCATAGAACCCTCCCGGTCGATTGAGGTTGCAACAGGCTGGTGACGTCGGTCGGATGGTTTAAAGGGGCGAGGGCTCCCCGGTCTCGCGCCTCGGCCCAAAAGCGTTCGCGCTCCTGCGGGGCTTTCGACCACAAGGCTGCGCCGAAGGCCAAGCCTCCGTTGCGCGCCGCTTCGGCGTCGAGTAGGGAATCCCCCACGTAGAGCGCGTGACGGGGGGCGACGCCGAGTTCAGCCAAGGCGGCAAGGATCCCTTCCGGGTCGGGCTTGTGCCGGGTCACGTCGGAATCGGTGACGACGACGTCAAAGGCGGTTCGAAAGGCGAGCGAGGCGGATGTAATGTCCCAGGCCGTCCGGCTTTTCCCCGTCACGACACCCAAGGACAGGCCGAGTCGTTTCACGTCAGCGAGCATGTCCGCAATGTCGGGGTAGGGGCCGTCGAACAGGGTCTTGTGATGGGCCCGGTAGTGGGCCAGGAAGTCGTCCGAGCAGGCCGGCGCTGCCGCGTCACCTACCAGCGAGCGGAAAAATTGCCGCTCGGACACTGGATGGTGCCCCATGATTTCTCCGTCCGTCAGCGTGCGGCCGAGCCGCGGCGCGAGCGCGAGTCGAAAGGTTTCCAGATAGAGGCGGTAGGAGTCGATCAGCGTCCCGTCCAGGTCGAACAGGACGCAACGAATGGCTCGGCGAAGGGGCGCGTCGGATCGTATCATGGTGCGTGCATGGAAGCAGCCGGCCGATGAAATGTCAATGTGTCTGTCCGGGCGGAGACGATGCGGTCGCGTGGGCGGGTATTGCGAAGACATAGACGCCATGTTGGGTAAACAGCGTGTCCAAGGCGCGGGGGAATTCCTTGAGTCGTTGGTCGAGCAGGGCGTCGTCCGGGCCGGAAAAGGCGAGGATGCCGTATTTGTCGCGCAGCCGCGCGAATTCGCGCACGTTGAGGACGACGTGGGTAAAGCCCTCCGCGGCCACCCGCGCCGCCAGGGCCTCCGGTGTCGCCGCCTCTCGTATCCAGCCGCCCATCGGATGCTCGACGTAGGGATAGGGGGCCAGTGCTTCCCGCCCGAAATAGTAGGCGCGGGCTTCGCCGATCAGCAGCAATTTGGCGTCCGTCGCGGTGTGTTCCCTGACGAATCGGGCGGCGGCGTAATGGTCGAGTCGCTGCACGGCATAGGCCTCCGGGGTCTCGCGGCCCAGGGCGACGGCCGTCGAAGCGAAGACGGATTCCTGCTCGCCCACAAAACGCCACGCGCCCCAACCGCCGGCCAGGAGCAGGCAGGCGCAGGCGATTGTGCGGAGCGGGAGGGAGAAGTTGACGGCGAGAGCGGCGAGTGACACCAAACCGAGGGCGAACAGCGGAGCAAGAAAGCGGGCCGTTGTCGACGTGACCAGCCAGGCCAGGATCGAGATCGAGGCGAAGAGTCCTGCCGCCGTGGCGAGACGCCGAGCCCGCTCCGCCGGTGAGGTCGCTCGAACGAACAGAGGCAAGAGCAGCAGGAGGCCGACCGCCGCGACAGCCGGTAGTCCGACATCCGATGCGGAGCCGAACTGCTCCGGATGGATAACAAGGTCGAGGGGTAATCGCAGGAGGCCGCCGAGACCGAGATCGCCCAGTCCCGCCGGCAGGTCGCCGCGCAGTCTGGTTTCGCTGAAGTCGCTCCACTGTCGTCCGCCGAGCACACGATAGCCCATCGGAAAGACCGGATTGCCGGTCAGCCACCAGGCTCTCAGCCACCAGGGCAGCCCGCACAAGCCGGCGACGGCGGCGCTCAGGCCGACATCGCGCCGACGCCATCCCAGCGCCCCAGCGGCAAGCAGCGCCGCGACCATCCAGGCGATGCCCGACAACTTCACGCCGGCCACGAATCCGAGCAAGAGCCCGAAGGCCAGCCACGGACGGGGCGTATCGTGGGACGTCACAAGGAGACACGCCGCGCACAACAGCGCCGCGGTCAGCGCCGCCTCGGCAAAGGTGAGGGTGGAGAGAAACCACAAGGTGGGCGAGATGGCAAGGGCTGCCATGACGGCAAAGCCGGCCCATCGCGCGTTTTGCGGTCGCGCGACCGATTCGGCAAGGCCCCAGGCGGCAAGGGTGGCGATCATCCAGACGGCCACGTGGCCCGCTCTCGCGCCGATCGCGTCCCCCCACCAGAGGCCCCAGGCCAGGAGCAGGTCGGAGGCATGGGGCATATAGGTGTAGTAGAGCCACGGCAGCGCCTCCAAGCGGCCGGTGGTCAGGGCTCGCTGGGGGATGACGAGATGATAGGCCAGCTCGTCGTAAAACACCGGAGGGATCGTCGCCCACAGCCAGGTGAGCAGCCAGGACAGGCCCACGAACGTACCCGTGGCGACGGAGGGGAGGAGTGACTCGCGCGTCGGGCTGACGTGCGGTCCGGCGATCAGGCGCCAGAGGCCATAGAGGGCCATGCCCGATGCGACAAAACCGGCCAGCCAGACGATGCCGGCGAGGGCTGAAACGAAGGTCGCAAAAGCCAGGCAAGCGAGGCCGATTCCCAGCTCAATTGAAACTTGAGCTATTGAATGGCAAGGTGCTGAAGAGTCAGTGTGTCGTATAACGGTCGTGATGGCTTTCGCTGTGCCCATAGCAGCCAGAAGAAACGAGAGGGGAACGACGAGGAGCCAGAGCCGCGACGCGTCAAGGATAGCCGTCCCGGCTGCCACGACGGCCAGCCCGGTGAGTAAGGCCGTGAGTGGGTGACAGCCGAAACCGTTAGGTCGTTCGGTCATCGGGTTTTCGGTTTGAGTTGCGGGACGAGGACCGGGTACTTGGCTTCGCCGAGGCCGAACTGTCCGTTGGCTCCGTCGGCCGCGATCACGCGGAGGGTCACGCCGTCCGGCGCCTCGGTCGGCGTGGGAACGAAGAACGGCGCTTCGAACCCCTTGCGATCGCCGGAATAAAAGAGCTGCAGCCGTTCGACGAGTCGATCGCCGATCAGCACCTCTCCATAGATCGTCAGCTTGCGCGAATCCCAGTCCCCGTGGGGCCGGACCGGCGAGCCGGACAGGGTGCGGATGGCGGTGCGCAGGGTCACGTCTTCTTTGCCGATCAAGGGGGTGCCGGGCGCCGGAGACAGAATCTGCACGAGGAATCCATAGAGGTGGAGCACGATCCCGTCGCCCTTCATATCCTGGCCTGGAATGAGCAGGACGGTTTGCGAGGCGCGCTGCTGGGCCTGCGGGTAGCCCAACGGCCCCTGCGCCGCGATTTCGACGAGGGTCGGGCGAGCCAGATCGAGAATCGTGGAAAAGGCCGCAGCGGGTCGGGACGAGTAGTGCGGCTCACCCATGAGCCGGGGCGTGCGCATGATCTGGTTCTGGTCGCCTGCGTCGCCTTGCTGCAAGCCGGACGCGAGCAACTCGCCCGTCGCCACGTCGGTGATGGTGACGCGCGCCCCGCCGACCGTATCACCCACGACCATAGCGCCGTGCGCGACGACACGGACAAGGACTTCCGTTGGAATGGGCGTGGGGAGAGTCGCGGGCGTGGATGCCGGAGTATCGGCGGCCCGAACGGAAAAGGGGAAGGGTAGTCCGAGGAACGGTGCGGCGATTACGAGCGCCAGCAGGACGTGGCGGCGTCCCACGCGCACCTCACTTCACCTTCGTGCCGGGCGGGACCTCTTCGAGCACGGTCACGAGCCCCCCGACCTCCTTGTCGCCCGCGGCCAGGACCATGCCCTGCGATTCGATGCCCATGAGTTTGGCCGGCTTCAAGTTGGCGACGATCACGATGTGTTTGCCGATCAGATCGGCCGGCTCGTACTTCTTGCCGATGCCAGCCACGATCTGGCGCTGTTCACTCCCTAAGTCCACCTGCAACTTGATGAGCTTTTCGGACTTGGGCACCCGCTCGGCGGTCAGGACCGTGGCGGTCTTGAGCTGAATCTTCGCGAACTCGTCGATGGCGATGAGATCGGCTGCTGGGGCAGTCGGCACCGGCTGCGGCACGGTCTGGGTCGCTTGCGGAGGTACGGGTGAGTCGGTCACGGTTTGGGCTCCTTGTGATTTGGCGTCGATACGGGGGAACAAGCCGGGGCCCTTGGCAATCTTGACGCCGGCCAGCGGGGCATCCCATTGATAGTATTTCTCAGGCAGCGGCTTAGAAAAGTCGAAGGAGAGCCCGAGTTGTTGAGCAAGCTGCGAGGCGGATTGTGGCATATAGGGATAGATTAAGACGGACAACAGGCGGAGTGCTCTTGCCAGTGTATTGAGGACGGTGTTGAGCTTAGACCTGTCTTCGGGTTTTTTGGCTAGGTTCCAAGGGGCACTTTTATCAATAAACTCGTCGCACCAGGTGATAAGCGCCCAAATATTCTCAAGATTTCCTTTCAGAAAAAGATGAGCAAATCCGTTTTCGACTATTTGGGGCAGCCCTTGGGCGATCTCTCGTATGCGTTGTTCTAGTCGTTGATCGAAAGGCGTGCCTTGATCAGGGATGATGCCTTGAGTGAATCGTTCGATCATGGTCAGCGTCCGGCTTAATAGGTTGCCGACGCCGTTCGCCAGGTCGCTGTTGAGTCTCGTGACCATTGCGGATTGCGAAAAGTCCCCGTCCTGCCCGAAAGGGACTTCCCGTAACAAAAAGTAACGGAAGGCGTCCGCGCCGAACTCATCGACCATTTTGTACGGATCGACCACGTTGCCGCGGCTCTTGGACATCTTCTCGCCGTCCACCGTCCACCAGCCGTGGGCGAAGATGGTCTGCGGCAGCGGCAGATTCAGCGCCATGAGCATGGTGGACCAATAGACGGCGTGGGTGGTCAGAATGTCTTTGCCGATCAGGTGCACGCTGGCCGGCCAGAGCTTCTCGAGCGAGGGAGGGGAGAGTAAAAAGTCCGGCCCGGAGATGTAATTCACCAACGCATCGAACCAGACATAGGTGACATAGTCCCGGTCGAAGGGCAGTTCGATGCCCCAGGAGAGACGGGACTTCGGCCGCGAGATGGACAGATCGCCGAGTTTTTGCGTCTGCAGGAACCCCAGCACTTCGTTGCGCCGCGACTCGGGGCGGATAAAGTTTTCGTGGGTCTTGATGTGGTCGATCAGGCGATCCTGATACTGCCCCATCTTGAAAAAATAGTTGTGCTCGCTGAGTTGTTCGACCGGCCGTTTGCAATCCGGGCAGAGCCCGTCCGCCACGTCTTTCTCGGTCCAAAACCGTTCGTCGAAGGTGCAGTACCAGCCGGTGTAGGCGGCTCGATAGATCAGGTGCTTGTCGAACAACGTCTGGAGTTTCTGCTGGACGATGGCCTTGTGGCGGGCATCCGTGGTGCGAATGAAGGCGTCGTTCGAAATGTGCAGTTGCTTCCAGAGATTGACGAACTGCGGCGCCAGTTTGTCGCAATGGGCCTGTGGGTCGATGCCGGCCTTGGCCGCGGCCTGTTGCACTTTTTGCCCATGTTCGTCGAGGCCGGTGAGGAAGAACACCTCGCGTCCGCGCAGCCGCCAATAACGCGCGAGCACATCCGCCGCCACGGTGGTGTAGGCATGACCGATGTGCGGCACGTCGTTGACGTAGTAGATCGGCGTCGTGATGTAGAACGGAGGGTTCATGGGTGGGGGAAACTATACAGGGCGGTTTCGCCGAATGCCAGTTTACTTCCGTCCTGCCGGAAGCTCGGCGCCGAGCGCGTCTCGGAGCCGCAACAGCACTTGCTCCAGCATCATCTGGGGATTCAGGTTGCGGGACGCCTGCCGCTCGAGGCGCTGGATTAAGTCGAGGACGTCGAGCAAGGCCCCGGCTTCGACCTGGCGCGCCAGCGAGGTCAACTCCGCGAGGCGCTCGAGATGGAGAATAGAGTCACGGTCGGCGCCGACGCGGACCAAGAGCAGGTCGCGGATCCAGCGGGTCAGCCATTCCAGCGCTTCTTGCGCGCGCCCGGCCTTGGCCAGGGATTCCGCCGCCGTGAGCAGTTTGGCGACCGACCGCAGCGTGGCCGGACCGGCCAGAGCCGCGAACTCCTGTTGTTGCTCCCGGACCGCTTGGAGATCGAGTCCCAGGGCCAGCCCGAGGCGTCCCTCGGTCAGCATCGCGAGCAAGCGTGCCTCGTCCGGCGGGAGATTGCGCCGCAGGATGAGCGCCGCCTCGACCTGCGTCCGCGCCGGCGCGACGAAGCGGATGAGCTGGCAACGGGAGCGGATCGTCGCGGGCAGGGCCGCCGGCTTGCCGGTGACGAGGATGAAGAGGGACTGCGCCGTCGGCTCTTCCAATGTCTTGAGCAGCGCATTGGCGGCGCCGATGGTGAGGGCGTCGGCGTCGTCGATGAGGCAGACTTTACGGCGGCCGATCAAGGGGCGGTAGACCAGCGCCTGCTCCAGTTCGCGAATCTGCTCAATCTTGATCTGCGGGTGGGCCATCTCGCGATCCGGCTCGATGACGAGCACGTCGGGATGGGTCCGGGCGGCGATCTGCGCGCAAGACCGGCAAGCGCCGCAGGCGTCCGGGCTCTCCGATGGCGCGCCCTCGCAGTTGACGGCGTGGAGGAATTGCCACGCGAGTTGCCGTTTGCCGATGGCCGACTCGCCGGCGAACAGATAGGCATGGGCGAGGCGCTCGTGTGCGAGCGCCGCGCGCAGGATGGCTTTCGGCTGCTCGTGGCCGATGACGTCAGCGAAGGGCATGGGCGAGGTGCGGCCGCGCGGCCTCGGCGACGAGTGCGGCCAGGTCGTCGATGGAGGCCCGTCCGTCGAAGACGGCGATCCGGCGCGGTTCGCGCTTGGCGAGGGCCTTGAAACCTTGTCGCACGCGCCGATGGAATTCCAGGGTTTCCCGGTCCAGGCGATTCAGCGGCTGGCCCTGCCGTTTGCGGCGTGCCAGCGCGGGTTCGACCGGCATGTCGAAGAGGCACGTCATTGACGGGGCCAGGCCGCCGGTGGCGAGGCGATTCATACGGCGGAGGTCGGCGAGGTCGAGGCCTCGTCCATAGCCTTGATAGGCCAGGGTTGAATCCATGAATCGGTCGCACAGCACGACGATGCCTTGCTCCAGCGCCGGGCGGATAACCGTCGCGACATGTTGGCTGCGCGCGGCGAAGACCAGATGAGCCTCGCAGGCCGGCGTGATCGGCTCGTCCGAGGAAGCGGCCAAGAGCACGTCGCGAACCCGTTCGGCCAAGGGGGTGCCGCCCGGTTCGCGCGTTTCGAGGACCGTATAGCCCTCCTCGCGGAGCCGGATGGCGAGGTGGGCGCATTGGGTGGATTTTCCGCTTCCTTCCACCCCTTCGAAGGTGATGAAAACCCCCCTTGTTCGTACTCGCGCACTGCGTCGTTTCCCGGCCATCATCCCCCTGCAATTTCGCTTCCAATCGGAGGACGGCATGCTAGTCCAAGTCCTCAGAAAATAGCAAGAAAAGGCTTGCGGCTGCCTTTCGGAGCCAGTATGATGCCCCAGCGAAGGAGCGCTCCCGTGAAAGCCCTCAGAGCCTCGCTGAAACGCTACTTTTTGACCGGCTTGTTGGTGATCACGCCGATCTGGGGCACGGTCCTCATTTTGAAGACCCTGTTTCTGACGGTCGACGGGATCCTCGGTGACGTCCTGGCAAAATTTGTCACGCAGGAAGCCTACGTACCAGGGCTGGGCATTCTCGCCCTCGTGGCGTTGATTTTTACGACCGGTCTGCTCGCGACGAATTTCTTGGGCAGCCGGCTCGTGTCGATGTGGGAGGACTGGCTGCACCGGGTGCCGGTCGTGCGGGGTATCTATGCGACGCTCAAGTCCATGATGGACATCCTGTCGTTTACGGAAAAAGAGAAATACAACCGGGTCGTGTTGATCCAGTTTCCCAAAAACGGCCATTACTGCTTCGCCTTCGTAACCGGCGTGACGCGGGGCGAGGCGCAAGCCCTCTCGCCCGATCCGCTCGTGAATGTCTATGTGCCGACGTCGCCGAATCCGACCTCCGGCTATTTTTTGCTGGTGCCTGAAAAAGAGGTGATGCCGCTCGATCTCAGCGTGGACGAGGCCATGAAGCTCATCGTCTCCGGCGGCCTGTATCAGCCTACCGCGCAGGAGCTGCGCGCCGGCGGCGCAAACGCCTCGGCCGACGCGCCGGCGCCACGTGCCGAAGTGGAGGTGCCGGTCTCATGACGACTCCGTCCGGCGCAGGGCAGCCAAGGCCCGCATCGGGCGTCGCGCCGCGGCTGTTGCCGGTGCGCGAACCGCGCCGGCGCAATCTGGCCGCCATCGTCATGGCGGCCGGTTTGGGTAAGCGGATGCGATCCAAGCGGGTGAAAGTGCTCCACCCGGTCGCCGGACGGGCGATGGTGCTCTATGCCGTGGACCTGGCCGACCGGCTGGCGGCATCCGGCACCTGCGTCGTCGTCGGGCATCAGGGGGAACAGGTGCAGGCCGTCGTCGAGGCGCGCGATCGTGTCGGCCGGCCGGGCGGTCAGATGCCGCCGCTGTTCTTCGCCGAGCAGAAAGAGCAACGAGGCACGGGCCATGCGGTGATGCAGGCACGCGGCGTGTTCGCCCGCGCACGGAGCGCGCCGGCGACGGACTATCTCATTCTCAACGGGGACACGCCCCTGTTGCGGGAGGCGACGGTGCGCGAACTGCTTCACGCGCACGAGACGAAACGGGCGGCCGTGACGATTTTGACGACGGTCCTCGCCGATCCGCGCGGCTACGGCCGCGTCATCCGGCAAGCCGGCCGGGAGCGTGACGGGGCGGTGCTCCGTATCGTCGAGGACCGCGACGCCACCCAGGCCGAGGCCGCCGTGCGCGAGATCAACGTCGGGACCTACGTTGTCAACGGGTCCTTTTTGTTCGAGGCGCTCGACAAGATCGAGCCCAAAAACGCGCAGGGCGAATATTATCTGACCGACATCGTTGGGCTGGCCGTGGAGCGGGGGCTGGGGGTGGCCGCGCTGGCGGTTGCGGATCCGGACGAAGGCATGGGGGTCAATACTCGTCGGCAGTTGGCGGATGCCGAGCGCGTCATGCGGGCGGAAATCGCCGAGCGGTGGATGGAGGCCGGCGTCACGTTGCACGATCCGGCGTCGATTCGGATCGACGCGGATGTGTCGATCGGCCAGGACACGGAAATTTTCCCCAACGTGGCGGTGGAGGGACGGACGCGCATCGGCGAAGACTGCACCATCCGGTCGCACACACGCCTTTCCGATTGCACGCTCGGCCGCGGCGTCACGGTGCTGGATGCCTGCGTGCTGCGCGAGGCGACGTTGGACGACGAGACGACGGTGGGGCCCTTCGCCCACCTCAGGCCAGGGACGGTGCTCAAAGCGCATGCCAAGGTCGGCAATTTCGTCGAGCTGAAGAAGGCCGAATTGGGCGAGGGATCCAAGGCCAATCATCTAACCTACCTGGGCGACGCCAGAATCGGCCGGCGCGTCAACATCGGTGCGGGAACGATCACCTGCAATTACGACGGAGTGAGCAAATTCGAGACGGTCATCGAGGACGAGGTCTTCGTGGGATCCGACAGCCAGTTCGTCGCCCCGGTAACCGTCGGGCGGGGCGCCTTGATCGCCGCCGGCTCGACGATTACGGCGAATGTGCCGCCGGATGCCCTGGCCATCTCCCGGACGGCTCAGATCAACCAGCCGGGGTGGGCGGCGAGACGGCGCGCGGTGGCCGCGGCCTCGGCTGGCGGCCGGCGCGAGGCTCACGATTCGAAGACCCGGCCCAAGTCCAGTGGCTCGCATCCCGCAGATCGCGTCTCTGGCCGTAACCTGACGAAGAAGGGCAAACGGTAAGCCATGTGCGGCATCGTCGGATACGTCGGCACGCAGAACGCGGTGCCGATTTTGTTGGAAGGGCTCAAGCGCCTCGAATATCGCGGCTACGACTCGGCCGGGGTGGCGGTGGTGCAGAACGGGAAGATCGAGGTGCGCCGCAGCGTCGGCAAACTGGCGAGTTTGGAGCAGGCTCTGGCGTCGAACATGCCGTCGGGGTCGGTCGGCATCGGCCACACCCGCTGGGCGACGCACGGGAAGCCTTCGGAGCAGAACGCCCATCCGCATCGCTCCGGCCCCTGCGTGTTGGTCCACAACGGTATCATCGAAAACTATGCAGAGCTGCGCGAGCGGTTGATCGCGGAGGGGTTTCGCTTCACGTCGGAAACGGACACGGAGGTGGTGGCGCATCTGATCGCCCGGGCGCTCCGAACCGCGGCGGATCTGGCATCGGCGGTGCGGACGGCGGCCAAGGAGATTCGCGGCTCCTACGCGATCGCCGTGCTGAGCGAGACGGAGCCGGACACGATCGTCGCGGCCCGGTCGGGGTGCCCGCTCGTCGTCGGGCAGACGGCCGATTCGGTGCTGATCGGCTCGGACGTGCTGGCGCTGCTCGCCCGGACCAGGGAGGTGACGTTCCTGGAGGAAGGCGATGTGGCCGTCCTCAAGGGGACGGCCGTGCGGCTTACGGACCTCGACGGACGGCCGGTCTCCCGGCCGGTTACGCGCGTGACGTGGGACGCGGCTGCCGCCGAGAAGGGCGGCTATCCGCACTTCATGCTCAAGGAGATTTTCGAGCAGCCGCAAACCATTCTGGACACGATGCGTGGGCGCTATTCGTTCGAAACGGGCGGGGCCGATCTGCCCGACATCGGGCTGACCGATCGGCAGTTCGCCGAGATCGGGCGGATCTGGATCGTCGCCTGCGGGACGTCGTGGCATGCCGGCTTGGTCGGCAAATACCTCATCGAAGAAATGGTTCGGACGCCGGTGCAGGTCGATATCGGCTCCGAGTTTCGCTATCGCGATCCGCTCGTTCAGAAGGACGACCTGTTCATCACGATTTCGCAGTCCGGCGAAACCGCCGACACGCTCGCCGCCGCCCGCGAAGCCAAACGGCGCGGCGCCCGTGTCGTGTCGATCGTGAATGTCGTCGGCAGCACGTTGGCGCGCGAATCCGACGGGGTTTTCTATACCCGCTGCGGGCCGGAGATCGGCGTCGCCTCGACCAAAGCCTTTACCGCGCAGCTCATGGCGCTCTATCTCCTGTCGCTCCATCTGGCGCGTGTCCGTGGCGTGTTGAACGAGCACGACGGCCGTGTCTGGCTGGAGCGGTTCGTGGCGCTGCCGACGCTGGTCGAGCAGATTCTCAAGCGTGACGCGGAGCTCAAGGCCATCGCCGCGCGGTTCAACGACAAGCGGAACTTCCTCTACCTCGGCCGCGGCATCAACTATCCGATCGCGCTGGAGGGGGCGCTCAAGCTGAAAGAAATTTCCTACATCCACGCGGAAGGGTATGCCGCCGGCGAGATGAAGCACGGGCCGATCGCATTGATCGATCAGGACATGCCGGTCGTGGTGTTGGTGCCCAAGGACCGGCTCTACGAGAAGACGGTGAGCAACCTGATGGAGGTCAAGGCCCGCAACGCGCCCGTCATCGCGCTGGTCAGCGAGGGGGAGCGGGATGTGGGGAAGGTCGCGGAGGCGGTGTTCACGATTCCCGACTTGCATCCGCTGCTCAGTCCCATGCTCTTCGCGGTGGCTCTGCAATTGCTGGCCTATCACATTGCCGTGCTGCGCGGGACGGATGTGGATCAGCCGCGGAACTTGGCAAAGAGCGTCACCGTGGAGTAAGGGACGGGAGCGATGAAGATCGGCAAAGAAACCGTGGAGCATGTGGCGAAGTTGGCCCGGTTGGAGATCACCGAACCGGAGAAAGATCTCTTTGCCAAACAGCTCGGCGAGATTCTCGGCTACATTGAGAAGCTGAATCGTTACGACACGACCGGCGTCGAGCCGACGGCGACGGTGCTGGCGCAGGCCAACGTGTTTCGGGAGGATGTCGTCCGCCCCGGTTTGGCGGTGGAGCAGGCCGTGGCAAACGCGCCGGATAGCGAGGACGGCACGTTCCGCGTGCCCAAGATCTTGGAGTAGGGAGATACGCCATGTTTCGACAAATGTTGCGGGCCAAAATACATCGGGTGAAGGTCACGGGCGCGGATTTGGAATACGAGGGCAGCATCACTGTGGACGAGAATCTGTTGGATGCGGCCGGCATCCTGCCCTATGAATTCGTGATGATTTCCAACCTCAACAACGGGGAGCGGTTCGCCACCTACGCCATGGCGGGGCGTCGGGGGAGCGGCGAGATCGTGCTCAACGGGCCTACGGCCCGCAAGGCCGTGGTGGGGGACAAGATCATCATCTTCTGCTACGAGTACTACAACGAAGACGAAGCCAAACGGCACAAGCCGCGCATCATCCAGGTAGACGAACAGAATCGGATCGTCGCCAAGTAAGGGCGGACGCGAGCTGAAATGGCGCTGCATAAACTCACGTTGCGCGAACTCCAGGCGAAGTTCACCGCCGGCGAGGTGACGGCCTCGGAAATCGTGCGCGCGTATACGCTGCGCGTCCGGCAGGTCGAGCCGAAGGTGCGCGCCTATATCACGTCGACGTTGGACGCGGCGGCGGCGCAGGCCGAGGCGCTCGACCGCAAACTGAAAGGGTGGCGCAAGACCGCGCCCATGATGGCCATGCCCCTCGCCGTGAAAGACAATCTCTGCACGCAGGGCGTGCGAACGACTTGCGGTTCGCGCATGCTGGAATCCTTCCTGCCGCCCTACGACGCCACAGTCGTCGCGCGGCTGCGGGAGCAGGACTATCTGTTGCTCGGCAAGACGAACATGGACGAGTTCGCGATGGGCTCCTCCACGGAGCATTCGGCCTTCGGCCCGAGCCGGAATCCCTGGAATCTCCAGGCCATCCCCGGCGGGTCGAGCGGCGGCTCGGCGGTTGCCGTGGCGGCGGACGAATGTGTGGCGGCGCTCGGGTCCGACACCGGCGGATCGATCCGGCAGCCGGCCGCCTGCTGCGGCGTCGTGGGCTTGAAGCCGACCTACGGGCGGGTCTCGCGCTACGGCCTCGTGGCCTTCGCCTCGTCGTTGGATCAGATCGGCCCGATCACGAAAGACGTCTACGACGCGGCGATTTTGATGAACGTGCTCGCCGGCCACGATCCGATGGACTCCACCTCGGCCGACGTCGCGGCGCCGGACTATACGAAGTCGTTCAAGAAGAAAGACCTGAAAAAACTCCGCGTGGGCGTGCCGCGGGAGTACTTCGCCGAGGGCCTCGACCCCGACGTGGAACAGGCCGTCCTGGCGGCGATCGAGGAATTGAAAACCCTCGGCGGCACGGTGACGGACATCGCCTTGCCGACGACCGACGCCGCCGTGGCGACGTACTATTTGATTGCAACGGCAGAAGCTTCCTCGAACCTGGCCCGCTACGACGGGGTGAAGTACGGACTCCGCTCCAAAGACGCCAAGGGGCTCCTGGACATGTACATGAAGACCCGCCAGGAGGGCTTCGGGCCGGAGGTCAAGCGGCGGATCATGCTGGGCACCTATGCGTTGAGCGCCGGGTACTACGACGCCTATTACGGCAAGGCGCAGGCGGTGCGCACGATGATCCGGCGGGATTTCGAAGCGGCCTTCAAGGACGTGGACCTGATCGTGACGCCGGTGACGCCGACGCCTGCGTTCAAACTGGGCGAGAAGGCGCAGGATCCCTTGCAAATGTACCTGTCCGACATCTACACGATCTCGGTGAACCTGGCGGGCAATCCGGCGATCGCCGTGCCCTGCGGCTTCAGCCGGGAGGGGCTGCCGATCGGGCTCCAACTGATCGGGCGGCCCTTCGAGGAAGAGACCATTTTGCGGGCGGCCTACGCGTACGAGCAGGCCACGCAATGGCGGACGAAGAAACCGGCCATTCGGTAGGCCGGAAGGAGCGAAGCACACATGGGATTCATCGAAGTCGCCGTGCTGTTGGTGGCTGTGGCCTTCTGCGCCCTGGTCGCGTTCTTGGTGCCCGCGTTGATCGAAATCAAGCGGACCGTTGCGGAATCCCAGCAGTTATTGGCCAAGATGAACCAGGACCTTCCCTCGCTCCTGCGGGAAATTCGAGAGACTACGAGCAATCTCAACGCGGTGGCCGAGACGGCGCGGGACGGCGTGGAACATGCGGCGGTGCTGCTGCACGCGGTGGGCGAGGTCGGCGAGACGGTCCAGGAAGTGCATGATACCGTCCGGGGGCAGAGCGGCAGGATGCTGGCGAATCTGGCCAGCGTCGTCGCCGGGTTCAGAGCGGCCTCGGCGGTCGTCCAGGAACGGATGCAACAGGGACGGGCCGACGGAGACGAACGAGACGTAGAAGTCGCAACGCAAGAAGGAGGACGACGCAATGGGACATGATCGTGGATTTTCGCCTGGTGCAGTCGGATTGGCGTTTCTCAGCGGGGCATTGATCGGAGCGGTGGCGGCCTTGTTGTTGGCGCCGCAGTCCGGACGCGAGACGCGGGATCAGCTCCGCGGCTATGCGCGGCGGGCTGAGGACAATTTGCGGGACCTGGCCGGCAAGGCCGGCGAGGCGATCGACGAGGCGGTGGAAAAGGGGAAAGAGTACGTCCAGGAGCGCAAGTCGGTCTTGACCGAAGCCTTCGAAGCGGGCCGCGAAGCCATGCGGCGCGAACGCGAGCGTCTGTCGACGGAGAAGAAAGCCTGAGCGATGCCCTTCGAAGTGGTCATCGGCGTCGAGGCCCACGCGCAACTGCTGACGCAGACGAAGCTGTTCTGCGGCTGCGCGACGCAGTTCGGCCTGCCGCCCAACACGCAAACCTGTCCGGTCTGTCTCGGCCTGCCCGGCTCCCTGCCGGTGATCAACAAGAGGGCGGTGGAGATGGCGATCAAAACCGGCCTGGCGCTGAACTGCCGCATTGGGACGAAGAATCGCTTCGCGCGGAAGAATTATTTCTACCCCGACCTGCCGAAGGGCTATCAGATTTCGCAGTACGAGGCGCCGATCTGCGAGCAGGGCACGATCGAGGTGGACGTGGGTGGGCGCACGAAAACCGTCAAGATTCGGCGCGCGCACCTCGAAGAAGACGCCGGCAAGAACATGCACGACGGGGCGGGCCAGTCGAGCCAGGTGGATTTGAACCGGGCAGGCACGCCGCTGCTGGAGATCGTTACCGATCCGGACATGCGCTCGGCCGACGAGGTGGTGGCCTATCTCAAGGCACTGCGCGACGTCCTGATGTACCTGGATGTCTGCGATGGCAACATGGAGGAGGGCAGCCTGCGCTGCGAGCCGAACCTGTCGCTACGGCCGGTGGGCCAAGAGGCCTTCGGCACCAAGGTCGAACTCAAAAACATCAACTCGTTCAAATTCGTGAAGGACGCGATCGAGTACGAAATCAAGCGGCAGACCAAGGTGCTGGAAGAAGGCGGCAAGATTCAGCAGGAAACGCGTTTGTGGGACGTGGACAAGGGCGTGACGGCTACGATGCGGAGCAAGGAAGAGGCGCATGACTACCGCTACTTTCCGGACCCGGACCTGGTGCCGCTCGACTTGCCGGCCGCATGGATCGAGGAGCACCGAAAGACGCTGCCGGAATTACCGGCGGCCCGCCAGCAGCGCTTCGTCGGCGAGTTCAGCCTGCCCGAATACGACGCGAGCGTGCTGACGGCCAGCCGGGCGACGGCGGATTACTTCGAAGCCTGCGTCCGATTGTTTCCGCAGCCCAAGACGGTGAGTAATTGGGTGATGGGAGAGTTGCAACGGGAATGGAATCAGGCCGGCGTCACGGCTGATCGGTCGGCGGTGCCTCCGGAGCGGCTCGTCTCATTGCTTCAGTTGGTCGAGAAGGACACGGTCAGTCTCAAAACGGCGCGTGAGTTCTTTCCCGAGCTTTACGCGTCGGGCAAGGCGCCGGAAGAGCTGGTGAAGGAGAAGGGGCTCACGCAAGTCTCCGACGAGGGCGCGTTGGAGAAAATCATCGACGAGGTCATGGCGAAGAACCAGGTGCAAGTGGCTCAGTACCGGGGGGGCAAGGAAACGGTCATCGGCTTTTTCGTGGGCCAGGTCATGAAGGCCTCCGGCGGCAAGGCCAATCCGGGCAAGGTGAACGAACTGCTCAAGAAGAAACTGGCGGGATAAGTCCTGCGACCATCATTTATCGGGAGAGAGGCATGAGCGCGATTCGAGAGGTGAAGGCGAGGCAGATTCTGGATTCCCGAGGGAATCCGACGGTGGAAGTGGACGTGGTTTTGGAAAGTGGCGCGCGGGGGCGGGCGGCGGTGCCGTCCGGCGCGTCGACGGGCGAGAAGGAAGCCATTGAGCTGCGGGACGGCGACAAGAAGCGCTGGATGGGCAAGGGCGTCTCCAAGGCGGTGGCGAACGTGGGCAAAACCATCGCTCCGAAGCTGCTCGGCATGGAGGCGCTCGATCAGGCGGCGGTGGATCGGACGATGATCGCGCTGGACGGGACCAAGAGCAAGAGTCGGCTGGGGGCCAACGCGATCCTGGGCGTGAGCATGGCCGTGGCGCGCGCGGCGGCGGCGGAGACGGGGCAACCGCTCTACCGCTATCTCGGCGGCGCGAACGCGCGGGTGTTGCCGGTGCCCTTGATGAACATCATCAACGGCGGCGCCCATGCGGACAATCGGTTGGACCTTCAGGAGTTCATGATCATGCCGGTCGGGGCGGCGCGATTTTCGGAGGCGCTGCGGATGGCGACGGAGGTGTTCCACACGCTCAAAAGCCTGCTCAAGAAGAAAGGGCTGAACACCGCGGTGGGGGACGAGGGCGGCTTTGCGCCGGACCTCCGGTCGAACGAAGAGGCTCTGGAGCTGATCGTCCGCGCCATCGAGGCCGCGGGCTACAGGGCCGGCAAAGACATCGCGCTGGCGCTGGATGCGGCGGCGAGCGAATTCTACGAGAAGGGTGTCTATCGGCTCGAAGCCGAGCAGAATCCCGAACGGTCTCCCGAAGAGATGATCAAATACTATGCGCGCCTGGTCGACCGCTACCCGATCCTGTCGATTGAGGACGGCCTGAGCGAACTGGATTGGAAGGGCTGGCGCATGCTGACCGAACGGCTCGGCAACCGCGTTCAACTGGTCGGCGACGATATTTTCGTGACCAACGTGGAGATCTTCTCCAAAGGGATCGCGGACGGCATCGGCAATTCGATCCTGATCAAAGTGAACCAGATCGGGACGTTGACGGAGACACTGGAAGCGATCGAGCTGGCCAAGCGGTCCGGCTACACGGCCGTCGTGTCCCATCGGTCGGGCGAAACGGAGGACACGACGATCGCAGACCTGGCTGTGGCAACGAACACCGGCTTGATCAAGACCGGGTCCCTGTCAAGGACCGACCGGGTGGCCAAGTACAACCAGTTGGTGCGGATCGAGGAAGAGCTGGGCGTGGGCGCGGTTTATTGGGGACGCGGCGCCGTGAAAGCCGGGAGCTGACGCAGCATGCGGAAAAATCGCAGCCGTACGGCGATCGATCGCCAGCAGCGCACTTATCGAGGCATGGTATGGGTGGGCGGGTTCGGCCTGGCCGTGCTGCTCGTCGGCTGGTTCTTCTTCGACGAGATGGGCGTGCCCAAATATCTGGAAATGCAACGGCGGGCGCAGGGCCTCCAGCAGGAAATCCAGGACCTCGAACGTACGAACACGGATCTCAAGGCCGAGATCGTGCGGCTGCAAAAGGATCCGGCCAAACTGGAAGAAGTGGCTCGGGAGCGTCTGGGATTCGTCCGCAAAGGCGAAACGGTCTATCAAGTGCTCGAAGCTCCCGCCAAGGCGGGCAAGGCTGAGCCTGGTCGATGAGGATCTTGTGAAAACGGGCGCCATTGCCATCGTCGGCAGGCCGAACGTGGGCAAGTCCACGCTCATGAACGTGCTGCTCAAGGAGAAGGTCACCATCGTCTCCGACAAGCCCCAGACGACCCGCACCCGCATTCTCGGCGTCGTGCACCGGCCCGACGCGCAGCTCGTGCTGCTGGATACGCCGGGGCTGCACAAGCCGGAGCATCGGCTCAATCATCGGATGGTGCGGACTGCGATGGATGCCATGCGCGAGGCCGATCTCTTGTACGTGATGGTCGAGGCGACGGGGGCGCCGGGGCCCGGCGACCGGTTCGTCATCGACTCGGTGCGCGACTGGCGGGCCAAGCGGCCGGGCGACCCCGTGCCGGTCTTTTTGCTGATCAACAAGGCAGACGCCGTCAATAAAACGCGCCTGCTGCCGCTGATCGAGGCCTACCGGACCAAGCTGGAGTGGGCGGAGATCGTGCCCCTGTCGGCCCTGGCCGGGGACAACGTCGAGCGGCTGCTCGAGCTGACCGTCCGGTACCTGCCGGAAGGCGAGGCGCCGTTCGGCGACGACATGCTGACGGACCAGCCCATGCGGAATCTGGCGGCCGAGCTGGTGCGCGAAAAAATCATGCAGCAGACGCACGAGGAAATTCCCTACTCGACGGCCGTGGAGATCGCCCAGTTCGTGGAAGAGGAAAAGCTCATTCGCGTCGCGGCGACGATTTTCGTCGAAAAAGAATCGCAAAAGGCCATCGTCATCGGCAAACACGGGGAGCGGCTGAAGGCGGTCGGCACCGAGGCCCGCCTCGACATGGCGCGGCTCTTCGGCAAAAAGGTGTTTCTGGAACTCTGGGTGAGCGTGCAGCCGGCCTGGCGGGAAGACGAGCAGGTCCTGACGCAACTGGGGTATTGAGCATCGCCATGCAGTCCACCGAACGAACCAGACCGCAGGACAAGGACCTGGCCCGCGACACGGCGGATCGGGAGCAGGGCAAGTTCGATCTGCTGCTGGCCTCGGTGCAGCGGCTCCTGCGGCGCGGCGCGATCATGAACATCGGCAAGATGCTCGGCCGGATGCACCCGGCCGATATTGCGAAGGTCATCGCCCACCTCTCGTCTCAAAAGGAAAAGCGCACCGTCTTCGAATTGGTGCGGGGCGACAAGGAGCGCGGGCAGGTGCTCAGCGAATTGGACACGGACAGCGTCACGCAGGTCCTGGCCGACATGCCGGCCAGCGATGTGGCGCCGTTGCTGAAGGACCTGGCCACGGACGACATCAGCGACATCCTCGGCCTCCTGCCGGAGGAGCAGGCCAAGGAAATCCTCACCTTGATGAAGACGGAGGATTCCAGCGAGATCGCCGAGATTCTGAAATATCCCAAGGACACGGCGGGCGGCATCATGACCACGGAGTTTTTCGCGCTCCAGGAGGATGCCACGGCCCAGGAAGCCATCCGCCGCCTCCAACAGGCCACGGACGCGGAGATGGTCTTCTACATCTACGTGACCGACAAAGACGAGCACCTCGTCGGCGTCCTGTCGCTGCGGCAGCTCCTGACCGTCCCGCCCGGCACCCCGCTCAAGAACATCATGACCACGGACGTGTTCAGCGTCTCCGTGGACATGGACCAGGAAGAAGTCGCCCGGTCCGTCGCCCGCTACAATCTCCTCGCGATCCCCGTGGTCGAAAAAGACCACACGCTCGTCGGCATCATCACCGTGGATGACGTCGTGGACGTCATCCGGGAAGAAGCCACGGAAGACATGTTGAAAATGGCCGGTGCAACCCAGGAGGACGTACTGATGAAGTCCTCCCCCATCGTCGCGGCAGGGCACCGGCTGCCCTGGCTGTTCACCAACCTGATCGGCAGCCTTCTGTCCGGCGCGATCCTGTGGCACTTCCGGTACACGATCCAGGAAGTCGTAGCCGTCGTCAGCTTCATTCCGGTCATCGCCGCGATGGGCGGCAACGTCGGGCTCCAGTCCTCCACGCTGATCATCCGCGGGCTGGCGACCGGCCGCATCGAGCTGGCCGACGTGTGGCCCGCCTTCTTCCGCGAATTCCGCATCGGCCTCCTCCTGGGAGCGGCTTGCGGCGTGCTGCTGACCTTGATCGGCTGGCTGTGGCACGGCCAGCCGTTCCTGGGCATGGTCGTCGGCGTATCGTTGATGATCGCGTTCCTCGTGTCTACCAGCATGGCCACGATCATGCCCATCGTCTTAAAGCGGATCGACGTCGACCCGGCCGTCGCGGCCGGCCCCTTCGTAACCACGGCCAACGACATCACGGGCATCACCATCTACCTGGCCCTGGCTACCGTCCTGTTGGACTTCCTGAAATGACGCAGGCGGGCCGCGCCGCCACCCTGTGGAGAGGCGTGAGGCTGGTTGCCTGTGTCGCCGTGGCGGCCACGGTGGTCGGCGCGGCGCCTGCATGGGCGGCCGTCCCCCCGGACCTGTCACTGTTCGTCGAGACAGAACCGCTCGCCTCGGATGCAGCCCGCGGCACGAGGCGGGTGGCCGTGTCCCTGCGCCTGCTCGGCCTGCCGGCGGTGCACGACGAATTCGTCGCCATCGTCGAAGGAACGCTGCTCGCCCGGGTCATGGTACAGCTGACGCAGGAACCGGGGTTTCCCACCTGGCAGGCCAAGCTGTCTGTCGAGGCGCCGGCCGGGGACGCACACCTCATGGCCCGGGAGTCTCGGCGCGCGTTCCATCGCCTGGATATCACGGTGGCCCGCTTGCGCCGTATGAGCTTCGAGCCGATCATGACCCGTTCGGCCTACGTCGGCTTGGAACCGAGGGGGGAGCGCACGATGGAGCCGCCGCCTCGGACGGACGACCCTCCGGCCGATCCGACGCCGCCCAGCCCGGAGCTGCCGCGTGCGGAAGAGCGGCCTGCGCCGCCAGGCATCGAACGCGAACCGGTCCAGCCGGTCACGGAGGCCATCATCGCGGAAACCGACGTTCCGCTGCCTGCACCGGTTGCTCGGCACCCGGACTATTGGGACGAACTTCGCCGGCGCATCACCCACGCTTTCGCCGAGCAGGTCGGCAAAAGCCGCGGTGCCGTGAAGGGGGGGAGACTGCCCCGAGTTGGGTTTCGTTTGGCCTGGAACGGTATGGCGGAAACCATCTATCTAGAACGTTCGTCGGGGAATCGGGCGCTCGACCAAGCCGGCCTGGAGAGCGTGATCGAGGCCCATCCCTTTCCGCCCTTTCCGGCGTCGATACCGGACCTCTATCGGGACGTACACATGGACTTCGCGGACCGGCCCCGCACACCTGCGCCGCCCGCCGATCGTGCTGCGGCCGCGGCGCCCGGCACGTCACGCGTCCATCGGAGGCGGTAACGTATGCCGCTCCTGAAGACGCCGGCCATCACGTTGAAAAGCCGCAAATGGGGCGAAGCAGACCGCATCGTGACCTTTTACACGCTGCGCTACGGCAAGGTACGCGGCGCGGCGCGCGGCGCCCGACGGATGAAGAGCCGGTTCGGCAGCGCGTTGGAACCCTTCGTCCACGCCGACCTGAACCTGTTCGAAAAGCCGAACGACACGATGCACCGCGTCAGCCAGGCCGACATCAAGGACAGTTTCTCCGGCTTGCGCGAGGACTTGGCCCTGATGGCGGCGGCCGGGCGGTTGGCCAACTTGGTCGGTGCGTTGACGGCCGACGGCGACCCATCGCCTCGCCTGTTCGAGACGCTCTTGGAGGGGCTGCGGACGTTGCACGAGAAGTGGCAGGAGCCTGGGCTTGCCGCGCTGCTCTTTCAGATCAAGCTGCTGGCGCTGGCCGGCTTTCGGCCGCAACTCGACCATTGCGCCGCCTGCGGCAAGGCGGCAGCCGCCGGTTCGGTCGGCCGCGAGCTGCGGTTTTCCGCCTATGCCGGCGGACTCGTCTGCCCCTCCTGTTCCGGCAACCGGCCGGATCGGGGCTTGGCCCTGTCGCTTGGCGGTCTTGCCCTGCTGCAACAGGCTTCCAGGCTTGCGCCGGAACTTTTGCCGCGGCTTCAAGCCACCGGAACCATGCGCCGCGAGCTGGAGGTGATGGTCGAAGCCTATGTGACGGTCGTGACCGGCAAGCGGCTGCCGCCCGTCGATTTTCTCCTCGCGGCGGAAGAAGAACCGGTCTACGGGAGATAGGAGAGGCCTACGATGCGGCCTGCCGTGAAACGGGCGGTGGCGATCGGGACGGTCTTCTGGGCCTTGAGCTGGGCCACGGCGCCCCTCGCGCGGGCCGCAGCCGTGCCACCGGTCGTCAAGGACGTCGTCACCTTCGTCTTTCTGAAGGGCGACAAGGACACCTATCTGCCGTTGGGCACCGCCTTTTTCGTCGGCATCGAGGAGGAGAAGCCCCATCGGGGGTTCGGCTATTTGGTCACGGCCAAGCACGTGCTGCACGACGAGCGGCAGCAACGCCATCCCTCCGTCTATATTCGCCTGCATCGGAAGGCGGGGGACGCGGAGATCATCGAGATTCCTCTTGTCGGGAAGGAGGCGCCGCCCGTCTATGTCCATCCCGATCCGCTCGTCGATGTGGCGGCCATTCCCATGCTGCCGAACATGGCCCGCTACGACTTTAAATACATCCCGCAGGACATGCTGCCGGCGCCGGAGTCCTTCAAGGCGCTGCGCCTGCACGAGGGAGACGAGGCCTTTTTCGTCGGCCTGTTTTGGCAATTCGTCGGCGAGAAGCGGAATTATCCGGTCGTGCGCTTCGGCCGGGTCGCCTTGGTGACGGAGGAGAAAATTCCCTGGCGGAGCGCGCATGGGACCGAGCGGCTCGACCTGTTTCTGGTCGACACGCCGTCATTCGGCGGCAACAGCGGCGCGCCGGTTTTCGTGCGGCGGCGCATCGGCAAAGAGCCGGGCAAGCCGGGGGACGGCGAAGAGTTGGTGCTCGGCGGCATCATGAAGGGCACGTTCGTCGATCCCAAAGAAACCGTGTCCGTCGGCCGCGAGCCGGCGCCGCTCGCGCTCCAGAACATGGGGCTCGCGGCGGTTGTGCCGGCTTCCAAGCTCCATGACGTGCTCTACGCGCCGGAAGTCCGGGCGGCCCGCGCCAAAGGGCCGTGACCCCTGGGCCTCTGAATCGGAGCGGGGCGAGGCTTACCGCAGGTCAGGGCGATCGATGCCCAACTGACGTGGAGTCGTCATCTGGGGAGAGGCAGAAGGGATGAATTGCGATGGCGCACTATCGATCTGCGGGGAGGGCGGAAGGTCGGCGGGAACCCGTCCGCTGTTGAATTCTCGCGGCGTGAGGAGGGGCACGACGGGAGCCGGTGTCGCGCCAGGCGAAATCGGCAGCCCGACCCCTTCCTCGATCGGCGTAACGATCACCGGCCCCTTGCCCGATTCGCTCGGCGTGATCGGGACGGCGATCTCAGCGGCGGATGTGGCGGCCAGCAGCGGCAAGATGACGGTCAAAACGATTTTCATGGCCATACCTCCGAACGGATTTCACCGTAGCACGGCGGGCAGGTTTGAACAAGCGCCGATCCGGTGCGGTTGTGGCGAAGGGGCAGGGCATTGGCGTTCTTGTGAGGGCGCGTGATCTTCTGCTACAGTCCGTTCCTCGAATCGAAAGGGCAGGGCCCGTGTCGCAGCCTATGACCGCCGGCGTGCTAGAACCCAGGGACATGAATTGGCTGGAGAAGGGTGTGCTCGGGATCGATTGGTCCGACGGGCACAAGGGAATCTATCCGGTCCGGCACCTGCGGCTGCATTGTCCCTGCGCGGCCTGCACGGACGAGTGGACAGGGGAGTTGAAGCTCAAGCCGGACGATGTGCCGATCCTGCTGGCGGTCAACGATGTCGAGCCGGTCGGGCGCTATGCGCTCAAGTTCACGTTCAGCGACGGGCATGACACGGGCATTTTTTCCTTCACCTTTCTCCGTAAGCACTGCCAATGCGATCTCTGCGTGCCCGTGAAACCTCAGGAGCCAAGGAGCCGACGCCTGTTATGACAAAAGCGACGAGCCTGGCGGTGTGTCTCGTGCTTGCGGCCGTGAGCGGCTGTTCGCTCTTCATGCTCCCGCCGATGGAAGAGCAGAAGGCCATGCTGGCCGCCAATCAAGTGAAGCTGCACAAGCTGAGCAGCCAGGTCTTTCTCGACGTGTGGGGCAAGCCCGGCTATGCCTATCGGACGCGCACGCAGTTCATGGCCACGTCGGACGGCAACTTCGTCCCGCGGTTCCGCCTGCCGATCGGCGAGCCGCCCAAGGAATGGAACAGCAACGTGGTGTCCGACGACGCCGTCTTCTTCGCCTATCCGGAGCGGGGCGAGTTGCTGGGCTTCATCGACAGCGAACTGGTGTATCGCGAGAAACTGTCCGCCGAACAATTGCACGCCATGGGCGAGGTCTGGAAAAAGGAGGATCGGTACCGGACCACGCTCGAAGGTCCCGCGCTCCCGGCCTATTGACCGGTTCCTCCTGCCGGTCTCGTCGTGCACTGTCCGTCCGCCCGCATGCCCAAGCCGCTGAACATTCTCTTTGTCGCCTCGGAAGCCGTGCCCTTCGCCAAGACGGGCGGGTTGGGCGACGTGGCCGGGGCCCTACCGCGCGCGCTGGCCAAGCTGGGGCATCAGGTCAGGCTCGTCATGCCTTATTACGGCTGGCTGGAGGGGAGCGCCTATCGGTTTACGGACTGGCTGACCATCGACGTGCCCATGCCGGGCGGCTCCATGCGGGCGCCCGTCCTGCGCGGTCTCTTGCCCGATGCACCCGTTCCTGTCCTGGCGGTGCGCCACGATCCCTATTTCGCACGGGCGGGCATCTACGGGGAAGCCGCCGATTATCCCGACAACCTCGACCGCTTTGCCTTCTTCGGGCGCGCGGCCGTCGAACTGTTGCCCCTCTTGCGGGCAGAGGGCGGCTGGACGCCGGACATTCTTCACGGGCACGACTGGCCGGCCGCCTTGAGCCTGGTCTATCTCCGCACGCTCAACGACTGGGATGCGCCCAATCGCAAGATCGGGACGCTCTTCACTATTCATAACATCGGCTATCAGGGCCATTTCCCCGCCGCCGAGTATGCCAAAACGGGTTTGCCGCAAGAGCTCTTCACGCCGGGCGGACTGGAGTTCTACGGCAAGGTGAATCTGCTCAAGGGCGGCCTCCTCTACGGCGACGCGCTCAATACGGTGAGCCCGACCTACGCGCAGGAAATCCAGCGGCCGGAATTCGGCTTCGGCCTCGACGGGGTCTTGCGCGAACGGGCCGACCGGCTCTTCGGCGTCGTCAATGGGATCGACGTGGAAACGTGGAATCCGGAGACCGATCCCTTCCTGCCGAGCCGGTACGGTGCGTCGAGCCTCGCCGGCAAACAGGGGTGCAAAACCGCGTTGCAACGCGAAATGCGCCTGCCGGTGCGCGACGTGCCGTTGTTGGCGACGGTGTCGCGGTTCGGGTGGCAAAAGGGGCTCGATCTGATCGCCGATGCCTTGCCGACGCTCCTCAAGGCCGACGTCCAGTTCGTGCTGCTCGGCACGGGCGACGCCGGGTTGGAAGAACGGTTCCGCCGTCTGCACGCCGGCCATCCCGACACGTTCGGCTTGACGATCGGCTTCGACGAAGGTTTGGCCCATCGGATCGAAGGAGGGGCCGACTTCTTCGTCATGCCCTCGCGCTACGAACCCTGCGGCTTGAGCCAACTCTACAGCCTGCGCTACGGCACGGTGCCGATCGTCCGTCGGACCGGCGGCTTGGCCGACACGGTGACGCCCTACGGCGCCGGCGAGCCGGCGACGGGCTTTCAGTTCACCGATCCGACGCCGGAAGCCCTGCTCGACGCCATCCGCTCGGCCCTGTCGGTCTATCGCGACCGCGCCGCCTGGCAGCGTTTGATGACCGCCGGCATGCGCGTGGATGTCTCCTGGGACAAGTCCGCCCGCGCCTATGACGACCTGTACCGCACCGCGCTGGCCCTGCGCGGTGTGCCGAAATAGGGTCCGGCGTCGTCAGCGCGGCCGGAGGGTCTCGTCTTCGAACTGGGTGAAGAGGCGTTTGGCTTCGGGGTGCAGGTGCGGCGGCTGTCCGTGGGGGATGCCGGGGGTGCGGAAGAGCGGGGCAAGCTTGCCGTTCGGGTGCAGATAGCCGGCGCGCAACGGCACGGTGCGGCGGTTGTGCCGGACGAGATGGCAGGGTGACGGGCGGATGCTGGTCAGCCAAGCGGCGAGGTCCTGCGGGTTGCCGATCGAGGCCGACAGCAGGAGCAACTTCGCCTGCGCCGGGCAAAAGATGATCGTTTCCTCCCACACCACGCCACGCTCCGGGTCGGCCAAATACTGCGACTCATCCATGATGACCAGCCCCAGCGTATCCAGCCGCACGTCGATCTCGCCGCTGGCCGCGTCGTAGAGCAGGTTCCGCAAAATTTCCGTCGTCATGATCAGCAGCGGCGCCTCCGCATTGTCCTTGCGGTCCCCCGTCAGGATGCCGACCCGGTCTTTTCCGAAGATGCGGCTGAACTCCGTGTGTTTGGTGTTAGAGAGGGCCTTGAGGGGAGAGGTGTAGATGACGGTTTCGTCCAGCGCGATGGCGCGCTTGGCCGCCTCCACGGCTACGTAGGTTTTGCCGCTTCCCGTCGGCACGCTCACGATGACGTCGGTCGTCGCGAGGTGGTCCAGCGCCTCGGTCTGCCAAGGGTCGGGCACGAAGGGCTTGGGCTCCGGCACGCCGATGCCTTCTAAAAACGCCTCCATGTCGGCAGGCGGCGTGGTGGGCTCCGGCTGTTCCTGAGCCGGGCGAGGAGCGACGGCTTGCGAGAAGCCACGGCGCGGCGGCTGAGGTTTGGCCGCCGACGGTCGAGCGACAGGCGGGCTTTGTGCCGACTGTTCCTTGCGGGCTGCGGCATCCTCGATCAGCGCCGTGATGTCGGAGATCAAACCGGGCCGTTGCTCCGGCGTGCAGCGCAGCAGGGCTTCGATGAGCCGATGCTTGCCCATGCGGAAGTGGCGATGGATGCGGCCGCGTGCCAGGCGGTGCAGGAGACTGACCGGCTGCGCGGCGAGCAGTTTCTCCAGTTCGTCGGTCGTCATGTTACGGCAATTCCTCCAGCACCCCTCGCCGCAGGGCCTTGATCGCGCGGCTGGCCGTGTCGGCCAGACCCGGATGCGTGCCTTTCAGGGAATGGATTTGCGACAGAAATTCCAGCGTCCGGGCCAAAAGCCGGTAGATGTCGCCCTCGGCCATCGTGGTCAAGCGGCAGAGGCCGATCCAGGTCACATTCGGATCGCCGACCCAGCGTTCGGTAAGGGCCGCCACGTCAACCCGCAGCAGCGGCGGGTCTTCGTGCTGGGCCAGCGAACCGGCCAGATGGCGGACCTGGCCCATCAAGGACGCCAGGCCCGGGCTCATCCGCGGGAACGAACCGGGTCGGTCGTCGTCGTGCGCGATGCTGGCCATGACGCCGGCCACCATCTGCGGTTCGGCGCCGGTGAAGGCCTCGGCCCGGATCAGCTCGGTGATGAGCAGGGAATGGTCGATGCGGATGAGCCGCGCCCATTCGCCGTCGGCGGTGAGCTGGCAGGTGGGCGTCAAATAGCCCAGTTCCTGTAAGACCTCGGTTTTGGTCTGAAACTGATGCCACAGGCCCGTGCGCAAGGCATGGACCATTTTTTGATGTCGGTGGATGTCTTGCCGCACGCGCAGCGCCGTCGCATGGTCCTTGCGGCAGGCCGAGCGGGAGGGGCAGGTCGGGCAGGGGAAGTCTTCGCCGAGCGTGTCCGACAAGGGAACGCTTTCGTCGCCGGCATGCACGAGGATCGGCAGGACCGGCAGGCGCATGGGCATCTCGGCTTCCTGTTGAATCAGGTCGTCTAGGCTGGCCTGGGTGATCCAGGGGTAGGAAGGCGCTTCGACGACGTCCAGGACCCGGTCGAAGACCTGCGTGACGAGCGTGGCCGGGGATTCGGTCAAGGCGCCGTTCGGGCGGAGCAACGTCACCATGGGGTGGCGTTGCCCCTTGCTCCGGTATTGCCGGATGACGACGCCGCGGCCCTTGTGCAGGCCGACGACGCGGCCGGGCGTGAGGAAGTGCAGGCGGGCGGCGAGTTCGGGCGGTTCCGCCTGACGCACGTGGACGCGCTGGGATTTTTGCCGTCTGGCTTGCTCGAACACCTGCCACTGCGTGATCCAGTCGGTGCAGACACGGGGGCCGAAGGGCGCCATCTGCGCGTCGAGCGCGTCCAGCTTGGTTTCGACGGTCTCGGCCCGCCGGTTGAGCTGGAATTGCGCGAAGCTCTTGGCCAGGATCGCGTGGATCTGGTCGAGCGGATGGGCTTTGAGCAGATTGAGCACCATCGGATAGGAAATGACGAACTGGCTGTCGATCGACTCCGGCTGGCCGGTCAGGCCCTTCGTGAGCACCTCCAAATCGATATAGGGCGAGGGCGTGACGATGGCGAAGCCGACGTGGTCCTTGCCGCGGCGGCCGGCCCGGCCGGCAAGCTGCTGCACTTCGCTGTTCGTCAGGTCCGTGAAGTCGCGCGATTTGCGGACGCTGGACTGCGTGATGATCACCGTCCGGGCGGGGAAATCCACGCCCGCAGCCAGTGTCGTTGTCGCGAAGACCGCGTCCAGACAGCCTTGGCGCATCAATTCTTCCACGGCGATCTTCCACGAAGGCAGGTGCCCGGCGTGGTGTGCGGCCACTCCGATGCGCTGGACCGTCGCTTGCAACGGATGCTCGGCGATGCTGGGATAGTCCTCGCTGAGTTGGCGCAGCACCGCCGCGATGGCTTCTTGGCGGGCCGGCGGCACGTCCACACGGCTGTGCTCGAACGCCTGCATGGCTTCGTCGCAGGCTCGGCGGGAGGTCAAGAAGACGATGGCGGGCGTCAGATGCTTCTGGCGGAGCGTCTGGATGAGGTCAACCGGATGTATGGACGGCGGCATGCACCTTCATTCCTTTGGAGATGACCACGAGGCCTGAGTCGGACACGGTAAAACGCTGGCGGTCGGCCTCCAGGTCGTAGCCGATGACGGTGCCCGGCGGCAACGAGACGTCTTTGTCGATGATCGCCCGCTTGATCCGGCAATGCTCGCCGATGGTCACGTTTTCCATGAGGATGGATTCCCGCACGTCCGCATGGTCCTGGACGACGACGTGGGGCGAGAGCACGGAGTTTTGTACGCGGCCGCCGGAGATGATACAGCCGCCGCAAACGACGGAATCGAGCGCCACGCCCATGCGGCCGCCCTGGTAATCCTGGGCGAAGACGAACTTGGCCGGCGGGAATTGCCCTTGGTACGTCCGGATCGGCCAGCCCTGGTCGTAGAGGTTGAACAGCGGATCGACGGCGACCAGGTCCATGTTGGCTTCCCAGTAGGCGTCCAGGGTCCCGATATCCCTCCAATATTTCACGGCTTTTTTGTTTTCGTCCTGGAATTTGAAGGCGTAGACGCGGCGCTCTTGAATCATGCGCGGGATGATGTTGCGGCCGAAGTCGTGCACGCTGTCCGCTTGCGCATCGCGCAGGAGGGATTCCCGCAAGGCGTCGGTCCGAAAGAGATAGATGCCCATCGAGACGAACGCATGGTGCGGGTCGCCGGGAATGGCCATCGGGTGCTCGGGTTTTTCGTCGAAGCGGACGATGCGATGGTCTTCGTCCACGCCGATGACGCCGAAGCGTCCGGCGTCCGCGAGCGGGGTCTCGATGGCGCCGACCACGGCGTCGGCCTGCTTGGCGTGCAGAAAATCGTACATCTCGGCGTAGTTCATTTTATAGATATGGTCGCCGGCCAGGATCAGCACGTAGGTCGGTTGCTCGCTCTCGATCAGGAACAGGTTCTGGTACACGGCGTCCGCCGTGCCGCGGTACCAGTCTTCGCTGATGCGCTGCTGCGGGGGAATCGACGCGATGAACTCGCCCAACTCGGGATTCAGCACGTTCCACCCGCTGCGAATGTGCCGGTCGAGCGAGTGGGACTTGTATTGGATCAATACGGCGATTTTCCGCAAACCCGAATTGAGGCAATTGCTCAGGGTGAAGTCGATGATGCGGTATTTGCCGCCGAAGGGCACGGCCGGCTTGGCCCGGTGCTGGGTCAAGGGAAACAGCCGTTCTCCCCGCCCGCCGGCCAGGATCATCGTGAGGATGTCGTGCATGGCGGACGGATTCTAACAAGAGCCCCGGGAAATGGAAAGCCGAGGCGGAGAAAACCGGCGGTGCCGGGCGTCGATTGACAGGGTTTCTCGCGGAGCGGATACTACCGCGCATTCCGGTGGTACACAGCAGGGGTACGCGAGGGAAGGAGGCGGCGATGCCGAGACGGGCGGTCGGAAAGACGAATCGGACACGGGCGGGGAGCGCGACGAAGCGGTCGGCTCTTGGAAAGCCGGCGGACAAACAGTCGATGCTGACAAGCGTATTCTGGCGGCTGGAACGGCTGGAGCGTCAGGTCAAAACCCTGTCGGAATTGGTGCGCGACCATGCCGAAGATGCGGATCGCCTCGTGCGCATCGTGGGGGAAGACCATAATGCCTTGCGGCAGGAACTGCTCCGCGACCATCAGGCCCGCGTACGGGCTCGCAAGCGTGCGCGCGGGCTGCCGCACGGGTGAATGCGTCGGGAGCCGCCGGGCATGTCGGAATTCACGGTCGAGCTTCGCGACGTCGTCAAGCGGCATGGCGAGACGGTCGCCGTCGATGGCGTGACCCTGGCGGTCCGGCGCGGCGAATTTTTTTCCATTCTCGGGCCCAGCGGATCGGGCAAGACCACCATCCTGCGGATGCTCGCGGGATTCGAACAGCCCGACGAGGGCGAGATCGACATCGCCGGCCGGCCGGTGCGGGGCATGCCGCCTGAGCGGCGGCCGGTCAACCTCGTGTTCCAACACTACGCGTTGTTTCCCCACCTGACCGTCTTCCAAAACGTCGCCTTCGGTTTGGAAATGCGGCGGGTCGAGCCGCGCGAGCGGTGCGAACGCGTCGACCGAGCCCTGGCGATGGTCCGTCTGGACGGCAAGGCCGATCGTCTGCCGGCACAACTGTCGGGGGGCGAGCAGCAGCGGGTGGCGGTCGCACGGGCTCTGGTCAATCGGCCCGCCGTGTTGTTGTTGGACGAGCCGCTCGCGGCGCTGGACGAGCAACTGCGTCTGGACATGCAGCTCGAATTGAAGGCGATCCAGGAGCGGGTCGGCATTACGTTCATCTTGGTGACGCATCATCAAGAAGAGGCGCTGACCTTGTCCGACCGCGTGGCCGTCATGCAGCACGGACGCTTGCAGCAGGTGGGCACGCCGCAGGAACTCTACGAATCGCCCCGCTCCCGTTTCGTGGCCACCTTCCTCGGCGCGTCCAATCTTGTGGAAGGCCGGGTCGACGCCGTGGAGGGCGGTCGGTGTCGTCTGCGTCCGCTCGGAGCCTCGGCGCTGCCCGTGCTTGTTGCATCCTGCCCCGCCGGCGCGCGAGCGGGGACCGCAGCGACGGTGATGCTGCGGCCGGAGCGCCTACGCCTGTCCGGCGACGTCGGTGCGGAGGGCTTCGACAATGCCGTCCCGGGCCGCATCGCCAAGGCCGTTTACAGCGGAAGTGAGACGCGGTACCAGGTGACGGTCGCCGAAGGGCTGAACTGGCAGGTGCGCGTGCCGAACGCGGGCGATGTGCGCAAGCCCTGGCGGACGGGCGAGGCCGTCGTGCTGCGTTGGAACGCCGAAGATGCGGCCGTCTTGACGGAGTGATCGTCCCATGTTCACGGCTCCGCCGACAGTCTCTCCTTCTGCTCCTGTTGAGCCGGAGCCCGAAGCGGCGCGGGGCCCACGCTGGCTTCTGTGGCCGCCCTTGCTTTGGATGGGGGCGTTTTTCGTCTTGCCGGTGTTGATCATGGTGGCGGTCAGCCTGGCGTCGCGAGGTACCTACGGCGGCATCGTCTGGACCTGGACGCTCGACAATTATCGCACCGTCGCCGATCCGTTGTTTCTGAACGTGTTCGTCCGATCCTTGGTCCTGGCCGGGCTGACAACAGTGGCGTGCCTGGCTGCGGGGTTCCCCGTCGCCTACTACATCGCGCGGCTGCCGCCGCGCCGCCAGGCCGTCTGGCTCCTGTTGTTGATGATTCCGTTTTGGACGAATTTTCTCGTTCGGACCTATGCCTGGACGTTCCTGCTCAGGGCCGAGGGCGTGTTCAACACGGCGCTCATGGCTCTGGGCGTGGTCGACGAACCCCTGGAGCTGCTCTATACCGACGGCGCCGTGTTGCTGGGGCTTGTCTACGGTTATCTCCCGTTCATGGTGCTGCCGCTCTATGCGGCCATCGAGCGAGTGCCGCCGTCCCTGGTAGAGGCCGCTCGGGACCTCTATGCCACGCGCTGGGACGCGTTTCGCCTGATCTTGTGGCCGCTGACGAAACCCGGCGTGCTGGCCGGCTGCCTGCTGGTCTTTATCCCGTCCCTCGGCGCCTTCATCACGCCGGACCTGCTCGGCGGCGCGCGGAGCATGATGGTGGGGAACCTGATCCAGCACGAATATCTGGTGGCGCGCGATTGGCCCTTGGGATCGGCCTTGGCACTGGCCTTGATGGCGCTGGTGGGTGGCGCCGCCGTGCTCCTGTTGCGCGGCGACGCGCGGAGCGGGGAGGGCTGGAGGGCATGAATCCCCCGTCTTGGCTGCGTCTGTCGAGTTGGGGCGTGCTGGCCTTTCTCTACGTGCCGGTTCTCGTCCTGACCGTCTTCTCGTTCAACGCCGCGCGCCTGTCCGCCTCGTGGCGGGGCGTCACTCTGCGGTGGTATGGCGACATGGTCCGCGACGAAGCCTTGTGGCAGGCCGTTCACAACAGCCTGATCGTCGCGATCTGCTCGACGGCGTTGGCCGTCGGGCTGGGGCTTGCGGCGGCGGTGGCCCTGGAAAGTGGCGCCTGCCGCGGCGCCGGTTGCCGGCGCCTGGTCGATGCCGTCTTCGTGTTGCCGCTCCTGATCCCCGAAGTGATGATGGGCGTGTCGCTGTTGCTGCTGTTCGTGCTGCTCCGGCTTCCCTTGAGCGTGGCGACGGTGACGATCGGGCATGCGGTCTTCAATCTACCCGTCGTGACGTGGATTGTGCGGGCACGGCTGCGGAAGTTGGATCCGCGTTTGGTCGAGGCTGCGCGGGATTTGGGGGCCACGCCGTGGCTCGCATTCCGCCGCGTGACCTTGCCGCTGCTCATGCCGGCCGTGGTGGGCGCGGCGCTCCTGGCCTTCACGGTCTCGCTCGACGACTTCGTCGTGACGTTTTTTACGGCCGGTCCCGGCGCGACGACGCTGCCGCTGTATGTCTATGCGATGGTCAAGTCCGGCGTGACCCCCGTCATCAACGCCCTGTCGGCCTCGCTTGTGGCGGTGTCCATGTTCTTGGTGGCCGGAGCCCTGCTGCTGCAGCGGCGCTGAAGCGTGGAACGTGTACGATTCCGTCGCTTCGTTGACAGGGTGAGGATCGTGTGTTACGTAGGCAACCAGTTCTTCTAAGACCCGTCACGCGCAGGGGAAAGGAACCATCGGATCGATGCGGAACATCGCCGTCAGCCTGCTCGTCCTGCTCTGCATCGTCTCCCTCGTGGAAGACGTGCCCTCGGCTTACGCGGCCGATACGGCAGGGCGGCAAGCCGCCTTCCTGGACGCAGAGGAAGCGGATCTTTCCGAAGAGCGGGGCTCGCCCGGCCTCTCGATCGAGGGGTTGGACCTCTGGCTGCCCCATGCGCCACTCCCGTTGCCGCCGTACTGCAGCCTGTCTCCGCAGGCGGGCGACGTTCCTATCCTCCATCTCTCTCGTGTCGTTTCGGTCAGTCCTCGTAGTCCTCCGGCCCGATAAGCCGTTTGCCGGGCGTGTGCCCATTCCATCTTCGCTCGCGTGTTGTCTCGGTTCGCGATCCTCGATCGCGGCCGTCGGTTCGCACATGTTCGAGCGCGACGAAGGCGGCGCCCCGGCGTGCCGAGGCGGGCAAGTATGGTGAGAGGGGGGATTGCATGTGTCGGCGTGGCGCTCTGGATCATCGGAGCAGGATGCACGAGGCCATCGGATGAAACCGGGAATACAGGGACCGTGCAAAGGGCGGCGGCGGGCACGACGTTGCATTATTTCACGTGGTCGGACTACGTGGATCGGGAGTCGCTGGCGCGCTTCGAACGCGAAACCGGCGCCGCAGTGGTCGTCGATACCTTTGCCAGCAACGAAGAGCTGCTGGCCAAGCTGCAATCCGGTGCCACGGGTTACGACGTGGCGGTCCCGTCGGATTTCATGGTGGCGATCATGATCAAGCAGGGACTCTTGGCCGAACTGGACCGGAGAGCGATACCGAACGCCGCCCTCGTCGACGCGCGGCTGCGCCATCTCCCGTTCGACCCGGACGAGCGCTATGCCGTGCCCTATCTGTGGGGGACGGTCGGGATCGGCTATGACGCCGACGCGGTGCGGCCGCAGCCGGACAGTTGGTCGGTGCTGTGGGATGCCCGGTACCGGCATCGCATCAGCATGCTCAATGACCAACGGGAAGTATTCGGTGTGGCCTTTCGCTGGATGGGCGAATCGATCAACAGCCGGGAGCCGGCGGCGATCGAGCGGGCCAAAACCGCGCTGATGGAGCAGAAGCCGTTGGTCAAGGCCTACACGAGCGAGAATTACCACCAATTGCTGGCGTTCGGCGACGTGGTGCTTGCGCACGGCTGGGGCGGGGCGGTGGCGCGCGCGATGGACGAGCGGCCGTCGATCCGCTATGTCGTGCCCAAGGAAGGCGGCACGATTTGGGCCGATTGCTTGGTCGTCCTCAAGTCATCGACGCAGCAGGCGTTGGCGGCGCGGTTCGTGAATTTCCTGTTGGACAGCCACGTGGCCGCCCGGACGACCGACCGGTTGCTGTTCGCCTCGTCGAATCGGGAGGCCCGCGCCTTGGTGTCGGCCAAACACCGGGACAATCCGGCGATTTATCCGCCCGACGAGGCGTTCGACCGACTGGAATGGATGGTGGATGTCGGCGACACGGCGAAGCGGTACGACCGGGCCTGGACCGAGGTGAAGCTGAAATGAGGCGGCAGCGGTTGCGTCACTTCGTAGTTCCCCCGGCCGAGGCAACCCAGTATAATGAGGCCCCAGCCTTCATGCGTCCGCGTCGGCTTCGGCCGGTCCGCCTTGCGACGGGGACGCCGTCATGCGAAAGGGAGTCATGAGGTCGTTCGGGAGCGGTGGCATGAGCCGGCACGCCTGCGCCATCGGCCTGTTGTGCGCCGTGGTCACGGCGACGTTCCTGCCTTCCTGGGCGGCCCAAACCGCCCCGGCCGTCTCCGATACCAAAGCCAGTGCCAAGGCCGAGGGCAAGCAGGCTGCCAAAGCCGATCTTGTCCCGGTCGCCTTGCCGTCGGTACGCCTGGCTCTCGACGAGGCGGTGGCCTTGTTTCTGCGGGAGAACCTCGACCTGTTGATCGCCAGATACGGCGTCGAGCATGCCAAGGGACAACAGATCACCGCGGCGCTGTTCCCTAACCCCTATCTCACGATCGGCACGCTCAGCTCTAACACGTCCGGCAACACGTTCGAACGCAGCGGGCAGATCGCGACGCAGGTCGTCCAGTTGTTCGAAATGGCCGGGAAGCGCGGCTTCCGGATCGAGAGCGCCGGCTTCGGCACGCAGGCGGCCGAGGCGTCGTTCGAGGATGCCGTGCGCCAGCTCGGCTTTACGGTGAAGGACGCTTACTATCGGGTCCAGGTGTCCCAGATGCGGTTGGCTTTGGCGGAAGAAAATCGCGACCGGTTCATGCGGATCCTCGAGGTAAATACCATCCGCTTCAAAAAGGGCTACATCGCGGAAGTGGACTTGATCCGGATTCGCTTGCAGGTGGTGGATTTCCAATCGCAAGTCATTCAGGCGATTCAAGAGGCCGAAACGGCTCGCGCCGACCTACGCATACTGCTCAATCTGCGTCCGGAGGTGGAAGTGGTGCTGACGAGCGAGTTGGACTATCGCCGCGTCGACCCCGATGTCATGGCCCTGCGCACCGCCGCGTTGGACATCCGGCCCGACATCCGGATGAAGCGGGTCTCGCATTCGCAAAAGGTTGCCGATTTGAAGCTGGCCCGGGCTGCCGCCGTCCCGGACCTCTCGCTCGGGGCCGGCTACGCCGTCCAGGGGCCCAGGGGGCCGGACAACCAACAGCAGATCATCCTCAACCTGGGCGTGCCGCTGCCGCTGTTCAACCGCAATCAAGGCGGCATCGTACAGGCGGAAGTGGCGGTCCAACAGGCGGAAGCCGACTTACGGAAGACGCTGGTGCAAGTCGAGACGGAAGTGGACGTGGCCTACCGCAATCTGCTGCAAAGCCGGCGCCTCGTGGAGGCCTACCGGGCCGGCGTCCTCGACGATGCCAAGGCCACGCTCTCCATCGTCGAGCGGGCCTACGAACGGGGCGGCGCGACGATTTTGGATCTGTTGGACGCGGCCAGAACGACGCGCGCGATTCAGCAGAACTATCTGGACTCCTTGTATAATTACAAGAAAAACGTGTTCCTCTTGGAAAGCGCGGTCGGACGGGAGATTGCCTCATGAACGCGATGGTACGCCGACTGATCTGCCTGGTCTTGGTGGCGTTGCCGGCCTGTACACAATCGGAAGCGCCGACGTCCACGAACGCCGCGACACCGGCTCCGGCGCCCGGCCGGGCCGACACGCTGGCCACGCGCATTCAAACGGCCGTGTTGACTCCGAGCGAGGCCATGCCGGTGTTCGTGCTGGCAGGAAAGATCGCCTACGGCGAGGACCGGTATTCGCGGATCTCGTCGCCCCTGCAGGGACGTGTGTTGGAAGTGCGCGCGCGGTTGGGGGATCGGGTGAAAGCGGGGGAAGTGCTGCTCGTGGTGGACAGCCAGGACATCACCTCGGCCTATTCCGAGTTCGTCAAGGAAGCGTCGGACATGGAATTTGCCCAACGCGCCTATGAGCTACAAAAAGACTTGTACGAATCCAAGGCGGTTCCGTTCAAGGACTTAAAACAGGCCGAGAACGACTTGATCAAGGCCCAGGCTGAATTCCGCCGCGCGAAAGAGCGGCTGTTGTCTCTCCGCGTGCCGGCCGCCGAACTGGAAAAGCCGCTGGCGGAGCAGAAGATTACCGCGCGATTCGAGATGAAAAGCCCGCTGGCCGGCGCCGTGGTGGAACGGGCGGTGACGCCGGGGCAAATCGTCGGCGGCGATCCGACCCAGGTGCTCTTTACGGTCGCCGACCTGGACAATCTACAAGTCGTGGCGGACGTCTACGAGCGCGATCTGGATTTGGTGAAAGTCGGGCAGGTGGCCGCCGTGACGGTGGAGGCCTATCCCGGCACGGAGTTCCCCGCGGCCATCGCCACGGTGGGGGACGTCGTCGATCCCAACACGCGCACGATCAAAGTGCGCGCCTGGGTCAGTAACAAGGATCACAAGCTCAAGCCGGAGATGTTCGCGCGCCTGCACATCCACGTTGCGGAGGCCACGTCGTTCTTGATGGTGCCCAAGGAAGCGGTGCTCGAAATGGACGGACGGCAGTTCGTCTACATCGTCGAGGCGCCCGGCAAGTACGTCAAGCGCGAAGTCAAGGTGGCGGCGGTTCCCGGCGAGCACATTCGCATCGTGGAAGGCCTCAAGGGAGGGGAAACGATCGTCACGAAAGGCGCCGTCCTGATCCACGGCCAAGAAGTGAAGGGATGATCAACCGCACGCCGACGAAACCGTCCGGCTCCGCTCTCGCGACGCCATCATGATCCCTCGCATCGTCGAATTCGCCCTCCAGCAGCGGTTCTTCGTCTGCGCCCTCGGGCTGCTCTTGTTGTTCGGCGGCCTCTACGCCTTCCACATTCTGGACGTCGTGGCTTATCCGGATCCATCGCCGCCGATGGTCGAAATCATCACGCAGTATCCGGGCTGGTCCGCCGAGGAAATCGAGCGGCAGATCGCCATTCCCATCGAGATCGGTTTGGCCGGCATGCCGGGACTGGCCGACGTGCGGTCGCTGTCCATTTTCGGCTTGAACGACGTGAAGGTCTATTTCGATTTCAAGACGGAATATTTCCGCGATCGGCAGGAGGTGCTCAACCGCATCGCCATGCTGCACTTGCCGCCGCCGGCGCAACCTACGCTGTCGCCCTGGTGGGCCATCGCAGAAATCTATCGCTACGAGCTGGTGGGGGACGGGGTGTCGCTCACCGACCTGAAGACCTTGCAGGACTGGAAAATTCAACGCGAATTCAAGCGGGTGCCGGGGGTGATCGACGTAACCGCCTTCGGCGGGACGACCAAGGAATTTCACGTCGACCTGAATCCGGGGGCCCTGATCAGCTACGGCGTGAACCTCTCGGACGTGATTTCGGCGTTGGCCCAGAGTAACGCCAATGTGGGCGGCAATTATTTGACGGCGGGCGCCCAGAGTTTCAACGTGCGCGGCGTTGGGCTGATCGACAGCCTGGACGATATCGAAAACATCGTCGTGGCGGAAAAGGAAGGGACGCCGGTCTACGTCCGCAACCTGGGGAAAGTCAACGAAGGGTATCGGGTCCGCCTCGGCAAGGTGGGCATCGACGACCGCGACGACGTGGTTGAAGGCGTCGTGCTCCTCGCGCGCGGCAACAAAGCGCTGCCGGTGTTGGACAAGGTGAAGGAGAAGGCTGAGGAGATGAACGCCTGGAAGCTGCCCACGGGCGTGCAGATCAAAACCTTTTACGACCGCACGGTCCTGATCCATACCACGATCGAGACGGTGGTGGACATCCTCCTCAGCGGCGTGGCGCTGGTGTTCGTCATTCTCTACGTCTTCCTGGGGCATTTCCGGACGTCCGTGATCGTCGCCCTGACGGTGCCGATGGCGTTGCTGTTCACCTTCGCCACGTTGGTCCTGGTCGGGGAGTCGGCGAATTTGATATCCCTGGGCGCCGTGGACTTCGGCATCATCGTCGATTCCACGCTCATCATGGTGGAAAGCATCTTCGCGCACCTCTCCCATCGCGCCGCGCCTGGGTTGACGGTGCCGATGCATATCATGCGGGCGGCCCGGGAAGTCGGCCGGCCGATCTTTTTCGCGACCACCATCATCGTCGTGGCCTTCATTCCTCTGTTCACGATGACCGGCGTGCCCGGCAAGATCTTCGCCCCCATGTCCCTGACCTACGGATTCGCGTTGAGCGGCGCCCTGCTGATGGCGTTCACTCTGGCCCCCGCGTTGTGCTCCATCTTTCTGCAAGGGCCGATGCGGGAAGAAGAAATGCCCGTCGTCCGCTGGGTCCGGCGCAATTACCTCGGCGCGCTTCGCTGGGGGATGGACCACCAATATGCCGTGCTGGGCTTGGCCGGCGGCCTGCTCGTCATGGCCCTGGCGGCCGTGCCGTTCCTCGGCGGCGAATTCATGCCCGCGCTGGAGGAGGGGAATCTGTGGGTGCGCGCGACGATGCCCGTGGACATTTCGTTCGAGCAGGCCGACAAGCTGGCGACGGAAATTCGCGGCATCTTCCGCAAGTATCCCGAAGTAGACCGGGCCGTATCGCAGTTGGGCCGGCCCGACGATGGGACCGACCCGACGAGCTTTTTCAACGCGGAATTTTTGGTGGCGCTCAAGCCGAAAAAAGACTGGCGCCCCGAACTGGCGACCAAAGACGACCTCATCGCCGAGATCGAAGCCGAGCTGGCCAAGATTCCCGGCGTCAATTTCAATTTTTCCCAGGTCATTCAAGACAACGTGCAGGAAGCCATGTCCGGGGTCAAAAGCGAAAACTCGATCAAGCTCTTCGGCCCGGACCTTCGGTTGCTGGAAGCGAAGGCTATCGAGATCGAGAACGTCATGAAGCACGTGGAGGGCGTGAAGGACCTGGGCATCTTCCGGCTCATGGGCCAGCCCAACCTGGTCATCAAAGTCGATCGCCAGGAATGCGCCCGGTATGGGTTGCAGGTCGGGGACGTGAACGCCGTCGTCCAGGCCGCGATCGGCGGGCAGGCGGTCACGCAGGTCTATGAGGGCGACAAGTGGTTCGATCTCGTCGTGCGGTTCATGCCCGAGTTCCGCCAGGACATGGAGGCGATCGGCAATATCCAGGTCAGCACGCCGGACGGCGCGAGGATTCCCTTGAAGCAATTGGCGCAGATTGCGCCGCAGACGGGCGCCTTCATCATTTATCGGGAGAACAACGAGCGGTACATTCCGATCAAATTCAGCGTGCGCGGGCGGGACTTGGAGAGCACCGTCAAGGAAGCCAGCCGGTTGATTCACGAGCAGGTCCAACTTCCGGAGCGGTATCGCATCGAATGGCACGGCGAGTACGATCAGTTGCAGGAGGAAAAGAGGCGGCTGGCGATCATCGTGCCGGTCAGTCTCGTGATCGTCCTCTTCCTCGTCTACCTGGCGGTCAATTCGTTCCGGGACGCCGTGTTGGTGTTCGTGGCCGTGCCCTTCGCGCTGATCGGCGGCGTCTTCTCCTTGGTGTTGACGGGGACGCACTTCAGCATCTCCGCGGCCGTCGGCTTTATTTCGCTGTTCGGCGTGGCGATTCAGGGCGGCTTGATTCTCGTCGTGCGGATACGGGATTTGTTGCAGGAAGGCATGGATCTGCGCGCGGCAATCTTGACGAGCGCGGACGTACGGATGCGCCCCGTCCTGATGACGACCTTGGCGGCCGCCATCGGCCTCCTGCCGGCGGCGGTGGCGACCGGCATCGGCGCCCAGTCGCAGCAGCCGCTCGCGCGGGTGGTCGTCGGCGGGATGCTGACGTCGGCGGTGTTGATTCTCTTGGTGCTGCCGGTGCTGTATCAGCTCGTGCACCGACGGGAGCAGAGCGCGGAACCCGGCGATGAGGGGAATGGGCAGGAATCATCGTAGAGTAAAGGAGGCGTAGGGTTATGGGGGGCAGGGCATCACGGCAGGCAAGGTATACGGCGTGGACGGCGCTCTGCCTCGGCATCGCTGCGGCGGTGGCCGGCTGGTGCGGTCCATCCTTGTCGTTCGGTCAAGGAGCGGATCCGGAGTCGGGGTTTGTGAATCCGACGCCGATGCCCTACGAGATGCCGCCGAAACTCCAGGAGGCGCCCAACACGACGGTCGCCCCCGCCAACAAGCCTTTGACCGAGGAGGAACTCAAGCGGGCCGAAGCGCTGCTCCCCTTGCTGGACAGCAAACAAGAATATTGGGCAATGGGGGAATTCGTCCATTTAGGGCCTCCGGTCATTCCGGTATTGGTCAAGGGGCTCGGGATGGCGGCGCCGCGTATCCGCTACAACTCGATCGAAACGCTGATCATCCTCAAGGATCCCAGCCCCGTCCCCGCGCTGATCGAGCTGGCCAAGCAGCCGGAAGAAATGTCGCGCGTGCGGGAGCATGCCTTGCGGGCAGCCGTGCGCCTGGACCCGGCTTTGACCCCGCCGCTGCTCGATGTCTTGGCCAAGGACCCCAACGAGTCGGTCCGCAAGGCCGCGGCCTTCGAGGCTCGGTACGTGCGCGCGAAGGCGGTGGTGCCGACGCTGATCGGCCTCCTCTCCGACAGCGAGCGATTCGTAGCCCTGACCGCGGTGCAATCCTTGTGGCTCCTGACCCGCCATTCGACGGACATGCACGATTGGGAGGCATCGAGCAAAGAGCAACGCGTGGAATGGGCGCAGGAATGGATCGACTGGTGGCAGTCGGTCAAAGACACCTACGAGTTGCCGCCGCCGAAAAGCCCGCGCAAGCCCCTTTCTTAGAGGTTCTTGGTGGATCGTGCCGAGGGGATGCTCGGTTGCGGGCGCGAAGACCCCTGTGTTATAAAAATTTCCGGAGCACGACCGATGGCTGTTCTCCCTGTCGCCAAATTGGGCAATCCCGTCCTGAGGCTGGTCGCCAAACCGGTGACGCAGGACGACGTCCGCACGCGCGAGTTCCAGCAGTTCATCGACGACATGTTCGAGACCATGCGGGCCGAGGAGGGCATCGGCTTGGCCGCGCCGCAGGTGTCCCGGTCGCAGCAGCTCATCGTCATGCATTGTCCGGGCGAAGGGGGATTCCCCGAGACGGTGCTCATCAACCCTGTCATCGTCTATTACGGGCCGCAGCAGGAAGAAAACTGGGAAGGGTGCTTGAGCGTCGACGGCCTGCGCGGCAAGGTGACGCGGCCGTCCATGATCCGGGTGCGCGGCTGGGACCGCTTGGGCGGGGCGGTGGAGTTCGATGCCGCCGGCCTCTATGCCGTCTGCATCCAGCATGAGATGGACCACCTCATCGGCAAGGTCTTTCTGGACCGCATGACCGACCTCTCGACCTTGACCCAGCTCGACGAATTCGATCGCTATTGGCGGAAGGAGCATGCCACGGTCATCTGAGTGCACCCGTCCTGTTACCGCCCGCTGCCTCGCCCGTTCGGCCTATTCCCCGTGAAGACGCTGCTCCGCATCCTTTGTTATCTCCGTCCACATCGGCGGTTGGCGCTTGCCACGCTCGGGTTCGCCGCGCTGACGACGTGCCTGGAACTGGCGCCGCCCTGGCTCGTCAAGGTCACCATCGACGACGTGATTCCCGGCCGCCGCCCCGACCTGCTGGGATGGGTGATCGGCGGGTTGGTGGCAGCCTATGGCCTGAAAAACCTCTGTGCATCCATCAGGATTCGCTTGAACAATACACTCGAACAGCGCGTTATTCATGACTTGCGCGAGCAGGTCTTTGCCGCCATTCAACGGCTGTCGCTCACCTATTTCGAACAGCGGTCGACCGGCGAAATCATGTCCCGCGTGACGGGCGACACCGAGCAGGTCCAGCGGATTTTCGTCGACGGATTGGAAGGATTGTTGACGGCGACGCTGACGCTCGCCGGTATCACGATCATGCTGTTCTCGCTCAACTGGAAGTTGGCGTTGCTGGCGCTGCTGCCGATTCCGTTGTTGGTCATGGGGGCCAGCGTCTTCACCCGACGCGTGCATCGCCACTATCATGACATCCGCGGGCGGGCGGCGGCGCTGAACGCCTATCTCCAGGACGCCCTTTCCGGCATCAGGGAGACGATGGGATTCAACCGGCAATCGTATGAACGGACCCGCTTCGGGCAGTTGAGCCGGCAATACAGCGACGGCAATCTCCAAGCGATGGTGCTCTGGTCGGTCTATTCGCCGAGCATGATCTTCTTCGGCAGCCTGGGCACCGTCCTCATCCTCTGGTACGGGGCGGGAGAGGTCGGCCGTGGCGCGTTGACCGTCGGCGAGTTGGTCATGTTCCTGTCCTATTTGGCCTTGTTCTATGTGCCGATCAACCAGATCCATTCGGTCAACCACATGTTGCAGCAGGCCTTGGCCTCCAGCGAGCGAGTCTTCGACGTGTTGGATGCCGTCCCCGACGTGGCCGACAAGCCGCGGGCCGTCGCGCCGGTCGCGCGGTTGGACGGGGCCGTCAGATTCGAACAAGTTTCGTTCGCCTATCGGCCCGACGTTCCTGTGTTGCAGGGGTTGGACTTCGACGTGAAGGCCGGCGAACGCCTGGCCTTGGTCGGCCCGAGCGGAGCCGGGAAGAGCACCACCCTCAAACTGTTAATGCGGTTCTACGATACGACGGCCGGGGCGGTCTTGATCGACGGGCACGATGTACGGGAGTTGCCCCTGGCCTTTCTCCGCACGCAGATCGGCTACGTTCAGCAGGAGCCGTTCCTGTTTAACGGCACCGTTCGCGACAACATTGCCTACGGCGATCTCGAGGCCGGGCAGGACCGATTGGAGTACGTGGCCAAAATCGCCCGCGCCCACGAGTTCATCACGTCTTTGCCGGAAGGGTACGACACCTGGATCGGCGAGCGGGGCGTGAAGCTGTCAGTCGGACAAAAACAGCGGTTGTCCATCGCGCGGGTGCTCCTCAAAGATCCGCCGATCGTCGTGTTCGACGAGGCCACTTCGAATATCGACACGGAAACGGAAGTGAAGATCCGCGAGGCGTTGCACGCGCTCACCGAGGGCCGGACGACCTTCATCATCGCCCACCGCCTCTCGACGCTTCGGGACGTGGACCGCATCGTGGTAATCGATCGGGGACACGTCGGCGAAGTGGGGACGCATGAGGCCTTGCTCGAGCGTGGCGGGGTGTATGCGAGCCTCTACGACGCGCAGTTCCAAATATAACGACTGCCGTTCCGGCAGCCAGCGACGCCGCGTTCGTGCATCGTCTCACGAGCCCGGGCAGGGATTGAGGCGCGCTGTGGCGCTGGGTATACTGTCGGGTAATCGATCGGAGGCGCGGCCGATGGTGCTGATATTCGAGAACGAACCGCTGGATCATGAGCATGCACGGGGACATTTCTACCACGTGTGTCGGGGGAAAATTGACCGAACGTCGCTTCCCATCCCGCCGCCGGACCGGCCCTACGAATGCCCGCAGTGCGGCATCGAATTGGAAGTCGACGATTTCGTCTATGCGCAGATGAAGGGATCGGTCTGACGCGTTCGGAGCAGGCACGATGGCGCAGAGCGCGGGACGAAAAACCGTGTCGGTCATGCGGGGGCTGATGATGCTCTGCGAGCCCTGTCACGAAGTGGTCATGACGGACAAGCTCGCCGACGCCAGAAACTACGTGGCGGACCACGAGCGGCTGTTCGATACGATTTGCCCCGGCTGCATCGACATCAACCGGCCCCTGATCGACGACATGCTGGGCAGTTCCGAATAAGGCGAGTTATTTGCAGACCTTCCCGTCGAAGATTTTGCAGGTCGATTCCCCGGCCATCAGCTTCCAGCGTTTGATGAGCGGTGGCGCATCCGGCCGAAGCTCCACGACCAAGTCCAACATCCCGGAGACGGGCAGCTTGTCCAGGTGAGGCTTGGCGGCTTCTGGTGCTTCCACCGGGAACACCTTGCCGTCGCCGGACACGAGGATCAGCCCCTTTTCGACGTTGATGGCGATGATGGGGCTGTAGAGGCTCTTGTCTTGTTTCTCTTGGGCCGTCGACAGCGGCGGGATCGGGAAGAGCGCGATGACACCGAGAAGGCCGGCACAGAGGACCATAGGATTCCAGCGAGCCACGGGAAACCTCCCTCCAAGAAGTGGGCGCATTATGCCACCCTCGCAAGGTGTGGTCTAGCAGATTTTGCGGCAGGGCGGGCTGCCGTCAGGCCGGTTGGATCGTCACGGGGGTGACGCGTCTGTCGGCAATGCGATACCCGCGGATGTCCGGCCGCTTTTTGTCTTCCAAGGAAATAATGACGTACACCGCGTCGGGGTAGTAGGCGAGGCCGATGTCCGTCTGAGACGGATAGGCGGGCGAATGGGTATGGGAGTGGTAGATGGCGGTGAGGTCGAGCGAAAGGGCGCGCATCTCCTTGGTGGCCGCCAGCATTTCTTTTGGGTCCATGAAATAGGCCACTTCCGCCTTGGTCGAGTCGGCGAGATGCTTGAGTTGCTTGACGTTGGCTTCGTCGAAGACCGCGACGGCCCGCGCATCTTTGGCCACGGTATTTGTGATGCGGTAGTGCCGCTGGACGGCCCCATCCCGCCCGGCCAGGAGCCCGCAACATTCGTACGGGTCCAGCTCGCGGGCGTGGGCCACCATCTCGTCCAAGATGCGCTGCGGGATCGTCAGAGAAGACACGTTACAAACTGCAGGAGACGGTGTAGTCGCCGAGCAGTTCGGTAATCGCGGGATTGGGGCCGCAGAGCCGGCAGGCCGGGTCCTTGGGGCGGGACACCCGGCGGAACTTCATCTCCAGGGCATCGTAAATCAGGAGCCGGTCGGCCAGCGTCTCGCCGATGCCGAGGATTTCCTTGATCGCTTCGGACGCCTGCAGGACGCCGATGGTGCCGGCCAGCACGCCGAGGACGCCGGCTTCCTGGCAGTTGGGCACGAGGCCGGCCGGTGGCGGCTCGGGATAGAGGCACCGATAGCAGGGATAGCCGGCGTGCGGCTTGATGGTCGTAAGCTGGCCCTCGAAGCGGAAGATGCTGCCGGAAATGAGCGTCTTCTTGGCGAAGAAACAGGCATCGTTCACCAGGAAACGAGTGGAAAAATTATCCGATCCGTCCAGGATCACATCGTAGTCGGCGATCAGCGCCAGGATGTTGTCGGCGGAGACGTGCTCTTGGTAGGTCTTCACCGTGATGTCGGGATTCAACGCGCTGACCGTGCGGCGCCCGGACTCGACCTTGGGCATGCCAACGGTCGCGGTGGAATGCAGGATCTGGCGTTGCAGATTGGAGAGGTCCACCACGTCGCCGTCGACCAAACCGAGGGTGCCGACGCCGGCCGCGGCCAAGTAGAGTGCGGCGGGGGAGCCGAGGCCTCCGGCGCCGATCACCAGGACCTTGGCTCGGGACAATTTGAGCTGGCCCTTACCGCCCACGTCGGGCAGGATGATATGGCGGCTGTAGCGTTGGACTTGTGCGTCGGTAAAGGACACGGCCGTCACTCCACGATGTTCAGTTCGATGGGATCGACCAACACGCCCTTCTGCCTGAGTCCCTGGACGGCTCGTTCGATCTCGGCGGTCTCGCCGGTCAACTCCACGTCCATCCAGCCGGTGGTTTCGCGCACGTCGGCCCGGCGGACGTTGGTCACCACCTTGTACTCGTGCCCGATCTGGTAGATCACCGGTTCCTTGATCTTGTCTTCCGGAAAGCGGATATGAAATCGCATGCTCGGCATCAGCGTCCTCCGGCGATGGCCGGCACGATGGAAATCTCGTCGCCGTCCTTCAGCGTCGTGTCCTTGCCCTTTAGAAAGCGGATGTCTTCTTCATTGACGTAGACGTTGACGAAGCGGCGCAACTCGCCGGTTTCGTCGCAGAGTCGGCCTTTCAAGCCCGGATGCGCGGCGTCCAGGTTGTTGAGCATCTCGGCGATGGTGGCACCTGAAGCCTCGACCTCGCCCTGGCCCTTGGTCAAAGGCCGCAACGGAGTCGGAATCCGGACCTTGATCATGCGTCGCCCCCTCCGTTTTTCCCCATCTTGAACGTTTTTTCGAAGCTGACCAGGCTGGGCTGGATGCGGGTCGGGCGGCCGACGGCGTCGATGACCGCTTCCTGCGTTTTGAGCCCGTTGCCCGTGATATAGGCCACGGTCACGTCGTTCCGCTTGATGTGCCCCGACTTGACCAGCTTGCGGAGGACGCCGATCGTCACGCCTCCAGCCGTTTCGGCGAAAATGCCCTCCGTCTGGGCCAGCAGCTTGATTCCTTCCACGACTTCGTCGTCGGAGACCGCGTCCATGGCTCCACCGGATTCGGCCGTGGCCTTCAAGGCATAGTAGCCGTCGGCCGGATTGCCGATGGCCAGCGACTTGGCGATGGTTTTGGGCTTCACCGGCTTGAAGAAGTCCCGACCTTCCTTATAGGCCGTGGCGATCGGGGAGCAGCCTTCGGCCTGGGCGCCGTTGACCTTTGTCCGCACCTTGCCGATGAGCCCGAGCGTCTCCATTTCCTGCAGGCCCTTCTTGATCTTGGTCAGCAGCGAGCCGGAGGCCATCGGCACCACAACCTGGTCCGGCGCGCGCCAGCCGAGTTGCTCGACGGTTTCGAAGGCCAAGGTCTTGGAGCCCTCGGCATAATAGGGCCGTATGTTGATGTTGACGAAGGCCCAGCCGTGCTCGCCGGCGATCTCGCTGCATAGACGGTTGACGTCGTCGTAGTTGCCCTCCACTTCCACGACGTTCGGCCGATAGATCAGGTTGCCGAGTACCTTGGCGGCCTCGAGATCCGCGGGGATGAACACGTAGCAGCGCATGCCGGCTGAGGCCGCGTGGGCGGCCACGGAGTTGGCCAGGTTGCCGGTCGAGGCGCAGGCTACCGTTTCGAAGCCCAGCTCGCGGGCGCGGGTCAGCGCGACGGCCACCACGCGGTCCTTGAAGGACAGGGTGGGGTGGTTGACCGTGTCGTTCTTAATGTAGAGCTCGTCCAATCCCAGATAGGCGCCGAGGTTCTTCGCTCGCACCATGGGCGTCAAGCCGGCGTGCAGGCCGATCGTCGGCGCGCCCTCGATAGGCAGGAGGTCCGCGTACCGCCACATGCTCTGCGGGCCGGACTCGATGTTCTTGCGGGAGATCGTCTGCTTGATCTCCTCATAGTTGTACTTGACCTCGAGCGGCCCGAAGCAGAATTCGCAGACGTGAATGGCCTTGGTCGGGTATTCCTTCCCGCATTCCCGGCAGACCAGCGCTTTCATCTTGCTCATGACGGCACCGCCTGGATGACTGGAGGACTCGCCGGCGTGCGGAGATCGCACGACTCGGGTTCGTGATCGAACAGTTCCGTGATCGTCGGCTGCTCCCCGCAGAGGGGGCAACGCGGGTTGCGCTTCGTGCGGATTTCCCGGAAGGCCGTTTTGCGCGCGTCGAAGTCCAACAGCCGATTCGTGAGCGGCCGGCCGATGCCTAGCACCAGCTTCAAAGCTTCCGTGGCCTGGATCGTGCCGATGATGCCGGCCAGGACGCCGATGACGCCGGCTTCCTGGCACGAGGCCACGAGGCCGGGCGGCGGCGGCTGCCTGAATACGCAGCGGTAGCAGGCGGACTGCTTCGGGACGATCGTCGTGACGCGGCCGTCGAACCGCAGAATGCCGCCGTGCACCAGCGGCTTGCCGGCGAAATAGCAAGCGTCGTTGATGAGGAACTTGGCCGGAAAGTTGTCCACGCCGTCGATGACTACGTCGTAGTCACGGACGATGTCTAAGGCATTTCGCGCGACGAGGCGGTCTTCGTGGGTGACGACGGACACGTCGGGGTTCAACGCGACGATCTTTTCCTGGGCTGACAGGACTTTGGCGCGGCCGACGTCCGAGGTGTGGTGGATGACCTGGCGCTGGAGATTGGACAGGTCCACCGCATCGCTGTCGATCAAGCCGAGCGTGCCCACGCCGGCGGCCGCCAAGTAGAGCGCAGCGGGCGAACCGAGGCCGCCGGCGCCCACGATGAGGATGCGGGCCTTGGCGATCTTCTTCTGCCCCTTGCCGCCGACTTCGGGGAGCAGGATATGCCGGCTGTAGCGGGTAATTTGTTCTTCGGTGAAGTCCATAACCGGTTAGATGTTGAAATATTTTTCGACGCTGATGTACCGCTCGCCCGTGTCCGGCAGGACCGTGACGACGGCCTTGCCCGGTCCCAGCTCCTGGGCCACCTTCTGGGCGGCAAAGACGTTGGCTCCGGCGGAAATTCCCACCAGCAAGCCTTCTTTTTTGGCCAACAACTTGGTCGTTTGATAGGCTTCGTCGTCGGTCACGGTGATGACCCGGTCCAAAATTTTCCGGTTCAGGACCTTGGGAATGAATCCGGCCCCGATGCCCTGAATTTTGTGCGGCCCCGGATCGCCCCCGGACAGCACCGGCGAGCCGGCCGGTTCCACCGCGATCACCTTGATCGCCGGATTCCGTTCTTTGAACACTTCGCCACAGCCCGTGATGGTGCCGCCTGTCCCCACGGCGGTGACGAAGGCATCCAGCTTCCCATCCAACGCGTCCCAGATTTCGACCGCCGTCGTGGTCCTGTGAATGGCCGGATTGGCCGGGTTAGAAAACTGATCCGGCATGAAAAACGACGGGTTCTGGGCCACGATCCCTTCGGCTTCTTTGATGGAACCTTTCATGCCTTCCCACGCCGCGGTCAGCACCAGTTGCGCGCCATACGACGAGAGCAGGCTGGCCCGCTCCATGCTCATGCTTTCCGGCATGACCAGGATCAGCTTGTAGCCGCGCACGGCGCAGATCAGCGCCAGGCCGATGCCCGTGTTCCCGCTGGTCGGTTCGACGAGGGTCGCGCCAGGCTTCAATTTGCCCTGGCGTTCCGCTTCGTTGATCATGTTGAGGCAAATGCGGTCCTTGACGCTGCCTCCCGGATTGAACGATTCGACCTTGGCATAGATGGTCGCGCCGCCCTCGGGCGACAGGCGGTTGAGCCGAACCAGGGGGGTCTTGGTAATCAGGGCCGTGATATCCTGGTATGCCTGTCCCATTATCAGCCGCCCCCCATGAAAAAAAGAAACTCCACGTGATCCCCCTCCTTGACGGACGTGGTGCCCAGGTGTTCCCGTTCGATCATGGCGTTATTCAGTTCCACGGCCACCATGTGGGGATCGATATTTTTCGCCTTCAGGAGGTCTAAAATCGTCCCTCCGGCCACCTGTTCGGCTTTCCCGTTGATCGTGACGTGCATGAACGTTCTCCACCCCTCGAGGGGATCATAGAATTCGTGAACGCTAACAAACACCGCGCAGTCGTGTCAAGGTGATTGCCTTGACTTTCCGCTGGGTTCCCTTGCACTATGCCCACTCCCGGAATGGGCTATTGGGGCCTGTTTCGGGGTTGATGTGACGACACAAAAGGGGCCTTGTCCGCATCGATGTGGAAACAAAACTTCCTCTTCAGAATCCAAGAATCCACGCCTTTGAACGAGTCCGAAAACGAGCTCTTTCACGATACGGATCAGGCCCTGGACAGTGCCGGTCTCCGCTTAGAGAAGTTTTTGTCCGTTTGGATTCAAGGGGAGGGGGAAGAGGGGGCCCCGTCCCTCTACACGAACGTCTATGTGCGGACCGCGACGCTCGATCCCGACAAGAAGGCCGGATTTCTCCAGCCGCTTCAGGGCCGCTCCCATCAAATCAAACAGATGCTCACTGCCGGGCAAAAACAATTTTTGCGTGACTGGCTGAAGACCGCGTCGCCGTCTGCCTGGGAGGAGGCGGAGGACCATTTTCGAGACCTCTTCGAGGCCTGACCCACCGATGTCGCCATCCGGCCTCCTGTGCGGTTCTCGTGCCCTGGCGGTCGGCTGTGCCGCGCTCGTCGGTCTGGCAGAGCCGATGCCGACCGCACCCGTCGTCGGCAGCTCCCGCGTCTTCGCCGCCACCGTCGATATTTACTATGCGCCGGAGGACCGTCCGGCGGATCGTCTGGTCGGTCTTTACGAGAAAGCGCACAAACAGATCTTGGTGGCCGTCTACGGCTTGACCTATCCCCCGCTCGTTCGTGCGCTGGTGGCGGCCAAGAAGCGCGGTGTGGACGTGCGGGTGATTACCGATCGGGAAAAGGTCAACGATCCGAAGCAGCGTGCGGCGCTGGAGACGCTCCGGTTGGCCGACATCCCGATCAAGATCAACGTCCACGATGGGCTTATGCACTTGAAACAGGTGGTCATCGACGACGGCGTCCATGTGTCGGGATCGATGAATCATACCACCAGCGGCAATCAATACAACGACGAACGGCTGGACGTGTTTACGGATATAGCTACGACCAAGAAAGCTCGGGACAAGTTCCATAGCATGTGGAACGATGCGACCCGCTACGAACCGTGGCGGTGACGCGGGTATCCGGCGATTTTCAATGACTGACATCGTGCAGGAGCAGACCGACGTGGCCATCGTTGGGGCAGGTGGTGGGGGCGCCGTGCTGGGCGTGGCCCTCGCGGCCCGCGGCATTCGGTCGGTGGTGTTGGAGCGGGCGGCCGGTCCGCCTGGCGGATTGCGGGGAGAAATTCTCCAGCCGAATGGGCAACAGGTTCTCGCCGGACTGGGGTTGCTGGATGAGCTGCCGCGCGATGCAGTGCGGCCGGTCCGCCGATTTCATTTTTGCCGAGCCGGCGGGGAGCGGCTGTGCACGGTGGATTACGACATGCTGCCGCCGCCATACAATCGCGCGCTGGTGACGCTGCCCAATGTCGTTCACCACGTCATTTTGAAGGCCTTGGAGCAGCGGGCCCCTGGCACGCTCCGCTACGGGGCCACGTTTCGGGACCTGCGCCGCGAGGGCGGACGGGTGATCGGGCTGCTCGCGGAGCAGGGCGGTAAGATGCTCTCGATCTCGGCCAAGCTGGTGGTGGGGGCGGACGGGCCTTTCTCCTCCGTGCGAACGGCGCTCGGCATCCCCGCCGATTTGCATCTGTATCCCGAAGGCTACCTCATCGCGATCTTGGACGCGCCGGCCGGATTCGACGAAGCGCGGTATTTTGTGGGACGGAAAGCGATTTTAGGGTTGTTCCCGGCGGCCGGCGGCAAAGTCTATCTCTTCTACATGATCCGGGCCGGATCCCTGGAAGAGATCAAGGCGCAGGGCATCGAATCGCTCCGTCGGCAATGGTTGGCGATCGATCCCACGCTTGGCCGCACGGTCGAGTCCTTCGTGGATTGGACGCAGAGCGCCTACATGCCGACGGGGCGGGTCCGCTGTCCGACATGGGTTGCCGATGGAGCCGTGCTGATCGGCGACGCGGCCCATGCCATGAACCCTCACGCCTCACAAGGGCGCATGCAAGCGATGCTCGACGCCATGGCCCTGGCCGATCTGATCCCCGGTTGGATGACGCGCGACGACTGGTCGGCGCGGGCCTTGGCGGCGTTCGAGCGGGCGCGGCGGCCTCACGTGGAAATGTTGCAGAAGATGGCCGACGAGCAAGTTCTCTTTTGGAACACGGGCAATCCGGTCCTCGCATGCCTGCGGGACCGAGTCTTCAAGGGAATCGATCGGAATAAACGGCTTCGGTATCGTGTTTTGGCCGTAACGGCCGGGCTCCGGACGCAGGCGCCTTTCGGCTTGTTGGATCGCCTCATGGCGGCGGGTGTGCTCCACGACCCCTGGAGCACGCGGCTGCCGCCCGAGGCCCGCGAAGCCGAGGCATAACAGATGCGAGAGACAGGATGACGACCGGCGATCCCATCGTTAAGGAACTCCCGGACGAAGCCAGGCAGGCGCTCCGCCGCTGCGTAACGGAGCTCAAGACCCTCCTGGAAGCCGAGCCGGCCAGCCTGGTCTTATTCGGCAGCGCGGCGCGAGGGGAATATCTTCCCGGCCGGTCGAACCTCAATCTGCTGATCGTCCCGGAGAGGGTCGATGTGGCGCTCCTCCGCCGGCTGGCACAGGCTTGGAAGCGGTGGAGCCGTGACCAAATCCTCGCACCGCTCGTGTTGACGCGGGCGGAACTGGCGGTCTCCGCGCGCCTGTTTCCTCTCGAATGTCTGGACCTGCTTGCGGCCCATGTCCTCTTGGCCGGCGACGATCCGTTTCGGGGGCTTGAAGTGGAAGAGGCGGGCCTCCATGAGGCCTGCGAGCGGGAATTGAGGAACAACGTCTTGCGCCTGCGCCAGCGTGTTCTCGAGGGAGGAGGCGGGGAGGAAGCCATGTCGATGTTGCTCTGCCTCTCGACGACCTCGGCAGTCCCGGCGTTGCGCGGGCTGCTCCGGCTCAGGGAACGGCCCATCCCTCGGTCGTCCGATGCCGTCATTCAGGAGGCCGCCGCTGCGTGGGGGTTCGATCCGCTGGCCCTGCACGAGGGATTCAAATTGAAGCGCGGACTCATCTCGCCCGGACCGAAAGAGCTGCCCAGACTGTTTCAGCGACATCTGGAAGCTCTGGACGACATCGTGCAGCGGCTCGCGGGTGCCCGAAACCATGACCGGATGCAAGGAAGGCTCGGTTCGTGACCTGGCTCGGCTTGCGGGCACGCCTCGCGACGTGGATAGTCCTCGCGGTGTCGCTCGCCTGGCTCGGTCCGTCCGGCGCGGCCTTGGCTCTGCCGCGCGAATCGCAAGCGTCCAAGCTGCCCGAGCCGCTCGGCTACGTGAGCGACCATGCCTCGGTCGTGTCGGACGAGTGGAAAGCGCGGATTCGGTCGGTCTGCCAGGACCTGGAGCGTAAGACCGGCGTAGAGATGGTCGTGGTGACGGTCAAGACGATCGCGCCCTATCGGTCGGCCAACGACTATGCCGAAGCCTTCTATCAGGGGTGGGGCATTGGGACGGCGCAAGGGGAGCACGGGATTCTCGTGCTTGCGGCCGTGGACGAACGGCAAGCGGCGGTGACGCTGGGGCGCAATATGCTCGGCGTCGTGCGGGCGAAAGTGGTGGAAGATATCGGGACACAGTATATCCGACCGTCCTTCTCCCACGGGGAATTCGGTGAAGGACTGTATCGTGCCGTCGTGGCCCTGGCCTCGGCGTCCCAGCACGTGCGGGCCGGCGATCCGGCCCGTCCCAAACTACGGGGATGGGCGATCTTCCTCACCATCCTGATGAGTGCTGGCGCTGTGGCGTTTCTCTGGTGGATCTCGAGACCCGATCGCCGCCATCCTTTCGGCCGGTTGCGGCGTGGCGAGTACTGGGCCGCGGGGCTTGGCGGCTTCGGCGGCGGGTTTGGGGGCTTCGGCGGAGAAGGCAACGGCGAACGGTGGGCAGATTGACCGTGCCCCATGAGAAATACACGCTGGCGCGGCAGGGAGGATTCGGCAGCAACTTCGGTGGCTTCGGCGGAGGCATGGACGGAGAGGGGTTGAATTAGCAGGCCGGGCTGGCCGGGTGGCCCCTTCGCTAGCGACCTGATGCGATGGGGTCTTGCTGCAACGGGGCGGCAAAGGGTAGTGCACAATAAGTCAATACGCATGCCTGACCCTATTACCTATTACGCGGCCGCGTAGGCCTTCTTTTTGCTACTACTCATTTAGCATCTTGCCAGGGTTGACGGTTCTCTTCGGCACGGCGCGTTTTTCGTCCAAGTCCAGCAGGTCGGCCCAGGCGGTGATGTCGGTCCTGCTGGAATCCACTGCATCACGCAGTTGTTTGAAGTAGGCCCGCTTCTCTTCCGTGTCCGGCTCCCAGGTCAGGAATGTCTGGTTCCACCGTGCAATGTCATCGGAACTGTGAGGCGTCGCCGCCTGCGCGAACCACTCCATCAGGGCCTGGTCGTTCTGTGCGTTGCGCACGGCGGCGGTGAACTGCTCCGCCGTGATGCCGGCAAAATCCAACAGTCGTTGGTCCATCGGGCAGGGGTATTTGTACTCGCCCTGCGTGCCGGCCAATGTGGCCCGGCACTTGTCGATCATGCGGGCCAGATGGACATAGCCGGCCAGCTTGTCGTTGGGACTGCGCGGGAACTGGTTGCGAAGGTCCATGCTTACAGCATCTTATGGTTTTCAAACGTGAGAGACTTGGCGGTCACCTCATTGTTTTCGTAGGAGAGGATGCGTCGGCCGGCCGGCAAGTCCGACGACCCGATGCGGGTATGGCTGTCGGTGAAGCTCTCCACGTTGGTGAGCTTGCCGTCCTGCGGGCTGTAGTAATAGACGGTGTAGCGGGTGGTGAGGAACTTGTTGTCCTGGGTGACGGCGGCTTCCTCCACGTTGATCGTGAAGGCCGTGTGGGGCATCTTGCGGTTGATCTGCGTGATCCGGTCGCCCTTGACCCGATAGAACGAGTGCATCCCGTCCCCGTGGATGGTCAGTTTGGGGCCGAGCGGATGGTCATGATCTTCCCCCAACGTCAGGGCATACTTGCCGTCCGCCTCCTCGAATTTGCGGGGGGCGCGATGGACGGCGATCATGCCGATCTGCCCCTCCGCCCATTTTTGAACCTCCGGGTCGGGGAGGCTGACGCTGACGTCTCGGGGCCCCTTCACGGTCACGCCGCCTCGGATTTCCTTCCCGTTCACGTTGACGGTGAGATCGGCAGTGAACCCTTTGAAGTCCGGTTGCCAGCGGGAGGTCTTCTCGAACGCGACCCTCAAGAGGGCCCTGGCTTTGGGGTCGTCCTGCACGTCGGTTTGGATTTCTTGGCGCTTATAGGTTTCCATCGGCGTCTCCTTATGAGGTTCAAGTCTGTTACAACGGCCAACCGGAACAGGTAAAAACGGTGAAATTATAGCGGACAAAAGAAGTGTCCGTCCAAATGCGAGATCGATCGGCCTCCTATTTTCTTTGAAATCGATGTAAATTCAATGCCTTATGTGCGAGAAAGTTTTAGGGGGCGGCGGATTTGACGAAATTTTGTCAAAAGATGGAAACCCTGGCGGGCTTCGGTATATAGTGACGCTCTTGCGATCAAGCATTTTGCGTAGGAGCAAGCCCTGTTGGCGACCAAGGAAAGGTTGAAGAAGATGGAAAAGCGAGCCGCATCCCACACCGAAGAAGAAGAATTGAATCAGCGCCGCCGTCTCCTGAACTCGGCGAAAAAGGGGGACGAGCGAGCCATCAACAAGCTCTTCGAACTCTATCAGGTCCGTGTCTACTCCGGCGAGCTGCTCAGCAAACCGAGTCGGATTCCTGCATGGCCGACCGCCCACCCAAAGCATGCCAAGACACATGCGGCGGCATCGAGGCCTGACAGGAAAAAAACCGCCAGTGCGAGGCGGACCACTCAGCGGGCCGCGTCACGCAAGACCAAGAACGCCCGCAGCCAGTCCCGGCATCGTTGAGCCGGTTTTCTCCGCCAAGAGGTCGTTTACTGGAGCGCCACGCGTAGCCCGCCGCCGGCGAGGTGTTTCGCGATGCCCTCGGCCGTCTTCACCTCGCCCGTGTAAACCACTGCGCTGCCTTCGTGATCGATGCGCCAGGCCAGCTCGAACGCCTTGGGCGGGGTCATGCCGGGAATAGCTTCGCAAAACAGGGCGATGACCTGTTGGTAGGTGTGGCAGTTGCAGTTGTAGACGATGACGCGAGCTTCGAACCCGTCGCCCGTGCCTGTCGTCTGATCTTCCTTCGTTTCCGGAACGACGAGGGTGCCTGGCCCTTCCCCCATAGTGGCGGTTATTGTAACAACCTTCGCAGACGCCTGCCAATTGCCCGGTTGGGCGGCAAGCTCGGCCGCTGACGCAATCCAGGACCGGTTAATAGCCATCTCGCGGGACCAGCACGTTGGCGAGAACGAGTCGTTCTCGCGCAGACGTGAGAGCCAGCAGATCGTAGTGGGCTCGTGAATCTGTCGCGGCGGTCAAGGCGTGGCGGATGCTGAGGTGGATCGTCCAGTGCAGTGCCGCCGCGGTCTTCACGAGGGCCATGCCGTATTCCGCGTCGTAGACGTCGTCTTCCGTTCGCTTGCCGTCGAGCCGTGCACGGATCGCTTGTAGGGATTGCGGCCGTCCGGCCCGTTCCGGCTCGATGAGGCGGAGTAATGCCGCAGGCCCCGGCACCAACGTCCCTCCCACCGTCATGCGGTGCGACAGATCGAAGAGGCCGCGCTGAAAACGGCGATCGTCCGCGAGGGCCTCGTGAAAGCGCCGCCGCCAACGCAGGTCGGCCAGGTCGTGATCGATGGATGTCTCGATGTCCTGGCTCAGGCTCGTGTCCACGGCATAACCTTGCACGATCTTCCCCTGCGCCAACAGATCGGGGAAATAGTCCCCCATCCGGTCGGGGAAGGCCGTGAGGCCGCTCAAAGGCGTGAACCGGATCGCTCCAAACTCCCTGAAATGGACGGCAGGAAACGATTCGAGTAAGCGGTGCAGCGTCCGTTCGTGGCAGAGGTGAAAGGGATAATAGAGGGCGCCGGATGTCGAGCCGGGCGCGTGGCTGGCTGGTGCGATGTGCCGAGGTGGTTCCGCCATAAGGGTCACGGGGCAGTTCTCGCTACCGTCGTTGAGTCGGCCTATGCTACCCTCCCGCGACGTTCGGAAAGGTGACGATGGGCCTGAATGCGCTCTTGGTCTTCGTGCCGTTTGCGGTTGGATTGGACCTGGTCCACGCCGACCCTCTGTGGGTGTTCCTCACGTCCGCCTTGGCCATTGTGCCCTTGGCCGGCCTCTTGGGCAAGGCCACCGAGCATCTGACGACCCACGTCGGGACAGGGGTCGGCGGCTTGCTGAACGCCTCGCTCGGCAATGCCGCCGAGCTGATCATCGCGTTCGTGGCCTTGAAAGAAGGGCTGCACGACGTCGTCAAGGCATCGCTCACCGGCTCGATCATCGGGAACGTCCTCTTGGTGCTCGGCGCATCCATGGTCGCCGGCGGTCTACGGTACCACCAGCAGCGGTTCAACCGCACCATGGCCGGCGTCGGGTCCAGCCTCCTGCTCCTGGCCGCGGTCGGTCTCGTCATCCCGGCCATTTCCGATGTGACAGCAACGGAGCAGGGCACAGCCGTAGACCATGCCTTGAGCCTCGGCATCGCCGTCATCCTGTTCACCATCTACCTGCTCAACCTCGTGTTCACGCTCAAGACCCACAAGCATCTGTTTCTCGGCGAGGCGGTGGATGCGGAAGAGGCGGGGGAACAGCCCTGGAGCCTTCGCAAATCCGTCGGCGTGCTGGCCGTGGTGACCGCGGCCGTCGCGGTCATGAGCGAGATTCTGGTCGGCGCGATCGAACCGGCCGCGCTCCGGCTGGGCATGAGCAAACTCTTCGTCGGCGTGATCCTGGTCGCGCTGGTCGGCAACGCGGCGGAGCATTCCACCGCCGTGCTCGTCGCCTCCAAAAACAAGATGGACTTGGCCTTGGGCATCGCGATCGGCTCGAGCCTGCAGATCGCCCTCTTCGTCGCACCGGTCTTGGTTTTTGCCAGTTATGCGATCGGTAAGCCGCTGGACTTGATCTTTACGCCGTTCGAAGTCGCTGCCGTGACGATTTCGGTCCTCGCCACAGGTTTCGTATCGATGGATGGGGAATCGAATTGGCTGGAGGGGGCCCTACTGATAGGGGTCTATCTGATGCTCGCGATCGCCTTTTATTTCCTGCCGGCGTGACCGGTGCGTTCAACGGCTACCACCGATCCATGTCGATCACTTCCGTGGCATCCCAGAGATTCTTCCACTCCGCATCGGCCAAGGCTAGTTCCTTGTCTCGTTCGGTGTCCTGGCCGAGTTCCTTGGCGGGAGGCTGTGGGCCGGCCTGTGTCGGTGATGGCGTGTCCGGTTGCGCCACGGCCGGCTCTGCCGCCGCTTCGGTCGGCGCCGGTTTCCGGATACGCTTGTTTTTCGGATCCATGTTGACGGGCATTGTCACGCCTCACGCCGTCGGAATGCCCCATTTCCTACTGCCGGCTCGGGGATTTGTCAAGCCGGCGCGAAGTGGCGGTCACGGGAAAGAGCCCGTTGACTCGCTTGAGGCCCGTTGTTAGAGTGCCCCCGTTTAAGGATTGTGTCATGGTGCTCAGCGCGAAAACCCTCTGGCCGCTCTTTCCTCTGCTGCTGCTGGTCGTGGTCGTCTGCTTGACCTGGGCGCTGGTGCGGGCGGTCCGGAATGCCTCAGGGCGTACCGCCGTGTGGCTGCAAGCCGGCGCGTTCGCCGGATATCTGCTGGCAGCCGGGGCCGCCATGGCCGGCGAGCATGGCGCCATGTCCCGCCACGTGCACCGACCCTTCTCGCTGCTTGCCCAACTGGCCATCGCGTTGGCGTTGTTCCACGGTTGGGGCAAGGATCGATCGCTGGTGATCCTCAACAGCGTGGCCTGGGGTGCGATTCTGGCGGACACGGCGCTCCACTATGTGCTGTCGCGGTAGCGCGCGCTAAATCAGCGCCACGGCCACGTCGTCGGCGAAGCGCCGGCCCGATTCGGTCAGGCGGACTCGCCCATCCCGTTCCTGCACCAGCCCCTCGTCGGCCAAGCGTCGGTAGGCCCGATGCCACTCGGCATCGTGCGTGGCCTGCCGTACGGCCTCGCGGTCCACACCTTGGGCCGTCCGAAGTCCGAACACGATGGCTTCCCGCAGACGTTGTCCTGCATCGAGCCGCTCTTCGTGGGCCCACGGCCACGCGCCGTCGTCGAGTGCGCGGCGATAGCCGTCCAGATTCTCGATGTTGCCGAAGCGCCGTCCGTCCAGATAGGACTGCGCGCTCGGACCGAGCCCCACGTATTCGCCGGATTGCCAGTAGAGGAGATTGTGCCGGCAGGCGAAACCGGGCCGGGCATAGTTGGAGAGTTCATAGCGCGCGAATCCTGCGTCGGCCAAGCGTTGGGCAGCGAGGTGTTCCATCGCCACTTGTAGTCCGGCGTCCGGTTCGCCGGCGTCGCCGCGCCGGACCTCCACGGCCAGGTGACTGTGCGGCTCCACCGTCAGGGCATAACAGGAGGCATGAGTCGGCGAAAGCGAGAGCAGGTCGGCGAGGGTGTCGTCCCACCGGTCCAGTGTCTGGCCCGCCTGCCCGTAGATCACGTCCAAGTTGAGATTGGCGAATCCCGCGGTGCGCGCGCATGCCACGGCCCGGCGGACGGCCGACGGGGCTCCCGGGCGGCCGAGCGTCGTCAGGTCTTCGTCGTTCGACGCCTGCATGCCGAGACTGAGGCGGGTGAATCCGGCCTCCACGAGCCGGCGCAGCTTGTCTTCATCGACCGTGTCCGGATGGGCTTCGACGGAAATTTCCGCCTCTGCGTCAACGGCGAAGCGGCGGCGGAGCTGCGAGAGGATCGCGCACAGTTGTTCGGCGGCGAGGGTCGTGGGGGTGCCGCCTCCGAAGTACACGGTCTCGATGCGCCGGTCCGCCAGCGTGCCTGCGTCGGCATGGAGGTCGATTTCCCGCGTGAGGGCTCCGAGATAGGCGTCGACCCAATCGGGGCGGTGGATGCGGAGCGAGAAGGCGCAGAAGTGGCACCGGCTCAGGCAGAAGGGGACATGAATGTAGAGGCCCACGGCCATGTCAGCGCTCGGTCGCCGCCGTGCCGGCGAAGTTCCGGTTCAGCACGATCTCGATTTCGTCGGCGGGGGAAAGGCCGCGATTGCGCACATGGGCGGACCAGGCGTAGTGGCGCCGCACGGAGTCGAAGACCAGGCGGATCAGTTCGGGTTTGACGAGTTGCTCCCACTCCGCCACCCAGGCGTGATTGTCCAGCTCTCCTTCATAATCGTCCGGGAAGGCGGCTTCGAGCGAGAAGCGAAGCGTGAAGGTCTTGTGTTCGTGGAACATCGGGCCTCCGGTCAAAAGGGTCGGTTGCGAGCGACAGGGAACGGCCCCTATAATAGCACCCGTTTCGGTCGAAAGAGGAATCCCTTCGGGAGGAGACGACCATGCCGATTTTCGAATATATCTGCCAGGCCTGTTCCCACCGTTTTGAAATGATCGTCAGCGGTTCGACCGTTCCGTCCTGCCCCTCGTGCAAAGGCGCGGAATTGGAAAAACTCATCTCGGGATTCGCCGTCGGGGCGACCGGCGTGCCATCCTCCGGCGGTTTCGGCGGCCAGGGTGGGTGCGGGTCTTGTGGGGATCTGCGCGGGCCCGGTGCCTGCTCCATGAAAGGCGGTTGAACAAACCTTCCAGCGGCGTTCTCGCTCGTTCAAGCCCTCGACGTACACCAAAGAGTACGCCTCGGGCGTTCTCGTCGCTGCGGCCTTGCTGGAAAGGTTTTTTGAACCGCCTTTTTAGCCATGAGGACATGCTCCTATGAGCGATATCGGCGAACAGGACATCCGTCGGGCCATTGCGACCCTGTCGCAGGCCGATCCCATCGTCAAGCTGTTGCAGCAAGTCTCGCTCGGGCGGATGAAGCCCACGGATGCCGGGTTGCGCGCGATCACCGAATCGTGGCTGGACGCCTATCTGCTGGTGCTCAAGGGCGCGACCGGATTCGACAGGGCTGGGCTGACGCGTCTCGATCCGGGGCCGCGCGTGGCGGTCCTGATCGGAGCGGGAGTCTTGTCCGATGAGCACCCGGCCGTCATCTCGCTTCGTGCGGCCTTCGTGCAAGCGTTGGCGGGCGCGAAGTAGGGTCTGCCGTGCGGCTGCTGACGATCGCCAGCCTCAGCCTTCTGTTCCAATTTGCTGCACTCTCATGGCTCTTGGCCCAAGAGACCAGCGGGACGCGTCCGCTCCTGGTGGTCGAACGAAACGCGCTGCAATCGATTCTCCCCTCCGACACCCACCTCCTCGTCCAGGCCGGTGCGATCGAGCGGTTCCTGGCAGAGCTGGACGGCACGCCGCCCGATTGGGCGTCGGTCTACGGGCATGGGCACCACGATCCGGGCCATGACGAGCGACTGTTCGCCTTGAATCGCGAGCGGGATGTGGCGCGGAACGGGAAGCCGGCGCTGCGCTGGCTGGTGACGTTTCTCTGGTCCGGGGAACTGTCGGGCTTCGATCCGAAAACCGGAGGATTCAGCGTGGCGCTGGGTCCGAAGTTCACCACGACCGCGTGGGGTGTCGTCCGATTCAAGGCAGATGAGCTGCCGTCGAACCTGACGGCCATTCCCAATCCCAGCTTGCGGGAATCCTTGCGGCGACAATTCCACAAGGGTCAGAAGATCGAGATCGAAGTGGCCATGACCGGCCGGTTGATTCCCGATGAATCCCTCGTCTACGACTTCTCGCACGAGGAGGAGGGCCGGGGCCTGATCATGCCGGTCATCCGCATCGAACGGGTGGACTATCTGATGGTGCGCTAAAGACGAGCCATTTAATCCCCATCCTTCGCGCAGCGGAAGCCGGCGCCGCTGGGCCGGTCGTCGGGATAGCCGAAGTCGCGGTCTGCCGCTCTCAGGCTCTTGGCCGGTTTCAGCCAGGACCCGCCTCTCATGACCTTCAGCAGCACCCCGTCCGGTCCCGGTGGGTTGGCCGGCGGAGCCTTCAGGTAGTAATAGGGCTCATACCAATCCTGGACCCATTCGGACGCGTTACCCGCCATGTCGAAGAGCCCGTAGGGACTGGCTCCTTCCGGGAAGCTGCCGACGGGGAGTGTCAGCACTTCTCCTTTCAGCCCCCGCTCTTTCGCAATGCGCGCCCCTTCGCCCTCGACCCAAAAGGCTTTCCATGCTCGCCGGTCCTGGAACTCGACAGTGCGTCCGGCCCAGTAGCTCGCGCTGTTGGCTCTGGTCGTGTCCCACTCGTTGCCCCAGGGGTACACCCGTCCGTCGGTTCCTCTCGCGGCCTTTTCCCATTCAGCTTCCGTGGGGAGGCGTTTCCCCGCCCAACGGCAGTAAGCGTTCGCGTCCGTCCAGCTCACGTTCACTACCGGATGATCGTCGCCGCCGGCCGGTGGCCGATTCTGTTCCCACAGGGTGACGGAGGGGTTGGCGTTAGCCGGTGCGCGGTGGCCGGTCTCGCGGACGAATCGTTCGTATTGGCGGTTCGTTACTTCGTGGCGGTCGATCCAAAAGGAGCCGAGGTAGACGAGCCTGAGGGGATGCTCGTCGTCTGAAGCCCGGTCGTCTTGCGCCGTGCCCATCATGAACTCCCCGGCAGGAACCAACGCCATCGTCGTGTCAGTTGGTGCCGTAAGGGCGATGGAAGAGGCGGTCGCCAGCCAGGCGACGAGCAGTCCCGCCAAGGCTGCCTTGCCTTTCGGCCGAAGCGTCGCGTAGAGTTTGGCCCGGTCCATGACGGAGGGGCGGATGAACCCGATCACGATCCAAAATCCCGAAGACATCCTCGCCATCCTCGCCGATGTGGCGCTCCGAGGCAAGGGGTTCACCACGGACAGCCTGCTCGAATATGTGCTCGAAGAAGGCTTTACCGAGCCGATTTATTTAAGCGCCTCGGGCGAGGATCCGGACGCCTTCTACAAAGGCCAGCCCCATGCCTGGGCCACCTATCAAGTCCGTGAATGGAAGCGCGTGCTGACCGTGTCGGGCGGGGCGGGGCGGGACCGGCGCGTGCAGATTCGCGAAACCCCCTGAGCCGTTACGGGGTGACGATCATGGGCAAAATCGGCATCGGCCTGTTGGCGGTACTGGTCGTCGCGATCGGCTTGCTGAAAGCCTGGCCGATCGTGAACGTCGTCGAGACCGGCGAGACGCCGGAATATCCCGATCTCCTGCCACGCCTCTACGACGCGCCGCCCGATCTCGTCTTCGATGCGGTCCTGCACGCGGTCAACGGTCTGTCTCGGTGGACCTTGGTGTCGCACGACGCGGCGCGGGGCCGGGTGGCGGCGGAAGCCAAAAGCCGGTTGTGGGGATTCGTGGACGACGTGACGATCCGCGTGGTGGAGGAAGGCGTCGTCACATCCGTGCATGTGCGGTCCGGCTCGCGCGTCGGCCGAGGCGATTTCGGGCAGAACGCCAGGAACATTCGCGCGTTGTACAAGGCGCTGGACGGCGAGATGGCCAAGGGCGCCGGTCATTCGTGAATGTGGGACGGGCGGAACTGCAGAAGGATGAACGGCGCTGCGCCTAGAACCAGCCGCCGACGAGCGCATCCTCTTCGAAATAGAGATAGCGGTGCTTGACGGTCTTGGCGTCGAGCCAATCCTCGTAAATCCATTCTTCCCGCCGGATGCCTTCCTTCGTGTAGCTGACATTGACCGTGTAAGGCGTGCCCCAGGCCTTCAAGACCTGCTGTCGCGTCATGCCCACGACGACGCGCTTCTCCGCGATGTGTTTTTCGAAGGTGGGATCGAGGTAGGTGGGGAGAAAGCGCCAGGTCAACATGCCCGCCAGGAACAGGCCCAAGAGCAAATAGACCGTCACCCGGACCGGCCGCCGGCAGAGAAAGGGGACGGGTGGCCGCTCCGACGGTGCGTCGGCCGGCAAGGCGGACGTCTCTGTCTGCGCACTCGATGTCATCGTGGCGGGCACACTAACAGCCGGTCCACGAGCGAGTCAAGGCGTCGGCTGCGCGGGTACGCGGCTATTCCGCGTAGCGCGGGACCGGGATTTTTTTCGTCGTCGGCGCGGGCGGCGGGCGCTTGGCGAATTCCTGCGAAAAGGGATTGAGCGTCGCTTCGTGGGTCAATTTCTGCCGCTGTTTCACCAGTTCAAGGCTTTGCGTGCCGATTTCGATGCGGTCGATCGGGAGGGACAGCGTCAAGTGTTCGGGCAAGCCCTGGAGCGAAAACATTTGATAGGCGAGGTGCCAATCGGACCGGTTGCGCGGTCCTTCCCGGACGATGAAGCGCGCCGCCGGGACCGCCTTGCCCTTGAAGAGGAGGAGCATCAAGTTGGACCGGAACGCGGGGGCGTCCGATTCGGTCGGCGGCTTGAACTCCGGTACCAGCGCGGGCACTTTCTCGATGGGGATGGGCGGCGAGAACTCGATGTCCACGAGGTTCACGTACAGCGGCGGATTGTCTGACGTGTCGTCTTGGTCGAGCACATACCCGAAGGAATAGCGCACGGTGACGCCGTCCCGCTGGTAGGTGTACACGTCCTCGCCGTTCTGGGGAGACACCAGCTTTTTGTAGAACCGTTCCCAGTCCGAGAGTGTGTAATAGTTGAACACGCGCAAGGCGGCTTTTCGGTCGCGCACGGAGTGGGGAGGGCCGAGCTTCTCCCGCAGCTCGGTTTGGGTCAAGCCGAGATAGCCGTCCTCGAAGTACGGGCCGGCCTGGGCGCACGGAAGCCACAAGAGGCACGACAGCCCGATGAGGACGGAAAGTCGGAGCGCCGCGCGCCTGTGCCGCATAACGGGATTCACCGCCGTTCGTGGAGCGTGGAGGCGGCATCGTAGACATGACGCCCGGCGATGTCAACCGTCTCCCTTACGGCGGTTTCCCGGCGTCGGCGGTCGGCCCAAAAACTTGTGGGATGGCCGGCGCTTCGGTAGGATGGGCGCCTCAACGATGACGGCATACAAAGATCGGGAGTATCGCGCGCGATGACCGTTGGACGACAAGACATCCATCCGCTTGAGACCCTGCCCCGTTCTCGCATCGTGATCATCGACGGGGCGATGGGCACCATGATCCAGACGCACAAGCTGGACGAGGCGGCGTTTCGCGGGAAACAGTTCGCCGCGCACGCCCACGATCTGAAGGGCTGCAACGACTTGCTCTGCATCACGCAGCCGGAGATCGTGGCCGGCATTCACCGGCAGTTTTTGGAGGCGGGCGCCGACATCATCGAAACCAACACGTTCAACTCCACGTCCATCTCGATGGCGGACTACAAGCTGGAGTCCCTGGCCTACGACCTGAATCTGGCGGGGGCGAGGGTCGCCCGGCGGGCCGTCGAGGCCGTCATGCAACAGACACCGGACCGTCCGCGGTTCGTGGCCGGCGCGATCGGCCCGACGAATCGCACCGCCTCCATGTCTCCCGACGTGAACAATGCCGCCTTCCGGGCGGTTACCTACGATCAACTGGTGGAGGCCTATACCGACCAGGTCCGCGGGCTGATGGACGGAGGCGTGGACCTGCTCCTGTGCGAAACGGTCTTCGACACGCTGAATCTCAAAGCCGCGCTCTTTGCGATCGACCAGTATTTCGAACGAACAGGCCGGCGCGTGCCGGTCATGGTGTCGGTGACGATCACGGACCGGAGCGGGCGTACGCTCTCCGGGCAGACCGTGGAAGCTTTTTGGAATTCCATCTCGCACATGCCGCTCTTCAGCGTGGGGATCAACTGCGCGCTCGGTGCCAAGGAGATGCGTCCCTACATCGAGGAACTGGCCCGGATCGCGCCGGTGCCGATCAGTTGCTATCCCAATGCCGGGTTGCCCAACGCCTTCGGCGGGTTCGACGAGACGCCGCAGATCATGGGCGGTGATTTGCGGGACTTCGCCTCGCAGGGCTGGGTGAATATCGTGGGCGGCTGTTGCGGGACGACGCCGGACCATATCCGGGCCATCGCCGAGGCCGTCCGAGGCTGTCCGCCTCACGTGCCGCCCAAGCCGGAGCCCTATACCCGTCTGAGCGGACTGGAGCCGCTGACGATCCGGCCGGACATGAACTTCGTCAATATCGGCGAGCGGACCAACGTGACCGGCTCGCCCAAATTCGCCAAACTGATCCTGGCCGGGCAGTACGAAGAGGCCTTGGGGGTGGCCCGGCAACAGGTGGAGGGCGGCGCGCAGATCATCGATGTGAACGTGGACGAGGGCATGTTGGACTCGAAGGCGGTCATGGAGAAGTTTCTCCATTTGGTCGCTTCGGAGCCGGAGATTGCCCGCGTGCCCATCATGATCGACAGCTCCAACTGGTCGGTGCTGGAGGCGGGGCTCAAGTGCGTGCAGGGCAAGACGGTCGTCAACTCCATCAGCCTCAAGGAAGGGGAAGAACCCTTTCTCCGCCAGGCGCGTCTGATCAGGCGCTATGGGGCGGCGGTCGTCGTCATGGCCTTCGACGAAGCCGGCCAGGCGGATACGCTGGACCGCAAGGTCGAAATCTGTACCAGGGCCTACAAGCTGCTGACCGAGCAAGCCGGGTTCCCGCCGCAGGACATCATCTTCGACCCGAATATTCTAACCGTGGCCACCGGCATTGAAGAGCACAATGCCTATGCCGTGAACTTCATCGAGGCGACCAGACGGATCAAAGCCACGCTCCCTCATTGCAAGGTCAGCGGGGGCGTCAGCAACATTTCCTTTTCGTTCCGGGGCAACAACGTCGTGCGCGAAGCCATGCACGCGGCCTTCCTCTACCATGCGATCAAGGCCGGACTGGACATGGGGATCGTCAACGCCGGCCAGTTGGCCGTGTACGAAGAGGTGCCCAAGGATCTCCTGGAACTGGTCGAGGACGTCCTGCTCAACCGGCGTCCGGACGCCACCGAACGGCTGGTCGCCTTCGCGGAGTCGGTCAAGCAACGGGGCAAGACGGCCGCGGAAGAGGATGCGTGGCGGAAGGGCACGGTCGAGGAGCGGCTCGCGCATGCCTTGGTCAAGGGCATCGTGGACTACATCGAAGCCGACGTAGAAGAGGCGCGACAGCGGTACGAGCGGCCGCTACACGTCATCGAGGGGCCGCTGATGGCCGGCATGAACGTGGTCGGCGACCTCTTCGGCGCCGGCAAGATGTTCCTGCCGCAGGTGGTCAAGAGCGCGCGTGTCATGAAAAAGGCCGTGGCCTATCTCCTGCCCTTCATGGAGGCGGAGAAGCAAAAGCTGGGTAACTACCAAGCGCAGGGCAAGGTCTTGCTGGCCACGGTGAAGGGGGACGTGCACGACATCGGTAAAAACATCGTCGGCGTGGTGCTGGGTTGCAACGGCTACGAGGTCACCGATCTGGGCGTGATGGTGCCCTGCGAGAAAATTCTCAAGACCGCGCGCGAGTTGGACGCCGACATGATCGGCTTGAGCGGCCTGATCACGCCGTCGCTGGATGAGATGGTCCACGTCGCGGGCGAGATGGCGCGCGAAGGGTTCCAGGTGCCGCTGCTCATCGGCGGAGCCACGACCAGCAAGGCTCATACGGCGGTCAAGATCGCGCCGGCGTATCCGCAACCAGTGGTGCACGTGCTGGACGCGTCCCGCGCGGTCGGGGTGGTGAGCCAGTTGATCAGCCGGGATCAACGGACGGTCTTTGTGGAGAAGACCCGTCAGGAGCAGGATCAGATTCGCGAGGCGCATCGGACGAAAACGACGAAGCCCCTGTTGACCCTGGAGCAGGCGAGGGCCAGGAAGCCCCAGTTCGATTGGCGGACGGTGGACATTCCCAAGCCGTCCTTCCTGGGCGCGAAGACCCTGGAGGCTTTTCCGCTGGAGCAGCTCGTCCCCTTCATCGACTGGTCGCCGTTTTTCCACACGTGGGAACTGCGCGGACATTATCCCCAGATTCTGGACGATACGACCGTCGGTCCCAAAGCCAAGGAACTGTTTGCGGACGCGCAGCGGCTGCTCAAAGAAATCGTGGCGGGAAAGCTGTTGACCGCCAAAGGTGTCTACGGCTTCTTCCCGGCCAACGCGGCCGGAGACGATATTGAGGTCTATGAGGATGATTCCCGACGAATCGTGCGGACGGTCTTCCATACGCTGCGCCAGCAGAGCAAAAAGCCGGCGGACCAGCCCAACCTGGCGTTGGCCGACTATCTCGCGCCTACGGCCGAGGGCCGCGCCGATTATCTGGGCGCCTTCGCCGTCACGACGGGCATCGGCTTGGACGGACTCTGCGCGCGGTTCGAGAAGGATCACGACGATTACCATTCGATTATGGCCAAGGCTTTGGCCGATCGGCTGGCGGAAGCCTTTGCGGAATGTCTGCACCAGCAGGTGCGTAAAGAATGGGGTTACGGCAGGGACGAACGGTTGTCGAACGAGGATCTGATCAAGGAACGCTACCGCGGCATCCGGCCGGCGCCCGGCTATCCGGCCTGCCCGGATCACACGGAAAAACGGTTGTTGTTCGATTTGCTGGAGGTCAAGCGGCAGGCCGGGATCGTGCTGACGGAAAGCTATGCCATGATGCCGGCCAGCTCGGTGAGCGGGCTCTATTTCGCCCATTCCGATGCCCGATACTTCGCGGTGGGCAAGATCGGCCGGGATCAGGTCGAAGACTATGCGACCCGAAAAGGCATGGCGATGCGCGACGTCGAGAAATGGCTGGGGCCGAATCTCGGGTACGAACCGGGCGAGGCGTGATGCGCGAGGTTTTCGCGCCGTGGCACGGTGACGCGAATGAAAAAACGACCGGCACAATCGAGAACGAAACGCCGAGCCAAACCCTCGGCTGGGGCGCGCGAGCGGCTTCGGGCCGGGGAGTCCGCTCGGGTGGACCGGTTGAAACGCCTGTCCGAGTCGAGCTTGATGCTGTCCGGAGAACCGGGCGGCATTTTCGGCCAGGTGATCGGCGAACATATCGAGGTCCGTACGGCGTGGGGGGCGTCGATCTGGCCGGTGAACATGGACCCGGGCCAATTGGATCAGATCCTCCTAAACGTGATCCTCAACGCCCACGATGCCATGCCGGATGGCGGGACATTGACGGTTGAGACGGCCAACGTCTCGTGGGAACCGGTCGGCTCGCCGTTGCATCAGCAGCCGGCACCGGGGCCGTACGTGCGGCTTCGCCTGACCGACACAGGGTGCGGCATGTCTCCCGAGGTGCAAGGCAAGATATTCGAGCCGTTTTTTACGACCAAGGGGCCGGGCAGGGGCACGGGCTTGGGGTTGGCGACGGTCTATGGCATCGTCATGCAGAACGGCGGAGGCATCGAAGTAGAGAGCGAGGTGGGACGCGGCACGACCATCTCCGTCTATTTGCCCCAAGGCGCCGAGGCGGGGATTGCCGGCGAATCTGCGGATGGGGCGGCGTTCGTGCCGCGCGGGTCCGGGACAATCGTCGTGGTTGAAGACGAAAGCTTGGTGCGTGCCTATATCTGTGATCTGTTGACCGAGCACGGCTATCGCGTGCTGGAGGCGGCTGAGGGCGTGGAGGCGTTGCGCCACGTTGCGCACGAAGGCCAAGCCATTCGTCTCGTGTTGAGCGACGTCGTCATGCCCGGCATGAACGGCAGGCAACTGGCCGAACGACTGCGGAGCGATCGCCCCGACCTTCCGGTGCTCCTGATGACCGGCTATGTCGACGATGAGTTGATCCGGCGCGGGCCGGATGCGGGAGGATGGAGAATCTTGCAAAAGCCATTCGGGACACCGGAAGCGTTGCTGCACGCGATCCGCGAGGCGTTGGACGCGGCGCCTTCCGCGAAGACCTAAGCGTAAATTCTGCGGCGCGAGTGCGCGCCTGCGGCAGCCGTCCCTAAGCGCGGGCAGTGGAGCATCCATGCACGATCTGGCGCAATTCGGCCTCAAAGATATGGTGGAATGCGGCGCCGCGCTGCGCGAGGTGGGGGCCGGTGCATCGAGCATGGAAGAGGTGGCGCAACGCGTCGCGACGTTTTTCTACCGCCGGCTGGGCGACCCGGCTACCGGGCAGGCGCAATGTGCCCTCGTGCGTTGCTTCAAGACGATCCCCTTCGAATCGCTCGAACCGGACTTGCAACGCTACGCCTTGGACAAGCTGGAGGGGCGCAGCCCCTTTCCCGGGCTGCGCTGCCTGACGTTGCTCGGGACAGCGGGCGACGAAGCAGCTTGGAACGATCGGCGGCAGTCGCAGCGGTACAAGACGATCCCGATTTTCGGCGCCCGGTTCATGGCGCAATTGCCCATGTTCTCCCAACTACTCCAACAATTCGGCGTGACGGTGGAGGGGGATCCCAAAGAGGGGATCGGTATCCTAATCGATCCGGACACGACCACGTTCAACGTGTTTCACGTGATGGAGGCGGCGGGCAGTTCGTTCATTCCCGTTCAGGATGCCTTCATCCGTCCCTACGGCATTCGATCCGTACTCGGGATCGGCGGGGTCTTGCCGTCGTCGGAAATCTTCGCGATCATCCTATTCTCGCGCGTCACGGTTCCACGGGAAACTGCCGAGCTCTTCAAAACGCTGGCCTTGAGCACCAAGATCGCCATGCTGCCGTTCGACGCTCGCGGGGATTTCGCCAAGGTCCACACGGAGCGGCGGCGCTACGGGGCCATCGAACAAACGATCAGTACCGTCGAGTGGCTGAAAGCCTTGAAGACAACGCAGGAACAACTGCTGAAAGCCACCGAGGAGGCGGTTGTCGTGCAAGCGTCGCGGATTGCCGAGGCGATGGATCGGGTCAGCACTCAAGCCGCCGCGCTTCGGTCGATCGAAGTCGGGACGGCCCGGGTCGCCGGCGACGTGTTTTTTCATTCGTTGGCCTCGCATCTGGCCGGCGCGCTGAACGTGCGGTCCGTCGTGGTCGGCGAGCTCGTCGGCCCGGGAAACGCGCGTGTGCGGACACTGGCCGTGTGGCATGGACAGGCCTTTCTCGACAACGTCGAGTATGCGCTGGCCGGCTCTCCGTGCGAGCTGGTGGCGGCGAACGAGCCGCAGTTTATCGGGCAGGACGTGCAGGCGCGCTTCCCCGAGTTTCCCTTGTTCTCGACGCTCGGCACGGAAGCCTATTACGGCGTGCCGTTGAAGGACAGTGCGGGGGCGACGCTCGGCGTCTTGGCCGTCCTCCACGATCGGCCGATTCCCGAAACCCGTGGGGTCGAGCAAATTCTGACGATCTTTGCAGCTCGGGCCGGCGCCGAACTGGAGCGAAAACGGGCGGAAGAAGCGGCTCGGCACATGGAGGCGCAATTGCGCCAGGCGCAGAAAATGGAGGCGGTCGGCCGCTTGGCCGGCGGCATCGCCCACGATTTCAACAATCTCTTAACCGTGATTGCGGGGTACGTCGAGATGCTGCTTCAGCAGACGACCGTGGACAATCCCGTTCGCGCGCCGATCGAAGAGATCGGCAAGGCCGGCGCGCGTGCGGCCGACTTGACGCGGCAACTGTTGACGTTCAGCCGGCAGGAGGTCCTCAAGCCGGTCACGCTGGACGTGAACGCCGTGGTTACGAATCTGGCGGAAATGCTACGCCGGCTGATTGGCGAGGACATCGTGCTGCGCACGCACTTGGCACCCGACCTGTGGCCGGTCATGGCCGATCGGGGGCAACTCGACCAGGTCCTGCTGAATGTAGCCCTCAACGCGCGCGATGCCATGCCGAACGGCGGCACCTTGACCATTGCGACGTCGAATATCACGCGGGAGACATCGCACGCGACCGATGCCCCGGCCGGCCAGTTGGTCGGTTTGACCGTTGCCGATACGGGGTGTGGCATGGATGCCGCTACCAAGGCGCGGATTTTCGAGCCCTTTTTCACGACCAAGCCGCAGGGCAAGGGGACGGGGCTCGGCTTGTCAACCGTCTACGGCATCGTCGCCGCCTACAAAGGAGCGATCGATGTCGACAGTGTTCTGGGCCAGGGTACTACCGTGTCCATCACATTCCCGAGAGCAACGGATCTGCCCGAAATCGTCCTGCCGCCGTCGCCGGTGCCGGCCGATTTGTTCGGCACGGAAACAGTGCTGGTGGTGGAGGATGAAACGGCCGTCAGAAACTACGTGAAGCTCGTCTTGGCCGAAAAAGGCTATCGGGTGTTGGAAGCGATCGATGGCATGGACGCGATGCGCGTGCTCGCGAACCGGAACGAACCGATCCACTTGTTGATCACCGATTTGGTCATGCCTGGCCTGGACGGGCGGAGTCTCGCCGAACGGATCAAAAAAACCAAACCGGACGTGCCCGCGCTCTTTATGACGGGATATACGACCGATGAAGCGGTCTGGGCCAAGGCCGCAGACTTGGGAGGGGAGGTGCTGTTGAAGCCCTTTCCTCCGACGACGTTGCTGCGCGCCGTCAGGGACGCCCTCGATCGAAGCCGGCAGATCGGCCTCTCTCCGTCCGACGCTCAAGCCTGAGCGTCCGCGTCTCCGTAGGCGAGTTTGATCGCCAGCACCTCGTCGATGTGTGCCAGGAAGGTGTCGAGTAACGCCGGGTCGAAATGGGTGCCGCGTTGTTTGCGCATGGTATCCACGGCTTCGTCGGCCGAGAAGGCCGGTTTGTAGATGCGTTTGGTCGTCAGGGCGTCGAAGGCGTCGGCGACGGCGACGATCCGTCCCTCCAATGGAATGGCTTCGCCGGCCAATTGCCGGGGGTAGCCGCTGCCGTCGAACTTTTCGTGATGCGTCAGCGCGATGGTGGCGGCCAGGCGCAGCAACGCAGAATCGGACCCCTCCAAGATTCGGTACCCCATCTCGGTGTGCTTGGTGATTGCGTCGAACTCCTCCGGCGTGAAGATGCCCGGCTTGAGCAGGATATGATCCGGCGTGCCGATCTTGCCGATGTCGTGCATCGGACTGGCGATGCGGATCAACTCGGTGTGTTCTTCGCTCAGTCCGTAGCGGTGTGCGAGCAAGGCGGAGTAGTGGCTCATGCGCATGATGTGTTGGGCGGTGGCGCGATCCCGATATTCGGCGGCGATCGCCAGCCGCTGGATCGTTTCTTCCTGCGAGAGCCGCAACGACTTTTGCGTGTCTTCGAGTTGGGTGATGGCGAGCCGCAGTTCGGCCGTCCGCGCCTGCACCAACGACTCGAGCTTTTCCCGGTGCGCGGTGTTCTCGATTTCCAAGCGCCTCCGTCGGAGCGCATTGGCGATGTTGATCAGGACTTCGTTGGTTTCGAAGGGTTTGATGATGTAGCCGTAGGCGCCGGACTCCAGGGCGACGTTGGCCAGTTGCGGATCGTCCAGCCCCGTGACCATCACGGCGGCAGTCTGCGGGTAGTTGGCCAGCACGTCACGGACGAGATCGAGTCCTGATTCTCCCGGCATGTTCACGTCGCAAAGGATGAGGGCGAATTCCCGTTCCCTGAGTTTTTGCCGCGCTTCCAGGGCATTGGCGGCTTGTGTGCAGATGTAACTGTGCCGCTCGAGCAGGCGGCTGAGGAGGCGTCTGGTCGCTTCCTCATCTTCGACGAGAAGGATATGAGAGACGTCAGATGGGGCTGGCTGGGCAGATGGGAATTGTGCCATGCTCAGACCGTCAGAATCGATTAGGATACAGATGGCTGGCGGCGGGCATGATAGTCTCCGTGGAAACCCTTCGTCAATTGCGGGTCCTACAGAGGGGCCTGCCGGCATGTTCGGCCTCATTGTTGGCTTGCATCGAGATTCGTGTGCTGGGTAGAGTGGCCGCATGCCCTATGTGTTTCCCCACGAAGATCTGTTCCTCGTTGCCATCGGCGGCCTGATCGGTGCCCTGCTTCTCTGGCGCCTCTCGGTCGCCAAGCGATGTCGCGCTGCTGATGCGCCATGCGGCGATCCCGGCCCTGCCGCATCGTCTGCGGCGGATGGGCAGCCGCGTTCCGGCCGGTAAGGGCCGGATGTCTCCTCCGACCGGGCACATCGCTTCCTCATTGGTTCGCCGAGGCATTTCCTTTATAATGCGCCCGCTTAGACGGGAGGGAGGTAGGCATGAGCCATGCGAGCCATCTCCTGCGGGTGGACGGGCGACGCAAAGACCAGTTGCGCCCCGTCAAGATTACGCGGGACTTTATCAAACATGCCGAAGGGTCCGTGCTCATCGAAATGGGTGAGACGAAGGTTATTTGCACGGCCTCGGTGGAAGAAAAAGTGCCGCCCTTTCTCCGAGACAAGGGGCGGGGGTGGGTGACGGCGGAGTACGCCATGATTCCTAGGGCCACGCATGAGCGGACGCAGCGTGAGGCGGCCAAGGGCAAACAGGGCGGCCGGACGCTGGAGATTCAGCGGCTGGTGGGGCGCGCGCTCCGAGCCGTGACCGATATGGAACAGATGGGCGAGCGGAGCCTCTTGGTGGATTGCGACGTGATCCAGGCCGACGGTGGGACGCGCACGGCATCGATCACCGGCGCCTTCATCGCCGTGGCCGATGCCTTCGCCGTCCTGAAAAAGAAAGGTTTGATCAAGGCCCGTCCGTTGACGGATTACCTGGCCGCCGTGAGCGTCGGCCGCATTGCCGGCCAGATCTATGTGGATTTGGCGTACGAAGAGGATTCCCGTGCCGAAGTGGACATGAACCTCGTCATGACCGGCAAGGGCCGCTTCGTCGAGGTACAGGGCACGGCCGAACGGCTGGCGTTCGACAAGAAGGACTTGGACGAATTCATCGAACTGGGCGGCCGCGCGATCCACGAGTTGATCGCCCTGCAGAAAGACCTGGTCGGGCCGCTGCATTGAAACCGGCCATGTGTTCGGAGATCGTGCTGGCGACGCAGAATCCCGACAAGGGACGTGAACTGCGCGCGATCCTGGCCGATGCGGGACTCCGCATACGGACGCTGGCGGAGTTTCCGCGCATGCCGGACGTGATCGAAGACGGCGCGACGTGCGAGGCCAATGCGATCAAGAAAGCCAGGGCTGCGGCTCGCCATACGGGACTCATGGCCGTGGCGGACGATACGGGGTTGATGGTCGAGGCGTTGGGCGGCCGACCCGGTGTCTATGCCGCGCGGTATGCCGGCGAGGACGCGACCTATGAGGACAATTGGCGAAAGCTGCTGCGCGAATTGGCCGGAGTTCCGCGCGAACGCCGCCACGCTCGCTTCGTGACCGTCGCCGCCATTGCCCGGCCCGAAAACGACCGGGTCGAGACCGTCGAAGGCGTGCTGGAGGGGATGATCGCCGAAGAGCCGTCCGGCACGAAAGGCTTCGGCTACGATCCGGTCTTCTATGTGCCGGCGCTCGGCAAAACGCTTGCGGAATTGACGCCGGACGAGAAGAATCGCATCAGCCACCGGGCCAAGGCCTTCGTGAAGCTGAAAGAATTATTGAAGATGCGGTATAGTTGACCGGTGCTTAAAAAGGCCTCCGGCAAGGCCGCAGGGCGGGAGGGCTTTTTCAACAACCAGCAGCGTCGGGGCGTAGCGCAGCCCGGTAGCGCGCCTGCTTTGGGAGCAGGATGTCGGAGGTTCAAATCCTCTCGCCCCGACCAGCCTTCGCCCGCCGAGCGTGCAGCCGAGGAGTTGTAACGCGACGGTCTCTTTTATGATGAAACGGGCTTCAACCTTTTCCGGTGTTCAAACGCCATGACGTGGAGGTCCCTGGCGCGGCACTGCCCAGCGGAATACGTCGTGATGGCCCTTTCACGCCAAAGCATGCGCCCGTAGCTCAGTTGGATAGAGCATCAGCCTTCTAAGCTGAGGGTCGCTGGTTCGATTCCAGCCGGGCGCGCCACTTCCTGCCCGCCTGTCCCGATTCACCCGGAAAATCTGAGGTGCCTTGTGACGGAGAAGCTGTACGACATCGCCATCATCGGCGGCGGCATCGTCGGCTGCGCGCTCGCGCGTGCACTCGGTTCGCGGTTCGACAAAGTGCTGCTGCTGGAGAAAGAGGCGGGGGTGGCCTGCCATACCAGCGGGCGGAACAGCGGCGTCGTGCATTCTGGGTTCAATCCGACGCCGGGGACGTTGAAGGCCAAGCTCTGTGTGGAGGGCAGCAAGCTCATCCGCGAATTGTGCCGGGACCGAGGCGTACGCTGCGAGCAGGTGGGCACCTTCGTGGTGGCGGTGGAAGAGCGGGAATTGCCGATTCTCGAGAGCCTCAAGAAAAAAGGCGAGCAGAACGGCGTGCCGGGCGTCGAGATCGTGCCGATCGAGCAGGTGCGGGCCTCCGAGCCGAACGTCAAGGGCCTCGCGGCGTTCCATTCACCGTCCGGCGCCATCGTGGACTCCAAGGGGCTGACCCAGGCGGTGGCGGACGAGGCGAAGCGGCGAGGCGTGACTTTCGAGTTCGGGCACGAGGTGGTGGCGATTCGCGAGCGGGCCGAAGCGGTCAAGCTGACGACGAAGACGGGAACGTTCGCCGCACAGCTTCTGGTGAATTGTGCAGGCCTGCACGCGGACCGTCTAGCCCACGTGATGGGCGTGGGACGCGACTACGTCATCGCCCCCTTTCGCGGCGAGTACTTCGTGGTTCGCAAGCCGGGGCCGCCCATTATCCGGAGTATGGTCTATCCGGTGCCCAATCCCATCGTGCCGTTTCTCGGCGTACACCTGACGAAGTCGGTGGACGGGACCGTGCTGGTCGGCCCCAATGCGGTGCCGGCATTCGGGCGCGAATCTTACCGCCGTTTTTCGATCGGGTGGCGGGACGTGGCCGAGATCGCCATGCACAAGGGAACCTGGAACGCGTTCCGGCACAATCGGGCGTTGGTGGGCATCGCGTGGAACGAGCTGCGCCATTCGTGCAGCCGCCGGCATTTCCACGCGGAAGCCAGCCGTCTGGTATCCGGGTTAGAGTTCGGCGACCTAACGTTGGGTTCGAGGGTCGGGATCAGGCCGCAGCTCATCCGGACGAACGGCCATCTGGTCGAGGACCTCGTGATCGAGACGACGCCCCGGTCGATCCACATCCTGAACGTGGTCTCGCCCGGCATGACCTCGTCGCTGGCGTTTGCCGACTGGGTGTCTGGAGGAATCGGCGACGCGTTACGCTGGACGCGCACCGCGGATGTGGCGACCGAGACGGCTCACGCGTCGTAGCGCAAGCGGGTGCCGTGTTCCACGGAAAGCCGGATCTCTTCGGCCGACAGTTCTTTCGGAAAACAGGCGCCGGAAATCTTAGCGCCGTTGAGACTGGCCCCTTCCAGGTTCGTCCCGCGAAAATCCACTCCGCGCAAATCGGCTTGGCGAAAATAGCAATCGCTGAAGTCCAGCCCTTCCGCCTGCAATTCGCGCAAATCGGCGTTGCGGAAGTCGCAGCCGCGCAGATCGACCTTGTCGCCCGAGGCTTTCTTGACGTTGAATTCTTTAATGTTGCCTTCGCGGAGCAAAAGGTACATGAAGTCGTTTGGGCTCCGCAGCTTCGTCCCTGGCAGTGCCATAGATCCTCCTCGGGCCACATAGGCCGTGCAAACCAGTGCCTGGCCCTTGCTGCTCCCCTTATCGGCTGAAACCGAACCGTTCTTGAGCCAGCTGGTGCGTGCCCTACGAGCGTTGATTTGCCGCACTTGGCAGGGTATCGTGTGGCCCGCATGGCTCGGACGAGGAAATCCAAGGGGGTTGCCGTCATCGCGCCGGATACCCGACGCCGATTTCAGCATCGTTTGCTCAAGTGGTACCGAGAGCATGGGCGAGATTTGCCGTGGCGGCGGACGGACGATCCCTACAAGATTCTCGTGTCCGAAATCATGTTGCAGCAGACTCAGGTCGATCGGGTCACGCCCAAGTACCACGAATGGCTGGACCGGTACCCCACTTTTCAGGCCCTGGCGGAGGCGCCGCTTCCGGACGTGCGGAAGGCTTGGTACCCCCTGGGCTACAATGTGCGTCCCCTGCGATTGCACAGCATTGCCCGCGAAACCGTGGCCCGCTACGGGGGGCAACTGCCGAGCGATCACGACGAACTGCTGTCGTTTAAGGGGATCGGCCGCTATACGGCCGGCGCCGTCCGATCCTTCGCGTTCCGTCAGGATGCGCCGATTTTGGATACCAACGTCATGCGGGTGCTGCACCGGGTGTTCGTCGGAACGGGCGATCCTAAGCGAATGAAGCCGCGCCTCTGGGCTCTGTCGGAGGCGTTGATCCCACGCGGCCGGGGCTACGATTTCAACCAGGCCTTGATGGACTTCGGCGCGATGGTTTGTACGGCGCGCGATCCCTTTTGCCTGCTCTGTCCGATGCAACACTTCTGCAAGAGTTATCCGTTCAACGCCAACGGCAAGAAATAGGGAGCGGGATGTCGGGCAGAGACTGTATCGAAGTGGCGGCAGGGTTGATCGAGCGCGACGGCTCGTACCTGATCGCCAAACGCAAGATGGACACGCACCTGGGAGGGCTCTGGGAATTTCCTGGCGGCAAGCGGGAGCCGGGCGAATCGCTGGAGGACTGTCTGCGGAGAGAATTGCGCGAGGAATTGGGCGTCGAGGTGACGGAACCTCGGGCGGTACAGATGGTGCGACATGAATATCCGGAAAAGACCGTCGACCTGCATTTTTTTCGTTGCGCCATTACAACGGGGCAAGCCCGCCCGCTGGGGTGCGAGGAAGTCCGCTGGGTGACCCCGGCCGACATGCTCCATTTGGAGTTTCCTCCCGCGGACTGTCCGATCATTCAACTCTTGCAACTCTTGGCCGAACGGGAGCAAGTGGCCGAACAATGAAAGTGGTCCTCGATATCGAGACAATTCAACCCTCGCGCGAAGACTGGGCGCGGTTGATCGGAGCTGGAGACGCAGGCGAGCCGGCGTCCGAGCCGGCCGACAATCTGTTCGACCACGCGGCAGCGACGGAGAAAAAAAAGCTGGAAGACGAGCAGTATGCCAAATCGGCGTTCGACGGAACCTTCAGCCGGATCGTCTGCATCGGGCTTATCATCACCTCCGACGCGATGGAGCCCCAGGGGGCCGTCGCCTGGTACGGCGCGAACGAAAAAGAACTCTTGCGGCAGTTCTGGGCCAAGCTCGGCGCCCTGCGCCCGACCTCGTTCGTCACCCATAACGGCCTGGGCTTCGATCTCCCGTTCATCAAGAAGCGGTCCGTCATCCAGCAGGTGAAGCCGAGCCTCGACATCAATTTGGCCAAGTTCCGGACCGAGCCGGTCTACGACACGATGGCGGTCTGGTCCAATTGGGACAATCGGGGCTGGGTCAAGCTGGACGTGCTGGCTCGGGCATTGAATGTCGAAACGAAGTCCGGCAGCGGCAAGCAGGTGGCGGAGATGTGGGCCAAGGGGCAGGGGAGAGAGATCGCCGATTACTGCTTGCAAGACACCTATGTGACCTATGCTTGTTATTGCCGCATGACCTTCCGCGACCTGCTGGGCCGCGACGCCATGCTGGCGAAGAAGGAACTGATCGACGTCGGGTGATTAGAAGTCATTTCAAAATTCGTGACTGTGCGGTTCGGCCGCGCTTTCCACAGGCTTCGACGGGCTCAGCACGAACGGGAAAGACTCTGGGATCCGCTCCTCGTTCCGTTCGCCCTGAGCCCTTCGAGAGGCCAGCCGTTCGTCCTGAGGCTCTCGAAGGAAACGGCTGGCCTCCTCAGGACAGGCTCGTCGAAGGGCCAGGCCCCCTTCTTATTCCTCCCCTTCGTAAGGGGAGGCGAGGTGGGGTCGAAACCTACGTACGCCGATCGGCGTATTGATACGCGCTTAGGAGCGGCCTAGCCTGTGCCGCATATGCCCTTCCCTGTTTGGAGGTGTCCCATGCGTCGCCTGCCCCTGCTGAGTCTGCTCCTGGCCGCCTGGACCGTCCTTGGCGCGTCGCCCACTCTCGCCGAGAAATCCCAGCGCGGTGCCAGCGTCATGCCGCAGGTGGCGGCGGGCTCGGTGTCCATTGCCGGCGACTATTGGGCCCTGATCATCGGCATCGACCAGTACCAGCATGTGCCGAAGCTGCAATCGGCGGTCAAAGATGCCCAAGCGGTGCGGGAAGTCCTGATCCAACGTTATGGCTTCGCGCGCGACCATGTGACCGAGATCATCAACGGCCAGGCGACGCGCAAGAACATCGAAGACGCCCTGTATCAACTCCGCAAGAGGGCCGGCCCCACCGACAGCGTGTTCATTTACTACGCGGGGCACGGGCAGATCGATCAGGAAGACCAGATGGGCTACTGGGTGCCGGTGGAAGGAGAAGCCCAGTCGCCAGGGACCTTTATCAGCAACGATCGGATTCGCGGCGAAGTCGCCAAGATGAAGGCCAAACATGTCTATTTCGTGGCGGACTCCTGCTTTTCCGGGTCGCTCTTTGCCTCCGGCCGGGCCTTGCCGCCGCTGAACGACAAGTTCTTTGCCAAGCTCTATGCGAACAAGTCGCGCTGGGGGCTGACCAGCGGGATGAACGAGCCGGTGACGGATCAAGGCAAAGACGGGCACAGCATGTTTGCCTATTTCTTTTTGAAGCTGCTCAAGGAGAATGAGGACCCCTATCTGGTGCCGAGTCATATTTACGATCAGATTGCGCCGTTGATCGGGCGGAACACGGACCAGCAGCCGGTGAGCCAGCCGTTACAGAACGCGGGGGACGAGGGCGGCCAGTTCGTGTTTCGATTAGCGTCGGCCAGCGGCGGGCTGTTGCCGCCTCCAACAAGCAGCGGTGGAGCCTCGTCGGATGAGATGGTCCGGATGAAAGCGGAGCTGGACGTGCTCAAGGCGCAGATGAGCCAACCAAAGGCCGAGATATCCAGGCCGATTGAAATAGCTAAGGCACCGGCTTACGAAGGCTGGATACAGCCTTTTGATTATCCCAAAGAGCTTCACGTTGTTTATTTCCAGGCTGAACATATTGACTACAGGAAGGGAATGCCTGGGTCCGTGAAGATCGCTTTTGTAGACGCCGCGATGGTCCTCCAACGCTCGCGTTCTGGCGCACAAGCTCTGCAACCTCTGAGAAAGTTACTGGAGGCCAATCAACAAGAGGAATTGCGAAAGAGACAGGCGGAGGTTGTAACCCTCTATGAAAAGCGCATTGAGCATGTGGTGGCTCGTGTCGCCGAGAAGCGGGGTTTCGAGCTGGTATTGGATAGTGGCCTTGTGAAGCCTCAGACAAACGAATTACTGAAAAGCTACGTGCCCGAACAGGTCAAAGTTCTCCTCCGTCGTGACTACCCAGACCTGACACAGGTTGTGATTCAGGAGTTGGATATAACTTATGGACAGAAAGATTAAGAGCCAGCGACGAGATTGGCCGATCAGGAGAGACAGCGTCAGCCCTTGCAAAAGGCTCAAGCGGAGCGGGATAGTGAGGACCGCCACGGGGGAATATAGGGACAGGCCCATCGGCGGCCTGTCCTGACACTTTTTTCTCTTACCTCGGCCACGGATGGAACGGTGCGCGCTGAGGCGGAAGGCATGGCGGCCAGTGGCCTGTTGAGTGCAGTTGGGCTGCCGCGAGCCGGTCCGATGGTCCGGTGCGGCGAGCGGCCAACCATAGGACGGAGAGAAGCAGCCCATCACCAACGCATCATGCCGTCGCCGAATGGGCGCGCCGTTCCTCAGCCGTGGTTCTGTCCTGCGAGGCTTTCCGAGTCTTAGGGATTTAACGGTGGGGTGGCTGTTGCTGCCGGTGGGCCGGCCGGTTTCTTTTTCTTCTTCAGCTTCTGTTTCTCCGCATCCTGTTCCGCCAGTTGCTTCTTGATCGCCCGCATTTCTTCCTTCAATTCCTGCAACTCCAGATCCTTTTTAATCAGCAGATCTTTCACCGCCTGCATCTCGGCGGCCGATCCGGCCGGCTGCGTGGCCGCTCCCGGTTGAACGGCGGCAGCAGGAGGCACTGAAGGAGACGTGGTGGCTGGTGTAGCCGGAGCGGCTTGCGCAGCCGGTTGCGCGGGTTGTTTTGCGGCCGGGGGAGCCAATTGAACGGCCGGCAGTTTGGCGAGCAATTGGTAGTCGATGACCAGCGTGGTCAAGTGATCGTCGGTGAAGAATCCCTTGGGCTTGAACGTCTCGGGGCGCAACGCTTCCTGCGGCAGAAAGACGACTTCATAGCGATCGAGCCCGGTCGTGTCCTCGAACCGCCGGTTCGGCATGTTCACAGTGTCCGGCTTGGGCGGCCTATGCCGGTACTCAGTCAGCGTGACGTAGAGCGACGTGCCGTAAGCGTAAAGAGTCCCGGAGCTGGTCTCGGTTTCCCGCCCATAGGGAGTCGGCTGCGATGAGCCTACGCCGGCACCGCCCGTATCCCGAAAGGCCAGCAGGGGGGACGCATGGACCAGGCGAAACGACACGTGTTGGTTCGGTTTCGCTTGGGACAGGGCCTTGGCGATCTTGGGCGCGAGAAAGCGGGTTTCTTGATCGTTCAGCGCCGGGACTTTCTTATAGGTGCTCTCGAAGACGGCTTGCAAGGCAGTCCGTTCGCCTTGAATCATGATGCCGCGCAGGACGCGGACAATGGTGTCCTCCGGAATCACGATGGGGTGCGCTGCCTGCATTTTGGAATCGGCGAGCGGTTCCAGCGACACCTCGCCCATTTCCTGCAACTGTGGCGCGGGGGAAGCGGGGGAAGAAGAAGGTGCCGACGATGTCGAGGAGGAGGCGCAGGCAATGGGGGCGTAGGCCAGGCAGCCCAACAAGGCGACCCAGGCCATCTTGCCCCACGACTGCGACCGCATCGAGCGTTTCAGGCGCATGAGAATGTTCGGTATCAAGCGTCGATCAAAAAAAGTGCGCCAAGCTTATCACAAAAAAGGAAGATAGCCACAGGCTTATGCCGGGGAAACCCCTGCAAAAAACTATTGACACTCCGTTCCACCCTTGTTATAACCCGCGCCCAACAGTCGAACGCCGATATCGCGGGACAATGTGGTCCTTCGAATCGTCGGCAACGGGGCAAGGACAATGACGTCCTTTTGGTCCAAGGCGGGCCGGAAGGGCGTTTTTTTTTGCCGTCCCTCCGGTTCTGGCGGAGGCTTTTGTGGCGTACAGCCGAGGAGGGATGAGCATGTCGAGGGGGAAAAGGATTCGATCATCGGTGGGCTGGAGCCTACTGGTCTTGGCAACGATGGTCGCAGGACCGTCGTCCGTATTTGCGCAGGCTGCGGCAGCGGAAAAAGAGGTGGCCCCCCAGCAGGCGGAAGGTGCAGGGCAAGTCATCCGGAGCGAAGAACATGGGCTACACTTGTGTGCCGGTTGTTTGAGTACCTTATACGAGGATCAGAGCAAGGGCAGCATCGAGCCCTACGGCCGCGTCGAGTTGGATGCGATCTACAGCAGCCGGAACAACAATCCCTTGGACCCGGGCCAGTTCAACGGGTATGCCACGGCGGCCGGCAAGGGCAACAACGCCACCGCTACCCTGAATCCCCGCTACAGCGTATTCGGCATCCGGGCTGATCGTACGGACGGGAAGCACACGTTGAGCGGTGTGGTCGAAGTGGACTTCTACGGTCAGACGGACAATGCGGGCAACATCCCGCCGCGTCTGCGTTTGGCCAACGTGAAATACACCAACGAGAAGACCAGCCTGACGGCGGGTATGGACTGGACGCCGATCATGGCCTTGCATCCGGACCTGATCGACTTCTCGATCATGGGCTACGGCGGCAACCTCTGGCAACGTCTGCCCCAAGTCACCCTTCGGCATCAATTCAGCCAAAGTGTCGAAGGTTTGGTGACGGTCATGCGCTTCGAGCGCGGCCTGTCCGCTTGCTGCGGCAATACGCAGGTGCGCCCGACGACGGTGCCGGCCGCACAGGTCGGCGGTGGGCCGACGAACGTCGCGCCCTTCAACGATCCCGTGCAGAGTCCGTACTATGGCGGGCGCTTGGGCTATACCGGCGCCAAGGGCGAGATGATTGCCGCCAGCGTCGGCTATCGCTGGTACCGGTCTGCGCCCATTCCGGGCAACGCCACGTTCCAGTCCGGCCGGGACATCAATTCCTACCTGGTCGGGGCGGAAGCGGTCTATCCCATTTCGAAGAACCTCAAGTTCTCCGGAGAAATCGCCTATGGGCAGGGCCTCGGCGTGGAATTTTTCCGGTTCAATCAGGAGTTGAACCTCACGACCGGCAAACCCATCCGCACCCTCGTCGGCTGGGGCCAGATGAGTTATGCGCCGAACAAGGACTATACCTTCCTCGTCGGGTACGGTTTCGACAATCCGAACAAGTCCGACTTGAACGGCAGCACGACGGCGGCCAATATCCAGTATCTCTCCAACCAGCGGACCTACGTGACGATGGTGCATCCGATCTGGGCCGACTTCTACCTCGGCGCCGAGTTCCAAAACCTCTGGACGCAATGGACGACCCAGGAGCGGTTTTCCGGACAACAGTACAACATCTCGGTTTGGTACAACTTCTAGAGGGGACGATCCGTCGGCCGGATCCTGGATTCGATGGATCGACCAAGGAGCACGAGCCATGATGACAATAAACGACAAGCCTGAAACGAACGAAATCGCAGGCGAGCGGAAGGCGGACCTGGTCAGCGAAACGGTTCAGTCCCGGCGGGATTTTCTGGCCTCCAGCGGCAGGACCGTGGCGGGAATCGGCGTCGCCGCCCTGCTGGGCAACCTGGGCAATTGGGCCCTCTCCTATGCGGCGGATAAGGAACCGATCAAGATCGGCATCCTGCATTCCCTCTCCGGCACCATGGCGATCAGCGAAGTGTCGCTGCGCGACGTGGTGCTGATGGCGGTGGAAGAGATCAACGCCAAGGGTGGCGTGATGGGCCGGAAGATCCAGCCCGTCGTCGTGGACCCCGCCTCCAACTGGGACCTCTTCGCCGAGAAGGCGAAGCAGTTGTTGCTGGTGGACAAGGTGGCCGTGGTCTTCGGCTGCTGGACGTCGGTGAGCCGCAAGTCCGTGCTGCCCGTGTTCGAGAAGAACAACGGGCTGCTCTTCTACCCCGTGCAATACGAAGGGGAAGAATGCTCCCACAACGTGTTCTACACCGGCGCGGCGGTGAACCAGCAGGCGGTGCCGGCCGTGGAATATCTGATGAGCAAGGAAGGGGGCGGTTTCAAGAAGTTTTATCTGCTGGGGACGGACTATGTCTATCCCCGCACGACGAACAAGATCCTGCGCGCCATGCTGCTGGCCAAGAAGGTGCCGGTGGCCAATATCGAAGAGGAATACACGCCGTTCCATCACCAGGACTACCAGACCATCGTCGGCAAGATCAAAAAGTTTTCGGCCGGCGGCGGCGCCTGCGTGATCAGCACGATCAACGGCGACAGCAACGTGCCTTTTTACAAGGAGTTCGCCAATCAGGGCTTGAGGGCGGAAGATGCGCCGATCATGGCCTTCAGTGTGGCGGAAGACGAGCTGCGCGGTATGGACACGTCGGCGCTGGTCGGCCATCTGGCGGCGTGGAACTACTACCAGAGTGTGGACACGCCGCAGAACAAGCAGTTCGTGGCCAATTTCAAGGCCTATTGCAAGAAGAACAATCTGCCGGACGGCGACAAGCGGGTCACGGACGATCCGATGGAAGCCGCCTATTTCGGCGTCTACATCTGGAAACAGGCGGTCGAAAAGGCCGGCTCCACGGAGGTGGACAAAGTCCGCAAGGCGGTCTATGGCAGCGAATTTTTGGCGCCGGGCGGTAAGATCAAGATGGACGAAGCCAACCATCACACCCATAAGCCGGTCTTGATCGGCGAGATTCTCAAGGACGGCCAGTTCAAGATCGTCAATCGGTCGAAGGGACTGGTGAAGCCTGAGCCCTGGTCCGAATATACGAACCCGGACAAGGGGTGCGATTGGGTCAAGCACCAGGGGACCTATCAAAAGAAAGCGTAACGTTAACGTCCGCAAAGGTGGCGGGGGCCGCGCAGGCGGCTCCCGCCGGCCCTCCCGAACATCGTTTCTGATACTGTGATCGAACTGCTCTGTCCATGATTCTGTCCCTTCGCCTGCTGCTCGCCTCCATCCTCTTCTGGCCTCTGGCGGCCCTTGCCGAAGATGTGCCGGTTGCGCTGCCTCCCGTGATCGAACAGGCCCTGGTCGATCTGAAGAGCGAGGACGAGGCGGTTCAGGCCGCGGCTAGTCAGACCCTCGTGACGCAGGGTGACCTGACGGTGCTGCCGCGCTTGGAGGCGATGCGCGAGAACGCGGATCGAGCCCTGCGCGTGGCGATCAAGTCCGTGGCCGATCTGCTGAAAAATAAACACAGGCTCAAGAGTCCCAAGACCGACGAGCGCCGCGCAGCCGCGTCCGATCTGGCCCTGTCCGGTAAGCCCGTGGCTGTCACGTGGCTGGAGGAAGCCTTGGCGACCGAGACGGACCGGTGGGTCCGCTACTCGCTCGAGGAATCCATCAGTTTGATGAAGCTGGCCGGGGAAGAGCCGGCGGCAAAAATCGCCGCGGCCGACAAACTCGGCGACCTGCACAGTCAGAACGGTCTGTCGGCCTTGAAAGAATTGGCCGGTTCCGCCGGGACGGTCGGTCAACCGGGGGCGGAGGCCGATCCCCAACAGGTCGCGCTTGCCAAGGCGGCGGCGGCGGCGGTCGAGCGGATCGAGACGTGGAGCGCCTGGTCGTCGGCGATCGAGACGATCTTCCGCGGCGTCAGTTTGAGCTCGGTGCTGCTGCTCATGTCTCTCGGCTTGGCCATCGTCTTCGGCCTGATGGGCGTCATCAACATGGCCCACGGGGAATTGATGATGATCGGGGCCTACGCCACCTTTCTCACACAGGAGGCGTTCAAGGCGCACCTGGGCGAAGCCGCGTTCGATTATTATTTTCTCCTGGCCATGCCCGTCTCGTTCGTCGCGGCGGCCCTGATCGGCCTTCTGTTGGAAGCGACGGTAATTCGATTTCTCTACGGCCGCCCGCTGGAGACGATGCTCGCGACCTGGGGCGTGAGCCTGATCCTCATCCAATTGGCCCGCGTGATTTTCGGCGACTTGACGTCCGTCGTCGCGCCCTCGTGGTTGAGCGGCGGCACGCAGGTCATGGTCGGGGTGCAATTGCCCTACAATCGCCTGTTCATCATCGCGCTTGCCGCCGTATGCGTGGCAGGCATCTATGGGCTGTTGTTTAAAACCGGCCTCGGGCTCCGCGTCCGTGCCGTCATGCAGAATCGCAACATGAGCGCTTGCCTGGGCATCCCGACGCGCAAGGTGGATGCCTATACCTTCGCCTTCGGGTCCGGCCTAGCCGGCCTGGCCGGCTGCGCCTTGACGCTCATCGGCAACGTCGAGCCGGGCTTGGGACAGAATTACATCGTGGACTCGTTCATGGTCGTCGTGACCGGCGGCGTCGGCAAGCTGGCAGGGACGATCGTCGCGGCCTTGGGCATCGGGGGCCTCAACAAATTGCTTGAACCGAGCTTCGGGGCCGTGTATGGAAAGGTGCTCATCCTGGTCCTGGTGATCCTGTTCTTGCAACGCCGGCCGTCGGGGCTATTCGCCATCAAGGGACGCTATGCCGACTCTTAGCAGGATGGTGAAAAAGGTTGCCAGCTTTGTTCTCGCGGCACTCGGAGGCTCAACGTACCGCACAGAGTACGTCTCGCCTCCTCGCTTGCTGCGGCCTCGCTGGGCAGTCTTTTTGACCATCCTGCGGGATCATCCGGTTGATCTCATCCGTGAAATTCGCGGTCTGTGGGACAATCGAGTAGCAGCAGCCTACTAGCGACCCATCCACTATGGAAACCGAAGGAGCCGAAGAGAAACGTCGTGTCGAAGGCCTGTCATTCTGGCTGGTCGGTTTTATCCTCCTCCTCATCGTGCCCTTACTCAATGTCCTGCCGGGGGCCGAGTCTTGGCTCCACGTGTCCGACTTCACCTTGAACCTCCTCGGCAAGTTCCTGGCTTTCGCCATCCTTGCGCTTGGGCTGGACCTGATCTGGGGCTACACCGGCATCTTGAGCCTGGGGCACGGCGTCTTCTTCGGCCTGGGCGCCTATGCGCTCGGGATGCACATGATGCTGAATATCGGTTCCGAGAGCGTCTATGGCAGCGCGCTTCCGGACTTCATGGTGTGGAACCAGGTCAAGGAACTGCCGCTCTTTTGGAAGCCCTTCTACAGTCCGCTCGTCGCCCTCCTGGGCGCGGTGGTCGTGCCGACGCTGTTCGCCTTCGTCTTCGGATTTTTAGCTTTCCGGAGCCGGATCAAGGGTGTCTATTTCGCCATCATCACGCAGGCCCTGGCGCTCTCGGCTTGGCTCGTCTTCAACCGCAACGAGACGAACCTCGGCGGCACGAACGGCCTGACCGACTTCAAAACCCTGCTCGGCTTTCGCTTAAGCGAGCCGGGCACGCAACGAGGCCTCTATGTGGTGACGGTCTTGTGTCTGGGCCTGTCCTATCTGCTGTGCCGGTGGATCGTGCATTCGAGAACCGGGCGGGTGCTGATCGCCATTCGCGACAGTGAGCAGCGCGTCCTGTTTTCCGGCTATTCGCCGGCCAACTACAAACTCTTCGTGTTCGTCGTGTCGGCGGCGCTGGCGGGGCTGGCTGGCGCGCTCTACGTGCCGCAGGTGGGGATCATTACGCCGGCGCAGATCGGCGTGCTGCCATCACTGGAAATGGTCATTTGGGTCGCGGTCGGCGGCCGCGGAACCCTGGCCGGTGCGGTCCTGGGCGCCGTTGGCGTCAACTTGGGCCGCAGCATCTTGACCAATCATTTTCCGGAACTCTGGCCATTTTTCTTGGGCGGGCTTTTCGTGGCGGTCGTGCTGTTTTTCCCGGACGGGTGCGTCGGACTCTTCCGGCGTCTCGGCAAGGCCTGGTCGGCCCGCGCCGGTTCGCTGGACAAGCCGCTGGCCGCGTCCGAGCCAGGCCGGCAGTAGGCCGGTCGTTCAACGAGACGAAGCGGCGGTAGGAAACAAGGGGCTCAAGGCGTGACCGGCGAGCGCGGCTCCATCATCTATCTTGAAGGCGTGACCGTCGATTACGACGGGTTCAAGGCGCTCAACACGCTGAATTTTATCGTCAGCTATCAGGAGTTGCGTGTGGTGATCGGCCCGAACGGGGCCGGCAAGACGACGCTGTTGGACGTGATTTCCGGCAAGGTCAAGCCGCAATCCGGCCGCGTGATTTTCGGCAAAGACACGGATCTGATTCCGCTCCGGGAAAATCAAATCGCCGCGCTGGGCATCGGCCGCAAGTTTCAAACGCCGTCGGTCTACGGCAACCTCACGGTATGGGAAAATCTGGAGCTGTCGGTCAAGCGGGCCAGCAAGGGGGTCTTCGCGACGCTCCGGGCCTCGTCCACCGTGGAAGAAACCAGCCGGATCGAGGCCAGCCTCGAGACGATCGGTCTCAAAGACAAGCGCGGCACGAGGGCCGGGGTGCTCTCGCACGGGGAGAAGCAATGGCTGGAAATCGGCATGGTCGTGCTCCAGGACCCCGCGCTCTTGCTCGTGGACGAGCCGGTGGCCGGCATGACCGACAAGGAGACGGAGCAGACCGGCGTACTCCTACAGTCTTTGGCGGAGCAGCACGCGATCATCGTCATCGAACACGACATGGAGTTCGTGCGGCAAATCGCGCGCACTGTGACGGTGCTGCACGAAGGCACGGTGATCTGCGAGGGGCCGGTGGACAAGGTGCAGGCGGACGAACGTGTACGCGAGATCTATCTGGGGCGGCAAAAAGTCGCGCATGTCTAAGCAGGACGGTGAAAAAAGGTCGCAGGCTTCGACGGGCTCAGCCCGAACGGCACCAACCCACGGTGTTTGATCGACCCTCCGTTCGCCCTGAGCCTGTCGAAGGGGATTCGGAGGGTTTTGGAATGACTTCTAGACTCGACACGATAGTACGATGCTGAAGCTGGAAAACGTCAACGCCTACTACGGCGAGAGCCACATCCTCCGCAACGTGTCGTTTGCCGTCGAGCCGGGGCAGGTTGTCTGCCTGATGGGCCGGAACGGGGTGGGCAAGACGACCACGCTGAAGGCGATCACGGGTCTGTTGCCGGCTCGGTCCGGCCTCATTCTGTTCGACGGAGCCGACATCACGCACGAATCCGCCGACCGGCGGGCGCGCCGCGGGCTGGCCTGCGTGCCGCAGGGGCGGGAAATCATGCCCCACCTGACCGTGCGGGAGAATTTACAACTCGGCTACTGGACCAGGCCCGCCTCCGAGCGCAACGCCTCGGAGCGGGCGGCCTTCGACGAAGTGTACGCGCTGTTTCCCAAGCTCACGCAGATTCTGGAGCGGCCGGGCGGAGTGTTGAGCGGCGGGGAGCAGCAGCAACTGGCCATCGGGCGCGCGCTCCTGTCCAACCCCAAGCTGTTGCTGCTGGACGAACCGACGGAAGGCATCCAACCGTCGATCGTCGATCAGATCGAGGACGTCATCATCGGCTTCAAACAGTCGCGCCGCTTCGCGATTCTGCTGGTCGAGCAGGGGCTGCATTTTGCGGCTCGGTTGGCGGAGAAGTATGTGGTGATGGCGAAGGGGGCGGTGGTGGCCTCCGGCGCGGCGGACGAATTGAGCCACGAGCAGGTAAAGCAGCACCTTGTGGTCTGACCATCGGGCGGAATCACGCGGATTGCCGGTCCTCGTGGGATGGCTGCTCGTCGCCTGGGCCGCCGGTGGGCCGGCTTATGCCGACCCCCAATCACGGGCGGACGGTTTGCCCTCCGGTGCGCCGGAGGTCAGGCTGGACGATGCCGATTGGTCGGCGGCGAAACGGTTCGTCTGGAAAGAGATGGGCCTCTCCTTCTACGGCTATCTGGAAGGCTCCTACACGCAGAACTTCAACAACCCGTCCAACGCCATCAACCAACTGCGCATTTTCGACGTCAACTCCAACCAGTTCCGTCCGAACGTGGCCAAGCTCGTGCTGGAGCGGGAAGCCAAGGCGGAGGGGAGCGGCTGGGACCGGGCCGGCTTCCGCGTCAAGTTCAACGCCGGCATGGACTCGCAATATATCGCGGGAACCAATCTGGACAAGTACGCCGACTTCCAGGAGTTTTACGTCCAATACGTGCTGCCGGTGGGCAATGGCCTGGACATCAAAGCCGGCCGCATCAACACGCTGATCGGCTACGAAGTGCTCGAGAGTCCGGCGAATCCGAATTATTCGCGCTCCTGGCTCTTCGGGATCGGGCAGCCGTATACGACGTTCGGCGTGAGGGCCTCCTATCAGTTCAACCGGTATGTGGCCTTGTCCGTCGGGGGAATCAATTCGATCTCCTCGGCGACGAGCGACAAGGACAACGACCTCATGGTCGAGTCGGCCGTGACGGTGACGCCGAACGCCAGGACCAAGCTGACCGTCTACGGCCTCTTCGGGCCTCGGCCGGGCGAGCGGCCCGGGACCGGCGGCAACCGCGTGCTGGGCGGGGGCGTCGTGCAATACCAGGCGACGGAACGGCTCGCGCTCATTCTGGAGTCGTTCTACGCCAACCAGACCGACAGCAGCAGGCTCAGCCATGCCAAGAACGCGCGGTGGGACGGCGTGGCGGCCTACGCGGTCTACGATCTGTCGAAACAGTGGAGCCTGCGGGTGCGGGGGGAAATATTCGAGGACGCCGGCGGCTACGTGTCCTGCAACGGGACCGAATCCCTGCCCAAGGCCAACGTCTGTTTCGGCGCGACCCCTCACCGGACCTCGCGCGACGTGGCGCAGACGCTCTGGGAGACGACGGGCACGCTCCAGTATCGGCCCGTCGACGCGCTGTTGACCAGGCTGGAATATCGCTACGACAAGTCGGACAAGAACGTCTTCCAACGTGGCGATCGTGCGACGTCCTATCAGCCGACCCTGACGCTCGACGTCGTCGTGTTCTTCTGATCCGCCACCGGATTGTCGTGTTGACTGACATCGGGAGAAGTGATAGCGTTCGCGCGCCGCGGCGGGGATCGCAGGATCGTTCAATCGTCGCGGACGCGATTCATGCCGATCCGACCCAACGAGGGCCTATGCACCTGACACCGAGAGAACAGGAAAAGTTGCTGATTTACCTTGCGGCACAGTTGGCTAAAGAGCGCAAGGCCAGGGGGCTGAAGCTGAACCACCCGGAAGCGGTGGCCCTGATCACGGCGGAACTGCTGGAGGGTATCAGGGACGGCAAGACGGTCTCGGAACTCATGAGCTACGGGGCAACGATCCTGACCAGGGACGATGTCATGCCCGGCATCGCCGAGATGATCCACGAAATCCAGGTCGAAGGCACCTTTCCTGACGGAACGAAGCTCGTCACGGTTCATCAGCCAATTAGATAGCAAGAGAGAATGGATCGCTTGAGGTTTTATCGGGGCGGCCGAGGGGCGGGTAGACCATGAAAAAACGGCAGAAGACGATAAGGAAACACGCGAAGGTCCGGCAAACGGACCGGGCACCCAAGGCGTCATCCAAGCCGGCTCGCGTCGGTCGGTTGCTGCCGACCGATATCGTGCCGGGAGAGGTGGTGCTGGGGAAAGGAGACATCGTCGCCTTGGAGGGGCGGGACACCCTGACGCTGACCGTGGCGAACACGGGCGATCGGCCGATCCAGGTCGGCTCGCATTGCCATTTCTTCGAAGCCAACCGGGCGCTCACGTTCGACCGGGAGAGGGCCTATGGGTTCCGGCTCCTGGTGCCGGCCGGGACGGCGGTGCGGTTCGAGCCGGGTGAAGAAAAACGGGTGACGCTCGTGGCGCTGGGGGGCCAGCGGGTCGTGTACGGAATCAACGGGCTGGTCAACGGCCGGCTGGACGATCCGCAGGTGAAGGCCGCGGCTTTGGCCAAGGCGCAGACGCTCGGGTTCCTCGCGAAAGGATGATGCCATGAAGATTCCGCGCCGCCAATACGCCGATCTCTATGGACCGACCGTCGGCGACCGGATTCGCCTGGCCGACACCGACCTCGTCATCGAAATCGAGCGGGACCTGACCGTGCCGGGCGAAGAGGCCAAGTTCGGCGGCGGCAAGGTGATCCGCGACGGCATGGGCCAATCGGCGACGGCTACGCGCAAACACGGCGCCCTCGACCTGGTCATCACCAACGCGATCATCGTGGATCACAGCGGCATCGTGAAAGCGGACATCGGCGTCCGCGACGGAGCCATCGTCGGCATCGGCAAGGCCGGCAATCCCGGCATCATGGACGGCGTCACGCCGGGCATGGAAGTCGGTCCCGGCACGGAAGTTTTGTCGGCCGAGGGCAAAATCGTCACGGCGGGCGGCATGGACACGCACATCCATTTCATCTGCCCGCAGATCGTGCATGAAGGTCTGGCCAACGGCTTGACCACCCTGTTCGGCGGCGGCACGGGTCCGGCGACCGGCACCAACGCGACGACCTGTACCCCCGGCGCCTGGAACATCCGCCGGATGTTGGAAGCGGCCGAAGGCTTTCCCATCAACCTCGGCTTCATGGGGAAGGGAAACGCAGGCCTGCCGGACGGTCTGGCCGAGCAGATCGAAGCCGGGGCGATCGGGCTCAAGTTGCACGAGGATTGGGGGACGACGCCGGCGGCCATCTCCACCTGCCTGAGCGTGGCGGACCGGTATGACGTGCAAGTGGCGATCCACACGGACACGTTGAACGAAGCGGGCTTCGTCGAGGACACGCTCAAGGCCATCGCCGGCCGGACGATCCATTCCTTCCACACGGAGGGCGCGGGCGGCGGCCATGCGCCGGACATCATCAAGGTCTGTGGCGAGCCGAACGTCCTGCCGTCCTCGACGAATCCGACCATGCCCTTCACCGTCAACACGATGGACGAGCACCTGGACATGCTCATGGTCTGCCACCATTTGAACCCGCGCGTGCCGGAAGACCTCGCCTTTGCGGAGTCCCGCATCAGGCGGGAGACGATCGCGGCGGAAGATATCCTGCACGACATGGGGGCCATTTCCATCATGTCGTCGGACTCGCAAGCGATGGGGCGGGTGGGCGAAGTCATCATCCGCACCTGGCAAACCGCGCACAAGATGAAAGTCCAGCGCGGCCATCTGAAGGGACCGGGCGAAGGCGCCGGTGTCACCCACGACAATTTCCGTGTCAGGCGGTATGTGGCCAAATACACGATCAATCCGGCCATCGCGCACGGCGTGGCCCACATGATCGGCTCGGTCGAGACGGGCAAGCTGGCCGACGTGGTCCTGTGGAAGCCGGCCTTCTTCGGCGTGAAGCCGGAGATCGTCGTGAAAGGCGGGTTCCCCGTGTCGGCGGCCATGGGCGACCCCAACGCGTCGATCCCCACGCCGCAGCCGATTCTCACCAGGCCCATGTTCGGCGCTTTCGGCCGCGCCCCCTTCACGACCAGCGTGACCTTCGTGTCGCAAGCCGCGCTGGATCGCGAAGTGGCCCGCACCTTGGGGCTGCAAAAGCGGGTGGCCGCCGTGAAGCGCTGCCGCGGCATCGGCAAGCGCGACCTCACGTTGAACGACGCGCTGCCCAAGATCGAGGTGGACCCGGAGACCTACGTGGTCCGCGCCGACGGGCAGAAGTTATCCTGCGAGCCGATGGCGCTGTTGCCGATGGCGCAACGCTACTTCTTGTTTTGATTTCCATGCACACCCTGTCTCTTCTCCGCGGACTCCGCTATGTGGACAGTTTTTTCCCGTCCGGGGGGTTTGCCTATTCGTCCGGGTTGGAAGCGGCGGTGCAAGGCGGGGCGGTGACGGACGCGGAAAGTTTCGCACGGTATGTGGAAGACCTCCTGCAAGCGGGCCTGGCCACGCGCGAGGCCGTGGCGGCGGCGCGAGCCTGGCACGCGCACGCGTGCGGCAGAGCGCGGGACGCCATCGACGCGGATGGGGAACTCGATGCCATGATGCTCTGCCGCGAATCCCGCTCGGCCTCCCGGCAGATGGGGCGGCAGGTGATCAGAGCGGCGGGTGCCGAAGAAGGTGCGCCGGCCGTCGTGCGGGAACATTGTGAGACGGTCGAGTCACGTCGAACCCCTGGCCATCTTGCCGTGGCCTATGGGTTGGTGTTGGGCGCGGCCGGCTGGACGAAGAAGCAAACAGTCGCGGCCTTCTTGTATCAGCAGACGGTGGGGTTCGTCTCAGCCTCGTTCAAGCTGCTCCCCATCGGCCAGCGGGAAGGGCAGCAGTTGTTGGATCGCTGGACCCCGCTGATCGGCTCCTTGTCCGCACGCGCGGCGCAGGAACAGACCATGACCGCCTGGACACCGGTCCAGGATATCTATGCCATGCGACATAGCCGGCTGACATCGAGACTGTTCCGGTCCTAGTCATGGGCGGCCATCACCACCACCACGATCATCGTCACGACGGCAACGGGCGGCCGACTTTGGCCCGGGCCCAAAAGATTCCCGTCTTCGGCGTCGGCGGTCCGGTCGGGTCCGGTAAGACGGCGTTGGTGGAGACGCTCTGCCGGCGGCTTCGCGATCGGTACGGCATCGGCGTCGTGACCAACGACATCTTTACCAAAGAAGACGCCGAATTTCTGACGCGCCGCGGCGTGCTGCCGCCCGAGCGTATCCTGGGCGTCGAAACCGGCGGCTGCCCGCACACGGCGATCCGGGAGGATGCGTCCCATAATCAGGAAGCGCTCGACGAGTTGGTGCGGCGGTTTCCGGACGTGGCGGTCCTGTTCGTCGAGAGCGGGGGCGACAACCTGGCCGCGACCTTCAGCCCCGAGTTGGCCGATTACACGATCTATGTCATCGACGTGTCGGCGGGAGACAAGATTCCGCGCAAGGGCGGCCCGGGCATCACGAGGTCCGACCTGCTGGTGATCAACAAGGTCGATCTGGCCCCGTACGTCGGTGCGGATCTCGGTGTCATGGATCGGGACAGCAAGAAGATGCGCGGCGACCTGCCGTTTGCCTTCACCAATCTCCGCACCGGGCAGGGCGTGGACGAGGTCGTGGCCTGGGTCACGCAACGGATTCCCGCGCGCGCTTGACGCACCACGATGGGGCACGAGCCGATCAGCGCCGCGAGCACGTCGTCCGTCGGGCGCATCGGCGACCTGACTCTGGATTACCGCCGTCGTGGTGACGAGACCGTCCTCGTCCGTTCGCGCTGCTCCAGCCCCTGGCACTTCTCTCCGCCGATTCGGCTCGACGACACGGCCTGCGTCTACCAGCCGCTCGTGAATCCGTCCGGCGGGCTCGTGGCGGGCGACCGCCTGTCGTTGCGGGCGACCCTCGGCCCCCGGACGCATGTGTTGTTTTCGACGCCGTCGGCCAACCGGGTCTATCGGTCGGCCGCGGGCTTCGCGGAACAATCGGCGGAGATCACGGTAGAAGAGGGGGCGACGTTGGAGTGGGTGCCGGAACCGACGATTCCCTTCGCCGGGTCGCGCTACCGACAACGGCTGAACGTCCGGTTGGCCAGGGGCGCCACGGCCCTTGTGTGGGACGCGCTGGCATCGGGACGCGTGGCCCGCGGCGAGCGGTGGGCCTTCGCGGCGCTGGACAACGATGTGCGGATCGCGTTCGAGGACCGCGGCAGGCTCATCGAGCGCTCGCGCGTGGCGCCCGGTCGCTGGCGACGATCCGGCATGCCGGTGGCCGCATGGAACTATGCGGGGACGCTCTTGATCGCCGGCGGCGCCCTGGGGCCCGAGCGGCTTCGGTCGTTGGAAGGCCGCATGGCGGCGATGGTGGACGAATGCCCCGGCGACCTGTTGGGCGGGGTGTCGAGCCAGGACATGCCAGGTTTGGCGGTGAAACTGGTGGCCAACACCGCGCCGGCGCTCGACGAGGCGCTGCATCGGCTCTGGGGGGCGGCACGACAGTGTTTGTGGGATTTGCCCGCGCCCCGGTGGCGGAAATATTGACGAGCCTCAGGATCAGGCTGCTTTCATTTTGACATCGACCTGTGTATCATGCGCCGGATTTTTTGCGATGGGCGCATGAGCAAGGCACGCGACCAGTCGTTAACCGGCCTTGAAAGCCTGATCACCCGTGTGGCGGAGCTCCCGGCTCCGGCGCATGGCGCCGTCACGATCGGCATTCTCTTCGGGACCTTCCTGTTCGACTGCCTCACGCCGCTCGGCATCGCCGCCTGGGCGCCCTATCCCGTCGCCATCATCACGGCCTTCTGGTGGAAGGGCCGGAAGGCCGTCGTGCCTGTCACGCTCATTGCCGTGGCGCTGACGGTCGCCGGCAAGTTTTTATCTCCCGTCGGCAACCTGGAAATCGGTCTGATCAATCGGACCTTCGGTGTCGGTTTGTTGGCATTGGTCGGCATGCTCTGCGTGCGGCTCGACAAGCGGGAACAGGCCTTGGCGGACGCGTTGCGGGCCGTCGAGCTGGAGGATGCCCAACTGCGCACGGTCGTGCAGAATTCCCGAAGCTTGATGGCGCTGGCCATGCCGGATGGCCGGATGGTGGCCATCAGCGGGCCGATGCAGGTCGTGTGCGGCCAGGCTTCGTCGCTCTTGGCAATGGAATGGGGCAACGGAAAGCTGGCCGTCGCCTGGACCCGCGTGCTCGCCGGAGACACGGTGTCGGGCGTCGACTTGAAACTTCCGGGTGTCAAAGATCGGGTGTGGGACTGGACCCTGTCGCCGATCCGCGACGAACAGGGGACCGTCGATCACCTGTTGTTCGAAGCGCAGGATGTCAGCGTACGGGCGAAAGAGGCCGATACCCGGCTGGCGATCTACCGCAGTCTCTTTTCGGCGATGGCCGAAGGGGTCCTGCTGACGGATGAGCAGTTCCGCATTCTCGAGTGGAATCCGGCGATGGAGCGCATGTCGGGATGGTCGCGGGAAGATGTCTTGGGGCAGACTCCCAAGGTCTTGAAGTCCGGCCAGCATTCGGCCGATTTTTACGAACGTCTGAACCAGACGATTCTCAGCGGCCAGACCTTTTCCGGCGAAATCATCAATCAACGGAAAGACGGGAAACTCGTCACGGTGTGGGAAAGCATCGTGCCGATCCTAAGCGAAGCTGGCCGGCCCCAATATTATCTGGCGGTCCTGGTCGATCTGACCGAACGGAAACTGACGGAACAAAAACTGTTGCACGTGCAAAAATTGGAAGGGCTGGGCGTCATGGCCGCGGGTATCGCCCATGACTTCAACAATCTCTTGGCCGGCATGCTGGGCTATGCGGGGCTGGCGCAGGATCGGCTCGGCCCGGGCCATCCGACGCGCCCCCATTTGGAGCAGGTCATCAAGGCGGCGCAAAAGGCGTCCATCCTGACCAATCAGATGCTGGCCTATGCCGGCAAGGGCCGGTTCCTCATGGAACTGGTCGCGCTCGACCGCTTGATCGAGGACATGGTGGACCTGATCCGGCCGAGCCTGTCGAAAAAGATTGAGGTCGTGCGCCGCTTCGCGCAGGCCCTGCCGCCGGTGCACGTGGACCCGGCGCAGATTCAGCAGGTGATCATGAACCTCTGCATCAATGCCGGTGACGCGATCGGCGACGCCGTCGGGACGATCACGCTGACCGTGGGGGGGCAGGACCTCACGGAGGAGCATATCCGAAAATTTTTCCCGGGCCAGACCATGCGTTCCGGCCGCTACGTCGTTCTCGAGGTGGCGGACACGGGGTGCGGCATGAGCGACGAAATACAGAAAAAGATTTTCGACCCTTTTTTCAGCACGAAGGCCACGGGGCGGGGACTGGGCCTGTCGGCCGTGTACGGTATCGTCACTGGACATGGGGGCGGGGTCAAGGTCTACAGTCATGTGGGCAGCGGCACGACGTTCAAGATCCTGTTGCCGGCGTCCGAGCAAACGTTGCGCGTACCGCAATCGATTGGACTGGACGAGGCGGCGCGGGGTACCGAATCGCTCCTGGTCATCGACGACGAGGAGGTCATTCGTGACCTGGCGACCGAAGTGTTGCAATCGGCCGGCTACCGGGTGGCGCAGGCGAAAGACGGCAGCGAGGGGGTGGCGCTCTACCGGACGATGGCGGACCGCATCGACCTGGTGATCTTGGACATGATGATGCCGGCGATGAACGGTGTGGAAGTATTCCGGGAGATTCGGTCGATCAATCCGCACGCGACCGTCATCCTGACGAGCGGCTTCAACGAAGTGGAATCGACCAGAGCGTTGGTGACCAAGGGGCTCGCCGGCTTCATTCAGAAGCCCTACACGCCGCGCGAACTCACGGCAAAGGTGCGGACGGTGCTCGATGCGCGGCGGTCGCGGGGCTGAAGCCGCCGAGTGAAGAGCGTTCCGACGCCTCGACGCCGAACAGGGTCGTGGCGGAGGCGTCGAGGACGCGAATCGAAACGAGATCGCCCGGCGCGACGGCCGTCCCGGTCTTCGCCCAGACGACGGTGACGTTTTCGTCGTTCCGCCCCATCCACTGCTCCGAAGATTTTTTCGCGTCGCCTTCCACCAGGACCTCCACGGTCCGCCCGATCATCGCCCGATTGCGCGCCAACGATTGGGATTTCATCAGGTCCACCAGTTGGGTGACCCGGACGGCCTTTACCTCGTCCGGCACGTCGTCGGGATATTTGCGCGCGGCAATCGTGTGTTTGCGCTCGGAATATTTGAACACGAAGGCCGCGTGATAGCCGACCTGGCGCGCCAGGCTCACGGTGTCCCGGTGGTCCTCGTCCGTTTCGCTGCAAAAGCCGCAAATGACGTCGGTCGTCAACGCGATACCTGGGTGGCGCGCGCGGATGGCCTCGACCAGCGCTAGGTACTCCGCCCGCGTGTAGGTCCGTCCCATCATGTCGAGAATCCGGTCGCTGCCCGATTGCACCGGCAGGTGGATGTGCTTGCAGATTTTCGGATGGCCGGCGACGACGTCCAGCAGGGCCGGCGGAAAATCCTTCGGGTGGGGCGAGGTGAACCGCACCCGCGCGAGGCCCGGCAGGTCGGCGACGGCCGTGAGCAGCTTGGCGAAGTCCCAGTTGTTGTGCCGATAGGAATTGACGTTCTGCCCCAGTAGGGTCACCTGCGTGAAGCCGTGGTCGGCGAGACGCCGCGCTTCGTCGAGGATGCTCTGCGGCGGGCGCGACCGTTCCCGGCCCCGCGTGTAAGGAACGACGCAGAACGAGCAGAAGTTGTCGCAGCCGCGCATGACGGCGATCCAGGCGTTCACGCCCTCGGTCCGTTCCGGCAGGATGTCGTCGTAGGTTTCGTATTCCGACAGGTCGACGGCCAGGCCCTTTTCGCGCAAGCGCGCTTCGCCGGCTTGCAGCGCCCGGTCCAGGAGGGCGGGGAGCTGGCGATAGGCGTCGGGGCCGACCAGGACGTCGACGAGGGGCTCCGCGTCGAGCAGGTCCTCCTTGAGGTTTTGCGCCATGCAGCCCAGCACGCCGACCACGAGCGGGCGGATCTTCTTGATCGCCTTCAAGTCGGCCAAATGTCCGTACACGCGGTTGTGCGCGTTTTCGCGGATGGCGCAGGTGTTCATGAGGATCACGTCGGCGCGCTCGCGGTCGTCGGTGAAGCGGTAGCCGTGTTTGACGAGGATCGCGCGGACCAGTTCCGAGTCGTATTCGTTCATCTGGCAGCCGAAGGTTTCCAGATGGACCTGGTAAGGAGCCAGAAGAGTCTTCATGCCGCCAACTCGCCGACGGCCAGGCCGTCCATGGCGCCGACGACGCGCACGTCGGCAATCGTGTTTCGCAAGTCTCGGTCCGTCCTGATGCCCACCCGCACGTAATTGTCCGTCCAGCCTGCACGGAGGCCGTCCGGTTCCGGCGCTTCGAAGAGCACTCGGACCGTGCGGCCGGTCAGGCGCCGATAGTATGCGAGCCGCTTGGCTCTGGACAGGTCGGCCAGTTTGGCGACTCGCAGGGCGATGGTCTTGGAGGGCACGGCGCCGGCAAGCTTGATCGCGCCCGTGCCGGGACGGGACGAATAGGGGAACACATGAAAATACGAGAAGGGAAGGGCCTGGGCCAAGGCAAGGGTGTAGGCAAAGGCCCCATCGGTTTCGCCGGGGAAGCCGACGAGGATGTCCGTTCCGAGGCCGAGATCGGGAATGCGGCCGGCGGCCCGCTCGATCAGCGCGGCGTAGTCGCGCGCCGTATAGTGCCGATTCATGGCTTCCAAGACCGCATCATTTCCGCTCTGAACGGGGATGTGCAGATAGCGGCAGAGCTTGGCCGATGAGGCCATGTGGTCCAGGAGAGCGTCGGGTACCGTCGTCGGCTCGATCGACGAGAGACGGATGCGGTCGAGGCCGTCGATCCGCTCCAAGGCCTCGATCAGGTCGAGGAGGGAGCGTCCCGACGATTCGTAGCGACCGATGTTGACGCCGGTGAGCACCAACTCCCGATGCCCGCGGGCGACGAGGGCCTCGGCTTCCCGCAACGCATCCTCGAATCGGCGCGACCGTTCTCCGCCGCGTGCGAAGGGAATATTGCAGAAGGCGCACATGAACGAGCAGCCGTCTTGGATCTTGAGATTGGCGCGGGTCCCGTCGCAGCGGCCGGCGCCGTCTTGGACGAACTCGTCGCGGTCGATCCGCTTGGTGTGCAGCACCGTCGGCACCGGACGTTTGGCCAGCGACGCAGGCATCGGCAAGTAAGCCGGCAGATTCATTTTGAACTGGTTTCCCAGAATCAGGTCGATGCCGGACACCCGGGACAGAGCATCGAGCCCCGTTTGGGCATAGCAGCCGGTGACGGCGATAAAGGCCCGTGGAGCGCGGCGCAGCGTTCGCCGGACCAGATAGCGGCAATCCCGTTCGGCATCTGCCGTGACGGAACAGGAGTTGAACACGACCAGATCGGCCGGTTGTCCGAATGCGACGATCTCGTAGCCCTGATCGGCCAAGCGGTCGGCCAACACAGCCGTTTCGGCCTGGTTCAGGCGGCATCCGAGGGTATAGAGCGAGGCTCTCGGTCGGTCTTGTGCCGGCGGTTCCTGTGGCGTCTGTGTAAGCATCGGCCGAGGATTATAGGGGAGGGGGTGATCGGGCAACAAGGGGGAGGGAAGGTGAAGGAAGGAGGCAGCAGCGGAACAGGAGCAAAGAGAGGGAAAACGGGATCAGGAATTTCCTGAATTCCCAGGTCTTGACGGGCATGCTACAAGGCACGTCCATGCCTTCCTTTGCACGGTGCCCGCACTGTACGAGCCGATCGATTTATCGTTTGCAGCGTCAGTGGTGGGAACACGTGGTCAGTTTCTTCGGGCTCTTTCCCTTTCAATGCGCCGACTGCCGGAGCCACTTCTATTCCTACCGTTGGGGCTCACGGCGGGTCTATCCCAGAACCTAGCGTCATTCGTTCTCGCCGAACTCGTGTGTCCGGCCTCTCGTTGACAGAGTGCGGACCCGCCGGTATCATCCGCCCATCGACCGACCGGCTTCTGCCTCTGCGATGAGGGCGAGTTATGACACGGACCCTTGCCGTTGGTGCCTCACTGCTGCTGGCCCTGTCGCTGTCCGGCGTATCCCAAGGAATGGCGGGGATGACCAAGGATCGCTTGCCGGTCGAACCGGACATTGCGACCCGCCTTGACGAACTCTACGACCACGAAGCGCGGCTCTTCATCATGCTGTTCTCGCTCAAAGGCGACGGACAAGTCGATTACGTGACCGGACGGTCGGTGCTCGACCATGCGCGCAGCCCCTTCGGCAATCCGGTGTACTACACCGAATCCCAGCCCCTGTTCTATTGGTGGAACCACACCATGTGGAACGATCCGGAAATGGACGGGGTAAACGGGAATGAGAGGGTCTACCAAGAGAACGTAGACTTCGACCAGTCGCGGTTTAAACCCTGTCTTTTCAACGGCCAGGTCTGCTGATCGCGTGCCTGCCGCTCTTGCAACCATTCACAACGTTCTGGACGAGGTGACATGCCGGCGGTGACACGGTGACCAACCGCCGCCTTGCGGTCATGCTGCCGCTGGGGTTCGCATCCGGCCTGCCCTTGGCTTTGACGTCGGGCACTTTGCAAGCCTGGCTGACCGTGGCCGAGGTGGACATCCGAACGATCGGCCTGTTCACCTTGGCCGGCTTGCCCTATACGCTGAAATTTCTCTGGGCTCCGCTGGTGGACCGGTTCGCCCCGCCGTGGCTCGGTCGCCGGCGGGGTTGGATCGCCGTTTTCCAAATGGCGTTGATCGGCGGCATTGCGGTCATGGCGGCCGGTGGACCTTCCGAAACAGCCGACGGCGCGGAAGGACAATGGGCGTGGACGGGGTTGTGGCTCTTCGGCCTGTCGGCCCTCTGCGTAGCGTTCCTATCCGCCTCGCAAGACATCGCGTTCGACGCCTATCGCAGCGATCTCCTCAAGCCGCAGGAACGAGGGTTTGGCGCTGCGGTTTCCGTGACCGGCTATCGTCTCGCCATGCTCGTGTCCGGCGCGGGAGCGTTGATTGTGGCCGAACGGATCGGGTGGCAGGAGACCTATCTCTGTCTGGCGGGACTGATGGCCGTCGGGATCGTCACCTTGGTGCTGAGTCCCGATCCGACCGAAGCCCCGCCGCCTCCGCGCGATCTGCGCCAAGCCGTCTGGGGGCCGGTCCGGGAGTTTTTCTCCGCCCATCCGGCCGGCGCCGGCTTGTTGGCGCTCATCGTGCTGTACAAGTTGGGGGATGCCTTTGCCGGCGCCCTGACGACGGCCTTTCTGATCCGCGGCCTGGGCTTCACGCCGACCGACGTCGGAATCGTCAACAAGGGCATGGGATTGGCCGCCACCATTGCCGGCGCGCTCTTCGGCGGAGCCCTCATGGCCAAGCTGGGCCTGTTCCGTTCGCTCCTGACGTTCGGGCTGCTGCAAGCCCTGTCCAACTTCGGGTTTTTGGCCTTGGTGTGGGTGGGGCACCACTATCCGGCTATGGTCGCGGCCGTTGCCGTCGAAAACCTGGCCGGTGGCATGGGCACGGCGGCCTTCGTCGCGCTCCTGATGTCGCTGTGCGATCCCCGATACAGCGCCACGCAGTTTGCCACTCTGTCCGCTTTGGCAGCGGTCGGGCGTGTCTTCGTAGGGCCTGTTTCGGGCCTTGCCGTGGATGCGATCGGATGGGGGCCCTTCTTTGCGCTGACCGTGCTCGTCGCCTGTCCTGGGCTTTGGCTCCTCTGGCTGATGCGGGCGAGCATCGAGCGTCCGCCAGCCGTGTCTCGAGAGGGGAACGAGGGAAATTAGAGGCGGCGTTGAAGGTACACGATAAAGATCATCAACGTCGGCACCGGCGCGAGTAAAAACGGCACGAGCCATACCCACACGTTCTTTCCCCGCATCCGCGCCTGATCGATCATCCACACGAAGACCCAGATCACGAGTCCCGTGAGGTTCAGCAGCAGATAGAAGGTCGTGTGACTTTTTAACGCGCTGCCCACCGTGGTCGGGGCCTGAGTCATGAAAAGAGTCAGTAGCAGGCAAAATCCGGCCAGCAGGCCGAAGACCAATTTCTTGCTCCACACAAACATGCGGACCTCCTTCGTCGTGCATACGTTGGTATGTGCCGAAGCCAAAGATGCGGGAGAGGCGAGGAGCTTGTCAATCGGCGTGTGAGACGCGGGAGATGCATGAGCCGATGGGGGAAAGTGGGCAGAAAATCTGTTGATAAGCGCCCACGTTTTGAGTTTTCTCGGCCTGGATCGCGAGGAAAATATTATCCACAGTCCATCAACAGACATCCTCGCTTTTAACAGATAAAACCACAAGATTTGGTATTGACAAAAGATTTGCTTCTCAATATATTGCGGCTCGCTCGATTTTTCTTGTACCGACTTGTTACATCTCATGTGGCTAGGGAGCCCTCGGAATGACGCGAGTGGCGCGAAACCTACGCAGACGAAACAGGTCGGAGTCTCGGCAGTTGTCTGGGGTACCCAGGCCCTAAGCGGACATCGAGGTTCTTTCGATGTTCGCTTTTTCTTTTGTCGCAACGAAACGATTGAAAAACAAGGTCTTTTGCGTTCCACCAAGGGAGGAACAACGTGAGGATTGAACGCCGATTCACGCAAAAGGGGCAGGGGGCCTACCAAGGCATCGACTTCGTGAAACGGTCGTCCGAGATCCGCAATCCCGACGGGTCGGTCGTCTTTAAACTGGACGATATCGACGTGCCGGAGCAATGGTCGCAATTGGCGGTCGACATCCTGGCGCAAAAGTATTTTCGCAAAGCCGGCGTGCCGCAAATCGGGCCGGACGGCAAACGCCTGACCACGGCCGAGGGGAAATCCCTGCTTGGCGGCGAACGTGACGCTCGGCAGGTGTTCCATCGGTTGGCCGGCTGTTGGACTCATTGGGGCAAGCGGTACGGCTATTTCACGACCGAGGAAGATGCTTCGGCCTTTTACGACGAAATGTGCCACATGCTGGCGCGCCAGATGGCGGCCCCGAACTCGCCGCAATGGTTCAACACGGGCCTGCACTATGCCTACGACCTGTCCGGCCCATCCCAGGGCCATTTCTACGTCGATCCGACGACGAAAGAGCTGACCAAGGCTTCGAACGCCTTCGAACATCCGCAGCCCCATGCCTGCTTCATCCAGTCTATCGAAGATGATCTGGTCAACGAAGGCGGGATCATGGACCTCTGGACGAGGGAAGCCCGGCTGTTCAAGTACGGCTCCGGAACCGGCACGAACTTCTCGAAACTCCGGGGCGACAACGAGCCCCTGTCGGGCGGCGGCCGGTCGTCCGGCTTGATGTCCTTCTTGCGGATCGGCGACCGCGCGGCCGGCGCCATCAAGTCCGGCGGCACGACCAGGCGGGCGGCAAAGATGGTCTGCCTGGATTTGGATCACCCGGACATCGAGGAGTTCATCGACTGGAAGGTCATCGAGGAACAGAAGGTGGCGGCGATGGTCACCGGCTCGAAGGTCTGCGCCGCCCGCCTGAACGACGTGCTGAAAGCCTGCCACGTCGCCGAGGGAAGCGGCGAGACGCGGGTGGATATCGACCCGGTCAAAAACGAGCCGCTCAAGCGCGCCATCCGCGCCGCCCGCCAAGCCCACGTGCCCGAGCCCTACATCCAGCGCATGTTCTCCTACGCGCAGGAGGGGTTCACGCATTTCGTCTTTCACGAGTACGACACGAACTGGGACGGCAAGGCCTACCAAACCGTATCCGGGCAGAATTCCAACAACAGCGTCCGCATCCCGAACGCATTCTTCAAGGTGCTGGAAGAGGACGGGGACTGGCCGCTCACGCGCCGGACCACCGGGAAGGTGGCCAAGACGGTCAAGGCCCGCGAGCTGTGGGACAAGATCGCCTGGGCCGCCTGGATTTGCGCCGATCCCGGCACGCAGTACGACACGACGATCAACGAATGGCATACCTGCCCGGAGGACGGCCGGATCAACGCGTCCAATCCTTGCAGCGAGTACATGTTTTTGGACGATACAGCCTGCAATCTGGCCTCGCTGAACTTGGCGACCTTCTACGACGAGGACGGCCGATTCCGCATCGACGACTATCGCCACGCCATCAAGCTCTGGACGATCACCTTGGAAATCAGCGTGCTCATGGCGTCGTTCCCCAGCAAGCCGATCGCGCAGAAGAGCTACGTCTTCCGCACCTTGGGCCTCGGGTACGCCAACTTGGGCACGATCCTCATGCGGCAGGGGATTCCGTACGATTCTCCCAAGGCGCGGGCCATCTGCGGCGCGCTGACGGCGATTCTCACGGGTGAGTCCTATGCCACTTCGGCGGAAATGGCGGCGGAGTTGGGCGCGTTCGAAGGGTACGCGCGGAACCGGGAAGCCATGCTGCGGGTCATCCGCAACCATCGCCGCGCTGCGTACAACGTGCCGGAGGCGGAGTACGAGGGGTTGACGATCAAGCCGCAAGGCATCCAGGCGGAGCACTGTCCTCCCGATCTGCTGATCGCCGCGCGCCGGGCCTGGGATCGGGCCTTGGAGCTGGGGACGGCCTACGGCTACCGCAACGCGCAGACCACGGTCATCGCGCCGACCGGCACGATCGGTCTCGTCATGGACTGCGACACGACCGGCATCGAGCCGGACTTCGCGCTCGTCAAGTTCAAGAAACTGGCGGGTGGCGGCTATTTCAAGATCATCAACGGCAGCCTGCCGCTGGCGCTCAAGACGCTAGGCTACAGCGAGGCGCAGATTCAGGAGATCGTCACCTTCTGCATGGGGCGCCGCACGCTGAACGGCGCGCCCTTCATCAACCACGAATCGCTCCAAGCCAAGGGCTTCGACGGGCAGGCGCTGGACCGGCTGGAAACGGCGCTCGGGCAGGCCTTCGACATCCAGTTCGCCTTCAACAAATGGATCTTGGGCGAAGAGTTCTGCCGGGAGAAACTCGGGCTCGCCGATGCGCAGTTGAACGATCCGAAGTTCAGCATGCTCAAGGCGCTGGGCTTCGCCCAGGAGCAAATCGTCGTGGCCAACGACTATTGCTGCGGCACGATGACGATCGAAGGCGCCCCGCACCTCAAACCCGAGCATCTCGCCGTGTTCGATTGCGCCAATCGGTGCGGGCGGACCGGGCAGCGGTTCATTCCCGTCAACGCCCACATCCTCATGATGGCGGCAGCGCAGCCCTTCATCAGCGGCGCGATCAGCAAGACGATCAACATGCCGAACGACGCGACCGTGGAGGACGTGCAGGAGGCCTACCTCCTGTCCTGGCATTCGATGGTCAAGGCGGTGGCGCTCTATCGCGACGGCTCCAAGCTCAGCCAGCCGCTCAATGCCTCGTCCGAGGCGGGAGAGGCGGCCGAGCCGGCTGCGTCGGTCATGGAAGTGGCGGAGAAGATCACCGAGAAGATCCTCGTCCGGTACCTGTCGCGCCGGCGGCGGATGCCGGAGCGGCGCAAGGGCTACACGCAGAAAGCCGTCGTCGGCGGGCACAAGATCTATCTCCGTACCGGGGAATATTCCGACGGCACGCTCGGCGAAATTTTCCTCGACATGCACAAGGAGGGCGCCGCCTTCCGCTCGCTGATGAACTGCTTCGCCATCGCGATCTCGCTGGGCCTGCAGCACGGCGTGCCGCTGGAAGAATACGTCGAGGCCTTCGTGTTCACGCGATTCGAGCCGAACGGGCCGGTCAAGCTGAACGACCGGATCAAGATGGCCACGTCGATCATCGACTACATCTTCCGCGAGCTGGCCATCACCTACCTGGGCCGCTACGACCTCGCACAGGTCGTCCCCGACGATCTGCGGATGGACACGGTCAAAAAGGATGAGCAGGACCCCGAATGTTCGGACAGCGAGCCGGCCGATCCCCAGTCGCTCGCCTCGCAGGCCATCAGCACGACCGTCTTTCCGGCCAGGCGGGAGAACGGCACGGGCAACGGCTATAGCAACGGGCATGGAAACGGCCAGGGCAACGGGACCAGCGTGGCCCACAAGGTCGAGCTCAAGCGGGAAACGTTGACGCTGACGGCCGTGGAGATCGCCAGGCAGAAGGGCTACGAAGGCGATCCCTGCCAGAGCTGCAAGGAGTTCATGCTGGTGCGGAACGGCACCTGCCTCAAGTGCATGAACTGCGGGGCCACGACCGGCTGTTCATGAGGAGATGGTGACGAAGGAGGACGCGATGGCGACACCCGAGGCGCTCGCGGTTCGATCCTTTCACGATGAGGTGGTCAGCCTTATCGCGCAGCGGTGGGCCAAGTCGTTTCAGTGCAAGGTGGCCATCAGACCGGCGGCCGACAAACACGGCTGGTTGATGTTGGGCGACCGCGATCCGGACATCGTCGGCTGGCAGTACAGTCCTGACGGCAATCGCATCGAATGGATCGCCGAGGTGGAAACGGACGAGTCCCTCTGCGACGAGCAGCGGTGGCTGCGCTGGAACGAATATGCGACCGTCGGCGTGCCCTTTTATCTGTTCGTTCCGCGCGGCTATCGTACGACCGTACAGCACGTCATCGGCCAAGCCGGCGTCCCAGTGAACGGCATCTACGAGTATGCCTTGGTCAATGACGCCATCCAACTATCCTAGAGGGGCCTCATGGCGAAAAAACGGACCATCCGCTCGCGAGCTGCCTGCGACGTCGACGTGATCATCGGCAAGGGCCACACGCTCAAACGGCCGAAGCGGAGTGCGGCCAAGGCGCTTAAGAGCGTGCGGCATCGGTGCACGTGGAGATGTTCGCGGCCGCAGGACTGAAGGCTCCGTAAGGTTGCGTCCGTAACAGTCGAGGGGGGATGCCGGCAGCCGCCGCATCCCCCTTCGTTTTTCACGTGCGCGATACTTATGGTATAAGCGTGGGCGAGTTAAGCGCTTGGTCAAGGGGACGGGAGAGACGTTATGCCGAAAACGACGCAGTTGGTGATCACGGAAAAGAGCAAACCCGGCATTTTGGCGCACGTGGCCTCGGCGCTGGGCGTAGAGGGGGTCAACATCAAGGCCTTTTGCGCGCCCGACGTGTCCGGCGGAGAGGGCGAGCTGCGGTTGCTGGTCAACGATTTGGAGAAAGCCCGGGACGTACTCAAGTCCCAGAAGATCAAGTTCCGCGAGGAGCCGGCGCTGGTCTTGAGCCTGGAGAATCGTCCCGGCGCCTTGAGCGCGGTGGCGGGGCTGCTCAAGCGGGATCACATCAACATCAACTGCGCCTACCTCACGCCCTCGCGCGAAGGCAAGCGGGCCATCGTGGTCCTCACCGTGTCCGACACGGACAAGGCCTTGGCGACGTTGCAGGATGAATCCTTGGATGAAATCTGATTCATGAATCCCTCGCCGGCGTTCCGGCGGTCCGCTGCGATCCTCCTCCTTGTGCTGGCGTGTGTGTGGGCAAGCTCGGGGTGTGCGGGCCGGCCGCCGGTTCGAGACCGCGCACCGCTCGATCGTCCCGCCGGCTATCCGGTCGGCCACGTCGAGCGCGGCGTCGCGTCCTGGTACGGACCGGGCTTCCACGGCCACAAGACTTCAAACGGCGAAATCTACGACATGCACCGGTTGACGGCGGCGCACCGGACCCTGCCGCTCGGCTCGATCGTGCAGGTCCGTTCCGTGGCGACCGGCAAAACCGTTACGGTGCGGATCAACGACCGCGGCCCCTTCGCCAAGGGCCGGATCATCGACCTCTCGCAAGCGGCGGCCCAGACCCTCGGTATGCTCGGAGCGGGGACCGATCGGGTCGAGCTTACGGTCATGGCCTACGAGGGCCGGCCCGGCGCGATGGGCTATCTCCAGGTGCAGGTCTCCTCCTTCGTCGAACCGGCCAACGCCAAGGCGCTGGCCGGGCGGCTTGCGGGGCGGTATGCCGAGGTCCGGGTCGCGACGGTGGACTTGCCCGTGGGACGCCGCTATCGGGTGCTGGTCGGGCGCTATGAGACCGAAGAGCAGGCGGAAGCCGTGGCGCAGCGGCTGGCGAAAGAGCTAGAGGTGGAGCCGTTGGTCCTCCGCGACGACACCTGACCCGCGCCGCTACTGGCCCGAATAGTTGCCCCCCATCGCCCCCTGTGTTAGGAATAGTCGCCTATGGACCCCGATGGCCCTAGACGGTTTCACCCGTTCTCGTGCGCTCCCGCCGCTCCTCTCGGTCTGCCGGTGCTCTCCGGCCTGACGCTGATTCCCTGAAGGACCATCAATGGAACTGGCGATTCTCGCACTCCTGATCTTTCTGTCCGCGGTGATCTCCGCGGCGGAGATCGGGTTTTTCTCGGTCAACGAAACGCGGCTCAAGACCCTGGCCGATGCGGGGTGGCGGCGGGCGGCGATGGCCATCCACCTCCGCGGCAATCCGCAGCGGCTGTTGTCGACGATCATGATCGGCGACAATCTGGTCAACATCGGCGCGGCCTCCTATGCCACCATTCTCACGATCCGGTTCTTCGGCTCGGAAGCCGTCGCGATCGCGACGGGCGTCCTGACCTTTCTTCTGCTGATTTTCGGCGACATCGTGCCCAAGACCTTGGCCGCCAAGCATGCGGTGCCGGTCGTGCTGGCGATGGCCTATCCCGTCTATTGGCTCGAGCAGGCGCTCTCGCCGGTCCTGTTCGTACTGGAGCCGATGATCGCCAAGCTGACGGGCGGCAAGGGGCTGACCGTGCCCTTCGTGACGGAAGAGGAGCTCAAGATCATGCTGGACGTGGGCGGCAGGGCCGGCGTGATCGAGACGGAAGAAGTGAAGATGATCAAGAACGTCTTCCACTTGAACGACATCACGGCGGAAGACGCGATGACGCCGCGCATCTACATGTTCGCGCTCGACGGCACCCTGCGCTTGCAAGACGTGCAAGCGCGTCTGTTCGCGTCCAAATATTCCCGTGTGCCCCTGTTCGAAGGCGGCTTGGACAACATCACGGGCATTCTCTACAAGACCAAGGCGCTCACGGAACTGGCGCAAGGCCATGTCGACGTCCGGCTGGCGGACATCGCGCACCCCGCGCTCTTCGTGCCGGCCGGGAAGCCGGCCGACGATCTGATGAAGCAGTTTCAGCAGGAGAAGCGGCACATGGCGATCGTCGTGAACGAGTTCGGCGGTGTCATGGGGCTGGTGACGCTCGAGGACTTGATCGAGGAGGTCGTCGGAGAAATTCTCGACGAAACGGACGTCACGGAAGAGCTGATCAAACGGATCGGCAAAAACCAGATCCTGGTCCACGGACGCACGGAGGTCCGCCGCATCAACGAATTCCTGAAAGTCTCGCTGGATGAGGAATCCAACACGGTGGCCGGGCTGATTCAAGAACGCTTGGGGCGCATTCCGAGGGCTGGCGAGGAAATGCGAATGCCGAGCTGCCGGCTGGTGGTGCACGAAGCCGATCCCAAGTCCATCAAGAGTGTGATGATCTATAAAGAAGAGAAGCCGGTCGAAGTGGCGGCGGAGTCGGCGGGGACTTAACGGGATGACCGTTGCGAGGCGGCATAGAGCCGTTTGGCCTCGTACATACGTTTGTCGGCGACCCGCAAGAGTTCCGCGGCGGAGCTGGCGGGGGGGTATCCGGGCACCGTCGCGGCGCCGAAGCTCAACGAAATTGCGAGCCGGTTTTGATGGGACAAGACGCGGAGTTTTTTGACCGACGAGCGCAGCTTGTCGGTCACCGGTTTGGCCCCGTCTTCGTCGGTGCGCGGCAACAGGGCGGCGAACTCGTCGCCCCCGACCCGGGCGACCAAATCGCTCTCGCGCAGCAAGTTCCGCAGCGCCACGCCGACTTCCCGCAGGGCCTGGTCGCCCGCTTCGTGCCCGTAGCGGTCGTTAATCGTTTTGAATCCGTCCAGATCCATGATGATGACGGTGAAGGGCTCGCCCGTCCGCTGAAACCGCCGCCATTCCCGCGCGAGGACTTCGTCGAAAAACCGGCGATTGTACATGCCGGTAAGGGGATCGCGGATCGCCATCTGGTCCAGTTCGTAGTTCTTCGCTTCCAGTTCCTTGATCTTCCGCTCCTGCTCGGCCTGGAGCTGCTTGAGCGCGGTGATGTCGTGTAGTGTCAGGACGAGCCCGCCGTCGTCGTGCGCCAGCGGCACTGCCTCCAAGAGGAACCAGTGCGTGCCCTTGTCCTGCTCGCACGCGTATTCGAGTTGATAGCGGGGGAGCGAGCCGCGCAGCACGTTCTGGATGCCGCCGAACGCACGTTTGGCGACGGCATCGCCATCGATGTGCCGGCAGGCCTCAAGATAGTTGCTGCCGACGCGCGTGGTGCGCGGAAACGGGCAGCCCTTTCCTCCATCCGCCATCCGCTTCCAGGCCCGGTTGTAGGCCAACAGCGCGCCGTGACGGTCCAGTACGAGGACCGGCCCGGGCATGGACTCGAAGGCCGAGGCCCCCGGCAAACCGGGGCCGCTCCTGGCGGAGGAGGGCGAACGCCGTTTGACCGGGGGGCGCGGAGAGAGTGGGCGGCTCATGGTCCCTTCTCTACCTCGCGCCCCTCGATCAAGGCAAGAAATTCCGCTTCGTTCAACACCGTTACGCCCAGCCGCCGTGCCTCGTCGAGCTTCGACCCGGCGTCCGTTCCGGCGACGACATAGTCCGTCCGCGCGCTGACGCTGTTCGTCGCCCGCGCGCCCAGCGCCTCTACGCGCCGTATGGCCTCGTCACGCGAACTGCCCGCCAAAGTGCCGGTGAATACGAAGACCTTGCCGGCCAATCGTTGCGAAGCTCCGGCCTCGGCATCCGAAGCCGGCTCGATGGCCAATCCGGCATCGAGCAGGCGGGCGATGGCGTGGCGATTGTGTTCCTCGGCAAAGTACGACTCCAACGACGCGGCGATTTCCGGTCCGATCTCGTGGATCGATTCGAAAGTGGTCCGATCCGCCTGCATGACCGCGTCCAGCGTGCCGAACCGGCGCGCCAGGACACCGGCGATGTGGTGCCCCACCTGCCGGATACCCAGGGCATAAAGAAAACGGGCCAGCGACACCTGTTTGCTCGCGGCGATGGCGTCGAGCAGGAGTGTGGCCGATCGCTCGGCGAAACCGTCGAGCGACAGAAGCTGCGGTTTGGTCAGGGCGTAGAGGTCGGCAAGGTTCTTGACGAGGCCCGTTTCGATCAGTTGCGCGACGGTTTTTTTGCCAAGACCTTCTATATTCAATGCTAATTTGGATGAAAAGTGTTCCAGTGATCCTTTGAGTTGCGCCGGACAGGAGGCCTGACCAGAACAATAATAATAAGCCCCTTCGCGGGCGACGGCCGACTGGCAGACCGGGCAGGTGTCGGGCATCCGAAAGGGGGCGGCCCGACGTTCCCCGGGAATCGGCACTCGCTCGGCGATGGCCGGAATAACGTCGCCAGCCCGTTCGACCTTCACCGTGTCGCCCACGCGGATATCCTTGCGGGCCACTTCGTCTGCGTTGTGCAAGGTGGCCCGGCTGATCGTGACCCCCCCCACGTCCACCGGTCTCAGAAGGGCCAGGGGGGTGAGCGTGCCGGTTCGGCCAACCGACACCACGATGTCCTGGACCACGGTGATTTCTTTGCGCGGCGAAAATTTATAGGCGATGGCCCACCGGGGACTCCGGGACTTTTCCCCCAGGGCCGTTTGCCAGTCCCGCCGGTTGACCTTGACGACGAGCCCGTCGATTTCGAAGGGCAGCGCGTCGCGAACCCGTTCGATCTCGGCATGGGCGTCGACGACCTCCTGGATCGTGCGGCACCGGCGCCGTTCCTGCGGCACGGGGAGGCCCCACCGGTCGAGGGCGTCGAGTTCGTCCCAGTGCGAGGCGGCGGGCGGATCTGACGAGGCCATACACTCGTAGCAGGTCAGGGCCAGCGGCCGCTCGGCGGTGATGCGGGAATCGAGCTGGCGGAGCGAACCGGAGGCCGCGTTGCGCGGGTTGGCAAAGGCCTCGTCGCCCCGTTCGGTGATCCGCCGGTTCAAAGCTTGAAAGTCGTCCAGCTTCATGTAGACTTCGCCCCTGACGACGACCTGCGCGGGGGCGTCGTTCAGGCGCAGGGGGAGCGAGCGGATCGTGCGCAGGTTGATCGTCACGTCTTCGCCGGTCAAGCCGTCGCCCCTGGTGGAGCCGCGCACGAACAGGCCGTTGTCGTAGACGAGCTCGACCGACAAGCCGTCGTATTTCGGCTCGACCGTATAGTCGACCTCGTCCGGCGCCGGTTCCCGGCCCAGTTCCTTGGTCAATTCCCGATGCACGCGCTTGTCGAAGGCCAGCACGTCCTGGCGGGCCGTGATGGAGTCAAGGCTGAGCATGGGACGATGGTGCGGGACCTTGGCCAACTCGTCCAACGGCGGCGCGCCGATGCGCTGCGTGGGAGAATCCGGCGTGATCCATTCGGGGTGGGCTGCTTCCAGCTCCTGAAGTTCTTTGAACAGGGCGTCGTAGGCGTGATCAGAAATCTCCGGACGGGACAAGGCGTAATAGAGGCGGTCGTGCCGACGGATTTCCCGGCGCAACGACTCGATGCGCGCGCGCGCGCCCTGGGTCGCGGGGGTATCGCTCATCGCGGACTCTTGGAGGAACGGAGCGGCATGGACGCGGAGCGTGCATTCGCAGGCATGGACGCGGGAAACCGTAGCATACCCTTCGGGATCGGCGCAAACCGTGCGTGCGGGGCGCGGTCCGACGTCTCGCAATTCGTTTTGACTTTCTCCATCCCTGGTTCTATTCTTGTGCCTTCGTGCGATGGCTGGCGACAGCCGGCGCGTCAGGCCGGGAAGGCGTGAACCAGGCACTCAACAATCCACCGAACACCACGGGAGCGACGATGAAGGTATTCCAGGGAAGCCACGCGGCGGCGGCCGTCTTGAGCCTGACGCTGTTGTCCGGCTGCGTGATGGCGGAAAAGTACGAGGCCGAGAAGGCCCGGGCGATGAATTTCCAGCGCTTGCTCGCGCAGGAAGAGAAGCGGACCGGCGAGCTGGACAGCGAGTTGAAGCGCATCAAACGCGACTACGCCGACGTCGAAACGCGCAATCGCGAGTTGGCGGCGCAGATTCAGGCGGTGCGGGAACAAATGGCGCGTATTCAGGAAGAGGCCACCGCCATGCGCGATGCGGCCATGCTCAAGGACAAGGGCGCCGCGCCGCCGAGTGCCGGCAAGGCCGAGAAGAAGCCGCCGGTCAAGCCGAAGAAAGGCGCCAAGGCGTCGGCCAATCCCTACGAAGCGGCGCCGCCGACGGTGCCGGCCGCGCCAGGAGACCTGTCGGCCAAGAGTCCACGCATGCATGAAGTCCGGTCGGGGGAGACGCTGTTTGCGATCGGCCGGCAATACGGGGTGGACGTGGCGACGCTCCGGAAATGGAACGGCATGAAGGACGATACGATCGAGATCGGCCAGCGGCTGATCGTCGGCGTGGAGTGACGTAGGACGGTGATCGATCTATGTTGTTCGGAATGGGGCTGGCGCAGAAGCGGGAGAAGGCGTTTGCCAACCGCGAGTGGGACACGGTCATCGCGGTGGCGACCAAGCAGCTCGAGAGCGAACCCAACGACATCAAGGCGCTGAACGATCTCGCCGAAGCCTACTACTACAAGAAGATGCTGACGGAGGCCTTCAACGTCTGTCAGCACATCGAGAACGTCTGTCCGGTTTCCGATCTCACCCGTCAGTTGAGCGATCTGGGGGTCCGCTACATGCGGTACCACCTGATTCTGGGCGAAATCTATTACCAGCGGGGCCAGCACGACCAAGCCTTGCAGGTCTTCCAGCGGCTCAAATTCCTCAAAGGCAACTTTTCGGACAAGTTCCATCGGGCGGCGCAGATCCACGCGGCTCGGGGACAGGCCGATCAGGCCGTCGCCGAGTACGAGCAGATGTGGCGGCAGCGTCCCGACCGCGTTTCCGTCATCCTGAAGGGAATGGACGACCTGCTGGCCAAATTCCCCAAGCACCAGAAAGTCTACCGTCTCTGGTTCGAAATTTTGGACAAGCAGGGGCAACTGGCCTCGCTGGTCAAGGACTGGGAAGGGGCGGCGGCCACCGGCACGTCCACGGACGTCTTTCGCTTGGCCTACTACTATCAATACGCGAAGCAGGAGACCAAGGCCTTCGAAGTCTTCGCCGCCTATGTCCGGGCTCATCCCGAAGACCATGCCGTGCAGTGGCACGTGGCGGACGCGTTGTTCGAACGGGGCGCCTTCGACCAGGCACTCCAGCACTATCGCCAACTCCTGCAGTCCAGCCCGGAGAAAACCGAGACAGTGATCGGCAAGCTCGAACGTGCAGCGGCCCAGGCACCGCAGCACGCCGCGATTCAATCGGAGTTGCTCTCGTTCTACATTCGCCGCGCCGCGTGGCCGGCCGTGAAGTCGCGCGTCGAACAGCTCCTTCCGGTGCTGCGGAGCGGTGGGCCCGTTCGTGCGGAGATCGAAAAGCTGCTGAGCGCCGCCGCGCAGGAACATGCCGACACCGGCGATCTCGACGCGACGCGGGCCCTTTTGGAAGCGCTGCTTCTCGTCGATCCGGCCAACGCGGGCTATCGCGCTCAGCTCGGCCAGTTGAGCGTGGCCTTGGTGCCACAGCGGATTTTCGAGATCGAAGAGCAGCTCAAGGCCGGGCGGTTGTCCGAGCCGGATGGATTCCGGCTCATGAAGGAATTGGGCGATCTGTACATCCAACAAGGCGAGACTGGGCAGAAATTGGTGTCCCTGTATCAGCAGCTTTCCCGGCCAACCTCGCCCTATCGGGTCGAGGCCGCGTACCGGCTCGGGCTCATTTTCCTCCAGCAGGGCATGGGTGATTTGGCCAAGCAGCAGTTCGATCGGCTCTTGAGCTTCGGCCTGACGCCGGACATCGAAGCGCAGTATTGCTATGCGATCGGGACCTTCTGCGAGCGGTGCAGTCAGCCGGAATTGGCCCGGATATATTACAAGCGAACCTATGCCTTGGACGTGAACTACAAGGACGTGGCCCAGCGGCTCCAAGCCTTGCCGGCCGCGACGCAGATGACGCCGCAGCCGTCGGCCGGCACGCCGGTCATGAGCCCGCAGCCCGGCGATCCCATGGCCGTCGTGCGGGAGCGTTACGACGAGATCGTGCAGATCGGGGAGGGCGGCATGGGGTCCGTCTTCCGGGCCAAAGACCGCGTCTTGCGCCGCAAGGTGGCGCTCAAGTTCATCCGCCGGGATTACCAGCACGACCAGGAAGCCGTGGCTCGGTTCGTGCGCGAGGCTCAAGCGGCCAGCCACCTGCGCCATCCGGGCATCGTCGCCATTTACGACATCCACATCAAAGATCCCATCTATATCGCCATGGAATTCGTCGAGGGCGGCTCCTTGCGGGACGAGTTGAAGCGCCGGTCGCTGGCGCCGCCGGAGTTGCTCGGGCTGGCGGTGCAAATCTGCGACGCCCTGGGCTATGCCCATCAGCAGGGCGTGGTCCATCGGGATATCAAGCCCGACAACATCCTCTTGGTCCACGGCGGCGGCATCAAGATCGCGGACTTCGGGCTGGCGCGGCTGGAAGAAGGCGTCTCGGCCATGACGCGTCCCGGCCAAGTCATGGGCACGCCCAAGTACATGGCGCCCGAGCAAATCTTGGGCAAAACCGTGGACGGCCGGAGCGACATCTACGCCGTCGGCATCATGTTGTACGAAATGGGCACGGGCTCCGTGCCCTTCACGGACGGCGACATCGCCTACCGGCAGATCCACGAAGAACCGATGGCGCCGGGCTTGCTGAATCCGCTCCTGCCGCCGCTCTTCGAGACCGCCATCATGAAGTGCTTGCAAAAGAAGCCCGAAAACCGCTATCAAGCAATGGATGCGCTGATCCGCGATCTCAAACAGATCGGCGGGTGAGCGGCGGCACATTCGGACGATCGCCCGGGTTCCCATGACGACCAACGGTCCCGTCACCTGTCCCAATTGCGGGCACGAGCAGCCCGCCGCGTCCTATTGCGCGCAGTGCCACGCCCACATGAAATACCTGGGCGGCGTGAAAGACGGCGTGGCGCGCCTGGAGGCGGGACTCGGCGAGATGCGGCAGCACCTGGCGGCGGCCGGCGGCGGGGCAGGGCCGCTGATCGAGGCCTTCAAAAAGGTGTCGGAGGCGCTGCGCGACCTGAAGCGGCATGCCGACCGTATCGGCCAATCGCAGCGCGAAATGGCCACCTTAGCCGAAGTCGGCCGGGCCATCAATTCCGTGCTGACGATGGACCGGCTCTTCGACCTCATCTTGGATTTGGCGATCAAGACGATGATGGCGGAGCGGGGGCTTCTCATGCTCAAGGACCCCATGACGGGGTCCTTGACGGTGCAGGCCTCGCGCGACCTGACGACGGAATCCCAGGCGGGGACCAAGAGCCAGTTGACGATCAGCACGAACATCTGCAGCCGGGTGGCCAACGAAGGCCAGCCGATCCTCTCGATGGATGCCCAGAGCGAAGCGCGCTTTCAGGCCATGCAGAGTGTCATGGCGCATGACCTTTGCTCCATCCTCTGCGTCCCGCTTAAGAACAAGAGCGGGGAGACAATCGGCGTGATCTACGTGGACAACCGCGTCGTGACCGGCGCGTTTTCCGAGGACAGTCTGGAACTGTTGAGCGGGATCGCCAATCAAGCCGTCATCGCCATCGAAAACGCCCGGCTCTACGAAAACGTGCAGAAAGAAACGATGGCCCGCATGAATCTGCAGCGGTACCTTTCGCCCAATGTCGTCGAAGACGTGATGAGCCAGAAAGAGGAGCTGACCCTAGGCGGGCGCAAGGTCAATTGCAGCGTGTTGTTCGCGGACATCGTGGGATTCACGCCGCTGTCGCAGAACATGGATCCCGAGCGGGTGGTCCAGTTCCTCAACGAATATTTCACGGCCATGAGCGACATCATCTTTCACTACGAAGGCACGCTCGACAAGTTCATCGGCGACGCCATCATGGCCGTCTTCGGCGCGCCGGTGCCGACACCCAAACATGCTCGGAACGCGGTGGCCGCGGCCTTCGCTATGCAACGGGAGACAGCGAAGCTTCGCGAGCATGCCGCCAAGACCGGCGGGCTGCCGTTCCAGGTGCGGATCGGCGTCAACAGCGGCGAGGTCGTGGCCGGGAACATCGGGTCTCCGTCCCGGATCGACTACACGGTCATTGGCGACAACGTCAACCTGGCCGCCAGGCTGGAGCCCTTGGCCCCGCCGGGCGGCATCATCATCAGCGAGGCCACATATCAACTCGTCAAGGACGAGGTGCAAGTCAAGAAATTGCCTTCGATCGAAGTGAAGGGGCGAACGGGGCTCGTGGAGATGTACGAAGTCGTGAACCTCGTCGAACGCCAGGCCGCTCCCGCGAAGAAGGATGCACGCCAGACCGACCGCATTCACGTCTCGCTCTTCGCGATCTACCGGGACAACATCAGCTCGCGCATGTACCAGGGATCCATCAAGAATATCAGCAGCGGCGGTGTCCAGTTGATCACCAGGGAAGCCTTTGCCCAGGGCACCGAACTGGTGCTGTCCTTCGCGCTGCCCAATGGACACAAGTTGCAGGACGTCGGTGCGCGCATCGTGCACGCGCAGGAACTCGTCGACGACAACGGCCGAAAATATTCCAAGCTGGGCGTCCAGTTCACCCGCTGTTCGGACGCCGACCGGGAACGCATCGTGAGCGCCTGGAAGTCGTCCTTGTGGCGGCAGGCGCCCTCCAATACCCCCCGGCCTTCCTAACCGAAGCTCCCGCTCCCGTGCCGCGCCGCGAATTGACTCCCCGCGAAGGTGCATGCTACGTTCCGCCAATGGAAACGCCTGGATTATCACTGAGTTTTGACGAGTTTCGGACCCTCGCCAAGCGCGGGAATCTCATCCCGATTTACCGCGAGATTCTGGCCGACTATGAGACGCCCGTCTCGGCCTTCAGCAAAATCGATCACGGCCCGACGGCCTATCTGTTGGAGAGTGTCGAGGGCGGGGAGTCCTGGGCGCGCTATTCGTTTTTGGGCAGCGGTGCGCCGGTCGCCGTCTGCGAGGAGGGCGGTGCGCTCCTCATCGCCCGCGGGCGCAAGATCGAACGGGTCGGCATCAGCGGAAGGCCGGGCGAAACGCCGCTGGACCGGCTGCGCGACCTCATGGCGGATTACCGGCCGGTGGCCGTGCCGGGGCTGCCCCGGTTCCTCGGTGGCGCCGTCGGCTATCTGGGCTACGACATCATTCGGTACCTGGAGGAGATGCCTCGGCGTCGCAAAGACGCGGTGGGGCTGCCTGAACTGGCCTTCCTCCTCACCGAAACCCTGCTGATCTTCGACAACGTCGCCCATACCATCAAGGTCGTCGCCAATGCGCACGTCCCGTCGGGCGGGGAAGCGGAGCTGCGCCGGGCCTACAAGGCGGCGGTGGCTCGCATCGACGGCATGATCGCCCGCCTGCGTCGGCCGTGTCGGCGCCGTCCGGTCACGCGGCGGCGCACGTCGCTCTCGTTCACGTCGAATATGAACCGGGCGGACTTTGAGAAAATGGTCATGATGACCAAGGAGTACATCAAGGCCGGTGACATCTTCCAATGCGTGTTGTCCCAGCGCTGGGAGACCCGCATCCGCACGGCGCCCTTCGAAATCTACCGGGCGCTGCGCCTCGTCAATCCGTCGCCCTACATGTATTACTTGCGCCTGGGCGACGTCGAGTTGGTCGGCTCGTCGCCGGAAGTGCTCGTCCGCTGCGAGGACGGGCGCGTGTCGGTGCGGCCCATCGCCGGGACGCGCAAGCGTGGGGCCTCGGAGGAGCAGGATCGCGCGCTCGAACGGGAGTTGCTGGCGGACCAGAAGGAGCGGGCCGAGCACGTGATGTTGGTGGACTTGGGCCGCAACGACGTGGGGCGCGTCGCCAAGAAGGGCACGGTCCGTGTGGACGGGCTGATGACGATCGAGCGCTACTCGCACGTGATGCACATCGTGTCGCAGGTCACCGGGGAGTTGGAGTCCGGGAAGACGGCCTACGACGTAATGAAGGCCTGTTTCCCGGCCGGCACCGTGTCCGGCGCGCCGAAAATCCGTGCCATGCAAATCATCGAAGAATTGGAGCCGACGCGGCGGGGCCCCTACGCGGGCGCCGTCGGCTATTTCGGTTTTTCCGGCAACATGGACACCTGCATCAACATCCGGACCATCGTGATCAAGGGCAAGCAGGCCTATATCCAGGCGGGAGCGGGCATCGTGGCCGATTCCGATCCGGGGCGCGAGTACGACGAAACCTGCAACAAGGCCAAGGCCATGATGACGGCCATCGAATTGGCGGAACGAGGTTTGGACTAGCGGTAGTCTGATGCTGTTGATGATCGACAACTACGACTCCTTCACCTACAACCTCGTCCAGTATTTGGGCGAGTTGGGCGAGGACGTCCGCGTCTATCGCAACGACAAGATCACGGTCGAGGAGATCGCCCGCCTGAAGCCCGCCCGCATCGTCATCTCGCCAGGCCCCTGCACGCCGAAGGAAGCCGGCGTGTCGATCGAGGTCATCACGCATTTTGCGGGCAAGCTGCCCTTGCTGGGCGTGTGTCTGGGCCACCAATCGCTGGGCGCGGCCTTTGGCGGGGACGTGATCCGGGCCGACCGCCTGATGCACGGCAAGACCTCCATGATCCATCACAACGGTCGGACGATCTACCAGGGCCTCCCCAATCCTTTCGAAGCGACCCGCTACCATTCGCTGGTGGTCAACCGCAAGAACCTCCCCGAGTGTCTGGAAGTCACGGCGGAAACGGCGGAGGGCGAGATCATGGGGCTGCGGCACAAGACGCTCGGCGCGGAGGGCGTGCAGTTCCATCCGGAATCCATCCTGACCGGCTGCGGCAAGGACCTCCTCCGGAATTTTTTGAAATTGTAGCGCCGCGCCGGCCGATCGCCGCCGAACCGGGGATCATGATCAAAACCGCCATCGCCAAACTGGCCGACAAGCACGACCTCGCGCAGAAGGAAGCCGAGGAGGTCATGCTCGAGATCATGGACGGCGCCGCCACGCCGGCCCAGATCGCCGCCTACTTGATGGGGCTGCGGGTGAAGGGAGAGACCGTCGAGGAAATCGTCGGGTCGGTCAAGGCCATGCGGGCCAAGGCGACGACGATCCAGGTCGGCGATCCTCTGGTGATCGACACCTGCGGAACCGGGGGGGATGGCGCGCACACCTTCAACATTTCGACGACCGTCGCCTTCGTCGTCGCGGGCGGCGGGCTGACCGTCGCCAAGCATGGCGGCCGGGCCGTATCGTCGAAGTCCGGGAGCGCCGATGTGCTGAAGGCGCTGGGCGTCACGGTCGAGCTGGCGCCGCCGCGGATCGAAGCCTGCATCAACGAGGTCGGTATCGGCTTTCTCTTCGCGCCGACGTTCCACGGGGCGATGAAACATGCGGCCCCCGTGCGGCAGGAGATGGGGACGCGCACCTTGCTGAACATCATGGGGCCGATGGCTAATCCCGCCCGCGCGGGCTACCAGGTGCTGGGCGTCTACGAGGCTCGGCTCACCGAACTGATGGCGAAAGTTTTGCTGGAACTCGGCACGCAGCATTGTTTCATCGTGCATGGCATGGACGGCCTCGACGAGATCACGCTGACCGACCGGACGCAAGTCTCGGAAGCCAAGGGAGGCGTCGTCTCCACCTATTTCGTCGAGCCGGCCGATTTCGGCCTGGACCGGTGCCGATCGAGGGACTTGGCCGGCGGCACGGCGGAGGAGAATGCCCATATCACGAAAAGCGTCTTGCAGGGCGAGAAGGGGCCGAAGCGTGACATCGTGTGCCTGAATGCGGCCCCGGCCTTCGTGGCGGGCAAGAAGGCGAAGACGCTGCAGGAAGGGTTTGCGCTGGCCGGGAAGAGTATCGACAGCGGGGCGGCGATACAAAAGTTGGAGCGGCTCATCGCCTTCACGAACCGATGATTCTCGATCGAATCCTGGAACATAAGCGGGCGGAGCTGCGGCACAAGCAGAGCCGCGGCTACCTGGCGGAGTTGAAGGGGAAGATTCGGGATGTCTCGCCGCCGCTCGGGTTCCTGCGCGCCTTGCGGGCGACGAAACCGCCGGCGAGTCCGGCTTTGATCGCCGAAGTGAAGAAGGCGTCGCCGAGCCTGGGGCTGCTACGGCCGGAGTTCAAGGACCGCTTCGAGCCGGTGACGATCGCGGAACAGTACAAGACGGCCGGCGCGTCGGCCCTGTCGGTGCTGACAGACGAGTCGTTCTTCCAGGGATCGCTGGATTATCTGCGTGCGATCAAGGACCAGGTCGGCTTGCCGTGCCTGAACAAGGAGTTCATGGTCGGCGAGGTCCAGTTCTACGAGGCGCGGGCCCACGGAGCCGATGCGATCCTCTTGATCGTCGCGGCCTTGGAACGGCGGCAGCTCCAAGACTTCTACGCCTTGGCGCAGGAGCTGGCGTTGGACGCGCTGCTGGAAACGCACCATGAGCGGGAGCTGGACGTGGTGCTGGAGTGGCTGCCGGAGGCCAGGCTGATCGGGATCAACAATCGCGATCTCAAGACTTTTTCGACGGACTTGGGGGTAACGGAGCGGTTGGCGAAGCGGATTCCGGCGGGGAAGGTGATCGTGAGCGAGAGCGGCATCCATAAGCGGGACGACGTCAAGCGGGTGATGGACGCGGGGGCGCAGGCGATGTTGATCGGGGAGTCGCTGATCAAGGCGGAGGACGCGGGGGCGAAGATCAGGGAACTGCTGGGCATTCGAGACGAGCAGGAGGCATGAGAGTTGGAAAGTTATGATCGTCGGCGTTGATCACATTCTCATCGCGGTAGAGGATTTGGGAAAGGCGATGGAGGAGTATCGCCGGCTGGGGTTCCAGGTGTTTCCCGGCGGGGAGCATCCGGGCGCGGGCACGCACAATGCCTTGGTGCCGCTGGCAGATGGAAGCTATCTGGAACTGATCGCCGTGAAGGCGCCTGAGTTGGCACGGCAGTTTCCCTTTTCCAGCCGTGTCCTGGAGGCCCTGGAGAGCGCCAATCGCTTTGCCGGCTATGCCTTGGAGGCGAACGATTACGGGGCGGACGTGCAGGCGATTCGGGCGCGCGGTGCGGGGATCGAGAAGGCGGCGCCGGGCGGGCGGGTGCGGCCGGACGGGCAGCAGGTCGCCTGGCGGACGGCCCATCCCGAAGACGTGCGCCTGCCCTTTTTGATCCAGGACCTCACGCCGCGGGAGGTCCGCGTGCCGCCGCCGACGGAAGGCCTCGGCCGCTCGACGCGCGTGGCCTGGCTCGAGCTGGGCGCGGGCAATCTCCAGACGACGATCACGGCCTACATGAAGTTGCTGGGCGAACGGCCGACGGAAAACCGCTTTGCGCTCCAGCGGGGCATGCTCAGCCTGTCGCAGAGCTTCGGCGACGGTCTGCAACTGCTGATGCTGGCGACGGACGATCTGGACGGGCTCGCACGGGAATGGGAAGCGAAGGACGTGCCGTCCTACGATCACGGGCTGGCCGGCGTTGGGCGGGTGCTCGTGCCGCGCGAGACGGGCGGTGCACGCTTCAGTTTTTGTCAACGGCGCGCGTAGCAGCGGAGCCTTGCCCATGGACCAGCGAGAGACCTACACGGTCGGCTATAGCGACGTCGCCATGCACTACATGCAACGGCGTCATGCGGCCCGTGATGCGGCCTTTCTCCTGCCGTTTCTGAAACCCGGCATGACTCTGCTGGATTGCGGCTGCGGGCCGGGAACGATCACAGTCGGCTTGGCCCAGGCCGTCGCGCCGGGCGAGGTGGTGGCGGTCGATGTGGAGGCGAGCCAGGTGGCCCTGGCGCGCCGGCATGCGTCGGACCGCAAGGCGACAAATCTTCGCGTGGAGGCGGCGAGCGTCTACCGCCTGCCTTTTCCCGACCGCAGTTTCGACGTCGTCTTCTCCCACGCGCTCTTCGAACACTTGCAGGAGCCGGAAGCAGCCCTGGAAGAAATCCGCCGGGTACTCCGTCCTGGCGGGCTCGCGGCCCTCTCCAGCCCCGATTGGGCCGGCAACGTCATGGCGCCGCGCGATCCCGATGTCGAGCGGGCGGCGGAGATCTACCAGGCCATTCAGCGCAAGAACGGCGGGAATCCCCATGTGGGACGGGATTTCGCCCGTCTGTTGCAAGAGGCCGGCTTTTCGCGCATCCGCCTCAGCGCCCTGTACGACTGCTACGAGGACGTGCCGCTCGCGGCCGACATGCTGGCCCACCGCATCGAAGAATTCGTCGGCAAGCAAGTCGTCGCCAGCCCCGAGCTGGGCCGCGCGGAAGTCGGCGAGGTCTGCCGCGCCTTGCGGACATGGGCCAGGCGCCAGCCGGTGCTCTTCGCGCAAACCTTCGTCGAAGCGATCGGCTGCAAGGACAGGGGCCAGGACGTATGAACGCCGTCAAGGTCAAGATCTGCGGGATCACGAACGCCGACGATGCGGCGGCGGCGGTCGACGCCGGCGCGGACGCGGTGGGCTTTGTTTTTTACGCTAAGAGCCCCCGTTGCGTGGAGCCGCACGTCGTCGCCCGGATCGTCGCGACGCTGCCGCCCTTCGTGCTGCCGGTCGGCGTCTTCGTCAACGAGGACGCGACGCGCGTGCGCGCCCTCATGGACGACTGTGGCCTCGCCCTCGCCCAGTTGCACGGGGAGGAAACCGCCGCCTATTGCGCAAGCCTGGGCCGGCCCGCGCTGAAAGCCATCCGTGCGGCACACCAGGCGGCCCTGCTGGCCCTGGCCGAATATCGCGGGCGGGCGGGCGTGCGCGGCTTCGTCGTGGATGCCTGCTCCGAATCGGGCTACGGCGGAACCGGTACGCTGGCCGACTGGACCCTGGCCTCCCACGTGGCGCAGGCCGGCCCGATTCTCTTGGCCGGCGGCCTCACGCCCGACAACGTGGCCGAAGCGGTCCGCACCGTGAGGCCTTACGGCGTGGATGTGAGCAGCGGCGTCGAAGCCGCGCCGGGCAAGAAGGACCATGCCAAGGTGCGGGCGTTCGTTCGATCCGCCAAACTTGCGTCGGCCACCCCCTGAGTCTATACTCCGCCTCGGTGATGCCATCACTACCCAACGAGCGAGGCCGCTTCGGCGCGTACGGGGGCCGCTATGTCCCTGAAACGCTCATGCCGGCCTTGCTGGAACTTGAGCAAGCCTACGCGAAGGCCCGCAAGGACAAGAAATTCCAGGCGGAATTCGGGCAGTATCTAAACCGCTATGTCGGCCGCCCGACCTCCCTGTATTTTGCCGAGCGGCTGACCAAGCGGCTGGGCGGCGCCAAGATCTATCTCAAGCGCGAAGACCTCTGCCACACCGGCGCCCACAAGATCAACAATTCCCTCGGCCAAGCGCTGTTAGCCAAGCGGATGAAAAAGCGGCGCGTAATCGCCGAAACCGGCGCGGGACAGCATGGGGTGGCGACCGCGACGGCCGCGGCCATGTTCGGCCTCCAGTGCGAAGTCTACATGGGCACGGAGGACATGGAACGGCAGGCGCTCAACGTCTTTCGCATGCGGTTGCTCGGCGCGACGGTGACGGGGGTGGATGCCGGCAGCCGGACGCTGAAAGACGCCATCAACGAGGCCATGCGCGATTGGACGACAAACGTCCGCACCACCAATTACATTCTGGGGTCGGTCTTGGGCCCGCATCCCTATCCCATGATGATCCGCGACTTTCAGGCCGTGATCGGCCGCGAGGCGCGCAAGCAGATTCTGGCCGCCGAGAAGCGGCTGCCGGACTATCTCGTCGCCTGCGTCGGCGGCGGCAGCAATTCCATCGGCCTGTTCCACGCCTTCATCGGAGACCGCAGGGTCCAGATGGTCGGCGTGGAAGCCGGCGGGCTCGGCCTGGCCAGCGGGAAACATGCCGCGCGGTTCGCCGGAGGAAAACCCGGCGTCCTCCACGGGACCATGACCTACCTGCTTCAGGATGACGACGGGCAGGTGAACCTGACCCATTCCGTGTCGGCCGGGTTGGACTATGCGGCGGTGGGGCCGGAGCATGCCTATTACCACGATGCCCGCCGGATTCGTTACACGTCCGCGACCGACGACGAGGCCCTGGCCGCCTTCGACCTGCTGGCCCGCGAAGAGGGGATCATGCCGGCGCTCGAAAGCGCGCATGCCGTGGCCGAAGTCGTCAAACTGGCGCCGCAGCTCAAGAAGAGCCAGGTGGTCGTGGTGAACCTGTCTGGGCGCGGGGACAAGGACGTGAATCAGATCGCGCGCATCAAGGGGGTGACGTTGTGAGCCGCATCGAGGCGACGTTCGCGCGGCTCCGCGAGCGAGGCGAGAAGGCCTTGATCGCCTACATCATGGCCGGCGATCCGTCGCTCCAGGAGACGGAAGCGCTGGTATTGGAACTGGAGCGGGCGGGGGCCGATCTCGTCGAATTGGGCGTGCCCTTTTCCGATCCCATCGCCGACGGTCCGGTGATCCAGCGGGCGGCGGAGCGGGCACTGAGAAGCGGGACGTCGCTCAAGAAAATTCTCGCAACGGTCGCCTCGCTGCGGACGAAAACTCAGATCCCCCTGGTGCTGATGACCTACTACAACCCCATCTATGCGATGGGGGAGGAATCCTTCTGCCGTCAGGCGGCGCAGGCCGGTGTGGATGGCATCATCGTGCCGGACATGCCGCCGGAGGAAGCGGACGCCTTGCAGGGCCCGGCGGATGCGGCGGGGCTGCGGATCATCTACCTGCTGGCACCGACCAGCACGCCGAGCCGCCGTACGGTGGTTGCACGGCGTTCGCAAGGCTTCATTTATTATGTGTCGCTGACGGGCATCACCGGCGCCGCGCTCACGGACCGCGCCGACGTACAGCGGAACGTGAAGGCGATTCGTCGGGCCGCCTCGGTGCCGGTGGCCGTGGGATTCGGGATCGCCACACCGGACGATGCGGCACGCATCGGCATCATGGCCGACGGCGTGATCGTCGGCAGCGCCATCGTCAAACAGGTGGCGGAATATCAGCACGACCCGCAACTGATCGAACGGGTCGGCACCTTCGTCCGTTCCCTCAAGACGGCCGTGACGCCGGGCCCCGTGGCTGCGGCGGTGTGAGTGCGAACATGGCTTCGACTCGGCGAACGTCGGCTAAATCGACGCAAGGGCAAAAGAAACCGGCCGCGCGAAAGCCGGCTCGGTCCGCGCCAGCTCCCTCGGCCCGGGTCCGTCCGACCATGAGTGTCAGAGACCTCGGCATTTCCCAACAAGTGCAGGAAGAGATTCTGGCCGCGATCACGGAAGCTGTCACCAAAGGCCAGCCGGTTGCCGAAGTCGCCCAAGCCTGCTTGCAGGTGTTCTTGGAAGTCTGCGGGCTGGACGGCGGCGCGGTGTTCATCCGGGACGAGCAGACCCGGCAGTTACGCCTCCTGACGCAATGCGGGGATCTCGACGGCCAGGATGCGGCCGGGGCGATGCGATTGGCCCAGCAGGTCATGGAGAAGAATGACGCCATCAGCACGGATGGCTTGGTCGGCACCCCGCTCCGGCGAGCCGAGTCGGTCGAGGGAGTGCTGGTGGTCGGGGGCCTGCCGGAACAGCGGGTCAAAGCGGACGGCGCCGGCCATCTGCTGGAGTTTGTCGCCGCGCGGCTGGCGGTCGGCCTGGATCACAGCCGGCTGGCGGAGAAGTACGCGCAGAAGATCATTCGTATCCGCCGCTTGGAAGAAGTCAGCGAGGTGCTGAATTCGACCCTCGACGAGGAAGAAATTCTCAAGCGGGCGATCGAAGGGGCGGCCACGCTCGTCCAGGCCGAGGCCGGATCGCTGCTGCTGCTCAATGACGTCACGGGTCAGCTCACCTTTACCGTGGCGGTGGGGGAGAAGGGCAGTCAGCTCAAGCAGATCCGCTTGACCGTCGGCCACGGCGTGGCGGGGCTGGTCGCCCAGACGGGGCAACCCCTGATCGTCAACGACGCCCAACACGATTCCCGCGTCGCGCACGAAGTGGATCAACAGACGGGCTTCACCACCCGCAACTTGCTTGCCGTGCCCGTTCGGGCGCGGAACCGGCTGATCGGTGTGCTCGAGGCCGTCAACAAGCTGGACGGGCAGCTGTTCAGCAACTGGGACCTCGTCGAATTTTCGAGCCTGGCCAATCAGGTCGCGATCGCGCTGGAGAACTCCCGCCTCTTCCGCAGCCACCAGGAGAAGATCGCGCGTCTCGGCAAGCTGCAGGAAGTCGCCGGCGTGCTGAACTCCAGCCTCAATCAGACGGAGATCCGCAAGCGGGCGATCGAGGCGATCACCTTCATCATGGACGCCAACGCGGGCTCGCTCCTGCTGCTGGACGAAGCCACCAACGAACTCTATTTCGACGTGGCGCACGGCGAAAAGGGGCAGAGCATCAAGCAGATCCGATTGAAGGTCGGGCAGGGCATCGCCGGAAGCGTGGCGCAGACCGGGCAGCCGGTCGTGATCAACGACTGCCAGAACGATCCGCGCTTCAACCGGGAGGCCGACAAGAAAAGCGGCTTCGTGACCCGCAACATGGTGTGCGTGCCGGTCAAGGCCCGCGACAAACTGCTGGGCGTGATGCAGGCCATCAACAAGAAGGAAGGCCTGTTCAGCGACGACGATCTTCAGGACTTCATGAGCCTGAGCAATCAGGTCGGGATCGCGATCGAGAACGCCAACCTGTACGAAGAAATCAACAAACTCTTCGAGGGCTTCATCTCGGCCAGCGTGCTCGCGATCGAAAGCCGGGACCCGACCACGAGCGGTCACAGCGGGCGGGTGGCGATGCTGACCTGCGGCCTGGCAGAGATCGTGGACCGGGTCGACAGCGGCCCCTTCGCGTCCATCGCGTTCAACCACGAGCAGATGAAGGAAATCCGCTACGCGGCCGTGCTGCACGATTTCGGCAAGGTCGGCGTCCGCGAGCACGTGCTCGTGAAGGCCAACAAGCTGACGCCCGAGCAGTTGGCTATTTTGATGGCCCGCTTCGACTTCATCAAGCGAACGCTGGAGGTACAGGCGCTCCGGAAAAAGGTGGACGCGTTGCTGTCGGGCGACCGGCAGGCGGCGGTCTCGGTCGTGGCCGAAATCGACGAGGAGCTGGCCAGACAAATAGCCGAGACCGACGGGGTTTTAGAGTTCCTGCTCCAGTGCAACAAGCCCACGGTGTTGAAGCAGGGCGGGTTCGAACGGCTGCACGACATCGCCATGTTGAACTTCGACTACTTCGCCAAGCCGCATCCCTATTTGACGCCGGACGAAGTGATCACCCTGTCGATCCCGAAGGGCAGCTTGACGACCGAGGAACGGCTGGAGATCGAAAGTCACGTCACGCATACCTACAAGTTCTTGTCCACCATTCCCTGGACCAAGACGCTCAAAAACGTACCGACGATCGCCTACGGGCACCACGAGAAGTTGGACGGGACGGGGTATCCGCGTCAAGTGCCGGGGGAGACGATTCCGGTGCAGACCCGCATGATGACGATCAGCGACATCTACGACGCCTTGACCGCCGCGGACCGCCCGTACAAGTCGGCCGTGCCTGCCTCGAAGGCCTTGGCGATTCTGGAGGATGAGGTCAAGCACGGGAAGGTGGACGCCCCGCTGCTCCAATTGTTCATCGAAGCGAAGGTCTACGAACGCGTCCGCACGTCCTAGACGGTTACCCCAGCCGTCTTCACGATCCCCGAACAGTCCGATCCCGAATCAGGCGACGGAGCGTTCAGCTTCCGAGCAGCCGTCCGTCTTCCATGTGCAGGATGCGGTCAGCCTGGGAAGAGAGTTTTTCGTTGTGCGTGACGATGACGAAGGTCGTGCCGCGGTCCCGGTTGAGCCGTCGGAGCAGGTCGAACAGGGCGTCGCCCGTGTGCGTATCGAGGTTGCCGGTCGGCTCGTCGGCCAGGACCAGGCCCGGCTTCTGCATGAGGGCGCGGGCGACGGCTACGCGCTGCTGCTCGCCGCCGGACAGCTCGCCGGGCTTGTGGTGCAGCCGCTCGGCCAGCCCCACCTCGCTCAGAAGGGCCGTGGCCTCCCGCACGATCTCGGTTTCCGGCCGGCCGTGAATCATGGCGGGCAGGCAGGCGTTTTCCAGGGCCGTGAACTCCGGCAACAAATGGTGGAATTGAAACACGAAGCCGATGCGGCTGTTACGGATCTGCGCCCGCCGCTCTTCGGTCAGCGCGAAGGGATCGACGCCGTCGAGCAGCACGGTGCCGGACGTCGGATGATCGAGCGTGCCGAGGATGTGCAGCAACGTGCTCTTGCCGGCGCCCGACGCTCCGACGATGGCGATGAGTTCGCCCCGCGCGATGTCGAAAGTCACGCCGCGGAGGGCCGTGACCTGCTGCCCGCCCATGGGAAAGGTTTTCTGAAGGTCCCGGACCTGCACGAGCGGCGGCGTGGTGGTCGTCATGTACTCACTCGTACCGCAACGCCGCCGTCGGCTCGAGCTTGGCGGCCTGCCAGGAGGGATAGAGCGTGGCGGCGAAGCTGATCAGGATCGCCGAGGACGAGACCAGGATGACGTCCAAGGGCAGCACGTGCACGGGAATGTGCGAGATGTAATAGACGGTCGGATCGAAGGTCCAGTAGGTTTCGATCAGCCAGAGGGCGGCATAACCCAGCGGAATGCCCATGGCGGTGCCGCTCAGGCCGATGATCAGGCCGTTGAGCATGAAAATCCGCATGATGCTCCGGCGGGTGGCGCCCATGGCCTTCAGGATCGCGATCTCCCGCTGCTTCTCCGTCACGATCATCGTCAGCGTGCTCACGATGTTGAAGGAGGCGACGATCGTGATCAGCACCAGCAGCAGAAACATCATGATCTTTTCCAGCTTGAGCGCGGAGAAGAGGTTGCGGTTGAGCTGCATCCAGTCCCGGGCCCAGAAGGGGAAGCCCAGCGTCAATTCGATCTCGCGCGCGATCGCGTCGGCCCGGAAGATGTCGTCCACCTTCACTTCGATGCCGGTGACCGTGTCGCCCATGTTGAAAAACTTCTGAGCTTCCGGCAGCGCGATGTAGGCGAGGGAGGAATCGTACTCGTACATGCCGGATTCGAAGACGGCCACGACCGTGAAGGTGCGGATCTTGGGCGTCATCGTGAGGGTGCCGATCTTGCTCGCCGGGCCGACCGGCGAGACCACGTTGATCGCGTCGCCCACGAAGGCGCCGAGCCGCAGCGAGAGCTCCTTGCCCAGGATGATGCCCGGCCTCGGCGGCTGGGGTTCCCCGCCGCTGTCCGGCTCCGGCGCCGGCTGCGGCGGGTTCGCCAGATCGTCGAGGCGGCCGGACCGGATGTTCTTGGCCAGGTCGGTGACACGGACTTCACGCGCCGGGTCGATGCCGCGGAGCACGATGCCCTGGACGGCCGATTGCGACGTGAGCAGCACCTGGCGGTAGACGAAGGGCGTGGCGGCCAGCACGTGGGGGACGGTCTGCACCTTGGCGACCTCGGCGTCGTAGTGCTGGAGGCCGTCTCGCGTGCGGTCATGGATGACGATGTGCGAGGTGGTGCCCAGGATTTTGGTCTGCAAATCTTCCTTGAAGCCGGTCATGATTCCCAGCGTGCCGATCAGGGCCGCCACGCCCAAGGTGATGCCGGCGACGGAGACGACGGTGTTGAGGGAGATCGTCCGGTTGCGGCGTTTCGCGCGCAGGTACCGCAAGCCGACGAAAATCTCATAAGGCCATTGCACGTTATTTCTCCGGGCGAAGCTGAGGGAACAAGATCACGTCCCGAATGGAGGCCTGGTCGGTCAGCAGCATGACCAGGCGGTCGATGCCGATGCCTTCGCCCGCGGTCGGCGGCATGGCATGTTCCAGGGCGCGCAAAAAATCTTCGTCCAGATGGTGCGCCTCGTCGTCGCCGGCCGCCCGCTGGGCCGCCTGGGCTTCGAAGCGTTGGCGCTGGTCCAACGGATCGTTCAACTCGGAGAAGGCGTTGGCGATCTCGCGTCCGGCGATGTAGAGTTCGAACCGGTCGGTCAGCGACGGGTCGTCGTCTTTGCGCCGCGCGAGCGGGGAGAGTTCGATCGGGTAGTCGGTGATGAAGGTCGGCTGGATCAAATTCGGCTCGACCGTTTCCTCGAAAATCTCGTTCAGGATGTCGATGTGCGCGGCCTGGGGATCCACCGGCACGTTCAGCCGCTTCGCGGCCTCCAGCGCCGCAGCCCGGTCCGTCAGCACCCGCTCGTCCAATTTGTTGACTTCCAGGATCGCCTGCCGGTAGGCCCAGCGCCGCCAGGGCTGGCCGAGGTCGATCGTCTTGCCCTGGTAGGTGATCGCCGTTTTGCCCACCACGTCCGTCGCGAGCCGGCCGAACAGCTCTTCCGTCAGGTCCATCAGGACGCGGTAGTCGGCGTAGGCGACGTAGAACTCCAGCATCGTGAATTCGGGATTGTGGACCGTCGAGATGCCTTCGTTCCGGAAGTTGCGGTTGATCTCGAAAACCCGGGGGAAGCCGCCCACGATCAGGCGCTTGAGATAGAGTTCCGGCGCGATGCGGAGATAGAGATCGACTCCGAGCGCATTGTGATGGGTGACGAAGGGGCGGGCCGTCGCGCCGCCGGGGATCGGCTGCATCATCGGCGTTTCGACTTCCAGGAACCCCCGTTCGATCAAGAAGGCCCGGATCGTCGCGATGATCCGGCTGCGCGTCACGAAGATCTCGTGCACCTGCGGATTGGCGATCAGGTCCACGTAGCGCTGGCGGTAGCGGGTCTCGATGTCGGTGAGGCCGTGCCACTTTTCCGGCAGAGGACGCAGGGCCTTGCTCAAGAAGGCCAGCTCGCTCACTTCCACCGTGAACTCGTTCGTCTTGGTCCGGAAGAGATGGCCGGCGACGCCGATCCAGTCGCCCAGGTCGAGCAGTTCCGAGACTTTGAAGGCCTGGTCGGTCAGAAGGTCTTTCTTGAGGTACACCTGGAGCCGGTCCGCCCCGTCCTGGAGCACGGCGAAGGCCGCCTTACCGAAGCGCCGGAGGCTGACGATCCGCCCGGCGAAGCGGCAGGCGATTTTGCGCTGCTCCAACTCCTCCTTGGATTTCTGCCCGTGGGCGCGCACGAGGTCGCCGGCCCGGTCGGTCCAGTCGAAGCGGGTGCCGTAGGGCGAGACGCCCAGTTCGCGCAGGGCGTCCAACTTCTTGATCCGTTGGTGCTGCTGATCGGTCAGGTCTTCCATGCGGTCAGCTCTTTCCCTTCTGTGCCGCCATGCGCTGCGTCAGGTAGGCTTCGATAAAGCCGTCGATCTCGCCATCCATGACGGCGGCGACGTTGCCGACCTCGTGGTCCGTCCGGTGGTCTTTCACCATTTGATAGGGCTGAAAGACGTAGGAGCGGATTTGCGAGCCGAAGCCGATTTCCTTCTTTTCGCCGACGATCGACTGGAACTGCGCCTCTTTTTTCTGCTGCTCCACTTCGAAGAGCCGGGCTTTCAGGATTTTCATCGCGCCGTTGCGGTTTTGCAGTTGCGACCGCTCGTTCTGGCACTGCACGACGATGCCCGTCGGCAGGTGAGTGATGCGGATCGCCGTTTCCACCTTGTTGACGTTTTGTCCCCCGGCCCCGCCGGCCCGGAAGGTGTCGATCCGCAGGTCTTTCTCCTCGATGACCACCTCCACGTCGTCTTCCAGTTCCGGATAGACGAACACGGAGGCGAAGGACGTATGCCGGCGCTTGTTGGCGTCGAAGGGGGAGATGCGGACCAGCCGATGGACGCCCGCTTCCGCCTTGAGATAGCCGTAGGCGTAAGGCCCCGTGACGCCGAGCGTGGCGCTCTTGATGCCGGCCTCGTCGCCCGGCTGCAGGTCGAGCGCCTCGACCGTAAAGCCCTTCTGCTCGGCCCAGCGCGTGTACATCCGCAGCAGCATCTGGGCCCAATCCTGCGATTCGGTGCCGCCGGCGCCGGGGTGGATGGCCAGGATGGCGTTGGAGGCGTCGTGTTCGCCGGCCAGTAGGAGTTCGACCCGAACCTTCTGGACCGCCGTCCCGAAGGCGGTCAGCTCGGCGTCGAGTTCTTTAGCCAAGTCGGTGTCTTGGGTTTCCTCGGCCAAGTCCAGCATGGCGCGCAGGTCGTCGTGCCGGCGTTCGAGGTCCTGCCAGCGCCTCAGTTCGCGTTCGAGGGAGGCTTTCTTGCGGCTCACGCGGGCGGCGGCCTGCGTGTCCTTCCAGAAATCGGGCTGGGCCGTGCGTTGCTCGATGTCCGCCAATTCGGCGTTCAGGCGGGCGAGGTCAAAGATGCCCCCGAAGTTCGTTGACCTGTTCGCCGATCTGCTTGAGCCGTCCGCGTGTGTCATCGAGCATCATGCCGTCCTCGTCGTGCGTCTGAAACGGTGTCGGTCGGTTATGGCCGCGGCGGGGCCGCGGGAGGCGGGGGAGGCGACACCAATAAAGCCGCGCCCAGCCAAAGTCCGGCGATTATAGCACAGGCCAGGGCGAAGACATCCCCGAAGCGCGTGTAGACCGTTTCCCCCGTCATGAGCATGGCCGTGCCCGCGACGGCGCGTTGTTCGAAGATGGGCGTGGCCTCGAGAATGCGGCCCCAGGGGTCGATGACGCCGGAAATGCCCGTGTTGGCGGCGCGGACGACGGCGCGCCGGTTTTCGACGGCGCGGAAGACGACCATGCCGAAGTGCTGGGCCGGGGCGACCGACCGGCCGAACCAGGCGTCGTTCGTGATCGTGGCCATGAGGTTCGCGCCGCGGGCGGCGAAGTCCCGCGTTTCGCCGGGAAAAATGACTTCGTAGCAAATGACGACGCCGAAGCGGGCCATGGCCGCCGCCGGCCCTTCGCCGCGGCGGACGGGGACGGAAAAGACGGTTGCGTCACGGCCCGCTTCGAAGTCGCCGATGCCCTCGACCAATTTGTCGAGGAAAAACAGGAGCGACGACTTGAGCGGGATATATTCGCCGAAAGGCACGAGATGGCGCTTGTCGTAGCGGCCGCCGTCCGAGCCGTCGGCGCGCAAGAGATAAGCGCTGTTGTGCAGGTAAGGCCTGCCGTTCGGGTAGCGGCGCAGCGTGGGGGAGCCGAACAGGAGCGGCACGTTCATACGGCGTACCAACGTCGTCACTTCGGTGCGGTAGCCGAGCTCCTGCTCGAAGAGAAAGGGCGTGGCCGCTTCCGGCCACAGGATCAAGTCTACGCGTTGTGCGAGGCCGTCGGTGAGCGATAGGTAGCGGTCGATGGTCTCGCGGCGATAGGCGGCGTCCCACTTGTGGGCCTGGTCGATATTGGCCTGGACGAGCCCGACGCGAACATGCGTCTGCGTGGGGCGGGCGGCGATCTCCTCGCTTTGGCTCAACCGCCAGTGGCCGTACAGGAGCGAAGCGACGACTCCGGCGAGAGCCAGGGTAACTGGCATCCAGGGGCGGTTCATTGGAACGGGGCCGCGCTTGGTGCGGATGGCCCAGAGGGTCAGTTCGGCGAGACTGGCATTGACCAAGACCAGCAGGAAGGACACGCCGTAGACGGCAGTCACGTCGGCGATTTGAATGATCGGTAGGGCGAGATATTGCGAGTAGCCCAAGAGCGCCCAAGGCAGGCCAGAAAAGAGATAGGTGCGCAGCCATTCCAAGGCGACCCAGAGGCAGGCCCCGCCCAGCGGCGCCCAGGTGTCCGATTTTCGCTTGAGCAACAGATAGCCGACGCCGTACCCCGCGACGAAGAGGCCGAGGTAGACGGCGAGCAGCAGCATGAGGAGGTAGCTGACACCCAGCGGCACCTTGCCGAATTCGTGCATGGCCGTGACGACCCAGGTCATGACGCCGGCGAAGGCGATCGTGCCGGACAGCCAGCCGAGGCGGAACACGCGGGCAAGCGGGAGCGGCCCGATCCCGGCGGTCCCTTCGAGGGCGATGTGAAGCGGGACGAGGACGATCCAGGCCAGCAGCCCGAGATCGAAGTCGGGAAAGCAGAGGGGATAGAGCAGACCGGTCAGGACTGCGAGAACGATGGGCCGCGCGATAGCCGGAGACATTCGCGGTACCTTAACGAAAGCCCGCGAAGTCTTGCAAGGTTGGCAGGGATTTCTCCCCTGGAGTATGATGCGCCCCCATGCGAGGGGAACCCGTCAGCCGCCGACTCGCCGTGGCGCTCGTCGTATCGGTCGCCTGTCTGGCCTTGTTCCTGTCTTCGACGCTTGCCCGGGCCGATGAGGCGCAATCGGTTGGGTCGGAGTCTTCCGTCCTCTCGGTCGCCTCGCTGATTGGCAAGAAGTTCGTGCGAGGAGCGGCCAACTGCGTGCTGGCCGTGATCGAGTTCCCCAAGCAAATCTATCTCGTGGGCCGCCAGGAAGGGGCCTTGCTGGGTGCCACCAGGGGTCTGTCCGACGGGTTCGGCATGTTCTTGGCCCGCTCTGTCGCCGGCGCCTACGAAGTCCTGACCTTTCCCATCCCCATCCCCCCTCAATACCAGCCGATGCTGTTGCCGGAATTCGTTTGGGAGCCGGAGACAGTGGCGTCCAACGTGACCGGCTCGCCGTCGGCCAAGACCGAGTAATCCGAAGGGAACTGACTTCCCCTTGCCCCTTTCAAGGGGAGAGGGGGGGCGAGGGGGATAAAACCCGTTATCGCTACGCAGGCCAGGTGGCGTATTGACACAAGCTCGGGAGAGGCCTAGCTTCTATTATGTAGGCTATTCCCGGCTCGGAGGTGCCCCGTGCGCCTTGCCCTGTTCAGCGTGCTTTTCGCCGCCTCTGTTGCCCTTGGCGCGTCACCCCTTCTTGCCGAAAAATCCCAGCGCGGTGTCAGTGTCATGCCACAGGTGGCGGCGGGCTCGGTGCCCATCGCCGGCGAGTATTGGGCCCTGATCATCGGCATCGACCAGTACCGGTACGTGCCCAAACTGCAATCGGCGGTCAAAGATGCCCAGGCGGTGCGGGAAGTCTTGATCCAACGCTATGGCTTCACGCGCGACCATGTCACGGAACTCACCGACGGCCAAGCCACCCGCGAAGGCATCGAAAACGCCTTCTATCAACTCCGCAAGAAGGCCGGACCCACCGACAGCGTGTTCATCTACTATGCCGGACATGGACAGATCGATCAGGAAGACCAGATCGGCTATTGGGTGCCGGTGGAGGGGAGGGCGCAATCTCCCGGCACCTTCGTCAGCAATGCGCGCATTCGGGACGAGATCGGGCGGATGAAGGCCCGGCACGTCTATTTCGTGGCGGATTCCTGTTTTTCCGGAACGCTGTTCGCGTCCGGCCGAGCCTTGCCGCCGCTGAACGACAAGTTCTTTGCCAAGCTCTATGCGAACAAGTCGCGCTGGGGGCTGACCAGCGGGATGAACGAGCCGGTGACGGATCAAGGCAAAGACGGGCACAGCATGTTTGCCTATTTCTTTTTGAAGCTGCTCAAGGAGAACGAGGACCCGTACCTGGTGCCGAGTCATATTTACGATCAGATTGCGCCGTTGATCGGGCGGAACACGGATCAGCAGCCGATGAGCCAGCCGTTACAGAATGCGGGAGACGAAGGCGGGCAGTTCGTCTTTCGGCTGGCGTCGGCGAGCGGCCTCCCCGTGGCGGCCCCTCCTGCAAGCGGAACCGGCTCGCCCGGCGAAGTGGCGATGTTGAAGAAACGGCTGGAGGAGCTGGAAAGCAAGATAGCCAAGCCCCAAGCCCCTAAGCCGGTCGAAGAAGCCCGGGCACGACCCTACGAGCAACCGCGTCAACAGGTGAAAGAAATCGTGGGAAAGGACGGCGCGCCCATGGTGCTGGTGCCGGGAGGGGAATTCACGATGGCCTCCGGGTCGGCCGCGCATCGCGTCGAGGTCGATCCATTTTATGTAGACAAGTATGAAGTCACCATGGCGCGATATGGAAAGTTTCTCGGCACGACGAAGAGGAAAGGGCCTGAGAACTGGGGCAATTCCTACACGTACCAGGCGGAACAGCCGATCACCGGTGTGACATGGGACGATGCCCAGGCCTACTGCCATTGGGCTGCCAAGCGTCTGCCGACGGAGGCGGAATGGGAAAAGGCCGCAAGGGGGACGGATGGCCGACTCTATCCCTGGGGCAACGATCCGCCCGATCCCAAGCTGGCCAATTACCAGGCTGAAAGCGGATATTCATCCACGGCCGGATTGAAAGCGGTCGGTAGCTACGAGGAAGGCAAGAGTCCCTATGGAGCCCACGACATGGCAGGTAACGTCTGGGAGTGGGTGGCTGACTGGTATGACGAGGACTATTATCGCCATGGGCCGAACCGGAATCCTCCCGGACCGGACAGCGGGGAGGAAAAGGTGATCCGCGGCGGTTCGTGGGATTTCCAGGCTCGGGCGCTCTTGGCCGTCAGCCGCATGTCCTATGCGCCGACCATGCGTACCGGCTTCATCGGCTTCCGCTGTGCACAGGGTGCCGGGCATTGATGGCTCTTCCGCTCCGTCCGAATGCTCCTAAAGGAATGAGGGTGCGATGATGACGCTGATGCGCAGATGGTGCTTCTTGCTCGCACTGGTTGCAATGGCGGCAGCATGGAATCCGCCGCCGTCCTCGGCCGAACTGGTACAGAAAGACGGCCCACAGGCTGGTGCCTGTCCACAACCAACCGGCGGTAAGGTCGAAAAAAGGGGCCTCCTCGGCGCGGGAGAATCGGCGCCGGCCTGGAAAGCCTTCGCCTTGGGCAAACTGGAGCGGGATCGGCAGAACTTGCAGGGTGCGGTCGAACAGTTCACGAAGGCGTTGAAACAGAAAGAGGACTGGCCGCTGGCCCTCGCGTTGCGGGCGTTGAGCCAGTACGAGCTCGGCAAAGCGGACTGGGCCAGGCGGGATGCGCAGGCGCTCCTGAAGATCCAGCCGCTCACCGCGGACGACCTGCTAGCACGGGGCATCGCTCGGTTCATCCATAAACAACATGCGGACGCGGTGGGCGACCTTTCGGAAACCGTCGAACGCGCCCCGCAATATGCGCTGGCCTACGAAATCAGGGCCAAGGCGCGAATCGGCCTCAAGGACCCGGCCTGCGCCTTTCAAGACCTGTTCAAGGCCATCAGTATCGAACCGCAGAGTTTGTCTGCCTATGGGGCGATCACCACCATTCCGGAATTGAAGCCCCTGGCGGTCGAGCAATTCACCGCGGCGATTCAGCAGTTCCCCTCCAGTCCCTGGTTCTATTACTTCCGGGCAAGCATTCGTCAGGGCAAGCCGGCCCAAGTCGAGGATTACGACAAGGCCATCGCGCTGGCGCCGAAGGAGTGGCGGCTGTATGCCGGCCGCGGGAATGCGATTGCGGCCGGCTATGGGTTCGATGCCGACTATGTCGGGGCTGTCGGTGACCGGATGAAGGCGCTCGATTTGCTCGCCGCCGCCATCAAGCTGGAACCTCAAGACGACTGGCTGTATCGGCAACGGGCCTCAATCCGGCTGTCTCTCAGGGATCAGAAGGGTGCGCTGGAGGATTGGGCGAAGGCCATCAGCCTGAATCCTACCGGCGACAACTATCGAGGCCGGGCCTCCTTCAGAAGCGGCTTGAATGACCGGCAAGGGGCGTTGGAGGACGCGGGAAAGGCCATCGAACTCTCTACCGGGGATGCCGAGGCCTATAAGTTTCGGGCAAGCCTCAGATCAGGCTATGCAGACAAGGTCGGCGCACGCCAAGACTACAACAAGGCGGTGGAATTGGCCCCGACCGCGGAAAATTACCGGATACGGGCGTCGTTCTTGGGCTATACGGTGAAGGATCATCAGGCGGCACTGGAAGACCTCACCAAGGCCATTGCCCTTGACGCCTCGGATGCCTACGCCTATACGTCCCGTGCTGATCTCAAGGCCAAGGGGGGAGACAGAGCGGGTGCCTTGCAAGATTACGCGCAGGCGATCGAGGTCGCTCCCACTGCGGCCATGTACCGACAGCGAGCCTGGTTCAAACGGTACACGTTAAACGATCTTGCGGGAGCGGTCGAGGATGTCACGAAAGCCATTGAAGCGGCGCCCGATGACATCGAGGGGTACAAAACACGAGCCGAGCTGAAGCTCAAACTGAACGACAGGGATGGCGCCATGCAGGATGCCCGCGCGTTGCTCGGCCGCAACCCGTCCTCTGAAGCCTACCGAAATTACGCCTATTTCCTGCGATATTCCTTGAGCGATACCGATGCGGCATTGGCCACCATCGAGGAGGCCATCAAGCGTTACCCGAACGATCCGGACAACTATGCCTGGCGGGCCGGTATTCGCCTGAGCCTGAAGGACAAGCCCGGCGCGCTTCAGGATTACGCGCAGGTGGTCAAGCTGCGTCCGACCGCGTCCAGCTACAGGGAGCGGGCCTCGTTCAAGAGCGGGTATGAAGTGGGGGACCTCCCCGGCGCTCTCGATGACGCGACCAAGGCAGTCGAGCTGGCGCCGAACGACGACCGCGTCTACCGGTTCCGCGCCGGTCTGCGGGTAAGTCTCAAGGACCACGAGGGGGCGTTAAAAGACTATGACAAGGCCGTTCAACTCAATCCCTCCATGGAGAACTATCACAGCCGGGCGACGTTCAAGGCCGATACCTTGAAGGATTTCCAGGGAGCGCTGGAAGATGCTACCAGGGTGATCCAGGCAGACCCTCGAAACACAGCCGGCTATTCTTATCGAGCCGGGCTCAAAGTGAAGGCCAATGACAGGGAAGGGGCATTGCAAGATCGTGAACAGATCATCCGTCTGGCGCCAGGAGCGGGAGCCTATTGGGATCGGGCCTCATTCAAGAAATACACGCTCAAAGATGTGACTGGAGCAATCGAGGATACCAGCAAGGCCATTGAACTGGACCCTCAGTATGACTGGTACTATCGCAATCGGGCGGAGCTGAAGACAGAGCTGAAGGATATGGCCGGCGCGTTGCAGGATTACTCCAAAGCCGTCGAAGTCGCGCCGACCGCCGAGAATTATTCATACCGCGCCCGTTTCAGGGGCGCCGAACTCAAGGACATGGAGGGCGCGCTGGAGGACTACTCCAAAGCCGTCGAAGTCGCGCCGACCGCCGACAGCTACGCGACTCGCGCCCGCTTCAGGAAAGAGGCCCACGATTACTATGGGGCGCTCCAGGACTATGCCAAGGCATATGAGCTGAATCCGAATGCGGAGCTGATGCTGAGGCAGGTCGAAATCCGCGCCTTGCAAGGTGATGCCGATGCCGTGCTTCGCGAGGTCGTCAAGCTTATGAAGAGCGGCCAGTATCCCTATGGAATGTATGAAGTTGTTGAAGGCCTGGGATTGACCGGTAAAGAGGACTGGAAGCAACGGGCTAAAGCGGCGGCCGACAATTACACCAGGCTGATTGCGCTGATGCCCGACAACATCTCTCTCTACGTCAGACGGGCACAGGCGCGATCCAACTCCGAGGATTACCGGGGTGCACTGCAGGATCTGAACGCCGCGATCGCCAAGGATCCGCAGAACGTCGATCTCTATGTCAGTCGCGCGGGGGCAAAGATCAACCTCAAGGATGTGCAAGGGGCGTTGCAGGATTACAGCGAGATCATCCGGATCAAACCGACGGTGGCAAATTACCAGGCGCGGGCAACGTTCAAGAGAAACAATCTTCAAGACCTGCAAGGTGCGCTGGAGGATGCCTCCGAGGCCATTCGACAGTCGCCAGGGGAACCGGACCCCTATGCCTTTCGTGCAGACATCCGCAATGCTCTCAAGGATCAGGAGGGGGCCGTAAGGGACTACTCCCAGGCGATCGCCCTGCAACCGAAGGGCACCGGGACGGACTATTACCGGGCTCGGGCCAATCTCAAGAAGGAGATGAAAGACTACGCCGGTGCGGTTCAAGACTACACCAAATCCATCGAACGGAATCCGACCGATTCGTTTGCCTATGGCTATCGCGCCGAGATTCGGGAGTTGCAGGGCGATTTCGACGGCGTCATCAAAGACTACACGAAGTCCATCGAACTCTATCCCAAAAACGCGAGGTCCTATTTTGCGCGAGCCAAAGCCAAGGAGCAAAAGGGGGACATCAAGGGAGCGATCGGCGACTGCATGAAGTCCCTTCAGGTGGAGCCCGACAATTATTACTGCAAGGAGTACATCGGCGAACTCCGGAAGAAGGAACGTACGGCCAGCCGGAAGGGATCCGGCGCCAAGATCATCATCGTGGCCAAGGACGGCAGTGGGGATTACACCTCCATTGAGCAGGCGCTCAAGGAAGTCTTTCCAGGCGATACACTGAAAGTCGAGCCCGGGACGTACGTCGAAACCAGAATCTCAATCAACATGTCGGTCACGATCGAAGGGAATACGACGGATCCCGCCAAGGTCGTCATCGACATGACCCCCAAGGATCAATTCGCCAAATCCATGAGATCGATCTCCTCTCCTATCTCCTTTAGCTTCGATGACAAGGAGACGAAGCGCGTGAAGATCGGCAGCATGACGATCAAGGGAGGGGAGCTGTCCACATATAACGAAGAGCTGACCCTGGAGAACATCCGTTTCCTGGGCACCGAGAAGCGGGGGGAGAAAGGGGACCTGATCGCGGGGATCAGTATTGGCGGCAGCAAGCCCGTGTTGGTCAAGAACAGCGTGATCTCGGGATGGGGCATGGGCATCAGCGTCACCGGCTCCAACGCGAAGCTGGAACACAATCTGATCCAGGACAATGACATCGGCGTGGAGGTCCGTGGCGGACAAGCCGCCTTGGAACACAACACCATTGTCCGGAACACCTCACCGGAATACAAAAAGTACAGCAATAGCGGGAGCGGCGTGTCGGTCCTCGAGGCCACCGATCCGTTTTCGCCGGGTCGCGAAACGCCGGCCAACGTCTCGCTTTACAACAACATCGTGGCCTTCAACAACAAGGGCATCAACGTCCAAAAATCACAGGCTCGGATGGAATATAACGATGCATACGGCAATCAGGAGGGAAACTACATCAATGTCACGCCTCCCGGCAGCAATCTGTCCGTCGATCCGTTGTTCGTCGACGACATGAGGGGGGACTTCCGTCTGCGTGCCGGGTCTCCGCTGCTGTCCAAAGGAACGGGCGGCACCTACATCGGAGCATTCGGCCAGGGCCAGCGGTGACAGCGCGGCTCGCCGCCCTTGCCGGTGCGGGGAGGGGGTGTTAAGATTCGCCCGTTCTCGAATGGAGTGGACGATGCCGAACATCACCTTGTTGGTGTCACCGACCTGCGGCGCCTGTCCGTCGGCCAAGTCGCTGTGGAAGGAACTGCGGGTCAAGTACAGCTTTTCCTACCGGGAAGTGGACATCAATTCCCAGGACGGGCAGGATCTGGCCACCCGCCATTCGGTGCGGGCGGTGCCGGCGACGATCATCGACGGCAAATTGACCTTCATCGGCGTGCCGCCTCGGCAGAGCGCGGAGAAGGCCTTGCAGGCCAAGATGCGGCCGCGCGAAAGTTGATGGCCATGGCCGACCTGGACGACGATTTCGAGCTTCCACCGCTTCCCGTGATCGACAAGGGGCCGCCGCCCGATTGCCCGATCTGCGGCGATCCCATGAGCTTCATCGACGGCGATTGGGCGTGTGTCGATTGCAACGGCGAACTGCTCGGTCCGGAGACGGGATAGCTAGCTTTAAGCCCTCCGTTCGCTCTGAAGATGCCTTCCGTTCGTTTTGAGTACTTCGATTAGCCGTTCATCCTGAGCCTTTGCCTTCCATTCATCCTGAGTTCTTCTCCCTTCGTTCGTCCTGAGCTTGTCGAAGGACGGGCGGGCACTCAGCACGGGCTCGTCGAAGGACGCCCCCTTCTTATTCCTCCCCTTCGTAAGGGAAGGTGAGGAGGGGTCGAAACCTACGTACGCCGGATCGGCTTGACAGCTTCCAGAGCGTAGCCTAGCATGCCCATCGCGTACGATACGTAGTGCGCTCCGGGAGGTGTTCATGCGCCACCTGACGATCTTCCGTGCCAGCACTGTCGTGCTGGCGCTGACCGGCCTTTCTTTTTCCGTCTTCGCCGGTGAGCCGCCGAGCGAGCCGCAGTTGCGGCTGGAGACGGAGCAGCACACCGCTGCGATCAAAAGGATCGGCGTGGATGCGGCCAACCGATTTCTGGTGACCGGCTCGGACGATAAGACGGCCCGGCTCTGGGACCTGGCAACGGGGCGGCTGCTACGGACATTCCGGCTGCCCATCGGCCCCGGCGATGAGGGCAAGGTCTTTGCGGTGGCCATCTCGCCAGACGGCCAGACCGTAGCCGTGGGGGGCTGGACAGGCTATGCGTGGGATCAGTCCATTTCCATCTATCTCTTTGACCGGGCCAGCGGCCAGTTGCGCCGGCGCCTGACGGGCTTACCCCAGGTGATCAACCATCTGGCCTATGCCCCGGATGGCCAGAGGCTGGTGGCGGCGCTGGGGGGCAAGAATGGCATCCGTGTCTGGCGGACGCGCGACTATAGCCTGGTGGGCGAAGACCGCGAGTATGGCGCTGACAGCTATGGAGCCGCTTTCGATCGGGCTGGCCGGCTGGTGACGACCTCGTACGACGGCTTCGTCCGGCTCTACGATGCCGAGCTGCGCCTGTTGGCCAAGCAGAAGCCGCCGGGCGGCACTCAGCCGCATGGCGTGGCCGTCTCTCCCGATGGCAGCCTGGTGGCAGCCGGGTTTTTCGATACCATGCAGGTGGCGGTCCTATCGGGGCAGGACCTGTCGTTTCATGCCACCCCCGTGACGTCGGCACAACCTGGGAGATTCCTGTCGAGTGTGGCCTGGTCGGCCGATGGTCAGCGGCTCTATGCGGCCGGGACCTATCAAGTCCAAGGTGCCCGCGTTATCCGTGTCTGGGCGGAGGCGGGCCGGGGGACGGGCCGCGACCTCCCCGCCGCGAACAGTACTATCACGGCCCTGGAGCCGATCCAGGATGGCGGGGTGGCCTATGGGGCGGGAGAGCCCTCATGGGGAGTCTTTGATACCCGGGGTCGCCGGACGGTGTTTCAGGGCTCCACCGTCGCGGATGCTCGCGATATTTTCAACGGCGCTTGGGGCCTGTCATCTGATGGCACCACGCTCGCGTATGGCTATACCTATGGCGGCACGACACCGGCGCAGTTTGCAGTGGGGAGCCGAGCGGTCACGGAGGGGACGTCGAGCAGTATCTCGGCCCCCCCGCGTACCAGTGCTCCGGGCCTGACGACGAATAACTGGTTCAATACCGCCACTCCCACGCTCAATGGCCAACCGCTGACGCTCAAGCCCTATGAACTCGCCCGCAGCGTGGCCGTCGATCCGGAGGGGCAGCGGGTGCTGCTCGGGGCCGACTGGTTCCTCCGGCTCTTTGACCGCACGGGCCAGCAACTGTGGCAGGTGCCGGTGCCGGGGACAGCCTGGGGGGTGAATCTCGCGGGCAACGGCCAGGTGGCGGTGGCAGCGTTCTCGGATGGGACCTTCCGTTGGTATCGCCTCCTGGACGGGCAGGAGTTGCTTGCCTTCTTCCCCCACGCCAACAAACGGGACTGGGTGCTCTGGACGCCTTCGGGCTATTACGATGCGTCGCCGGGGGGCGCTGAGCTCGTTGGCTGGCATGTCAATCACGGGGCGAACCAGGCGGCGGACTTCTTTCCCGCCGCGCAATTCCGCGGCATCTACTACCGGCCCGATGTGGTGGCGAAGGTGCTGGAGACCCTGGACGAAGGGGTGGCGGTGCGACTGGCTAATAGTGAGGGTCGCCGCAAGACCCAGACCGTGGCGCTCACGCAGCAGTTGCCGCCTGTGGTGACGATTCTCGCGCCGTGGGATGGCGAGACGGTCTCGACGGCGGACGTCATGGTACGCTTTTCCATCCGCTCGCCTTCCGGCGAACCGGTAACGGGGCTCAAGGTGTTGGTGGATGGGCGGCCGGTGGCCCAGCAACGGGGCGTGCAGGTCACCGCCGGCAGTAGCGCAGGGGAGGAGACGCGCGAGTTGCGCGTGGCGATCCAGGCCCAGGATGCGGAGATTGCGATTCTGGCCGAGAACAAGTATGCGACGAGCGTGCCGGCGGTCGTGCGGGTTCACTGGCAAGGGGCGGCGCTGGCCGAGCCCTTTATCATCAAGCCCAAGCTCTATGTGCTGGCCGTCGGCGTGAGCCAGTATCAGCAGGCGGACTTGAAACTAAGCTTCGCTGCCAAGGATGCGCAAGATTTTGCCGCCTCGCTCAAACGACAGGAAGGAGGCCTGTACCGGGAGGTCCAGACGAAGGTGTTGACCGATCAGCAGGCCACGAAAGACGATATTCTCGACGGGCTCGACTGGCTCCGCAAAGAGACCACGAGCAAGGATGTGGCGATGGTCTTTTTGGCCGGTCACGGGGTGAACGATTCGACGGGGCTGTACTACTTCCTCCCCGTCAATGCCAACCTGGACAAGCTGATGCGGACGGGCGTGGTCTTCTCGGACATCAAGAACACCATTGCGACGTTGGCCGGGAAGACGCTGGCCTTTGTGGACACCTGTCACTCGGGCAATGTCATGGGCAAGCGCCGGGCGGTCGCCGATATCACGGCGGTCGTGAACGAACTGGCGAGCGCCGAGAGCGGCGCCGTGGTCTTCGCCTCCTCCACGGGCAACCAATATTCCCTGGAAGATGCGGTCTGGGGCAATGGGGCCTTCACCAAGGCGCTCGTCGAGGGCCTCAGCGGCAAGGCGGACTACGCCGGCAAGGGCACGATCAGCATCAACATGCTGGACCTGTACCTGTCGGAGCGGGTGAAGGAACTGACCAAGGGGCAGCAGACGCCCACGACGACGAAGCCGCACACCGTCCCCGACTTCCCCGTGGCGCTGAAACGATAACGGCGGCGGTAAGGGGGGAGGGGCCGACGGGCACGCAGATACTTGTCTTGGGGCGGGTCACACGACCGGCTTTACCGCAGCCGCTCGCGGCAATGTGGACGGTGATCCGACCTGCGACGAGTGGAGCATCAACCGAGAAGGGCGAGCGAGTGCATACGCTGGACGATACGAAGGGAGGGGTAAAGAGGCCGGGAATGAGACCGCTTGCTCGTTCGATGCGTTCGGTGTACGGTGCTCCATCGCGCACGCACGGCGTTCATGGATCGTTGATCCCCGATGCTCAGGATCGTCACCGGCCCCTTTCATCCCCACCTCGAAGACGCCCTCGTTGACGAAGTCCAGACCCTCAAGGCACGGGATTCGGCGGCTCCGCTCCTGCTGATCGTTCCGTCCAACACGCTCCGGCAACGGTTGACGTGGCTCCTGGCCGTCGAACGCGGGCTATGCCTGCTCGACGTGCAGATTCTCACCTTCCATCAAGTGGCCTTGCGGTTGTTGGGGGAAGCCGGGCTCGACGCCCCGGCCTCCGTACGGCCCTCGTTGTTCTTCAAGGAGCTGCTCCATCTGTTGCTCCGGGCCGATCCGGCCGCGCATCCCGGCGCTTCGCCGTCGCCCTGGCATCGGTTAACGGAGATGCCCGGCGCGTGGGGAGCCCTGTGGGCGACGCTCAAGGACCTCAAGGACGCGGGTATCCCGGCCGATCGCGAGGCGCTCAAGGCCCTGGCCGAAGCGTCCGGCACACAGCCGGTGCATGCGCTGGTGGCCCTCTATGCGCGCCTCCGCGCGGAACTGGCCCGCCTGCGCGTCGGCGACCGCGACGACTTGGCCGTCGGCGCCCTCTCCTGCGCGGCGACGTCGCCTCTGCTGGGCCGCCAGCGGCGCATCCTGTACTACGGCTTTTACGATCTGACGCAAGTGCAGCTCGATCTGTTCCATGCGGTCGTGCGGGCCTATCCCTCCTCGCTGTTTTTTCCGCTCGTGCGGGGCGAGCAGGCCTTCGCCTTCGCCGAACGGTTCTTCGATCGATCGGTCTTGGGCCTGGCCTCCGGGCCGGTGACGGCCTTCGGCGAGCGGCAGCGGCCGGTCCGTGCCGCGACGGTCCGCATCCTGAATGCGGCGGGCATCGAGGACGAAGTGACCGTCGTCGCCAAGGCGATTCTGGAACTGGTCGAAGACCGGGGCTATGCCTGGCACGAAATCGGGATCGTCGCCCGGACGCTGGCGGCTTACGAGCGGACGGTCCCCCGCATCTGCGCCGAACAGCGCGTGCCGATCCGCATGGCGGGGGGCCTGCCCTTGAGCGACGATCCCTATGCCCGCACCGTCCTCCAACTCATGACGCTGCGAACCGGCGGATTCGCGCGTACGGCCGTGATCGATCTGCTCGCGTCGCCGTGGCTCGCACTCGATCGGCTCTGCCCCGGATTGGCAGACCCGCGCCCCGAACTGTGGGACTTGGCGAGCCGGCGGCTGGGCATCGTGAAGGGGTTGGACGAATGGCACCGGCTGGGCGCCTATGTCGAGACCGGCTTGCCCCTGTCCGACAGGGAGCCGGACGAGCAGGGGCGCGGCGAAGGCGATGGATCGGGCGAGCGGCAAGGCCCCCGAATTCCCGCCGCGCAGATTCGCGGATTGCTCGAGGCCGTGCGGACGCTGGACCGGCTGCTGGGCGCCTGGCCGGAGCGGGGCACCTGGGCCGCTCATGCGCAGGCCGTCGCGCGAGTGACCGGCGAGGTGTTGGGCGACGACGTCGAGCCAGGCGTGCGCGCCGCGTTCGACGAGGCCTTGCGCGAGCTGGACGCGTTGGACCGCATGGGCGGGGAGCCCACGGTCGCCGAATTTGCCGAGGCGGCGGCGCGCTGTTTCGGCGAGACGACGGTGCCGTTCGACGGCCACGAGCACGACGGCGTCCACGTGCTCGATGCCATGTCGGCCCGCGGCCTGCCCTTTCGCGCCCTGTTCGTGCTGGGGTTGAACGAAAAAGTTTTTCCCCGGCACATCGAAGAAGACGCGTTTCTCCGCGATGCGACGCGGCGGATGCTGGACGCGGATCTCGGCTACAAGATCGCGGAGAAGCTGGGGGGCTTCGACGAAGAGCGGCTCCTGTTTCACCTGCTCGTCGAGTCCGCCTCCGACCGCCTCACGCTCTCCTATCTGCGGACCGACGAAACCGGCCGGCCCCTCGTGCCGTCGGATTACCTGTCTCTCGTGGCACGGGGGCTTCCGGCCCAGACTCCCGTGCCGATTCCGCGGCGATGGAGCCACAAGGTGGCGCATGCGCGTCTGGCGGAGTTCGCGCCGGCCCGCTTGACGCCGGTCGAGGTCTGTCTCATGCGGCTGTTAGAACGGCGGAGGCCGGCGGCCTTGCTCCGCTCGGCCCATCCGCTCGGCGCGGACCTGCTCCGCGGCCTGGAAACCTTGCGTCGCCAGGAAGCGGCCAAGCCGGCCTTGGCGGACTACGACGGGATGATCGGTCCCGTGGAGCGGATCCGGCGCGATCTGACGACGTCCGGCCTGGCCCCGACGCGGCTCCAGGACTATGCCACCTGTCCCTTTCGCTATTGGGCGGCCCATGTGCTCCACCTCGATGTCTGGCCCGAGCCGGACGGCGTCACGCAGATCGGGCCGCTGGAGCGGGGGACGCTGGCCCATCGCATCGTGACCGCCGGCCTGATCGCGTTGCGCGACCGGGGGTGGTTCGCCGAGGCACGGCCGGCCGCGCTCGATCCTCGTCCGGTTCTGGAAGAGGCGGCGGCCGCCGCCTTTCGGGAATTCGCCGCGTCGCAACCGGTCGGCTACGACTTGATCTGGCGGCTCGAACAGGAGTCGTTGACGGCCTATCTCGCCGGGGCATTCGAGGACGAGTTGGCGGATTTGGGGGCGGCCGACGCGCAGTGGGAACCGGTCCTCTTCGAAGCGCCGATGGAGGGGACCCTGACGGTCCGGCTCGACGGCCGGCCGCAGGCGATTCCCATCCACGGCCAGCTCGACCGCCTGGACCTGTGCCGCGCGAGCCGGTCCTACCGTGTCATCGACTACAAGTACAAGTCGGGAGGAACGCCGCATCAGCACGACAAGAACCTGGCTCTGGGCGCAGTCCGTGGGCAACGACTGCAACCGCCTCTGTATCTCCTCATGGCGCGGGCCTCGCTCCCGCAGGCCGTGCCGGTCGAAGGAGGACCGGACGACGCAACCGCCTGGCGGCCGGACGGGGTCGCCTTCGACTACCTGGCGCCGTTGTGGGAGCACAAGGACGGCCGGGCGACGACCCGCGTCACGTTCCCCGGCGATGCCTGGCAGGGATCGGTGGGCCGGAAATTGGAGCGGACGCTGGAAATCCTGGTGGGGGGCATCGCCCGAGGGGAGTTTTTCATCTATCCCGCGGACTATTGCGAACACTGCGATTTTCGCACCATGTGCCGGCGCACCCATCAGGCCAGCCGCTGGCGGGCGCGGGCCGATCATCAACTGGTTCAGCCCTATCGGCTCATGCGCCGGACCACGCTGGATGACGAGGCCGCCTCATCTCCGCAGGCCGCGTCGAAGCCCGGCAAGGGTAACGAGCCAGGCGAAGGCACGAGCAAGGGCAAAGGCATGCGCAAAGGCAAAGGCAAGCAGGCATGACCAGACCGCCGGACGAGAAGGCGCGCGAGCGGGCCGCGACGGCCGCCGGCTGCAATATCGTGGTGACCGCCGGCGCGGGCACGGGCAAGACCACGCTGCTCGTGGACCGGCTCGTCGCGCTGGTGCTGCGCGAGCCCCAGCCGGTCGCCATCGGCCAGATCGTCGCGCTGACCTTTACGAACAAGGCGGCGAGCGAGATGAAGATCAGGCTGCGGGAGCGATTGGATCGGCTGCGTGCGCTGGACCCGTCGCGCGAGCCGGACACCGAGTCGGACCGGCGGGTCTGGGAGCAATTGCTGGCGCTGATGGCACGGCAGGGTCTGACGAAGGCGCGTGTCGACGAATTGGCCGGCGCCGCGCTCCAGGAACTGGAAAAAAGCCAGATCGGGACGATCCACAGTTTCGCCGCCCATCTCTTGAGGCTCCACCCGATCGAGAGCGGCGTCGATCCGGCGTTCGTCGAAGACGACGGCACGCACTTCCGCGAACACTTCGTCCGCGAGTGGGACCTGTGGCTCGACGAACAACTCGGCCCCAAGGGGCCGGACCACGAGACCTGGCGGACGGTCTTGCGGGCCGTCACGCTGGACGAGGCGCGGGCCTTGGCCGAGCAGTTGGCCGGCGAGTTGACGCCCGTGGACCGGGCGGCCGCGGCATCGAGCGAGGCCGGGCTTCCGCCGGCCATCGCGGCATGGCTGGGAAACTTGGGCCGCGAAGCCCGCGCGTTGCGCGCCGGACGCGACAAGATCACGCTCATCGAGCGCATGCTGGATGCGGCGGCGGCGCGGTTCGAGCGGGTCGGCGCCGGCGCCGCCCTTCCGGCGGCCGAGGACGAGGAACTGGATCGGAAGCTGCCCGGCAAGACGACGGCCTGGAGTCAGGAGGACTATGCCCGGGCCAAGGACGTGCTGCGCATCGCGCGGGCGCTGCGCACGGTCGAGGCCGAGCCGGTGAAGCTGGTGGTGCGCCTCCTCCTGCCCTTTGCGGCCCGATGCCGGGAGCGCTTCGTCGCGCGGGGGTTCGTGTCGTTCGACGGGCTGCTCGCGCGGGCGCGCGACCTGCTGCGGGACCATCCGGCCATCCGGCGCGAACTCAAGGCGCGATTTCGGGCCGTGCTGGTGGACGAGTTCCAGGACACCGATCCGGTCCAGTACGAGATGATCCTGTATCTGGCCGAAGCGGCGGGCCGGGAAGCGCAGGAGTGGCGGTCGCTGGCATTGGAGCCGGGCAAGCTCTTCATCGTCGGCGATCCGAAGCAATCCATCTATGCCTTCCGCCGCGCCGACATGGAAGCCTACGACCACGTCGTCGAAGATCGGATTCTGGGGCGTGCGCCGGCCGGAGAGCGGCACAGTCTGCAAGCCAACTTTCGCACCCATGCGGGCGTGCTCCACGTCGTCAACGCCTGCTTCGCCCGGCTCTTCCCCGCCGAAGCGATCAAGGGCATCCAGCCGAAACACGAGGCGCTGGTGCCGATGGACGGGCAGGCCCCCTTGCCGGACGAACGCGTGGAGATCAGGCTGGTGCGTCCATCCGGGGAGGAGCAAGACGCCGAGACGGCGACGCGGGTCGAGGCGGAAGAGCTCGCCCGTTGGCTGGCCGAAGAGGTGCTCGGCCGGCAGGAACTGCGCGAGAAGGGCGTCGCGACGGCGATCCGGCCCAGGCACATCGCGATCCTGCTCCGGAAGCTCACGGCGGCGCGGGACTACGTGGAGGCGCTGCGCCGCTACGGCATTCCCTACGTGACCGAAGGCGAAAAACATTTTTACGAGCGCCAGGAAGTGGTGGATGTCGTCAATCTGTTGCGGGCCGTCTCCGATCCCTACGATCGGGTCGCGCTGGTCGGCCTGTTGCGGTCGCCGCTCGGCGGGCTGACCGATCGGGAGATCGCCGATTTGGCCGGGCAGGGGGGGCTGGATTACCGGCGCACGGTGCCTGGCTCGCCGCAGGCCGGGCGGCTCTACGAACGGTTGCGCGCGTGGCACGAGACCTTGCCGAGGTGTGCGGCCGTCGAGGCGGTGGACCGTCTGATGGCGGAGATCCCGGTTCGCGAGTTGGCCGCCGCCTCGCTCGACGGCGAGCAGGCCTTGGCCAATCTGCACAAACTGCGCGGGCTCGTCGAAACCCTCGCGCAGGGACCGGAAATGACGCTCCGCCGCACCGTCCGAGCCTTGAGCGACCGCGTGCTGCACCCGCCCGACGAAGCCGAGAGCCCCTTGGCGGAAGAAGGCGACGACGACGGGGAGGGCGCGGTCCGCGTGCTCAGCATTCACAAGGCGAAGGGCTTGGAGTATCCGATGGTCGTCCTGGCCGGGCTGCACCAGGGATCGGCTCGGCGCCAGGCCGAGACCTTCGTCCTGCACGACTGGGCCAGCGGCGTGGTCGGACTGCGCGTCGGCGGTCAGCAAACGATCGGCGGACTCTATGCCGGCACGAAATTGGCGTGGCGTCAGCAGGCCGAGCTGCGCCGCGTGCTCTACGTGGGCATGACGCGAGCCAAGCGCCGTCTCGTGTTGTCGGCGGGCCTGCCGGCCTCCGCGTCGCGGAGCGCCGACAGCTTGCTCGGCCTGCTCTCCGGCGCGTTGGACGGGTTGGCGATGGAGGACGGAGCGAGCGGTGAGCGTGTCGTCGATCTTGCGGGAACGGCGATACCCTTGCGGGTCTGCGAGGGACGCGAAGCGCCCATGACGACGAGCGGCCGGGAATCGGCATGGGCGGACGATCCCGGCGAGTATGCGGCCGAGCGGGCACGCTGGGCCGCACGGGACGCTGCCTGCCGAAGCGCCACAGAACGAACCCTGTTCCTCTCGCCGACTCGCCTTCTCGCCGAAACGTCATCGCGGGAGGAAGCCGTCCGTCCGGCCGTCCGATCGGGAACGAGCCGGGAGCAGGATATCGCCCGCCTGGTGGGCATTGCCGTGCACCGAGTTCTGGAAGCCTGGGACTTTCACGCCGAGCCGGTTCGGTTGCGCGCCCGTGTAGAGGAAGCCTGCCAGGTTGTCGCCGGACACGAGAGGGATGCAAACACGGACGTCTTGGCGGAAGAGGTCACCGCGCTGATGGAGCGATTTGTCCGCTTGCCGGCCTATGCGGACCTGCGGCGCGCGGAGGTTCTCGGGCGCGAGGTGCCGTTCGTCATGCCGTGGGGCGAGACGGCCCAAGCATCCGATTCCGTGCCTCGCTCCGCTTCTGTGATGGAGGGCGTGATCGACCTCCTGTACCGACTTGACGGGGCATTGTGGATTGCGGACTATAAGACGGATCGCATCGAGGCCAATCAGGCGGTACGTCGCGCCGACGACTATCGGCCGCAAATGGCGATCTATCGGGAGGCCGTGGAGCGTGGTTTGGGCGAGCCGGTGCGGTGCCGGCTGGTGTTTCTCCGCCCAGGCGTGGCGGTGGACGTGGCGTAAGACAATGGGAGGATGCCCATGATGGCCAAACTTGTCGTGTCGCTGCTCGTGCTCGGAATGATGGGCTGTTCGACTCCGCCGGCCAAGCAGGCCACGGCCCGCACGTTGCCGCCTCCGGCCACGGCGCAGCCTGCGGCGAAGGCGGCGATGGAGGAGGGGACGCGCCTGCTGAAGGAGGGCCAGGTCGAGGCGGCCAAGACCCAGTACGAAGCGGCCATCAAGGCCCAGCCGACCTTGGCGGAGGCCCATTACAACCTGGCGGTGACGCTCGATGCCCTCAAGCAACAGAAGGACGCACGCGTTCATTATCGGGAAGCGGCCAACTTGGCGCCCGGACACAAAATTATCTGGAGCTCGCCCATCTTTCGGGGCCATACGGAAGATATCGACGGCCTCAAGTCCAAGAACAACAGCTTCATGGACGCCAAACCCTATTGAGCGATTCGGTTCCATGAGTCGCCATCTCCCAAGCAGGCGGACGAGGGGCCGGGCCTCGGCGGTCACGGTCGACGAATTCGAGGAGCTGGTCCGCCAGGCGCTGGATACCTTGCCGCCGGACTATGCCCAGGTCATGAAAAACGTGGCTGTGATGGTCGAGGAGGAACCGCCTCGTGACGTGCTGGACGACTTGGGGCTGGAATCGGAAGACGACCTGCTCGGTCTCTATGTGGGCAATGCCGGGGATGACGAGGCCTTCTTTGCGCCCGGTGGAACCTTGCCGGATCGTATCTATATCTATCGAGGCCCGATCTTGCGGCTTTGTCGTACGAGACGTGAAGTGATTCGTGAGGTTCGTGAGACGGTCGTCCACGAGATCGGGCATCACTTCGGTTTGTCAGACGACGACATGCCTTTTTAGCAAGCTGTTGAGAAAGTCCGCCAGCGGCGTTCTCGCGGCGCTCAGAGGCTCAACGTACCGCCCGCGTACGCCTCCCTCTTCGCTGGCTGCGGCCTTGCTGGACGGCCATTCTGAACAGCTTGCGAGCGCCTTGGCGGTATCCCCGTTAGGTTTTCCCTGCCGACTGTTTCTGGAATCCAAGGGCCAGCATGAAGGCGCCCAGGAGGATCATCGGGGCGCTCAGGACTTGGCCCATCGAGAAGGGGCCGAAGATGAAGCCGAGGTGGTAGTCCGGCTCCCGGAAAAACTCCACGACCATCCGGCAGAGCCCATACCCCGTAATAAAGGTCCAGAAGAGCGTGCCGGGCGGCAGCGTCCGCACGCGGCCCAACCCCCACAGGACGACAAACAGCACGAAGCCTTCCAGCCCTGCTTCGTAAAGCTGGGAGGGGTGACGGCATTCCGGGCCGCCCCCCGGAAAGACCATGCACCAGTCCACGGTCGTCGGCCGGCCGTAGAGTTCGCCGTTGATGAAATTGCCCAGCCGGCCCAGCCCGAGGCCGATGGGGGTGGCCAGCGCCGCCAGGTCGGCAATCTGCATGGCGGGGATTTTTTGCCGTCGGCTGAACAGCGTCAGGGCCACGATGACGCCGAGCAACCCGCCGTGGAAGGACATGCCGCCTTCCCAGACCGCCACGATCTTGAGCGGGTTCTCCACGTAGTATTTGAAATTGTAGAAGAGCGTGTAGCCCAGCCGCCCTCCGACGAAGACGCCGATGGCGGCATAGACCACCATGTCGTAGATCTGTTCCGTCGATAGGCGAATCTCCCGTTCCGCCACGCGGGCCTTGATCAGAAAATAGGCCGCCGTCAGGCCGATCAGGTACATCAGCCCGTACCAGCGCAACTGCAACGGGCCCAAACGCAGCAACACAGGGTCGAGCGCGGGATAGGGAATGGCGTGGAGAATCGTCATGCGTGCGTCCTTTGGTCGAATCGTGACGGTCCAACGAGAATCGGCGGCCATAGTAGGAAGGATCGGTAGCGATTTGCAACTGCACAGAGACTGTGGGGAAAAATCGCGGGTCCCTGTTGCACAAACGTGACGGTCGGACAAGGACTGTTCAGGCCGTTCCCGCTGAAGTCTTCGAGTTTCCAAGAATTTGCGCGGCAGGCCCTGTTGGCATGGAAGATGCCATAGAGAAAAAGCGAGAGACCACTCACACAACTTTACAAGGAGGAAGGCCATGACGACGAATGGACGGCAGACAATGAAGGTGGCGGCATTGATTGCGGGCGGGGCGGCGGTGGGCGCGGGACTGGCGCTCTTGTACGCGCCGCAGACCGGAGCCGAAACGCGGCGGCAGATTCGGCACTATGCCAAAAAGGCGCAGGTGCAGGCGACCAGGTTTGGCCGGAGCGTCAAGGACGGCATGAACAAGGCCATCGAGACGGGCAAAACGTATATGGCGAGGAAAGAGGAGAAGCCGACGTTGGTGCAGGCCGTCTAAGGTGCACGCGACATCGGCAGATTGTGCCCACGTGGTGTGACGTGCCCTCCCAGCGTGCCCCCATTCTGGGAGCGCAACCGAGCGGCCTGCGGCTAGCCTCAGCCCGGGCCGCTCGTCTTTTGATGTTGCTGTGTGTTGCTATAAAAAAGAGCGCAACAGTATGGCACCTACTCAACTTTTCGAGACCGGTGCCGATAAAGTGTCAGCCATGCACGAAAAGCTGCACACGCTGACCAGCCGGCTTGCCCGATTGAATGCCACCTCGGAGTTGGATCGGCCGATGCGGTCGATCTATTCCCGGTTCCTGGCGCCCATCTTCGAGTCGGCCCATTGCCCCATTTACGGAGTCGGGCAGGTCCATTCCTGGATGGATACGGACGGGACGCGCTGGTGGCAGGTGACGGTCGTGCTGGGGCGGCTCGATTGGGCAGGGCTGAACGTGCAGGGCCGCGACTATCTCTTCCGGGCGTTCAGCGACGAGCAGCCGGAGTTCGTGACCCTCGGCATGGCTTACGACTGGCCTCAGGATCAACCGGCCAAGCACTGATCCCGTCCGCCCCGCATCTCTCAATCCTAATCACAGCCGGTCGGCGCCCAAGGCCTTGCTTGCAAGCCTTCCGACGCTTCGGTATTCTCCTGCCGGTCCGCTTCCGCGCGCAGTCTCCCTGCTCGTCAGCAGACTCCATGCCGGAGTGGCGGAATGGCAGACGCCAGGGACTTAAAATCCCTTGCTCCGACAGGGGCGTCCCGGTTCGAGTCCGGGCTCCGGCACCAAATTCCGCGCAGTTAGGAAATATGGTCGATTCCTCCTCCCCCCTGTTTAGGGCTTGCTTTGCCCGTGCTTTGCCCGTTCTCTCCTGGAGAGCGGCCAGTTTTTTGACCCCCTCCGCGAGATCGGCCTCCGACACGATGGCGTACCGCCGATAAACGCTCTCGGTCTTGTGGCCGGTTAACTTCATGGCGGCGGACCGAGATACGCCCGCGCGTTCCAGGTTCCGCACAGCCGTCCGTCTGAAATCGTGGGGGATCATGTCCGGGACCCCCGCTGCCTTGCAGGCCTTGTCCCAGGCCTTCCGAAACCCTTTGATCGGGTCGCCGTTGCGATGAAACACCCAAGGAATGAGCTTGTCCGTTTTGGCCTGGACTTCATAGGTCCGCCTGCGCTGCTCCAGAAGGACTTCAGCGAGCTCCGGTAGTATGGCGAAGGGGAAGGTGCGGCCTTCATCGTTTTTCGTCGTTCCTGGTTCAAGCCTGACGGTTCCCGCTGAGAGATCCACCTGCCGCCATTCCATCGGCAAGACCTCGCTTCGTATCCGCCAGCCTGTATAGTAGGCAAAGGTCACGATCGGCTTGATGTCTTCGGGCAGGTGCTGGAGTACGGCCCGGAATTGGTCTTCCTCAAAAAACCCTGTTCGCGTGTTATTGACCCTGATAGAGGGGAAGGGCGGGCAGATGGCTTTGCCGGAACGTTCAGCCAGCCGGAAAGCTCGCCGCAGGACCGATAAATCGTATCGAACCGTAGCCGGCGCGATGCCTTCTTGTAGGCGGTCGGCAATATAGGCGTTGAGATTGTCGAAGTTAATGTCCCGAGCCAAGGTGAGGCCGAAGTGTTGACGTAATGCGGCTAATGCAGTGAGCATCCGGCCCTTGGTTCGTCGCCGGTTGGCGTCATAATCATCCGTGATGATCCTTTCCAGCTCGTCAAAGGTGGTTCGCTCCAAGAGCGCCCCGGCAAATCTACCCCGGCCAATTTCTCCCAGCCGTTTCTTTAGTAGGCGGACGGCATCCTGTCTCTTGTTGGACCAGGAACATTCACGGTGTTTGGTGCCTCGAAAGCTGTAGGCAATCCACCAGGTCGGCGAGAGTTTCTTTTCTCCCGTCTTGCGGTCGCGGTACTTCGGTTGGTACACCCGGCCCAGGCCTCTGGTTCTCATGGGTTACCCCTTGATGCCAGTGTCACGGACGCTTCCGACTGGCAAACCACCGCTGAATCGGCCCTTCCGGGAAGCGAAGGGTCTTCCTCGTAGGCTGAGTATGGGGCATGTTCTTTTTGTGTTTGTAAAGCCATTTTTCGGTCACATGAAACCGCTCTGCCACTTCCCTTACAGATAGCCAGCGTTCGCTAGGGGCCTCAATCGCCGCACTTGCAGTTGCTTGGCCAGCGGTCATGCGGGACCAGGTCAGCGCTTTAAGCTGCTCCAGGCCTCCAATCATGGAGGGGCAGTCCTTTGCATCTAACGCAGAAATGGCATGCGAAAGCTGCTCAAGAAGTGCCTTTATTGGACCTTCAAAGATCGACATTGTCGAATCTCTGCTTGTCTACCAAGGTTTAAATGCTATTCGGTTGCTGCTTTGGCTGAAACTTTCCTCTTTCCAAATCCCGGCAGGCCTAACGCAGCATAAAAGCGATCCATCCTCTCTTGGTGCTCTTCCTTTAATCGTTTGGCTGCAAAGCTCAATGCTCCACGATCCCCAGACTTCATAGCGGCCCACACCGCCATCCACCGTAGATATTCAGAAACTGTTGCGCCATTTTTCTTTGCGACTCGATCCAGGATGTCGTACTCCTCGGGGGAAACGCGAACTTCGACTCTTAGCGTGCGGTTCATTCCATATTCCATGTTGGCTCCTAGCTCCTTCCGTCAAAGTGTACGGACAGAAATAGTGTACGGACACTCTTCCAAAATGTCAAGAGGTAGAATGGGCCCTTTTCGTGAGAGGCGTTTATACCGTAAGCTCGCCTATCTTGACGCTAGCAGGCACCTGCGCCATACTGAGCCCCCATGCGCGCCCTATTCGTCATCCCTTTCCTGGCTGTACTCTTCCTTCCTACGGCAGCTTCCGCTGAAGTCCAGACCTTCACCGCCGCGCATACCTATATCCTCGGTGACCACGACAGCAAGGACGACGCCCGCCAGCGATGCTTGCTAGAAGCCAAACGCAAAGTACTGGAGCAGGCAGGGGTCTATATCGAGAGCGCGTCAGAAGTGAAGGACTTCCAACTTGCCAAGGACAAGATCACCTCGTTTGCGGCAGCCGTCATGCAGGTCAAAGAAACCAAAGAAACAGCTGGCTTTGAGAGCGGGCACATGACCATGACGCTGACGATCAAAGCAGACGTAGATCTGGTTGAGGTGCGAAAACAATTGGCTGCTCGCCAAGTGGACAAAGGTGTACGGGACGAGGTGGCGCAACAGAAGGAGCGCCTGAAACGCCTGGAAGCGCGGTTCGAAGCGATGCAGCAACAGCGGCAGGACGGACAGATTCCTGGGCAGACCCCTACGCCATCGGCAATTGACATCTCCTCGGTAGAGCTACAAGAGGTGAAGGCACGTGCCGCGAATGGAGACTCTGCGGCGCAGGCCGAATTAGGTTTGCGGTACGCATTAGGAAGCGGCGTGCCGCAGGACTATATTAAGGCGCGGCAGTGGTGGGAGCAGGCGGCGGCGCAAGGAAACGCAAGCGCGCACTTCAACCTCGGGATGCTATATGACAAGGGAGACGGCGTGCCGCAGGACTATGTTAAAGCGCGGCAGTGGTACGAAGCGGCCGCCGCGCAGGAGCATGCGAGAGCCAAGTTTCTCATCGGTAGGCTATATGAATTGGGACGAGGTGTGCCGCAGGACAATGCACAGGCACGGCAGTGGTTTGAGCAAGCTGCGGCCCAGGGAGACGCGATGGCGCAGACCAACCTTGGGTGGCTCTATTATAACGGACAGGGTGTGTCGCAGGATTATGCGCGCGCACGACAGTGGTTCGAGCAAGCCGCGGCGCAGGGAGACGCGAAGGCGCAAGCTAACCTTGGATTGATGTATTACAACGGACAGGGCGTGTCGCAAGACTATGCGCGGGCACGCCAGTGGTTCAAGCAAGCTGCATCCCAAGGGGTTGCTGAGGCACAGTACAACCTCGCGACACTGTATGAATACGACCAAGGAGTGCTGGACTATATGCGTGCGTATATGTGGTTCAACCTTGCAGCGGCACAGTTGACGGGCGATCTTCAGAAGACAGCAGCAGACGCTCGAGATAGCGTGGCCAGTCGTCTGACTCCCGCGCAGCTTGCCGAAGCCCAGCGACTAGTGCAACAGTGTCAGCTCCAACATTTTAAGAACTGCTGAGTAGATTCTACTGCTTGTCCTAGGATGCGCCCGCGTGTCCGCCGGCGGGAGCTGCCATCATGTTCGTTCTTTCAGGCTATTCCACACTCTTTGCCCAAGGGACTGCCCGTCCCTACCCAGACGCAGAAGCTCTTTGCGAAAAGCTGGCCAGTCTGCCTCGTCCATTACGACTGACCGGACGCTGTGATGCTCTTTTGGACTTATATCAATCTTCAGAAACATAAACATACTCTCTTCTATCGAAAGAGTTGCTATAGCTCCGTGCACAAGATCGTTCCTTTTCTTCCCTGCGGCGACAAATCGCGGAAGTAGCGTTTCACTCTCGGCGCGAAACTGTGCAAGCTCGGGGAGTTCTGCGAAGCATTCGCGCAAGAACTTCACCTTAGGCTCAAGATTACGCGGACGTGTTTTGAGCAGAAGAGAAGGATGGCCACCAAAGAAATGGAAGATGTTTGCCACTATGAGGTCAAGCGACTGCTCGGCAAGCCCCCACTGGATTACGACAAAGCCGACAGCCTTGAACAGTGTTTCAATGTCGCTGCCTGGCTTGACTCCTGGAAGATCGAAGGACATGGAAAACTCTAACGGTTTACTTGGAGTACCACTCAATGATCTTCTGGAGCGCCATTAAGATACTCAGTCCAATCGCGCTGATTGCAATCCTGGTTGCCAATCGCGAGTTGGCTAAAGCTTGGCGCGAGATTGACAGACTTTCCTCTTCGCGAGCTTCTTTGCGCGATACGACTGCAGCGGAACGCTCGTCTTCTTTGTTTTTGAGCCAAGAGAGAACTGCGCTGTTGTGCTCGGATCCAGGAGTGCCGGCCAGTCCCAATGCGACTTGTTGCCTTACGGCATCCTCGCCCATAGCCTCAAGCCGCCCGAAGAGTTTTGGATCGACCATAGAAGATTCTCACAATGGATTTCTTAGTTCTGTAAGACCCCAGCAGGAACATCCACAGTATACGGTCCTCTCAGTTTTCTGGCAACGAACGTGGAAACGGCAGAGTCTCCCTCGTTCTACTTTGACCATTAATAACAAGTGAAGCGGGGGCTGCGCCCCCGAGCCCCCGCGGGCCGGTCCGGTCTTGCGATCCGCACCGGCCCGCGGGCTTCCCGCCCAGGTCCCTTTCAACTATATAAGTAAGGGCAAGGTGACGTCGTCGCTTCCCGCCCGCGACTATCAAGACCTATTGCGGTGGAAGCGGAGGAAAGCGACCACGTGACATTTAGCGCCCTGGTGATACACCAGCGCGCCTGAATTGGAGGGGTTCAGGCTGGGAGGGAGGTAGGGCGAGCCTAGGCGAACACTAAGCGGCCTTTGGCCTTTGGGAGCGGCCGGCCGAGCGCCTTAGCCGTGTCCAACCATTCCTGCATGACCAATTCGACATTGGTGAGAGCTTCCTTATAGGTTGGCCCGTCTGCGGCACAACCGGGCAGCTCGGGCACTTCGGCAACGAATGCCCCGTCTTCCTCACTCCAATAAATGATCACTTCGTACTTATGCATTGGATTAGCCGGCTACTGGTTGAGCCGGAAAGGGGAGGCGGTCCAACATTTCTTTGGAAATAGTCATCCTAACAGGTTTCCCGGGCTTCCCTGCCATCCGCTCGAAGTGCTCTTGAATTTCAATTTCCGTAAACATCCGCTGATGGAGCGCTTCCTCTTTCAGACGCATGACTAGGAGCCGCATAGCGTGATCCGTAGAGGCGGTGAGCGGAGCCTTTCCGTTCTCCCAACGGGATACCGTGATCCTCGTTTTGACTCCCAGGAGGGCCGCCAGTTGATTGGCTGTCAGGCCAACCCACTTTCTGAGAAATCGAAACTCCGCTCCAGTCAGGAGGGACGGTTTTTTAAGGAGGTTAAAGGCAATAGCATCATGTAGCCGGTCAATGGCTGGGATCTGTACGAGCTTCTCCCCGCAGTCACACCGATAGGAGGCGATATTCTGCAAATAGATGTTGGGAAGCCCGGATTCCCGGTAGTGATAGTCCTTCAGCAGGGCTTTCTTGAGCGTTTTTCCGCAACCTGAACAGGTCATCGTGTTTTCTTTCCTCTCGCAAACCGGAAGCCAGTTATTGCTATGACCGAGGCAGCCTCTTTGACGCAGAGAACCACCGCCATCCACTTATCGTCCAGGTTAGGCCCTTCCAGCCGATAGCGCCATTCACCCTGAACCAACCGGGTGCTTCGCAGCACTTCCCAATGGTCGCTGACATGCAAAAGATCCTGAATGGAAACGCCATGCCTGGCCAGTTTCTCAAAGAGATGTTGGCTGTAGAGAAAGCTATCTCTCCTACGGGCCTGGGCAATGACTTTTCGAAGCTCAGCTTCTGATAATGCAGAAGGTAACAAAATGTTACTCCACGCCCATCCAGCTCGTCAAGCTAATCGAGCTCGTCATCTATGGGATTGCGGCGCTTTTAATACATCACCAGGTACGCTGTCACCTGCTTTCGTGCGGAAGCATCTTGAGGCCGGCGCAGGATTGGCAGAGCCAGACCTCCGAGGCGATGCCTTCGATCGGCTGACAGATCCGCGCCCAGGCCTTTCCACCCTGACAGAACTCACACAGCCGCTCTTTACTGTGATCTCGACAGAGCCAGCCTTTCCTTGCCCGGTCATAGATGCTGCCATCGCGTCCGCAGGGGCATGGGCCAAACAGGTTCACCAGACGAAAGACGCAGCCGTTCATGGCGTCTCTCCCGTCCCCTCGATCGGGAGGAACACTAGACCGGTTCCCACGACGAGCTGCACAACTTTGTCGGCTATCAGGATCGGATGCCCGGCGAGCAGGTTTTCCCAGGTCCGCAGCAGCGTAATCCAGGGCAGCTCCGATTGTCCTTGAAGGACCCGCATGGCATTGCGGTTTCGCCACATGCCTTTGAGTGTGTTCCAGACGGCGCCGAGGGGGAATCCAAGTGACCGTTTCCAGGACCAACACATGTTCACGTAGCCGTTTTGATCCTGGACGTATTGGCTGATGACGTAGCGGCTCAGCCGGTTTCTGGACTTCCGCCCAGGTCGATAGGCACCGATCCAGACGACCGATGCGCCATGAATCTGCGACCATTGCTCCGACAGCCATTCCTGGTCGATCCAGAAGTTGCGGGTCCGTTGTCCCGGTGCTGGCCGCCAGGCCCAAAAGACGTGCAGGACGCCGTTGCCCTCCTCCGTCCGGACTTGATAGTGCTCGATGCCGGCATAGCCTAATTTTCGTTCGATGCGTTGACGCAGGATCTTGTGGCGATAGGTTAGCTTGCTCGCATCTCCTCCCGGAGCCGTGGAGAGCATTACCCACAGCACCTTGAAGTCGTGACATTCCCAAAACCAGAGCAGGGAACGTATCCGCTGATAGCCCCGCTTCTGTTTCCGGCTCCATTCGCCTCGTTGGTTTGAATTGTCCTCCTTGGGTAAAGAGAAGCGTCCCATAGACCCTCCGCCGGCGGTGTGGTGGAGGGCGCGGCACGTGCGTTTTGCTTTGCCCCTGCTTTGCCCGAACTGTCGTGGAGGAGGGGGAAAATGGGGGTGTACCGACCGAAAACGAACTTCCTAACTACTTGAATAGGTAGAGATTAGACCCTATGGGTCTTTTTGCTCTTTTTTCTTCTTCGATCTTAAAATCCCTTGGGCCGCAAGGCCCGTCCCGGTTCGAGTCCGGGCTCCGGCACCAATCAGGATGGCCCCAAAGGCCGCCCAGCGGCGGAGGCTGACGGTTCAGCAAGAGGGGCCAAAACTCTTAACTCACCTGTCCGTAAAACGGGGTAGAACCCCAACTGTTATTTAAAGGCGAGGTGACGTCGTCGCTTTCCGCCCGCGTCTTTGCTAGTTCAGTGGCGGCGGAGGAAAGCGACCACGTGGCATTTAGCGCCCTGGTGGCACACCAGCGCGCCTGAATTGGAAGGTTCAGGCTGAGAAGGGAGGCGGATTAGTAGTCATCGCCCCAGGCTTGCTCACGCTCTCAGGCGTCGAATTCACCCGTCAATGAAGGCCTCGTCTTCATCGCTCCACTAAATAATTACTTCATACGCTCGACGAGCCGCCCACCCCGGTGGAGGACTTCGGAGCTCGCCAGCAGTTGCGGGACCTGGTCGGTGTTGTATTGCTTGCGTGCGAGCCGCTGCACATTGGGCTTCACATACTCGAACAGCTCCGCCAAGCCGATCGCGCCGTCCTTATTCAAATCGCCGTCGCCTTGCAGCCCCTTGAGAAAGTAGTACGTCAAAAGGCCGTGTCCTTGGTCCAAATAGGTACTGGACGTTTGTGCGCCTGAGCTTGCCGCCAGGACCGTCACTTTGCCGGATGCCAGGACTGGATTCTCCACGGAGATCACCATCGGGCGCTGGCCCTTGGCGATCACCGACCGGCCCCCTGCGCCGGAAAAGCAGGAATCCAGCACGACCGTGATCTCTTTAGCCGGCAGCTTGTCAAGCTCCGTATAGAGCCGCTTGAGGGAATAGCCGGTGCTGTCCAGAAAGTTGGGGTCACCGTCGTAGGGAACGAGAAAGGCCTCGCCAGTTTGGGGATTGGGCGCCCCGTGCCCCGAGTAATAGATGAAGACCGACGCGTCCCGCTCGACGTTGTTTCGGAGCCAATCGCCGAAATATTTTTTTAGGTCGTTCCCGGTAGCCTTCTCGTTGAGCAGTACCACAACCTGTTCCTCCGGGTAGCCCATGACCTTGGTCAAGTACTCGCTCATGAGCTTGGCGTCGCGGTCCGCAAACTCTGCTTTCGCCAACTGTTCGCGGTACAGCTCGATCCCGACCACGATGGCATAGGCGGATGTCTTCGGGACGGCCTTCACCGCGGGGAGCCGATCCACATCGCTGAAGATCGCCGGCTGCGTCAGGCGAGGTGCCGCGTGCGCCTTTGCGCCGCCTGGCGCTCCCTGTATGGATGCAAGGGCCGCCTCCTCCGCTTGTTCCAGCAACCGCACAAGCATGGTGTTGCCGCGCTCTTTCGCGATCTTCAGCGGCGTATTCCCTTCACGATCGGCGCGACTCGGATCAGCACCTCGTTCGAGCAACAGTTGGACGACACGGGGATTCCCCGATCGAACCGCATTATGCAACGGGGAGGCACCCTCAGGGGATGGTCCGTTAGGATCGGCTCCGTGATCCAGCAGAAATCCGACAATTTCCAGATAGTTCGTTCCGCCACGTTCAGCGCGAGCGGCTGCATCGAGCGCGCTTCGGTAGACCGCACCGGACGCAAGATAGTTGACTTCTGCCCCGTGCTCCACCAGAAAGCGGACGGTTTCCAGACGGCCGTCGCGAGCGGCGAGCATCAAGGGTTTCCAGTCGCTAGAACATGTTCCGTTGACATTTGCCCCGAGTTCGATCAAAAGCTGAACGAGGTCGAGATTCTGCTGCACGCCATGGGCGGCCTCGCATAACGGCGACCAGTAGCCGTAACTTGTCGCGTCGTCAATATCCGCCCCCCGTTCGACCAAGAGGCGGATCATACTGACCTCTTTTCTCTCCACCGCCAGGAAGAGAGGACGTACGTTGTGCTCATGTCCTTCCACCAGTTTCGTCACGTTCATGTTCGGATCGGCGCCGCGGTCGAGCAGGGCGCGAACCTGTTCGACGGTTCCTTTCTCCATCGTCTGAGCCAATTCCTCGGCACTTGGTTTGGCAGGCGGTCCGATGGCACAGCCGGATGTCAGGAGGACGAAGATCGAGAGGGCGCCAATTTGGATGGAGCGTGAGACGAACATGGAGGGCCTCAGTGTGTGTGGGGGAACGATGACCGAATGTCAGGATACTAGAACCTAATAAGGGAATCGAGCCTTTCCACAGAGAAAGAACGGTGCGGTATGCGCGCCTTGCCTTTCTTGGGTGGATTGCCTAGACTGCGATCAACCCCTGCGCCCCGCGTCTTCGATGGAGGATCGTATGCTGCTCGCCCATCGAACCTTCCGCGCCGTCCGATGTGCGTCCGTCCTAGTCGGGCTCGTTCTCTTGGCCGCCTGCTCGCCCGTTCAATTTGAAGCCAGATATGCGGGAAAGCCTGAGGTGGCTCCTCTCGATCTTGCCCAGCTTCCTCTGAGAGCCGCTCTGGTGATCCCCGATTCCGCAAACAAGGTGTTCAAGAGTCCGGAGTTCTCCTGTCCGCTGCTCAACCATCCCTCCTCCGTGCAAGTGGCGACTGAACCGGCCTTGGTGCGCGCGGGAATCCCGGTGCTCGCCCAGCTCTTTGCTACGCTCGACGTCTATGCCGACAAGTCGCAAATAACGGGACCGTACGATCTTGTTATCGACGCGACGTCTCCCGTGGTGGCGTTTCGAGAAGGGGATTGCGATACGGCCACGCATTTTATCCTCGAACTGACGGGCATCGGCACGCCTTTCGGCATCATGGCGCACTTCGAAGCGTATCCCGACATTCGCGGAGACTTTGGGACGACCGTGACCGTGCGCGATCGCCAGGGGACTGTGCTGCTGCCTCCTTCGCCCTTCCAGGCGACGGGGCTGGTCTTGTGGACGAACCATCTTGCCAATCAATACAAAACGCATGCGAGCGTGGGGGCCAATGTCGAGTCCATCATGGGGCGCCTCTTCAAGGAGGTCGCCCTCGGGCTCCAGTCTTCGGCCAAACTTCAGCAATATGCGAGGTCGCTCCAGCGCGAACAGGCGCCCGTCCTTGCCCAGCAACCGGTTCCCAAGGTTGACGCACCGGTGTCGAGCCCGACGAATATCGACGTTCCGCCGCCGGGGAACGTCACCCCGAGCAAGACTCGCCATGCCGTGGTCGTCGGCATCGAGCAGTACCGGAAAAAACTGCCGCAGGCCGATTTTGCGGCGAACGATGCGCGCGTGATGGCGGACTACCTGAGCAAGGTCTTGGGATATCCGGAGGAAAACGTTGCTGTCCTGTTGAACGACAACGCGGCGAAGACCGATCTGGAAAAATATTTCGAGGGCTGGCTCCCGAATCGGGTGGAAAAAGGCGATTCCGTCTTCGTCTATTTCTCCGGTCATGGTGCGCCCAATCCGAAAACGGGGAAGGCCTATCTGGTGCCCTACGACGGCGATCCCAGTTTTGTGGACCAGACGGCGTACCCGCTTGACCGGCTCTACGATCGTCTCGGCAAGCTCCCGGCAAAGGAGATCGTGGTCGTGCTCGATTCCTGCTTCTCCGGGGCAGGCGGCCGGTCGGTGATTGCCAAGGGCATGAGGCCGATGGTGCTGTCCATCGAAAACCCGGTCCTGGCCGGGGGGAAAACGGCGGTCATCGCGGCCAGTTCGGGCGATCAGGTGTCCAGCACCTACGAGGCGCAGAAGCACGGCCTGCTGACCTATTTCCTGCTCAAAGGCTTGCGCGGCGAAGCCGACCGGGACCAGAGCGGCCAGATCGAATTGAGCGAGCTCTTCGAGTACGTGAAACCCCAGGTCGAGCGGACGGCCAGACGAGAATTCAACAACGAACAGAGTCCGCAACTGCTCGGCAGCCCGGAACTCCTCAAGCGCGGGATTCGCCTGATCGATCGGCCGAGATAAGGCTATTCTTCCACCTTACGGAGTCGTCCGCATCCTGTCAATTCACGGGGTTCCCGGGGGGCGGCGGCCCGGATAGAGGACGTCATAGCAATCCGGGCAGACCCCGCGTGGCTGCATTCGATGTGCAGGCAGTCCCGGAGGAAGAGGTCGCTCTGTCGCCAGGCGCCGCTCTCGTCCTGGATTTTCTTGCAGGACGAACAGATGATGAAGAGGCCCGATGCCGCGCCGGCGAGGCGGGCCCGTTCCCTCAGTTCCAACGCTTGCCGCCGATACTCCAAGAATCCTTCGATCTGTCGGGCAAACGCTTTGAGTGCCTCTCCCTGGGGATGGCTGAGGTCCCGCGGTTGGCGATCCAACACGGCCAGCACGCCCAGCGCATAGCCGTCGGGTGAGCGGATCGGCATCCCCGCGTAGAAGCGGATGCGAGGGTCGTGGTCCAGAAAGGGCTCTTGCGCGAACCGGGGATCGGTTCGGCAATCCCTGACGATGAAGAGATCGGAGCGAGGCAGGGCCGCTACGGCGAAACTGCCCGTCCGCGGCACGTCGCGGACCTCGAGGCCCGTGCAGGCTTTGCACCACTGGCGATGGGGTCCGACGAACGAGAGACAGGCGATCGGCGCCAAACAGGCGTGGGCCGCCAGCAGCACGAGGTCGTCCCACATGTCCTCGCGCGGCGTGTCGAGCACCCGATAGCGGTGGAGCGCGCCGAGCCGCTCGGCTTCGTGCGTTGGTGTCTCCGGCTGGTCCATTCCAATCCCTAGGCGTACCCTGTTTCTGTCACCGCGACCGACACGGCTCGTGAACGGCATGCAAGCGGCCGCCACGGCCCGGCTACGACCGGACCACGAAGCCCACGAGCGTATTTCCGAGTCGGGATACCGGCCACCATACGACAACTCTCCGTAACGGCACAAACCGCCGAAATCGGCTCGATGCTCCCCCGGGCAACGGACACACATGGCCCTATCGCGACCTATCGGTGGAAGGCGTGTCGGACTTGAGCCGGAAGCGTCCCCTCGGGCTACCGGTGGGACAAAGGAGGCAGGGGAAAAGAGCGAGGAGGTGAGGGCGAGGGATAAGGACAGCGGCGGCTCAGGGACGTGAAGCCGCAACGTCCAAGATTCGCCGGATTGTTGCGGCCAGGGTGTCCGGCGACAAGGGTTTGGGCAAAAACGCTGTCCCCGGCGCGCCCTCGCGGCGGCAGGCCACGGCGTCGGCGGGATAGCCGGACATGTAGACGACCGACATGGCCGGGCGGAGGTGCAGGAGTTGCTCGACCACCGCCTGGCCGTTCATCTGCGGCATGACGATATCCGTGAGCAGCAGGTCGATGGCGCCGGCATATTCACGGCCGATCCGGAGCGCGTCGCCGCCGCTTCGCGCTTCGAGGACGCGGTAGCCCTGTTCCGTTAAGGTTTCGGAGATGATGGCCCGCACGCCCGGATCGTCCTCGACGACCAAGATGGTTTCGGTGCCCCGGTGCGCTTCAGTCTGTTGCGGGACCGGTCGTTCGGTTGCGGTCCGGTTCATCGATTTGGGGAGATAGACCAAGAAGGTGCTGCCCTGGCCCGGTTGGCTCGATACCAGAATATGGCCGCCGTTCTGCTTCACGATGCCGTAGACGGTGGCCAAGCCGAGACCGGTGCCTTTGCCCGGTTCCTTGGTGGTGAAGAAGGCCTCGAAGATGCGGGCCTGTGTCGCGCTGTCCATGCCGCATCCCGTGTCCGTCACGGCCAAGCGGACGTAGTCGCCGACCGGCAGGACCGACTGGCCGGCCAGCGATTCGTCGATGGTCACATTGCCGGTTTCGACCGTGAGCGTGCCGCCGTCCGGCATGGCGTCCCTGGCATTCACGGCGAGATTCAAGAGCACCTGCTCGATCTGTCCCTGGTCGGCCTGCACCGGCCAGGCTGCCGCATCGAGCCGCGCCGTCAGCTCGATGTGTTCGCCCAGGAGCCGCTGCAACATCTCCCGCATGCCCTCGACGAGTTCATTCACGCTCAACACGGTTGGCGCACAGGATTGTTTTCGGCTGAACGTGAGGAGTTGTTGGGTCAGCGACGTCGCTCTGGTGCCCGCACTGGCGATCTGGTCCACGAGACGATGGAGCGGGTGCGTCGGCGGCATCTGTTGACGCAGGAGTTGGCAATAGCCGGTGATGATGGTCAGGAGATTGTTGAAGTCGTGCGCGATCCCGCCGGCGAGATGTCCGATGGCCTCCATTTTTTGCGCCTGGCGCAGTTGGGTTTCCAACGCGGTTTCCCGCTGTTGGCGATGGTACCCGTCGTAAAACACGCCGGCGGATCTGGTGAGGGTCTCCAGCATGACCTGTTCCGAACCCGTGTATCCGCCGGGGCGATTGGCGACGCCGATGAGTCCCGCCACTTGACCGTTTCGGAGGATCGGGACGCCGAGAAAATGCCGCAAGGGCGGATGCCCAGGCGGCAGGCCGTTCGCGCGAGGATCCGAAGCGGGGTCGTTGGCCACAACGGGTTGGCCGGTCGTGATGACGCGCCCGAAGAGATTGTCGAGGGCGGTGAATTCCAGGTAGCCCTTCTCATGATACGTCCGGCGCGCCTCTTCGTAGAAGCGACGGTTGACGGTCGGGTCCCAGGCGAGGCCTTCGTACGCGAGGATGCGCAGGACCGGCCCTTCCATGAGCGGGCCGATGAACCCATACTCGCTCCGAGTTTGGCGGATCGCCGTGCGGACGATCCGGGCGCTGGCGGCCTGCCAATCGCCCGATTCGAGAAAAATGGCGGCGGCATCCGTGATCGCTTCGAGCTGCTCGGCTTTGGCCTCCAAGGTTTTATCGACGTCGGGGCGGTCCGTCACATCGCCCGCGAGCATCAGCAGTGCCCTGCGTCCTTGAAAGTCCGTGTGACTCCAGGAGAGTTCGACTCGGCGGAGTTGCGCGTCTGCCCGGCGATGAGACCAGACACCGGCGCGAGAAAACGACGGCACGGTCGCCGTCGCGGCCGTCACCGGCTGTTCGATTATGCGGAGGAAGGCGGGAAGTTCTTCGGGGAGCAAGAGTTCTCGGAGCGTGATGCGCAGAAACTCGTCTCGCGTATATCCATATTGCGCGATGGCGGCCTCGTTGACGGCGAGAAAAGCGAGTGTCGAACGATCGACGATCCACGTCGGGAAGTGGTCTTGTTCGCAAATAACCAAATCCTGCCCGCCTTTCGCGGCCGACCCCATCCCCATTTCTTCACCCCAAGCGAAGACCTGGGATGGGACCGATGATTCATCTGTGAACGCGCACGAACCATGTCTCCCGGTAAGTGTGAACCCGGGCGCTCTCCGGCCGATGCCCTCCCGTGAAGTTTCTGCGGACCGTGTAGGTACTAGATTTAGCGGAGGCTGTCAAAAACGAGATGGTCGTGGTCAGGGTAGCCCTGGGTGTTCCATCGGGCGTACTCCTAATGCTGTTGTAGGCGGGGGCCTTCCGTCAGACGGTGTCTCGCTCAAGTTTCGCGGAGAACCGGCCGATACGGCGAAGGGGACACGTGTGTGGAGCGCCATGCTGCCGATTTCTTCCGACCCATCAGGCAACCTCGCCCAAGCTGCGATAGCAATTGAACGACAAGCGATCGGCCGTTCCGGCACCGGCGAGGGCGGGCCTGCGCCGTCTGTCGCCGGCCCGGGCAGCCCCACGTCTCCGCTCGCCGGGATTCTGAAAACATTATTGCCGCTGGACGATCTCTTGCCGGAGTCCTTGGCGACGGTGGTGCAGTCGGTGCGGTTGGCCGTCCACCACGGAACCATTGCGCCGGATGCAGCGGCCCAGTTCGAGACCTTGCTGGGCCGGTTGGCCCTGTCTCCCCACGAACTGTCGGGGCGGGGGCTGCGGGCCTTGTTGGCCACGATGGGACTGCAAGACGAGCGTAGCCTGGCTCGTCAGGTGCTCGAGGGCGACGTTCCCGTCGTGCTGGCCCCGTCGCTCAAGACGTGGGTGCTTGCGCGCCTGGCCGAATGGGGCGACGGGCAGGAACCGGCCATGTCGGGTCCGGGGCACGACGCCGCCAAGCCTCCGTGGCTGGCCGATGCGGAAAAGCTGTTACGCCTGATCGAGCGAGCGCAGGCCTTGAACGGATTCGCTCAGGATGCCGGCACGCTCCTGTCTCTGGAATTGCCGCTGCTCTGGAGCGGACTCAGGTCCGCGCATGTCTATATTGAGGAGCAACCGCAGCGGGAAGGCGAATCCGGCCAGGGCCGGCGGGAACGGTCCGTTCGCCTGGTGACGCTGCTGGATTTCGACCGTCTCGGCCCGGTGCGGGTGGATACGTGGCTGACCGGCGTGCGGCTCGGTCTTCGCATCGGCGCGGAACGCGAGGCCGTGGCGGCCGAACTCCGGGCGGCGCTCCCGCGATTGCGCGACATGCTCACGGCCAGGGGCTACGCGGTGGAGGGCCTGGCTGCCATCGTCGAGGAGCCGAGCCTCTTAAACGGCCGCGAGCTTCGCGCCCGTTTGGCGCCGGCGGGGCCGATGGTGAATTGCCATGTCTGACACGGCGTATTCCTCTGGGCAGGAGGGCCGGGCGGATCGGATCGCCGCGGTCGCACTGGAGACCGGACCGGGCCGCCGGCAGCCGCCCCGGCTGACAGCCAAGGGATGGGGCGAGGTGGCGGAGCGGGTCATCCGTGAAGCGGCGCGCGCGGGCGTGCCGATCCGGGAAGATCGCGAGTTGGTGTCGCTGCTCATGCGGATGGACCTGGACGAGACCATCCCGCTCGAAGCCTATGAAGCGGTTGCCGAAATCCTCGTGTTCTTATACGGACTCAACGAAACCTGGCGCGCCGAGCGGGGGTATCGGCCCCTGTCGGCCGAGCCGGCTCGCGACCCATAAAGGTCATGGCATTATGAGAGGGGGAAGTCGTCGGCTGATAGGGTGCGGTGCGATAGGCCTGCTCGGCGCGGGTCTGCTCATGGCGGGCTGCACGGGCCGGTCGGTTTCCGCACCGTCGTCCGGTCTGGCGAGCCAGGTGGGAACCGCCGCCGCGCCGGCCGGTTCGGCGGCTATGCGCTGGCCGTCCCCGCTGGTCATCTCGGTTGCGGCCTTCGAGGATCGCGCGAATCAGTCGGACTTGATCTGGCTGCGCAAGGGCATGGCGGACATGCTGGTGGCGGAGTTTGCGCGCAATCCGTCCGTACTCGTCGTGCAGCGGGATCGGATGGAAGAGGTGATGCGCGAGCAAGCGTTTCAATTGTCGGGCCGTGTGGCGGACGACTCGGTCGTGCGGGTGGGGCGGATGGCCGGCGCCACGGTGTTGGTCGCCGGCAGTTTTGCGGTCGTCAACGGATGGGTACGGATCGACGCGCAACTGCTCGGCGTCGAGCGGGGGACGGTGCTCGGCACGGCCAGCGCCGAGGGGTCACTGGCCGACGCATCGGCCACGGCCCAAGCTTTGGTCGCGAAGATCGTGGCTTCGGTGCCGGCTGGGTCGAATGGTTCCGCTGCCTATCAGGGGGTCGGTGGAGAGGCGTCGGCCCAGGCGGCCATGCAGGCCGCCAAGGCCAATGACCGCGGAGAGGGCCTCACGCGCGAGGGGAAATTGTGGCAAGCGCTGGAGGAATTCGAACGGGGCATGGCCGCCGATCCGTCGAATCCCTCGCTCCATGCCAACTATGCCCGGACGGTGGCCGGATTGCCCGGGGCCGACCTGGCTCGATTCGGCGGGGTGGGCGTCCTCGGCGGTGCCAAGCAGGTGGTCGGGCGGGTCATGGAACGTCTGAGCGCCGGCGGGATCGAAGCCGAGGTGGAGCGGCCGCGCCTCGAGGAAGCCCTTGATGGAACCGTTACCGTACGGCTACCCGTTCGATTGCGGCTGGCCCCCTCGGCGGTCGCGGCCATTCGGGAGATGGCCGCCCAGTCTGGCGGGAATGTCGAAGAAGCGGACCCCCTCGTCGTGACCCTCTCCGGCCAGGCCAACGTGAATCGGGAATTCACGCGGCGGCTGGCGGTGCCGCACCGCATCTTGCTCCGCCTCTTAGCCGTCGATGGCCGGACCCTGGCCGTCTATTCGGCTTGGAAGGAGTGGAAGCTTGGGACCTGGATCGCGCCGATCGACGAACAACGGGTTCGCCTCCAACTGCAACGTCTGGTCCGCTCCGAGGCCGTCTTTGCCGGTATCCCGGCTGATCAAGCGAGCACCATTGCAGGTATACGCGTAACCGTGGAGCCGTCGGCCCGTGAACGGGCCACGGTCAGCGTGGAGACGGTCGAATTGGACGAGAGCCGGCCGGGGATGGAGAAAAGCGCGCCGCTTCGCTATGGGCAGTGGCAAGGGGGAAGCGAGACGAAGGCCGATGGCCGTAAGGCCCATCGGCCGGCGGCGATCGAGCCAGCCGCCAGTCCTCGGTTCGAGGTCCTGCGAGCCTCGCTGGAGGCGGTATGGGACCCTGGTGTCGCTGAACGGCCGTGGGGCCATGGATACCTTCCCGGCAACGAACGAACCGTCGTGATTGTCGGAACGGCCGATGGCGCGTCAGGACGGCTTCAAGGCGAGCCGCGCATCCTCAAGGCATCCGGTGATCAGGAGTTCGACCACGCGGCCCTGGCATCCGTTCGGGTCGGGTGGCAACAGTGGGAGCAAAAGGCCGTTGCGGACCAGGGCTCGGGAACGGCTCATCCGTCCGCTCCGGTGAAGGTGCGCATGCAGTTTCGCGTCATTAAAGATCTCCCGCCGCTCAACATGATCGGCCCGCTCGAGACAATTGTGCGATGGCCGACAGCATCAAGTCCCGCCCCGTCCTCTCGTTAGGCACGATCAGTTACTTGCCAAAGACCTGACGTTTTTAACCGAGCTAGTCTTGATGGTTTCTGTGTGTTTCTGTGTGTGAGATGGGGATAGATCTGTTGGCAATATCTGAAGGTATTGAATAACACACGATAGAACAATGGGTTATTAAAAATGTCTGTTGCCGCCGATTATGCCGGTCATAAAGGTCAATAAATGGGCATAAGGCGTGCAGCTCTTGAAGGGAAACTTTTGAGGGAAAAGTCTCTTGACCTTCTAGAAAAGTATCGGCAATATGCGGCACCTAAACTATAGAAACTTCCGAGAAGTTTGCCGTTTATAGCTGCACTCATCAAACGATATCGACAAGCCTGATACAAGTAATATTTCGGGAGTATCTCTCGTCAATCGGTCCATTCGACAAACTTTTGACGCCAAAAAAATGACGGCGAATCAATGATGGTTTCTGAGCAAAGCCGCCGAGCTGGCGGACAAGGAGCACTCATGAGCCAGGCCCATATCGTCCTGATCGATGATGATTCAGCCGTGCGCGAGACCGTCAAGGAGTTTCTGGAGGAAGATGGTTATCGGGTGACGGCGGTCGACGATGGGCGTGCCGCGGTGCAGGTTGTCAAGGACGAGCCGGTCCAGGTGGTCCTGACCGATTTGCGTTTGCCCGGCATGGATGGGCTGGAGGTACTCGAGCGGGTGACACAAGTCAACGCGCAGATCGCCTGCATCGTCATGACGGGCTACGGCACGATCGAGCAGGCCGTGCGGGCGATGAAAGCGGGGGCCTTCGACTTCATCACGAAGCCGATCCAGTTCGATGCCGTGCTCCTGTCGGTCCGCAAAGCCCTCGAATTCCAGCAGTTGCGCCGGGAAAACCTCCTGCTCCGCAAGACGGTCAAGGAAAAATATCATCTGGACCATTTGGTCGGATCCAGCGAAGCCATGCAGTCCTTGCACGAGTTCATCAAAAAGGTAGCCGACAGCGACAGCACCGTCCTGGTCCAGGGCGAAAGCGGCACGGGCAAGGAATTGGTCGCCCGCATGCTGCACTTCAACAGTTTGCGGAAAGACCGGCCGCTCGTGCCCGTCAATTGCGCGGCCATTCCCGAGGCCCTGTTGGAATCCGAGCTGTTCGGGCACGAGAAGGGCTCCTTTACCGGCGCGATGTCGACGCGGATCGGACGGTTCGAAATGGCCCACGGCGGCACCCTCTTTCTGGACGAGATCGGGGAAATGAGTATGCCGCTCCAGGCCAAGTTGCTGCGGGCCTTGCAAGAGCGGTCTTTCGAACGGGTCGGCGGGACGAAGACGGTGCGGGTGGATGTCCGGATCATCGCCGCGACCAATCAGGACCTGGAGCAGGCCATCGCCGAAAAGCGGTTCCGCAAAGACCTGTATTATCGGCTGAACGTGATTCCCGTGATGATGCCCCCGTTGCGCGATCGGCGTGCGGACGTGCCGCTGCTGATCGACCACTTTCTCACGCAGTTCAACCAGTCCAAAAATGCCGCCATTCGGGGCATCGATCCCGAGGCCTTGGAGGCGCTGGGCGCGTACCATTGGCCCGGCAACATCCGTGAGTTGGAAAACCTCATCGAACGGGTGGTGATTTTGAAAAAGTCCGGTTCCATCGCGCTGGCCGACCTTCCGGACAAGATCCGGCAGGACACGGGAACCGCACCGGCGGCGGTCGCCGTCGGCCGGGAGGACCGTCCGGCCGCGGCCAATGGAACCAGCATCGATCTGGTGCGAGAACTCGAGCAATACGAAAACCGCCTCATCCTCGATGCCCTCAAGCGCACCAACGGCGTGACCAGCAAGGCCGCGCAGCTCCTCAAGCTCAACCGGACGACCTTGGTGGAAAAACTCAAACGCAAGGGACTGGACGCCAAAGTTTCCAACGAACTGGTCAATTGACGCGTCAACCCATTTGCGCTGGGCGTCAAGCCCTTGACCGCCGTCGTGCGGACCGTCGTCGTTTGTGACGGTTCTCTTCTCCATTGCCCACCGTGTTCTCTCCTTCGCGCGGTTTTACTAGGAAAAATCTTTCCGGAAGGTAGGCACAAAAGTTGCTGACCTTCCGGCTCGTGAACTACTCACGTCCACAGAGGCGGTTGACGGGCATCGTGGCGCTTTCCTCTTTATTGTGGATCGTGCCGAGCGCATCCGCCGGGTCCGAACCGGCAATGGCGAGCGCTCCTGCGCCTGCCGCGCAGGGGCCGGTCACCCCGGGCTTGGATGTGCAGCAGGTCAAAGATTTTCGCGCCAAACTTGGCGTGAACGAAGGCCGGAAGGTCGGCTCGGCGCAGGAATCCCAACCGGCGGTGACCGTGCCGCTGCCCGACGACGGGCCCCGCGCGATGCCGTCGGCGCCGGAGGCTCCTGCCTCGGCATTCGCCGAAGCCGTGTCCCTCGCCCACCGCGGGCACAAAACTGATGCGGCCAAGGCCTTTCGCGCGTTTCTCACGCAGGCCCCCGACAGTCCGCTGATTCCCGCGACGCGTCTATGGTTGGCCGACTTGCTCGCCGAGGGCGGCGATTTTCGGCAAGGCATCGCGGCCGTCGAGACGTACCGGACATTTTTGCAGCAAGACACCGCTTCGCCGGATGCGGCCCGCGCGATCTGGCGGATCGGGGACCTCTTTGCCGGCATCGGCATGGGAGTGGAAGCGGAAGGCGCGTACGAGCAGGCTCGAACGCAAGGACTCGCCGACGCGGATACGGAGCGGGCGACGCTGGGATTGGCGAATCTGCGACTGGTCGAGCGAAAGTTTGCCGAGGCCGAGGCCATCGTGGCCGCGTTGCTCGCGCACCCTCACGGGGAGGCCGTCGACCGATACGGTCGCGCAATCGTGGCCCTCTCGCGGCACCATCAGGGACGCTTTGCGGAGGCCCAGGCCCTCTTCGACGAGATCCTGCAGCGATGGCCCGACACCGTCCGGCTGCACGCGCCCACGTTGCTCGCGGCTGCCCGCAACGCCAAAGAAGCCGGCCGCGTCGGCGCGGCCATCCAGTTGTTCGCCACCTACTACAACCTGTTTCCGAAGGACGACCAGGCCGGCGACGCCTTGATCACGGTGGGGGACCTCTATCGCGATCTGGGCGAGCCGAAGAAGGCGGCGCTGTTTTTTGCCGAGGCGATGAACCGTTGCGTCGGCCAGACCGCCGAAGAAACCGGACGCATGCGCCTGGCGGAGCTTGCGCTGGACGGCCACACGGAACCGCCTGCCGCGGAATCATACGAGGTGCCGGGTTGGGTGGCGGTTCGCCAGGCTGCCGAAGTGACGCCGGCGCCGATCGCCGACGTGGCCGAGCGGCGGAAAGCCCTGCGCGCCGTGGCCGAAGCCCATGCGCGCGATGTCTTGGGCAGCGAAGCGCTCTTTCATTTGGGCGAGCAGGAAGAACAGGCGAAAAATCGGTCTGGCGCCATCGCGGCCTATCGCCAGACCATCGAGCGCCGCGGTCAGGTCGCGGACGACCCCTGGCCCGGCTCGGCTGGCGGCCGCTTGCGACGGCTGGTCGAGCCGGACGTGCGGGCGGCGCTGGACCGCGAGGACGACTTGGCGGCGGTCGAGCAGTTCCAGGCCCTCTGGGTTTCGGACGATTTTATCTATGCCGACGCCGTGACGGTGCGCGACGTGGCCGGCGCCCATGCCCGGCTGGGCTTTACGGCCGAGGCCATCCGTCTCTATCACGGCCTGTTGCAGATGAAGGCGAGCGCCGCCGTCCGCGAGGAGACGCTGTTCCGGCTCGGCGTCACGTATCTGGACCAAGAGGATTTCAAAGCCGCGCGGCAGACGTTCGACCGGTACCGTGTTCAATTTCCCGTGGGACCGTGGCGGGCCGAGGCCTTCCGCCTGACGGCCGTAGCCCATCGGAAAGAAGGCAATGCCCTGGCCGCCGTGCGCGTCTACCAGCGGTGGCTCCAGTTTTTCCCGCAACACCCCGACGTGCCGGCGATCCGCTTGCAGATGGCGGACGCCATGATCGACGCCGGCCAGCCGGCCGAAGCCATGACGGTCTTCGCCGAACTGGAGCGGGCCGGGCTGCTCCACCGGCCCGCCGCTCTGCGGGGACTGATTCACTATGCCGATCTGCTGGCCGAAGCCGGCCGGCACGACGAGGCCGTGACGCGGTATCTCATCGCCTTGCGCGGCGGCCCCGATGCCGCCCAAGCCGAATGGGTGCGGCTGCAGTTGGCCCGCGTGCTGCGGACCCAAGCGCACGGCGACGGCGCCAGCCGCGTCCTGAAGACGTTGGAAACCGACGCGGCGGACGAGATCGTCGGCCGCGTGGCCGCGTCCATGCGGCACGATCTCCGCACGACCGGGAAAGCAGGAGGCTCATGATGATGGTCCCCCAAGACGCCGCCGTAGCCGGCGAGATGGATCTGCTCCAGCACGCGTTCAGAAGCTTCGATCAGGCCGCCGCCACCCTGCAACATTCCTATCAGGCGATGACGACCAGGCTGGAGCGAATGGATCTGGAGCTGGCGGAACGCAACGACGCGCTACGCCGCAATCTCGCCGAGAACGAAGAGATGCGGAGCCATCTGAGCGCGATTTTGGAATCCTTGGCGACGGGTGTGGTTGTCGCGGACCAGTCGGGGCGTGTTGTGCGCTGCAATCGCGCGGCCGAGGTCCTGCTGGGCGCGGCCCGGCAGGACCTCATCGGACGGCGCCTGGACGCAGTCGTCCGCGACCACCGGATCGAGGACGCGACCTATCCGATCGCGTCGCCCCGCGGCCTGTCCTTGTCCGTCACGCGGTCCGATCTCCGCAACAGCCGGGGCGAGGTGACGGGCGGCATCCTGTTGATCCATGACATCACGGCCGTCCGGCAACTGGAAGAGCGGGTGCAGCGGCGGGACCGCCTGGCCTCCATGGGCGAGATGGTCGGCCGGATCGCGCACGAAATCCGCAACCCGCTGGGGAGCGTGGAACTCTTCGCCTCCATGCTGCGGCAGGACCTGCGCGACGATCCGGCGCGCCGCCAATACACGGAGCATATTTCGCTGGCCGTCGAGACGATGGATCGGCTCCTGGCCAATCTGCTGATTTGCACCAAACCGATCCAGCCGCGGCGCGCCTGGCACGATGCGGGAGACCTCATCCGCGGCGCCCTGGCCCTGGCCGCCCATGCCGTCACGAGGCCGGACGTCACCGTGGCGACGGCCGTGCGGCCGGAAGGGCTGCGCCTCTGGGGGGACGCGTCCCAGTTGCGGCAGGTGCTCGTGAATCTGTTCGTCAACGCCGGCCAGGCCATGCCGTCGGGCGGGACCCTGACGATCGACGCGAGCCGCGAGGGTGAGCCGGGGGCGCGGGCCGCCGTCCGCCTGTCGGTCTCGGATACGGGGGCGGGCATCGCGTCCGAACATCGGTCGCGCTTGTTCGATCCCTTTTTCACCACACGGGAGCAGGGGACGGGCTTGGGGCTGGCGATCGTCCATGCGATCGTCGACGGCCACGGGGGCCGCATCGACGTCGACAGCGAGGTCGGGCGCGGCACCACCTTCACGCTGCTGCTGCCCTGCCCGGACGACGCGGACGCGGCGGATCGGGCCGGCCACGAATCGACGCAATCACACGGGTAAGACATCGGCCGCGCTACGGCGTGCCGATCACGACAGAGGAGGGCATCGTATGTTGGGTGTCGCGACGCAACGAGGAAACGGGGAAGCCGGGCGGGAAACGCGGTCGGTGCTGGTCGTGGACGACGAGCCGTCCATGCGGGTGGCCTTGACCGAGTCGCTCCGGCGTAACGGGTACGGCGTGATGCAGGCCACCGACGGCCGCGAAGCCATCGACTCCCTGGCGCAATACAAACCCTGGCTGGTGATTACCGACATGAAGATGCCGCGGCTCGGCGGCATCGAAGTGCTCCGGGAAATCAAGCGGCGCTCGCCGGACACCAACGTGGTGGTCATGACCGCCTATGGGACGGTGGAGACCGCTGTCGAAGCGATCAAGCAGGGGGCGAGCGACTATTTGCTCAAGCCCTTCGCCGCCGAAGCGCTCGAACGCATCTTGACGAAGCTGGAGCACGAGCGGCCGGCGTCCGCCGCGGATGCCGAAGCGGAGCGGGCGCCGGCCCGGTCGATCCTGACGGACGATCCCGGCATGGTCCGCCTTCTGGCGATGGGCGAAGTGGTGGCGATGAGCCAGGCGACCGTCCTGATCCACGGCGAAAGCGGCACGGGCAAGGAATTGCTGGCCCGGTTCATCCACAGCCGGAGCCCGCGGGCGCACCGGCCCTTCATCGCGGTCAACTGCGCGGCCCTGCCCGACGGCCTGCTGGAAAGCGAGTTGTTCGGCCACGAGCGCGGCGCCTTCACCGGCGCCATGGTCCGCAAGTCGGGCAAGTTCGAAATGGCCCACGGCGGCACCATCCTGCTCGACGAAATCAGCGAAATGAATCTGGGCTTGCAAGCGAAGCTGCTGCGCGTGCTCCAGGAGCGGGAGGTGGACCGGGTCGGCGGCCGCGAGCCGGTGCCAGTCGACATCCGCGTGATTGCGACGACCAATCGGTCGCTCCGGGCCGAGGTGGATGCGGGGCGGTTCCGCGAAGATCTCTATTATCGTCTCAACGTGTTCCCCATCCTGCTCCCTCCGTTGCGCGAGCGGCGGTCGGACATCCCCGTACTGGCCCGCCATTTCGTCGAGTCGGCGGCGACGCGGAACGGCCTGCCGGTCCCGGCGTTATCGCCGGAGGCCTTGGGCGTGCTCCAGGGGCGAGGGTGGAAAGGCAACATCCGCGAACTCGAAAACGTCGTCGAGCGGGCCGTCCTCATGGCGGCCGGCGGCACAATCCATCCCGAACATTTCCGGTTCGAGGAGCAGGCCGGAGCGCCGGATATCGCGACGATCGTGGCACGGCCCGCGGCGGCCGGGTTCGTGCAACCGGCGGCACCGGTCCGGGACCGTCCGGCGGTGACGGGCGACGCCGGTCTGGGAAGCGGCACCGGCACCTTGTGGGAGATGGAGCGTGAGCTGATCTTCAAAACGCTGACGGTGAAGAATGGCAATCGAACCCATGCGGCCAAGGCCCTGGGTATCAGCATCAGGACCTTGCGGAACAAGCTGCGCGAATACCGCGAGTTGGCCCACGGTACGGCGGGGAGTGAGGCGGAAGCGGCCCTGGCCTCCGTCGCGATTGCAGAATCGGACGAGGACTAGGCAAAGAGTTCCCGGCAAATTTGGTACAGGGATTGCACTTCCCAAGGAGCAGCGAGGTGACCATGCAAGTTTTCGACAAAACGATGGGGCTGCTGGAACAGTCGCTCAACATGCGGGCGGAACGGCACAAGGTGATTGCGACCAACATCGCCAACGAAGAAACGCCCGGCTATCGCGCGAAAGAGCTGCATTTTCTTGAGGAATTGACGGCCGCCGCCAAGAGCCAGGGGACGTCGACGCTGGCCCGAACCAGCGGGCGGCACCTCAGCGCCAACGGCGGCACGGGGATCGAAGTCAAAGGCAAGCTGGCCGAATTGCCGACGCCCGATCTGCCGCTTGACGGGAACTCCGTCAATCTTGACTTGGAAATGGCCAAACTCGGCGACAACGCCGTGAATTACGACACGGCGGCCACGATCGTATCGATGCGGTTTCAGCAACTGATGAGCGCCATCCGGGGCTCGCGATAGGAGGTGCCTATGCGTTGTCCACAGTGCGGTGATGCAGTGTTGGCCAACCGCCGGTCCGGCGGGATCGTCAGCGGGTTTTGCGAGAGCTGCGAACAGGGCTGGGAATGGGTGGCCGGGCAGGTCCGGGTGCCCACGAGCGGGCGCCGCGCCGCCGGCCGGAAGGCGCGCCGGAGCGGCGAGGTGCCGCGAAGCTGGCGCGGGCGGCTGCTGCAGGCTGCGGCGGAGGCCGAAGTCGTCTCCGTCGGCTGACGGGCGACCGATTCCGGTCATCATACGAAAGGACGTGCACGATGGATCTCAACGATACCTTGGCCGTGTCGGTCTCGGCGCTCGATGCGCAACGGCACCGCCTCAACGTCATCGCGAGCAATCTGGCGAACGCCCAATCCACGCACTCGGAAAACGGCGGCCCCTATAAGCGGCGGGACGTCGTGTTCGAGGCTACGCCGGTCGTGCCGCGCTTCCAGGGAGCCCTCAAGGAAGCGCAGGGCCAAAATTTCAAGCTGACCGGCGTCCGTGTGGCGAAGGTCATCGAGGATGCGAAGCCGGGCAAGGTGGTCTACGAGCCCCAGCATCCCGACGCCGACCCGCAGGGGTTCGTGCAGATGCCCAACGTGAACGTGATGGAAGAGATGATCAATATGATGTCGGCGCACCGCGCCTACGAGGCCAACGTGGAAGCCGTGACGACCGGCCGCACCATGTGGCTCAAGGCGTTGGAGATCGGACGATAGCGCGGCGGACTGACGTCAGGAGACGCACATGGAGAATATTCGCGGCATCGGGGGTCTTTCCGTCCCGGGAATCGACCAGGCTTCGCCGTCCGGCGGCGCGGGCAGTGCGCCCGCGAGCGGTTTCGCCGACACGCTCAAGCACGTGATCGCCGAGGTCAACGACGCGCAGAATCAGGCGAACCTGGCCGTGTCTCAGATGCTCACGGGCGAGAACCAAAACATCCATCAAACGATGATCGCCATGCAGAAGGCCGAGATTTCGTTCCAATTGATGATGGAAGTCCGCAACAAGATCGTCAACGCCTACGAGGAAATTCAGCGGATGCAGGTGTAAGCGGCGGCTGAGAAAGGGTCTGTACGATGTTGGGAACGTTCAACGCATTGCCGATCGGAAAACGTCTGGGCATTCTGGTGCTGCTCGCGGCCGGCCTGGCGGCCCTGGCGGCCGTCGGTCTCTGGAGCCAGCAGCCGGACATGCAGGTTCTGTTCGCCAACCTGACGCAGGAGGATGCCGGCGCCATCGTCGAAAAGCTCAAGGAGGCGCATACGCCCTACGAACTCGGCGCGGGCGGTACGACGGTGCTGGTGCCGTCGACGCAGGTCCACGATCTGCGGCTTCGGCTCGCGGGCCAGGGCCTGCCGCACGGGGGCGGTGTCGGGTTCGAGCTCTTCGACCGGACGACGATGGGCATGTCGGAATTCGTGCAGAAGCTCAACTATCGGCGGGCCTTGCAAGGCGAATTGGCGCGCACCATCAGCCAAATGCCGGAGGTAGAACGGGCACGCGTGCACTTGGCCGTGCCCGAGCGGCGGCTGTTCAACGCCGAGCAGGATAAGGCCCGCGCGTCGGTCGTGTTAGCCATGCGGCGGAGCGCCACCCTGTCCAAGTCCCAAGTACAAGGGATCGTCCACCTGGTCGCCAGCAGCGTCGAAGGCTTGTCCCCGCAGAACGTGACGATCGTGGACGGCCACGGACGCTTGTTGTCCGAAGCGGGGGACGACGGGCGGGGCCGTCTCTCCGGCTCGCAGCTCGATTTCCAGCGGTCGGTGGAGCAGGACATCGAAAAACGCATCCAGACCATGTTGGAAGCCATCGTCGGCGCCAACAAGGCGGTGGTGCGCGTGTCGAGCGTGCTGGATTTCCGCCAGGTCGAAATGACGGAGGAGCGGTTCGATCCCAACGGCCAGGTGGTGCGGAGCGAGCAGCGCTCGCAGGAGAAGGCCTCCGGCTCCAACGGGGTCGTCGGCGGCGTGCCCGGCGTCGGATCGAACGTGCCCAACAGCCAGACGAGTCAGCCGTCGCAGGCCAGCTCCAACAGCACGCAGGCGAAAAACGAGACCCTCAATTACGAGATCAGCCGGACGGTCTCCCGCATCGTCGAACCGGTCGGCACGATCAAGAAACTGTCGGTGGCCGTTCTCGTGGACGGCACCTATGCGACGCCCAAAGGCGGCGAGGCCACGGGAGACGCAAAGGCCAATGGCGAAGCGGCCCGCAAGTACGTGCCGCGGACCGCGACGGAAATGCATCAAATTCAGGAAATCGTCAAGAAAGCGATGGGGTTCTCGGCCGAACGGGGCGACGAAGTGGAAGTGGTCAACGTGGCCTTCGGCTTCGAGGGCGAAGAAGGCTCGGGCACGACGGCCGAAGCGGCCTTGCCGGCGGCGACGGTCTGGGCGCCCTACGCGCGGTACGGCGTGGCGGGCCTGCTGGGTATCCTGGTGCTGTTCTTCGTGGTCCGGCCGCTCATGGGGCTGCTGACGGCGCCCTCGAGCGGCGGTCTGTCGGCGGCGGTCGCCGGCGGCGACGGACAGTTGGCGATGGCGCCGGGCATGACGGCCGCCCTGCCGATGACGGTGGGGCAGCTCGAAGCGTCGATCGGCGGCACGCCGAAGACGCAGATCGTGGACATGGCGCGGGGTAACCCGCAGTCCACGGCCTTGGTCGTAAAACAATGGCTCAAGACGGGAGCGGAGTGACGAGACGATGGCGACGGCAACGTTGAGCGGAGAAGAAAAGGCGGCGATCCTGCTGCGCGCGATCGGCGAAGACGCGGCGGCGGAGGTCATGAAACACCTCGATCCCAAGGACATCCGGAAAATCGGCGCCTACATGACGGCCCTGTCGAACATTTCGCGGGAGCAGGAAGCGGCGGTGATCGGCGAGTTCCAGCACGCGGCCTCGTCCGGCGAGGTGTCGTTCGAGGGGAAAGAGTACATCAAAAGCATCCTGACGAAGGCGCTCGGGCCGGACAAGGCCGAGCGGATTCTCGACACCCTCACGAACGCCTCCTATCCCGGCTTGGAGTCGTTGAAGTGGCTGGACCCCAAGACGGTGGCCGGGTTGATCCGGACCGAGCACCCGCAGACCATCGCGGTCATTCTGGCGCATTTGGACCCGGAACAGAGCAGCCAGGTGCTGGCCAACCTGCCGGACTTTCTGCGGGCCGACGTCACCTTGCGGCTGGGGACCATCGAGGAAATCCAGCCCGAGGTGTTGCAGCACCTGAGCGACGTGTTGCAGGAAGCCTTCAAGGGCGGCGCCAAGGCCCGCGGCACCACGGTCGGCGGCACCAAACTCGTGGCCGACATCATGGGCCGGCTGGACAAGGCGATGGAGGGCAGCATCATGAGCAAGCTCTCCGAAAAGGCGCCGGACCTGGCCGAAACGATCCGCTCGCTCATGTTCGTGTTCGACGATCTGATCAAGCTGGACGACCGGAGCGTGCAGGAACTGCTCAAGGAAGTCAGCAAGGAAGACCTGCCGATCGCGCTCCGCGGCGGCAGCGCCGAAGTGCGCGAACGGTTCTTCAAGAACATGTCCAGCCGCGCGGCGGAAACCCTCAAGGAAGACATGGAAGCGCGCGGGCCGGTCAAGGTCAGCGAAGTCGAAAAGGCCCAGCAGAACATCCTGAAGGTCTGCCGCAAGCTCGAGGAAGAAGGCCGAGTGGTGATCGCCGGCCAAGGGGAGCAGATGCTGTGATCGGCCAGGACTTTGCGCGGATCATCAAGCCCACGGACGCGAATCCGATCCGGGCGGTGCGGCTCGGCCAAGGCACATTGCTGGCGGACGAGACCGAACAGGGCGAACGGGAGGCGTTCGAGCGCGGCCGGGCGGCGGGGCTGGAGCAGGCCAAGGCCGAAACGACCGATTTGTTGGCGCGGCAGGGGCGGTTGCTGGACACCCTGGTGCAGGAATTGCGGGCCACGCGGGAATTGTTGCTCAAGGATGCCGAAGAGCCCATCGCGGCGCTGGCCCTGGAAATCGCCGGCAAGGTCCTGCGCGAGCGGCACGACGCCGTGCGCGAGTCCGTGGTGGCCCAGGTCCGGGAGGCCGTGGCCCGGGTGAAGGACGGCGGTCCGCTCAAAGTCCTCGTGCATCCGGCCGACGCTCCCTTGTTGGAGCAGGCGCGGGACCTCGTGTCCGCGTCGATGGAGGAGGGCGCCATCCTGTCCATCGAGCCGGACCCGCGCATCAGCCCGGGCGGCTGTATGGTGGAGACGCCGGAGAAATTGGTGGACGCGCGCATCGAAACGCAGCTCGTCCGCATCGGCGAAGCGCTCAAGCGCGGCGTGACGCGCGGCAAGTGAGGCGGTTCGGATGGCCCTGAGCGACGCATTGGAACAGTTGGCGGGCCTGGATCCGATCACGGTCCGAGGACGGATCGCGCAAGTCGTCGGGCTGGTCATCGAAGGCTACGGACCGATCAGCTCGATCGGCGAACTGTGCGAGATCGTTCCGGAGGACGGGCGTCCTTCGATGCTGGCGGAAGCGGTCGGATTCCGGGATCAGCGCGTGCTGCTCATGCCGCTCGGCGACCTGCGTGGCCTCGGGCCCGGCGCGCAACTGATCATGCGCGGGCAGACGGCCTCGGCGCCGGTCGGCCCGCATCTGCTGGGGCGGGTCCTCGACGGATTGGGCGAGCCGCTCGATGGCAAGGGTCCGGTCACCGCGATCGACGACTATCCGCTGTACGGGGCGCCGCCGAATCCGTTGGAGCGCCGGCGCATCGCGTCGCCGATCGATCTTGGTGTCCGGTCGATCAACGGCCTCCTGTCCTGCGGTCTCGGGCAGAAACTCGGCATCTTCGCCGGATCGGGCGTGGGCAAAAGCGTGTTGTTGGGCATGATGGCGCGCCAGACGTCGGCCGACGTGAACGTGATCGCCTTGATCGGCGAGCGCGGGCGCGAGGTCAACGAGTTTCTCCAGCGCGACCTGCGGCCCGAAGGGCTGGCCAAATCCGTCGTGATCGTGGCCACGTCCGACCAGCCGCCGCTCGTCCGCATTCGCGGCGCCTTTCTCGCCACGGCCATCGCCGAATATTTCCGCGACCGGGGCAAACACGTGCTGCTCATGATGGATTCGCTCACGCGGTTCGCCCAGGGTCAGCGCGAAGTGGGGCTGGCGGTCGGGGAGCCGCCGGCGACGAAGGGTTATACCCCGTCGGTCTTCGCGCTCTTGCCACGCCTCTTGGAACGGGCCGGCACCGGGCCGGGCGCCGGGACCATCACGGGCCTGTACACGGTGCTCGTCGAGGGCGACGACCTGTCCGACCCCGTGGCCGATGCGGCGCGGTCCATCCTCGACGGCCACATCGTGCTGTCGCGCGAGTTGGCCGCGCAGAACCATTTCCCGGCGGTCGACGTGTTGCAGAGCGTGAGCCGCGTCATGAAGGACGTCATCGTGCCGGAGCACCACGCCGCAGCCCAGACGGTGCGCGAAGCCCTGGCGTTGTACCGGCGGTCGGAAGATTTGATCAATCTGGGCGTCTACAAGCCCGGGGCCAACGCGAAGTTGGACCGGGTCGTGCAGCAGTACGGGGCGATCACGGGCTATTTGAGGCAAGGGATCAAGGATCGGGCGGGGCTCGGCGATTCCGTCGCCGGCCTCATCAAACTGGCGGAGGGATTGACATGAACGTGACGGCATTGAAGCGATATCAAGGGCAGGTCGAAGAAGGCCTGCGTATCGAACTGGCGCAACTGGACCGCAAGCTTCACGAAGCGTCCGAGCGGCTGGCGGTCTTGCAGACCTCGGCCGAACTCGACGCCCAGCGGTATCTGGCCGAGACGGCGTCCGGCCTGACGGCGGATGAAGTCGCGACGCGGTTCTTGGAATGGGAAGCGCTGACGCGGACGATCACGCGCACGAAGGACATCGTCGACGAGGCCAGGAAACTGCGCGACGAGAAGCAGGCCGAGGTGCTCGAAACCTCGAAGGAACGGAAGCAGATCGCCACGCTGGACGAGCGGCAGATGGCGCGGGAACGGCGCCGGCTCGACCGGCTCGAACAGGGCCGGCTCGACGATCTGGCTGCGGACCGGTATGTCCGACGGCAGCGGTAAGCGCCGGCGGGGGGGCGTGGACGTGAGACACAGCGGGGAGAGGAGCCTTCGGCGGTCGGTCGGCCTGTCGGCGGTGCTGCTGCTCGCAGCAGCCGTGGTCGCAGCCACCGTCGGGGCCGGCGAGGTCAAAGCGCCGGCCGGCGTGCCGCCGACCGAGGCTCAGGCGACGGGCGCGGTGCCGGACGAGCAGCAGGACGGGCCGTCCGCGGCGCCGGCGGAAGCCGACGCGACGCTGCAAGGTCCGGCCGCCACCGCGCCGCGCGAGATCCTGGCCATGCTGGATCAACGCAAACGGGCGCTCGACAAAAAAGAAGAAACGCTGCGGGTGAGCGAAGCGCGCTTGGCGACGCTCAAGAGCGAAATCGAGGCCATCCTGGCCCGCCATGAAGAGTCGGTCAAGCTGCAGGAGAGGAAGCGACAGGACCAGAATGACACCAAATCCGCCGAAGGCCAGCGCCGGGTCAAGGCCGAGGCGGAGGCCAAGAAGGTCGCGCAAGCCCAATTGGCCAAGATCTACGAGACCATGCCGGCCGAAGAAGCGGCGGTCCGCATCGAAAAGATGCCGGAGAAAACGGCGCTCGACCTGTTACGCCTTTTGAAGGGCAAAACCGCCGGAGCCATTCTCGCCCAGATGCACGCGGCCAAGGCCGCCAAGCTCACCGAGCAGCTCATTCCCCAATAGCGCCTCGACCGGTTGGCACGATCCGCAGGGGAACTGCGGGATTTTTCGAGACAAAACCCTCGGATAGCGTCCCGTTAAACTTTAGGCGCAACCAAACCGATACAGTTACCAGCCCAGGGGTCTACTAATGTTGAGGCTATACTGGTCCGGGCCTGCGTCGCGTCAGCTCGTGCTGTCGAGGATCGCTCGGACCTTCTCCAGAAGGCTCTTGGCTGTGAAGGGCTTCTGGAGGAAGGCGTTGCCGTTGGCAAAAATGGTGTCCCCCGATAGGTAGTTACCTGGGTAGCCGGACGTGAAGAGGACTTTCAGGTGCGGCCACTGCGCCCGGAGTTGCTGGGCTAGGTCCGGTCCCTGCAGCCCCGGCATGACCACGTCAGTCAGCAGGAGATCAATTCGTGTAGTCTCCGTCAGACAGAGCCGCAGCGCTTCCTGCCCATCCCGGGCACATAACACCTGGTAGCCCACCTCGATGAGTTGCTCGACCACGAGAGCTTGCAAGTCCTGTTCGTCCTCCACGACCAAAATCGTCTCGGCACCCCCCTTGACTGGTGCGGTCGATTGCGTGTTCTGGTGTGGTACCATCTTCGTCGCAGCCCGCGGTAGGTACAGGGTAAGGGTTGTACCCTGCCCGATTGCGCTCTGGACGGTGATGGCCCCCCCGCTCTGCTTGGCGATGCCATAGACCATGGCCAGCCCCAGCCCCGTCCCCTTCCCTTGCTCCTTGGTCGTGTAAAAGGGATCGAAGATGAGGCCCTGCGTCGCGGTGTCCATCCCAATGCCCTCGTCGCGCACGCTCAGTGTGACATAGGAGCCGGGCGGCAGCGCAACATGCTGGGGGGCGGCCTCAGGGGAGGAAAAGGCCACCTCTGCGGTGGTGAGAGTGATGGTGCCGCCCTCGGGCATGGCATCTCGCGCATTGATGGCCAGGTTCATGATCACCTGCTCCAGTTGGCTCGGATCGGCGTTGATATGCCCCAGCGCGGGATCAAGCAGGGTTATCAGGGTGATGTGTTCGCCCAGCAGGCGACGCAGCAGGTTTTCCATGCTTGCGACCACGTCGTTGAGGTCCAGCACCCGAGGTTGCGCCACCTGTTGTCGGCTGAAGGCCAGGAGTTGGCTGGTCAACGTGGCGGCGCGCTGCGCGGCCTTGCCAACCTCCTCCGCGTAGCGGTGCAGGGGATGGGGCGCGTCCAACTTCCGCAACAGCGCCTCGTTGTAGCCCGTGATGACCGTCAGCAGGTTGTTGAAGTCGTGCGCAATACCGCCCGCCAGCCGCCCGACCGCCTCCATCTTCTGTGCCTGGCGGAACTCTTCTTCTAAATGCCTTCGCGCGGTGATGTCGGTGAGCATGCCTAGCGAGCCACAGTAAATTCCTTGGTCGTCGAACAGGGGGGTAGTTGACACGATGGTCCACAGAGGCCGCCCGTCCTTGCGCTGGAATTTGAAATCATGTTGTTCGCCGATGCCCTGGTGTCCACGCGCGATGGTGGCCTCGCAGATGGCCCGCCCCTCGTCGTCCATGAACTCGAAGAGGGACCGCCCGGTCATCTCTCCCGGCGCATAGCCGAGCATCTCCTCCGTCCGGCGGTTGACGAAGGTGGTTGTCTGGGCTGCGTCGATTACCCAGATCCCTTCCGCCGCCGTCTCCACGATCTGACGATGCCGGACCTCGCTTGCCCGGAGCGCCCTTTCGATCTCTTTATGCTCCGTGATGTCCGTGCAGGCGCCGATGTAGCCGACAAACATCCCGTCGGCCTGCATCCTCGGCACGCCGCTATCGAGTATCCACCCATAGGAGCCGTCGGCCTTTCGGAGCCGGTACTCCATCTGGAACGGCTTCCGCTGGTCGAACGCCTCGACATAGATCGCCAGGCACCGGTCGAAGTCCTCCGGATGCACGCCCTCGGCCCAGCCGTTGCCGAGTTCCTGCTCCATTGTGCGTCCGGTGAAGTCCAGCCACGTCTTGTTGAAATAGGTGCAGAGCTTGTCGGGCCCGGACATCCAGATCAGGACGGGGGCCGCATCCGCCATGAGCCGAAACCGCCGTTCGCTTTCCCGGAGCGCCTCCTCCGCCTGTACGCGCTTGGTGATGTCTTCGGCGAGGCCGGCAATGCGATGCACCGCGCCCGTGCTGTTCCTGACGGGAAAGGCGCGATCATGAATCCAGCGGATGGTCCCGTCGGGTCGGACGATCCGGTAGGTTTCGTCGTAGGTCCCCTCCATCTGTCTCGTCAGCGCGGCGTCGCGCACACGGGAGCGGTCGTTGGGGTGGATTGCCTCCAACCACGACTGGGGAGCGGTGTACAGGCTTTCGCAGGATCGGCCCCAGATATTCTCGTAGCCTGGGCTGATATAGATCATCTGGTTTTTGTTGGGATCAGTGAGCCAGAACACCTCGGAGATGGTCTCAGTCACTTGACGAAACCGCTCCTGATTCTCCCGCAGCTCCGCCTCCGCCTGCGCACGGGCCTGCTCGGTGCGATAGGCGTTGACGAGACCGCCGCAGGCGGCCAGAAAGGGCTGGAGAAAGGCCACCACTGCCTGGTCGTACCCTTCCGGGCGGTTGGCGATGCCGACCATGCCGACGAGCGCCGTGCCGTAGTGGATCGGCAGGCCCAGAAAATGCCGTAACGCCGGGTGCCCCGGGGGGAGCCCTCCGCGACGCGGATCGCGGGAGGGCTCGTTGGCGATGACCGGCTCCCCGGTCCTGATGACCGCCCCGAACAGCGTCTCCAAGTTGTCAAACTCCAGGTTTGGCGCGGCGCGTTTATAAAGAGCGTTGGTCTCCTCATCCCAGGCGATATTCGTGATCGCGTGTGTTTTCAGGTACGGAGCGCCCGTCGGCCTGTGCAGCACCTCGCCGATGAAGCCGTACTCGCTGTTGGTCAGGGCGAGCAGGTTGGTCAGGAGGTCGTTGAAGAGCTTGGCGGGGGTGGCGTTGCGAATATACAGCGATTGAGCCTGGCTGATGGTATCCAGGAGGGCTTGAGCGCGGGATGCCAGCTGCTTTTCAGGGCGTTTCCCGCCTGTCCGTTTGTTTGCGGCAGGCTTTCTTTTCTTCTCCATGGGCCACCATGAACGAGGGAATGAATACACTTCATTATAGATACGGGGGGGGGGGGAGTCCAGAGTGAATATACTTCACAAGCGATGTCCCGCCGAGCCCAGCGGCTGCGGTCTCCGGAGATGTTCCCTTGCCAAATGGACTACCACTCTCCGCGAGGAGGCACGCCGCGCATCATCGTGAAGTCACGGTGGGGCAGCTCAGGGTCGATTGCTACAGGCTGAAGGCGAACCCTCTGAGCATCTGATCGGTGAGCGCGCAGAACATTTTGCCTAGCCATGGGGAAGAGCTTGCCTCCCGCTCGGGGCCGAATCGCTTCTCGTCCGCGCAACGCATTGAAATATCGAGCGGTGGGTATCGAGTAGCCGATTGGCACGAGCCTTGAAGTGAAGTGCGACGGATCGTGAGAAGAACCTCCCGATCGGTCATGGTTCTGTGGCTCATCGTTGAACAAAGGATTGGCGATCATGAATACCGGATTTCTCTTGCCTCCTGTGTCGGAGCCCTCGACGGTCCCGTCGCACGACGCGACCGAGGATGCCTCCGCTTCCCTGCATAATGGGGCAGGCGAATCGGCCTTTGCGCCGGTGCTGAAAGAAGCCGAGGCGCAGGCCTCGCAGTCCGAATCGTCCTCTGAAGAGACACGGCAGGATACCGAGTCGGAAGACAGACCGGCCGACGTCATTGCGGCAACTCCGGAAACGGCTGCCGCCATGGCGCTCCAAGTGGCGTTTGTGGCCTTACTTCCGACCGACGTGTCCTCCCCATCGGGTCTCGTCGGTTCTGCCGTCGGGGTGGATGCGGCCGTGAGCGACGGGACAGGAACGGTGCCGGCGATGATCCAGCAAACGTCGGCCGATCAGGCTGCGGGCGTGTTGGTTGGCACAATGGTCCGGGCAGAGGCGGCCGTGGCCGGCGTCCAGGCCGCGTCGTTTGTCGAGTCTCCCGTTTCCACGTCGTCGTTCTCGTCTTTCCCGACCGGTCAGGATACGTCGTCCGATGCCGAGTTTATCTCGGCCATCGAAGTCGGGGCTGCCGTACCTGGCACGGTCGAAGACGCTCAACCCTCGTCGGCTTCCTCCGGGGCCCCCACGGTCCTGTCGGATGCCTCGTCGGTCGTCCCGATGGATTTAAATGAAGCCACCGCCGCACTCGCGGCACCTGCCCGGCGTACGGAACGTGAACCGGCTGCGGCGGAGGCGATTGGCATCCCGGTCGGGCAGGCTCGTGTCCCGACGGTCGAGCCGTCGTCGATTGAAGAGCCGCCTCTCCGCGACGACCTGTTGCCGGAAGGCAGACTGGCCGCCGCATCGGGCGAAGCATCTTCCACTGCGCAAGAACTGACGGGACGGGCCGATCGTGTCCCGCTCGGTTCCGTTCAAGCGGACGGTCAGGGCCAGGCCGGTCGACCGGCGCAGGGCGTTGCCGATACCTCGATCTTGGAGTCGGCGAGTGAGGTCTGGCGCCGGACGTTGGACACCGAATGGGCCGATCGGCAGCCGAGTAGTGAGCAGTCGGCGCCGGCACCGGAGCGGACTCAAGAAGGATTCCAACGCATCGTCGCCGGCATGGCCGACGGACAGGTCTCGCGGGCCGACGTCGTGACGCGGCCCTCGTCCGTGCAGGCGGTGGTCTTGTCGCCCGCGGACATGCCTGCGGCGCCGACGCCGACGGCGGTGCGGCTGGAGGTGAATCGTCCGGGGCTCGGTCAGGTGGAGATTCGAGTGGCGCTGAACGATCAACGGGTCAATGCCAGCATCATGGCCGAGCAGGCGGATGTCGGCGATTTCTTGAAACGCCACCAGGGACAGTTGGAAGCGCGCCTCCAGGCTTCCGGACTGGAATTGGGCGAGTTTCGCGTGGATGTCGATGCGCAAGGCGCCGGTTCGGACGGCGCGGCAGGGACCTTCGGGCAGGAGCGGCATGCCTTCGGGCAGGCCATGCCCAGGCCCGAGCTACTCGGCCGGGACCGCGATGTGCCGGATCCGACGGCGAGCGCCGCTGAAGCCCGGCAGGCTTCTCGCGCCGCTCAACAATCGGAACGACGGCTCGGCGAGCGCCGGGCGATCAGTTTGTTCGCGTAAGCGGAAAGGAACGCCATGTCTTCACTGACCAGCACGGCAACCACCTCGTCGCCCTTTGCCGCCGCGCTCGACGCGACGACGTCCACGAAAACGACCGATTCCGGCACGCCGATTGTCTCCGGCCCGAAACAACTGGGCCAGGAGGACTTTCTCTCGTTGCTGGTCGCGCAACTCAAGAACCAGGATCCGCTGAAGCCCATCGAAAACGAAGCCTTCATCGCCCAGTTGGCCCAGTTCAGCCAGTTGGAGCAGACCAACAAGCTGGTCAAGCTGATGGAAACCAACCAGTCGAGCCAGGAGAGCGCCCTCCAGTTTAGCCGGGTGTCCTTGATCGGCCACCAGGTCAAGCTCGACGGGGGAGCGGTGCAGCTCAGCGACGGCTCGGCGACGGTCCGGTACGAACTCGGCGGCGATGCGGCCTCGGTGGATATCGGCATTCTCGACGGAACCGGCAGCGTGATCCGCACCCTCTCGGCCGGATCGCAGTCGCCCGGCATCCAGGCCATCGAGTGGGACGGGCTGGATCAGCAGGGCGATGCCGTGGCCGACGGGACCTATGGGTTCACGGTCGTGGCCGCGGATGCCGCGGGCAAGTCGATTCCGGTCGCGCCCCTGTCGATCGTGACGGTCACCGGCGTGCGCATGGAGAACGGCAAACCCATGCTGCTGATCGGCGATCGTACGGTCGACTCGTCGGAAGTCCGGGAAGTGTACTAGTCGCGCGCGCGAAGGGAAGACACGAATATGTCGTACATGTCGTCGTTGTTCATCGGCTACAACGGGCTCAACGCCAACATCGACAAGCTGAATGCCCTGGGGCACAACGTGGCCAACATGAATTCCGTCGGCTACAAGGCGGAGGAAACGACGTTTGCCGAACTGGTGCGGTCGTTCGCGGGCGGCGGGCGGCAGGTTCGGGGCACGGGAACCGGCCCGGTCGTGGCCGAGCGGCGAACCAATTTTTCTCAGGGCGATCTCAGTTTTTCGCCGAGCCAGATGGATTGGGCCATCGAAGGGCGCGGGTTCTACGTGGTGGACGACGCCCAAGGCAACACCTTCTATACCCGCGCGGGACAGTTCAAGTTTTTGGTGGCGAAGAACACGGCCAGCGTGGCCCTGCCGACGAACGAAATCCTGCAAGGCTATAAATACAACGCGACGGAGCAGAAATTCGGCAACGAACTCGGCAGCATCTCGATGGATCTGGAGATGAAGGCCAAGGCCTCGACGAAGGTTCAAGCCCGGGCCAACCTGGATGCCTCCGCGGCGATCGTGGACAAGCCGTTCGATGCGGCCGATCCGACGAGCTACACCTATGCGACCAGTCAGGTCGTCCATAGTGCGCAGGACGACGGAGTCAAAGCCCATACGCTGACACTCTATTTCGCCAAGACGGATTCGAATGCGTGGGCGACCTATGCGGCGGTGGACGACGGCGAGGCCGTGGCGGGAACGGCGCTGACGTTTTCGACGGATGGCGTCATGACCGATGGAGCGGCGCAGTCGTTCTCCCTGGAGGTGCCGGTCGGCGAGGATTCGACCGTCTCGCAGAGTCTCGACGTGGATCTGACCGGAACCACACAGTATGGGGTGAGATCCGTCACCCACGCCATCACGCAGGATGGGCATGGCGGCGGAACATTGGTCAACATCTCGGTCAATCCGGACGGCGTCATTACGGGGTATTACACCAACCAACGGCATCAAGTCATCGCCAAGGTCGGGCTGGCGCAGTTCGACAATGTCGCGGGGCTCCGGACCGTCGGGGAGGGGAAATATGCGGAGACCGGGGCGTCCGGCGAGCCCTCCGTCAAGAAACGCGGCAGCGACGAGGTGAAGATCGACGAGAACGGGGAAGTCGTCGAGGAGGAGACGCTGACGCCGGAAGAGGCGGCGGCGAAGGAAGCTGCGGAAGCCAAATTGGCGGCCGAACTGCAAGAACTGGGACAGATCCGGTCGGGCATGATCGAATTGTCCAACGTGAAAGTCGAGGAAACGTTCGTGGACATCATCGAAGCGCAGTTCGGGTTTCAAGCCGGCTCGCGGGCGGTGACGGCCATCGACGAGATGTTGCAAACCACGATCAACTTACGGGCCTAAGGACAGGGCCCGACGAACCGAAGCGGAATCGTTTAGTCACAAGGGGAGGTTAGCCACATGGGTATCTTGTCGTCACTGTTTGCCGGCGTCAGCGGATTGAATGCGAACGGCAATCTCTTGTCCGTCATCGGCAACAACATCGCCAACCAGAACACGGTCGGGTTCAAGACCAGCCGGGCGACCTTCGCCGACCTGGTCAGTTCGTCCCTGGGCGGCGGGTCCGGAACGGTGCAGACCGGCATCGGCGTGACCCTGACCAGCATTCAGACGAACTTCACGCAGGGCTCGTTGGTTACGTCCAACAACGCCCTGGACATGGCCGTGGACGGCAACGGCTTCTTCATGCTGAAGGATTCCCAGGGTGGGACTTTCTACAGCCGAGCCGGACAGTTCCGGCTGGACAACGAGAACCGCGTGGTGAATCCCAACGGCCTGTTCCTGCAAGGCTACCAAGCGGACGAAAACGGGCAGATCACCGGCTCCATCGACACGATCGCGCTCCCGACGACGACGGCGGCGCCCAATCCGACGGCCAGCGTGGACCTGTCGGCCAATCTCCAGGCCACGGCCGACACCTCGACGTTCGACCTGACCGATCCGACGGGCACGTCGAACTTCTCGACCTCCCTGTCGGTCTACGACTCTCTGGGGCAGAGCCATCTCTTGACCACCTATTTTACGAGAAATAGCAGCAACACCTGGGAATACAACGTGGTCGGCAACGAAGAAGACGTAACGGCGGGCGTCGCATCAGGCACCTACCACACGGACAACATCAATTCGACTCTCGGCCTCGTCCGGATGGCGTCGGGGACGCTGACCTTCACGACCAGCGGCGCCTTGGACACGGAGAGCGAGGTGACCAGCTACGACGACGGGACATCGGGCGGCAGCGTTGGATCGGATCCGGGCCTGGCCTCCTTCAGCTTCACCGGGGCGGCTGCGGCGCAGGAAGTCACCTTCGACTTCGGCACCAGCTTGACGACGGACAGCGGGCAGAGCGGCTTGGACGGCACGACGCAGTTCGGCGCCGCCTCCTCGCTGGTGAATCAGACACAGGACGGCTACGGAGCCGGCTCGCTGCAAGCCTTTCTGGTGGACAGCAAGGGCGTCGTCAGCGGCCGATTCTCCAACGGGCAGATTCGGGCCTTGGCTCAGGTGGTCCTGGCCAAGTTCCCCGATCCCGTCGGCCTGATCCGCACCGGCAAGAACCTCTATTCGGAGACCGCGGACTCGGGGCAACCGCTCAACGCCGCGCCCGACAGCGCCGGTTTGGGGAAAGTGGCTTCCAACTCGCTGGAATTGTCCAACGTGGACCTGGGCGAAGAGTTCATCAACATGATCAGCGCCCAGCGTGGCTTCCAGGCCAATGCCCGGATGATCACCACGTCCGACGAAATTCTCCAGGAGTTGGTGAACATCAAGCGATAAGGCGCCGCGTGCCTCGGCCGATCGGCCGGGACGCAAGTGAACGGTCATGCCCCGGCGTCCGGCACAGGACGCCGGGTGTTCCACGAAAAGAGCCGGCGGAGGAGACTCCGCCGGCTCGTCGTCTTTCTTGAGGGGCGCCGGGCCGGCACATGGCCCGCAGGGGCGTATAGCCGTCTCGCGACATGTCAGAAGGATGACGTCGTCAACGCGGTGGCTGGCATTCGCCAAGGGCCACACAGGATTAAAAGAATGCCTCGATGTAAAGACATTAAATATCAATAACTTGTATATGTAAGTCGTAGGTGGGATAGGGTGTGAGCTTGTGGCACATGCATTGCAAATACCCCCTCGACACGTAACAGGCTTTCACACAGGGAAGCGAGGTGTGCGATGGCGGACGCAGCGGCAGCGACAGTCGAATCACCCGCAAAGGCGAACCCTGGACAGGGGTCGTCGATGAAAATGATGATCATCGTGGGCGCCGGCGCGCTCGTACTCGGATTGGGCGGCGCCTTCGCGGCGTTCAAGTTCATGGGCGGCTCGCACGAGGCGGCACAAGCCAAGGCAGGCGGGGCCGAACAGAGTGGGGCGCCGGCGGCCGAAGCGAAGGCCACCCCCGCCGTGTTTTTCGACCTGGATCCCTTCATTGTCAACCTGGCCGATGCGCCGGACGTCCGCTATCTCAAGCTGACGGTCAAACTCGACCTCGACAAGGCGGAAACTAAGGAGGAGCTGACGGCGCGCCTGCCGCAGATCCGCGACGCGATTCTGGTGTTGCTGACGAGCAAAGACGCGGCGACGCTCCGCAGCACGCAAGGCAAGACGCAACTGCGCGACGAGATCACCAGCCGGGTCAACGGCGTCATGCCCCGGAGCGTGGTCAAGACCGCCTACTTCACGGAGTTCGTGATCCAATAAGGAGGCCGGAGCCGGCCGTGCGCCGGTCCGCCCCGCCGTTGGATCGTCCCAATCACTCGAACCATAACGACGGCCACGATACGATCATGGAAAAAATTCTCAGCCAAGACGAAGTCGACGCGCTGCTCAAGGGGCTCGACTCCGGAGCGGTCGAGACGGCCCCGGCCGCCGAGGCGCCGGCGGAGGGCGTCCAGTCCTACAACCTGTTCAACCAGGAACGGATCATCCGCGGCCGGATGCCGACGTTGGACATGATCAACGACCGGTTTCTCCGCCTGTCCGCCATCTCCTGGGCCAACGCGCTCCGCAAGGCGGTCGAGTTCAGCGTCGTCTCGACGCAGATCGTCAAATTCGGCGAGATCGTCAAGAAAATCCCCATGCCCTCGTCGTTGAACATTTTCCATATCGACGTGTTGCGGGGGCACGGCCTGTTCGTCATGGACGCGTTCCTGGTCTACCTGCTGGTCGATCACTTTTTCGGCGGCAACGGGCAGACGCACGTCAAGCCGGAAGGCCGGGACTTCACGCTGATCCAGCAACGGATCATCAAGAATATCACCTCGCTGGTCATGTCGGACCTCGGCAAGGCCTGGGAGCCGGTGCACAAGTGCCAGATTGCCCACGTCCGGTCGGAGAGCAATCCGCAATTCGCCATGGTCGTGTCCGCTTCCGAGATCGTCGTCGCGGTCAAGCTGGAGGTGTTGATCGAAGAGACCCAGCGCGAAGTGTTCATCGTCTATCCCTACTCCATGCTGGAGCCCATCAAGGAAAAGCTCTACTCAGGCTTCATTTCCGACCACATCGAGCAGGATCTGCCCTGGACGGGGCGGTTTCGGGACCAGCTCGGCGGCTGCCGCGTGGAGGCGATCGTACGGCTGGGGACCGCCAAGGTCCGGGTGCGCGACGTGTTGAACTTCACGCCCGGCGACGTCCTGATGCTCGAGCAGAGCCCCGGCGATCCCTTGACCTGTTTCGTCGAGGGGCTGCCGAAGCTGGAGGGGAGCGCGGTCGTGTCGAAAGGCAATCAAGCGTTCAAAGTCAGTCGAGTGCTGGCCTGACGGCGACCGCCGGGGCCGCGACGGAGGCGAAAGACTATGGGGAACACGGAACTGATGCAACAGGCGGGCGGCGGGGTGGCCGAAGCCAAAAGCGGTGCGGTCACGGCCAACGGGATCGATTTCATCCTCGACATCCCCATGCAGGTGTCGGTGCAACTGGGCTCGACCCGCATGCTGGTTCGGGAGCTGTTGCAGTTGGGCCAGGGATCGGTCATCGAACTCGAAAAACTGGCAGGCGAGCCGATGGAAGTCCTGGTCAACAACAAGCTGGTCGCGCGCGGCGAAGTCGTCGTCGTCAACGAAAAATTCGGCATCCGCCTGACGGACGTCGTCAGCGCCAGCGAACGCGTGCAACAACTGGCCTGACACGGGCCGCCCGTTCGCGCCGCCGAGAGCCTACACGAGAGCCCCTGATGGACTTCTTCGACAGCCTGATTCGCATGGTCTCGTCCCTGGCGATCGTGCTCGGACTCATGCTGGCCTTGGCCTACGCCGCGCGGCGCTGGTACGGAGGGCGGGGGCCGATATCGGTCAAGACGCCGCTGGTGGAAGTGCTGGGGACCGGGTATTTGGGGCCGCGCAAGAGCGTCGCGCTGGTCGCCGTCGCCGGCGAGTTGCTGATCATCGGCTCGACGGCCGACGACTTGGTCCCGCTCGGCCGCGTCAGCGATCCGGAGACGGTCCGCCGCCTGCTCAATGGGACGGGGACATCGGAGGCCGGTCGGCCGCAGGACGATCGATCGAGAGCCATCGAACGTGGATAACGCCATCGTCAAGAGCGGGCCGACGGGCCGGGTGCGGCCGGTAGTCGCCGCCGCGATCGTGCTGGCTGCGGCGGTCATCCTGGCCGGCGCAGCGGTCGCGCAGGCCCAAGGCCCCGGCATTACCATCGAACTGGGCGGAACCGGCGGCAAGGGGCAGACGGCGACGGTCGTCCAGATCCTGGGGCTGTTGACGGTGCTGTCGCTGGCGCCGGCCCTGTTCATCATGGTCACGTCGTTCACGCGAATCGTCATCGTGTTGTCGTTCCTCCGGCAGGCGTTGGGTACGCAGCAGGTGCCGCCCAACCAGATTCTGATCAGCCTGGCGCTGTTCCTGACGTTTTTCATCATGACGCCCGTTTGGCAGACCGTGCACAAGGACGCGCTCGAGCCGCTCTTTGCCGACCAAATTTCGCAGGAAGAGGCCTTCACCAAAGGCATGGCGCCGATCCGCGCCTTCATGCTGAAGCAAGTGCGCGACAAGGATTTGGAACTGTTCGTCGAATTGGCGAAATTGCCCAAGCCGGAGAAGGCCGACGACGTGCCGACGCACGTGGTCATTCCGGCCTTCATGTTGAGCGAGCTCCGTATCGCCTTTCAGATCGGCTTTCTCATCTATATTCCGTTTCTGATCGTCGATATGGTCGTGGCCAGCGTGTTGATGTCGATGGGTATGATGCTGTTGCCGCCGGTCATGATCTCGCTGCCGTTCAAGCTGATCCTCTTCGTGCTGGCCGACGGGTGGTATCTGATCGTCGGTTCGATGGTCAAAAGTTTTCATTGAGCGATCGAAAGGAGCGCCGATGACGCCCGATACGGTGGTCGAGATAGGCCGCAAAGCGTTGGAAACCACGTTGCTGGTGTCGTCCCCCATGCTGGGCCTGAGCCTGGCGGTTGGGCTGCTGGTGAGCCTGTTCCAGGCGATGACGCAAATCAACGAAGCGACGCTGGCCTTCGCGCCCAAGATCGTCGCAGTGTTTCTGGTCGGGCTCTTGTTCTTCCCCTGGATGCTCGGCGTGCTGATCAGCTTCATGACGGGCATGTTCACGAGCATTCCGGATTTCGCGTACTGAGCGCACCCGAGAACCTCCCAACGTTGTTCGGGGCTGAGAGACGGCTGATGCGGCGCGTGTTCCGCATCAGCCGTTTTCTTTGCAGGATGATGAAAAAGCCCGCCAGCTTCGTTCTCGCATCGCTCAGAGGCTCGACGTAGCATGCCACGTACGCCTCGCCTCCTCGCTCGCTGCGGCCTCGCTGCACGAGCTTTTTGATCATCCTGTAGAGGCTGTCAAATCGAAGCACCCTCAGGTTTCCGTCAGGGGCCTGACGTGTCGTCAAGCGGCTGGCTGGCGCACCGCGCGGCAACGAGCGGCAACGGGCAGCGGCGGCCTTCGTTTCTCTGAAAACGCCAGCGATCGCGCCGAAAACGGGCAAGAGTTGCCCGGTCGGCAGGGAATGCCCGATGGCACATCCATTGCACTACCCCCTGCGACCTTCGAGGACGTGACATGGCCCCCTTCGTTCATATCGAGATTCCGCAGTTCCAGCAGTTGCTCGTCATTCTCATTCGGGTGGCGGGCATCTTGGCCGCCATGCCGGTGCTGACCGGCCGGTCGATCCCGGCCCACGTCAAGGTGGCGTTGGTCGTGGTGATCGGCCTCGTGCTCGTACCGGTGGTGCAGGTGCCGTCGTTGCCGCAGGAGCCGGCCGGCTTGACGGTGGGGTTGTTGACGGAACTGCTGGTCGGTCTCGTCATCGGCATCGGACTGCGGCTCCTGTTCGTGGGCATCGAGTTGGCGGGCGACATCATGGGCACGCAGATGGGCTTCGGGATGGTGCAGCTCTTGGATCCGACCGCCGGGCATCAGATGCCGCTGATGAGCCATTTCCAGGTGCTCCTCGGCTCTCTCGTGTTTCTGTCGCTGAACGGGCATTTCATGGTTGTGGAGGCCCTTGCGTCGAGCTTCGACCTCGTCGTGCCCTTCACCGCCGTCTTGTCGGACGAACTGGTGGAGGAGGTGCTGCGGTTGTTTCAGGGCATGTTCGTCGTGGCGTTGAAATTGGCGGCCCCGGTGCTCGTGACGGCGCTGCTGATCAATCTCGGCTTGGCGATGATGGGGCGGACGGTGACGCAGCTCAACGTGTTCCTCATGAGCCAGCCCTTGACGATCGCGGCGGGCTTGCTGGCGATCGGGGCGGCGTTGCCCTTCATGTTCGGGCTGTACGAAACGGAGTTCGTCCGGGTGGGCGAGACGGTGCGCGGCATGATGGCGGGGTTGGGCCGTGGCTGAACACGACGACAGCAAATCGGAAAAAGCGACACAAAAACGCCGCGACGAAAGCCGCCGCAAGGGGCAAGTTGCGGTCAGCCGAGACGTCTCCACGGCGGCGACCTTGCTCGCCGGTATCGGCCTCCTGGCCCTCACGATCGGGCCGGCGTCGCACCGGCTCACGCAGGTCATGCAATCCTGGTTCGCCCTGGCGACGGATCCGGCGATGGCGGGGCAGATCAGCCCGTCGGGCATGCAGGCGTTGCTGGCCAAATTCGGCCTGGAAGCGGGGTGGCTGATCATGCCGGTGCTGGCCTGCGCCGCCCTGGTCAGCGCGTCGTCCTACGCGGTGCAGACCGGGTTTTTGGTCAACACCGAGGCCCTGACGGCGGACCCGACCCGCCTGAACCCCCTGAACGGGTTCAAGCGGCTCCTCTCGCTGCGCTCGGTCGTGGAACTCGTCAAGTCGCTGCTCAAGGTGGCGTTGATCGGGTGGGTCGGCGTGGCCGCCATTCGGCACGAAGCCGCGCTGCTGCCCGCGTTGGTCCAGTATGACCTGGACGGCGTGGTCGGCGTCGCCGGTCACCTGGTGTTCAAGCTGGCGATCTGGATCGGGGCGACCGTAGCCGTCCTAGCGGCCGCCGACTACGGCTATCAACGGTTCGAATGGGAGCGCGGCCTGCGGATGTCGAAACAGGAAGTCAAAGAAGAACACAAGGAAGCGGAAGGCGACCCCAAGGTCAAGTCGCGGGTGCGCGCCATCCAACGCGAGATGGCCCGCAAGCGGATGATGGCGGCCGTGCCCAAGGCCGACGTGATCATCACCAATCCGACGCACCTGGCCGTGGCGCTCCGCTACGACCCCACGACGATGGCGGCGCCCGTGGTGGTCGCCAAGGGCGCGGGGTTCGTGGCCGAGCGCATCCGGGAGATCGCCCGCCGCAACGGCGTGATGATCGTGGAAAACAAGCTGGTGGCCCGGACCCTGTTCAAACTGGTCGAGGTCGGCAAGGCGGTGCCCGCCGACCTCTATCGGGCGGTCGCGGAAATCCTGGCCTTCGTCTACCGCGCCCGCGGGAAAACCTCGGTCGCGTAACGCGCGGCACGGCGGAAAGGAATCGGTCGCATGAGCGTCGCATCGCAGCGGTTGTCGTCGGCGGACATGGCCCGCAATCCGGACGTCCTGATGTCGGTCGGGGTGGTCGGCATCCTGATGATCATGTTGTTGCCGCTGCCGAAGTTCCTGTTGGACCTGCTCCTGGCCTTCAACATCACCTTGGCGATCATCGTGCTGTTGATCGGCATGCAGGTCCGCAAGCCCCTCGAGTTCTCGGCCTTTCCCTCCGTGCTGCTGATGGTCACGCTCTTCCGCCTGTCGCTGAACATCGCCTCGACCCGCTTGATCCTGCTCCACGGCAACGAAGGCGCGGCGGCGGCCGGGGAAGTCATCCGGGCCTTCGGGACCTTCGTGGTGGGCGGCAACTACGCCGTCGGGCTCGTCATCTTCACGATTTTGATCATCATCAACTTCGTCGTCGTCACCAAGGGCGCCGGCCGGGTGGCCGAGGTGGCGGCGCGCTTCACCTTGGACGCGATGCCCGGCAAGCAGATGAGCATCGACGCGGATCTCAACGCGGGGTTGATCAACGAAACCGAGGCCCGGCGGCGCCGGCAGCAGATCGCGCAGGAGGCCGACTTCTACGGCGCGATGGACGGCGCCAGCAAGTTCGTGCGCGGCGACGCCATCGCCGCCGTCGTCATCATCCTGGTCAACATCTTCGGCGGCTTGATCATCGGCGTGCTGCAACAGGGGTTGGACCTCGCGACGGCGGCGGAAAACTATACGCTCTTGACGATCGGCGAAGGCCTGGTCGCGCAGGTGCCGGCGCTGATCGTCTCGACGGCCGCCGGTATCGTCGTGACCCGGGCGGCCTCGGAACACGCATTGGGCCGGACGGTCGCGAAACAGGTGTTCTTCTCGCCCGTCGTGTTCGCGACGGCGTCGGTCATCCTCATCGGCCTGGGCCTGGTGCCGGGCCTGCCGCACCTGGCCTTCCTCGTGCTGGGTGGCCTGGTCGGCTGGCTGGCCTATCAAATGACGCAACAGGCCAAGGCCGAAGCCGCCGCCGCGGCGCCCAAGGCGTCCGCCAGCGTCGTCAAGGCCGCCGAACAGGCGCCGCAACTGACGCCGCTCGACCTCATGGAACTGCAGGTGGGCTACGGCTTGATCAGCCTGGTGGACGAAGAGCAGAGCGGCGCGTTGCTGGACCGCATCAAGGGCTTGCGCCGGCAGACCGCGACCGAGATGGGGTTCCTGATCCCGCCGGTCCACATGCGGGACAATCTGCAACTGCGGCCGAACGAATACGCCATCCTGCTCAAGGGGGTGGAGTTGGTCCGCGGCGAAGTCCTGCCGGGACACGTTTTGGCGATCGATCCCGGCACGGCGATGAAGCATGTCGTGCAAGGCATTCCCACGAAGGAGCCGGCCTTCGGGCTGCCCGCCTTGTGGGTGCCGGAGAGCCAACGCGATCAGGCGCAGATGGCCGGCTACACGGTCGTGGACGCCAGCGCGGCGATCGCGACGCATCTCTCGGAACTCATCAAGCGCCATGCGCACGAACTGATCGGGCGGCAGGAAGTCCAGAGCCTGTTGGACGAACTCGCCAAGGCCCATCCCAAGCTGGTCGAGGAACTCATTCCCAATCTGGTGCCCCTCGGCACGGTCGTCCGCATCCTGTCGAATCTGTTGCGCGAGCGCGTGGCCGTGCGCGACCTCCGGACCATTCTGGAGGCCATCGCCGACCAGGCCGGCGCGGTCAAAGATCCGGACCTGTTGACCGAGGCGGCGCGCCAAGCTCTCTCGCGGGCGATCACGCGCCAGTACGTGACGCAGGACGGGACGCTGCCCGTCATCAGTTTGGACCCGCGGCTGGACCGGTCCTTGGCCGAACAGGTGGCGGGCGGACCGGGCGGCGGGTGGGGCGTCGAGCCGGGCCTCATGTCCAAGCTGGCGGCCTTGCTGAAGCAATCCGCCGAACGGATGGCGGCCAAGGGACAGCAGCCGGTCATCCTGTGCTCGCCGACGATCCGGCGCCATCTGCGCCGCTTTACCGAGCGGGTGCTGCCGAGCGTGCCGGTGTTGTCGTTCAGCGAAGTGGATGCGATGGCCAAAGTGCTGGCGCTGGAGACGGTGCGGGCCGGTGACGAAGCGGCGTGAGAAGGAAGAGGTGAAAGGTGAGAAGTGAGAAGTGAAAAGTAGGAAGTGAAGAGTAAGAAGGGCGGGAGGGAGGCGGTATGAAGATCAAGACGTTTCAGGCGCTGACGATGAGCGACGCGATCCGGACGATCAAGGACGAACTGGGGCCGGACGCAGTGATCCTGTCGAGCAAGCAGGTTCGCAAAAGCGGGGGCGTGTTCGGCCTGTTCGGCCAGCCGATGATCGAAGTCGCCGCCGCCGTGGATCTCCAGACGCCGGCGCCCTCGCAGGTGCGTGCCCAGGCGAAAGCGGCTCGGCAGACGGAACGGACCGCCGTCCCGCAGCGGCCCCTCTCCAAGCCGGGCACGGCGGTCTATGCGAAACACGAGTCGCCGGCCCTCGAGCCGCCGCCGTGGGAACGCCGGCATCGGGCGCCGGAGCCGGAGGCGTGGGGCGAATTGGCGGGCGAGCCTAAGTTCGACGAGACGTTGCGCCGCCAGATGGCCCGGACCGCAGCCGAGTCCGCCGTCATCAACGCGATGCCGGTCTCCACGCCGGCACAGGGGTTGGCCCGGTACGATCGGCCGGAGCGCCGCGCCGCGGAGACGGACAGTGGCGACCTGGCCGGCATCAAGGACGAAATTACCCAGTTGCGCCGATTGGTGGAAGAGATGCGGCAGGCGAACGCAGGGGCCGTCGACATGCCTGCGCGGCCGACGGCCGCTCCGCCGGTGCGCGTGCCGCAGGCGGCCCGGACCGTCGATACGTCCGGCATGCCGAGCGGGATGTGGGAACGGTGGCAGGACCGGTTGCGGCAGTCGGGGCTCGACGCCGAGCGGGTGCGGCGGATCGTGACGAGCGCACGGCAAATGACGCCGCCGGCCGCGCCGACGTCGGATCAGGCCGCCCGCCAGGCGCTGCACCGGGTGTTGTCGCGAGAGATCACGGTCGCCGGGCCGCTGTTCGGCATGGGGGAATGGAAGAAGGCGGTGATCTTCACGGGGCCGACGGGCGTAGGCAAGACGACCACGATCGCCAAACTCGCGGCGCACTACCGGTTGAAGGAGAAACGCTCCGTCGCCTTAATCACGCTGGACACCTACCGCGTCGCCGCCGTGGAGCAGTTGCGGATGTACGCCCAGGTGTTGGGCGTGTCGATGGACGTGGCGCTGACGAAGCGCGAGGCCGTCGAGTGCATCAAACGGCGCAGCAAGACCGAACTGCTGCTGATCGATACGGCCGGGCGCAGCCCGCGCGACGAGGCGGGCATGCAGGAGCTGCGCGAGTTGATCGCGGTGGACCATCCGCTGGAGACGCACCTGGTCTTGTCCGCGACGACCAAAGAACAGGATTTGCGCGACGGCTGGGCCCGATACGCGGCCCTGCCGGTCGACCGATTGCTCTTCACGAAACTGGACGAAACGACGGGCTTCGGCGGCCTGGCGGACCTGGCGCTGTCCACCGGCGTGCCGCTGTCCTACTTCAGCACGGGCCAGCGGGTGCCGGAAGACATCGAGGTGGCGCGGCCCGAGCGCGTCGCGGATCTGGTGCTCGACGGCGAGATCGCTGCGGCGCCGCATGCGGCGGGAACGGCGCGCTAGGCAGAAGCTGCCGACTTGTCCGGTACATGAATCTTGCATAGTCCACGGGAACGAGAGGAAAGGGAGGTCACCGTGAATCAGGCGGAACAACTCAGAGAGCTGGCCGGATCGGCGCGCGCCGAGCGGCCGATGTCCGGCGTGCAAGTGATCGCGGTCAGCAGCGGCAAGGGCGGCGTGGGAAAGACCAACGTCGTCGCGAACTTGGCCATCGCGCTGGCGCAGAGCGGCAAGCGGGTGCTGGTGCTCGACGCGGATTTGGGGTTGGCCAATCTGGACGTCCTGCTGGGCATCGTGCCGACCTACACGCTGGAACACGTTTTAGGCGGCGTCAAGCGGCTGACGGACATCGTGGTGCCGGGCCCCGCCGGCATCCGCATCCTGCCGGCCTCGTCGGGGGTCCAGGAAATGACGGCGCTCACGCCGGATCAGCAGCTCCTGTTGCAGGACGAATTCGAACAATTGGCCCCGACCATCGACGTGTTGTTGATCGACACCGGGGCGGGGATTTCGTCCAACGTGCTGTTTTTCGCCGTCGCGGCGCAGGAAATCCTGGTCGTCGCCACGCCGGAGCCCACGTCTCTCACGGATGCCTACGCCTTGATGAAAGTGCTGTCCCGGCAATTCAGCGAAAAGCGGTTCCGCCTCCTGGTGAACATGGCGCGGTCGCCGCAGGACGGGCAGGAGGTCTTCCGCAAGCTCGGCGTCGTCGCCGACCGGTTTCTGAACATCGCCATCGACTACGTCGGCGCCGTGCCGCAGGACGACTACGTGGCGATGGCCGTGCGGCAGCAGCGCGCGGTGACGGATTTGTTTCCGAGCGCGCCGGCCTCGCGCGAATTCCAGCGGCTGGCCAAAGCCGTCGCGCAGTGGGCGCCACCCGAAGGACCGAAGGGCTCGTTGCAGTTTTTCTGGCACAGCCTGGTCGCACAGGCGTAACGCAGAGGCGGGCGGCAGGGATGCCGCCGAGCAAGACTAAGGAGAGGACGCATGAACCCAGTGCTTGAGACGAGGCCGTCGACGAAGTCGGCCAAGGTGAACGAAGAACGGGAGCGGCTGGTGCGTGAATTCGCCCCGGTGATCCGCACGATGGCGCGCCGCCTGGCCTACCGGTTGCCCGCGCACCTCGACGAAGAAGACTTGGTGTCCGTCGGCGTCATCGGCCTGATGGACGCCCTGGACAAGTACGATCCGAACCGCGAGGCCAAGTTCAAGACGTACGCCGAGTTCCGCATCCGCGGGGCCATGCTCGACGAAATCCGCTCGATGGACTGGATTCCCCGGTCGGTGCACGAGCGCATCACGCTGCTGCAGAAGACCCATACGGCCTTGTTGAAGAAGTTCGGCCGGCCGCCGAGCGACGACGAAGTGGCCAAGGCCTTGGACATGACGCGGGAGGAACTGGACGAGTTCCTGACCCGCTCGCAGGGTGCCGTCATGTTGAGCGTGCAGGACTTGGGCTTGCAGGAGCACGACAACCCCAGCGTGGTGAAGATGCTGATGGACACGACGACGCCCGATCCGCTCGCACAGGTCATCGCCGAGGACACCCGGGAGACCCTGGCGCGCGCCATCCAAGACATGCCCGAAAAAGAGCGGTTGGTGCTCACGCTCTATTATTACGAAGAACTGACGATGAAGGAGATCGGCGGCCTGCTCAAGATCACCGAATCGCGGGTCTGCCAAATCCACGCGAAGGCGATTCTCCGGCTGAAAGCCAAACTCCAGTCCGTGCTCGACTGATCCGGCGCGCCGCGAGGCGCGCCGTCCGTTGCGCTCCGATCGTGCTCGTTCCTGCCGCCGGGCAAAAATTTCCCCATTTTCTCTTCAGGAACCCCCTGGCCCAGCCGACAAGTGGGCAGAAAGAGTTCCATTCCGCCGCGACCGATCGGGTCGAAGCCGGCACAACCGGCGCCCGACCAGTCCATCCAGGGAAGGCGGCGGAGCTCTACGCCCAGGGGAGGGGCGCCTTTGGACTACCACGCGCACAGTGTGTCGGCAGAGGTTCGCCCGGTCAGGCCCGGCGGCTGCGAGCCATCGGGTGACCGATCGGCGTGGTACGGGGCCGCGCTGCCCGTGGCCTTGGCCCTCTGTTTCTTCGTGGCCGTCGGGCTGGGCATCCTCGTCCTATCGTCGCTGCGCGAGGCCATGCTCAAGGACCGCGAGGCGGACCTGACCGTGGCCGCAATGGACCTGGCCGAACGGGTGGACGGCCTGTTGCTCGAACGCGCGCTCGACATCCGCACCTTGGCCGACCACGTCGCGCTCCAGCCGGGCGAGGCCGGGGAAACGGTCGAGACGCTGCGGCACTATCAAACGGTATCCGGCTATTACGCCTGGGTGGGCCTTCTCGACGGCCACGGTCGGCTGACCGCGTCCACGCAGGACGCGCCGCCGCGCCGCGACCTCGCGGGAGACGCGTGGTTCGCCGTGGCGCGTCGCAGCGGACGGGTGCTGATCGACGGCCCCCGCCCGATGGTGGAAACCGGCGGCCGGCCCGCCTTCGTCTTCGCCGTTCCCGTCGTCGTGGCGGACGGGATGGTCCAGGGCGTGCTCGCCGGCGCGCTCACGTTGGACCGCTTGCAGGCCTGGATCGAGACCGGCTCCCGCGGTCGCGTCCCCCTGGCTTCGTCGGGAAGCGGGCCGCTGCAATGGTTTCTGATGAACTCCCGCGGCGTGTTTTTGCATGCCTCATGGGCGGCCGGAGCGGAGGCAGGCCGGGATTCGGCCGTCGGCGGGGCGGCGTCTCGATCCGCATTTCAGCCGCATCCGGGCTGGGAAGAGGTGGCCTATGTGAGCGACGCCTGGCTCACGTCGGGCGAGCGGCTCGTGACGGGCTCGGCTCAAGCTAAGACGATCCGCGACCTGCTCGGCATCGAATTGACCGTGGTCGTGGGCCAGGATCGCGAGCGGATCGCCGGTCAGGTCCATCGGCAGCTTTGGACCGTCGTCGGCCTGGGGCTCCTGGTGGTGCTGCCCTTGACGCTCTTCGGTCTCTGGGCCTCCCGGCGGCTGGTGCGCGATGTCGCGGAGCGGCGTCTCGCAGAACGGCGCTTGGACCGGCTGGCCTACTACGATCCCCTGACCGGCCTGCCGAACCGCCGGCTGTTCGTCGAGTTGTTGACGCAGGCCATGGCGCAGGCCAGGCGGGCGGACCGGCTCGTGGCCCTGCTGTTCCTCGATCTGGACCGCTTCAAGCTCGTGAACGATTCGCTCGGCCATGCGACGGGGGACGCGCTGCTCAAGACGGTCGGCGCGCGCCTGGCCGGCTGCGTGCGGACCACCGATACGGTGGCGCGGCTCGGCGGCGACGAGTTCACCGTGATTCTCGAAGATCTCCAGACGGCGGCGGACGCCGCGCGCATCGCGCAGAAAATGCTGGACGCCATCGCGGCGCCCGTGGTGCTGGACGGGCACGAGATCTTCGTGGCCGGTAGCGTGGGGATTTCGGTGTTTCCGACCGACAGCCAGGACCGGGGCGAACTGCTCAAGAACGCGGATACGGCCATGTATGCCGCCAAGGAAGAGTGCGGCACCTTCCGCTTCTATGCGGCCGATATGAACGCGCGGGCGTTGGAGCGCCTGACGTTGGAAACGGCCTTGCGGCATGCCCTCAAGCGCGACGAATTCGTGCTTCATTACCAGCCGTTGGTGGATTTCCGGACGGGGAACATGGTCGGCGTGGAAGCGTTGGTGCGGTGGCGGCATCCGGTCCGCGGGTGGCTGTCTCCGGGCACATTCATTCCCCTGGCCGAAGAAACGGGCTTGATCGTGCCGCTCGGCGAATGGGTGCTCCGCACGGCCTGCGCCCAGACGAAGCGGTGGCAGGCCAACGGCCATCCCGACCTGCGGGTGGCGGTCAACCTGTCCCGCCGCCAGTTCCAGCAAAAGGACTTGGTCGCGACGATTGCGCGGACCTTGGCCGACACGGGCCTCGATCCCCGCTGCCTCGAACTCGAGTTGACCGAGAGCCTCTTGAGCCAGGACACGGAAGGCATGATCGCGATGCTGGAGCAGCTCCATGCGATGGGCATCCGGCTGTCCATCGACGATTTCGGCGCCGAATATTCCTCGCTCGGCTATTTGAAGCGGCTGCCGATCAACACGCTCAAGATCGACCAGTCCTTCGTCCGCGACATCGCCACGAGCACCAACGACGCCTCGATCGCGCGCGCGATCATCGACCTGGGGCATTGCTTGAATTTGAACGTCGTGGCGGAAGGGGTGGAGACCGAGGGCCAGGCCGCTTTCCTGCGCGCGCAACGGTGCAACGAAATGCAAGGCTACTTCTTCAGCCGGGCGCTCTCCTCCGACGACCTCGCCGCGCTGCTGGCTTCCGGCGGCCGCCCGCTGCCCGCCGTCTGCGAAGAGCCGGTCGGCGCGCGGTAAGTTTTTCCGCAATCCGTTTTGACCGCCCCCGTCAAATCTGCCGATGCCGGTGCCGCCGGGCCCGGCAGATCTTGCCGCTCCTCTCGAAAAACGAGCTGAAACGGACCGTCCGCCGCCACATGCCCCATGGCATGCTCGTTGCTAGTCTTGGGTTCGCCGATTTTCAGCGACCACGGAGGATGACATGGACAGAGGCATTTACCCGATGTTGTCGGGCGCGCTGGCCCAGGAAGAGCGGATTCAAGTGCTCTCCGGGAACATCGCCAACCTCAAGACCGTCGGATTCAAGCGGGTCGAGCCGGTCTTCCAGGCCGTCTTGGCGCATACCGGCCAGGTTTCCGGGACGTGGGGCAAGGGGATCGGGTCGGCCTATCCGGTCGGCGGCAACCAGACGGACGCCAGCGGCACGCACATCTTCGTGCAGTCGGTCAGCATGGCGACCAACTATGCCAACGGGCAATTGAAGAAAACCGAAAATCCCTTCGACCTCTCGATCCAAGGACGCGGCTTCTTCGAGCTGCAAACGTCGCAGGGCGCCACGATGTACACGCGTAACGGCGTCTTCCATCTGGACAATAAAAAACAATTGGTGAGCGAAGACGGCTCGCTGGTCATGGGCGAAAAGGGACCGATCAAATTGAAGAAGGCGGGCGATACCGCCATCGGACCCGATGGGCGGGTGGAAGTGGATGGGAAGACCGTCGCGAAGATCAAACTCGTCGAGTTTCCGGAGAACAAGATGCCGATCCAGGTCGGCGGCGGTCTGTTCGTGGGCGACGGCGCGCAGCCGGCCAAGACCACCACAGTCCTCTCCGGTCACATCGAGGAATCGAACGTGAACACCTTCGCCGAAATGGTCCGGCTCGTCGAAGTCATGCGGACCTACGAATCGGCGCAGAAACTCTTGTCGACCTACGACTCGACATCCGATACGGCCATTCAACAATTGGGAGATGCCAAGGCCTAGGCCCGACCCGGGCTCTCGGCTGGGCGCTCACGAGGAGGACGATCCATGCTTCGCGCAATGTGGACAGCGGCCACGGGCATGACCGCACAACAGACCAACATCGACGTCATCGCCAACAACTTGGCCAACGTCAACACGAACGCCTTCAAGCGCAGCCGGGCGGAGTTCGCCGACCTGCTCTATCAGATCCAGAGCATGCCGGGGTCTCGGGCCTCCAACGTCACGATCTATCCCGTCGGCGTGCAGATCGGCGGCGGCGTGCGGACCACGACCGTGACCAAGGAATGGGCGCAGGGCAATTTGCGGCAGACCGGCAACGAATTCGATTTGGCGATCGATGGGCCCGGCTTCTTCCAGGTGACGCGGCCGGACGGGACGATCATGTACACCAGAAACGGCGCCTTCCGGCGCGACAATATCGGCAACTTGGTGACCGGCGACGGCGACCAGCTCAATCCGGTCATCACCATTCCGTCCGGCGCCTTGAAGGTGGACATCGGCCAGGACGGGACCGTGTCGGTGCTCCTGCCGGGCGTCACGCAGGCGACGCAGGTGGGCCAAATTCAGCTCGTCCGGTTCGACAATCCGGCCGGCCTGGTTGCGCGCGGCAACAATCTGTTCCAGGACTCCTTCGCCTCCGGCCCGCCGATCCAGGGCACCAGCGGATTCGCCACCGGCTTCGGCATCATGCAGCAGGGCTATCTGGAATCGTCCAACGTCAACCTCGCCGAGGAAATGGTCAACATGATCATCGCCCAGCGGTCCTACGAGGTGAACGCCAAGGCCATTCAAGCGGCCGACGAAATGATGGGCATGGCGAACAACGTCAGAGGGTAGTGGGGATGTGGGAAGTGAAAAGTGAAAAGTAAGAGTAAGAGGGAGAGGGGAACGCGATGACGAGGATCGGGAGCAAGACGTTCGTGGCGGCCGCCGGTGTGCTGATCGCGACGGGAATGTGGCTGTCGGACGCGACAGCCGCGGGTCAGACCGGAACGAAGAACGGGACGAACGGGTACGAGCGGCAGCCGCGGGCCGAGCGCCCGGCGGTGCCGCCGCCGGCCGTGGAAAAACTCGTCTCGATCGAACAGATTCAGCAGGCCGTCGAGGCCTACGTCGTGAAGCGCTTGCAGGGCAAAGCGACGGACGTCGAGGTGCGCATTCTCAGCCCCGACGAGGCGCTGCCGGTGCCGACCGGCGCGGTGGAGTTCCGGGTCCGCGGGCGGGCGCTCCTGGAAAATTTCGGCCGCCGGATGTTCGAGGTGACGGTCCTGGTGAACGGGCGGGAGGCGCGGCGCGTGAACGTGCTGGCCGATATCGAAGCCTTTGCCGACGTGCTGACGGCGACCAGGACCTTGAAACCGCAGGACGTGATCGAGGCGGGCGACGTGGACATCGCCCGCGTGAGCCTGCCGAGCGAGAGCCACGATTTCGTGACGGACGCGGATCTTGTCGTGGGAAAAGAAGTGGCCAAACCCATCAAGGCGGAGAGCCCGGTGCGGATGTCGTCGCTGGTCGTGCCCGATCTGATCCGACGGGGGGATCAGGTAATGATCGAAGTGAAGCACGGCGGCCTGGTCGTGCACGCGATCGGCACGACGAAGAACGGCGGCCAGCTCGGCCAGCCGGTCATCGTCACCAATTTGGACAGCAAGAAAGATTTGCGGGCCATCGTGGTGGGTCCGGGCACCGTGCGGGTGGAGTTTTAGCATGGTTCAGCGGCGACACCTCGCGGCGCTGCTCGGCGCCGGCCTCTTCGTGGCCGGGTGCATGAGCCCGCCGCCGATCAGTTCGACCATCTCCGTGCCGCCTTTGCCGGCGCCGAAGACGCTCGGCTCGCTGTGGCAGGAGGAAAACGGCCGGGCCTATCTGTACGAAGACCTGCGCGCGATGCGTGTGGGCGACATTCTGACGATCAAGATTCTGGAAAATCACAAGGGCTCCAAGAGCGCGGACACGTCCACCGACCGGGAGTCGTCGCTGGCCAATTCGGTCACCGGCAACACGATCGGCATTCCCAGTTTCGTGCTGAACAAGTTCCAGGCCAACTCTCTGGCCATCGACGCGGCCAGCAAGCACAAGTTTTCCGGCTCCGGCTCGACCAGCCGGGAAGACACCCTGAGCGGCACGATGTCGGCGCACGTCGTCGAAGTGTTTCCCAACGGCGATTTGAAGATCATGGGGCGGCGCGAAGTGACGGTCAACAGCGAGAAACAGACGCTCGTCATCAGCGGCGTCGTTCGGCGCGTGGACGTGGATACGCGGAATCAGGTCATGTCCAGCGCGATCGCCGACGCCAAGATCGAATACACGGGATTGGGCGTCGTGGACGATCTCCAGCGGCCCTCCTGGTTCATGCGGCTGATGACGTGGGTCTATCCGTTCTGACGAGCGAGAGGATGAAGACGATGACAGGCGTATCGACGAGGCGGCGAGGCAACGGCACGGCGAAGCGATGGCTGGCGGCGGGCCTGGCGGTGTTCGTGATGAGCGCGGCCTCCGTCGAGGCGGCCCGCGTGAAGGACATCGCGACGGTCGAAGGCGTCCGGGAGAACCAATTGCTGGGCTACGGGCTGGTGGTCGGATTGAACCAGACCGGCGACATGGTGATCGGCGGCCAGTTCACGATCCAGGCCATGATCTCCATGTTGAACAAGATGGGGATCAACCTCATCCTCGACCCGATCCAGTTGCTCACCCGGAACCTCGCCTCCGTCATGGTGACGGCCAAGCTGCCGCCTTTCGCGAAGGCCGGGATGACCTTGGACGCGAGCGTCTCCACGATGGCCAATGCCAAGAGTCTCCAGGGCGGCACGCTGCTCCTGACGCCGCTCAAGGCGCCGAACCAGCAGGTCTATGCCGTGGCCCAGGGCCCTATCTCGATCGGCGGCTTCCTCGGCGGCGGCGGCGGCGGGGGCAGCAACAGCGGCTCGTCGTCGGTGAGCAAAAATCATCAGACGGCGGGGATCGTGCCGAACGGCGCGATCGTGGAAAAGGACCTCATCGTCAACCTGGATTCCTGGGATACGGTCAATTTGATGCTCCGGCAGGTGGACTTCACGACCTCGTTGCGGCTGGCCGACGCGGTGGACAGTGTCCTCGGTCCGGGCACGGCCGTGCCGGTCAACGCCGGCCAGGTGCGGGTCGCCATCCCGGCGGCCTTTCAAGGGCGGGTGGTGCCCTACATCGCCATGTTGGAGGCGCTGGATGTCTCGGTCGACGTGCCGGCCAAGGTGGTTATCAACGAAAAAACGGGGACGGTCGTACTCGGCGAATACGTCCGGCTGTCCACCTGCGCCATCGCGCACGGCAACCTGACCATCACGGTGAAGGACACGGTGTCGGTGTCGCAGCCGAACGGCTCCATGTTCGGGAACAGCGCGGGCAAGACCGAGGTAACCAAGAATCAGGATACCCAGGTCCAGGAGGAGCCGGCTTCCCTGATCGAAGTCGACGAGACGGTGACACTGGGCGAAGTCGTCCGGGCCTTGAACGCGGTCGGCGTCACGCCGCGCGACCTGGCGGCGATCCTCTCGGCGCTGAAAGCGGCAGGGGCGCTCCAGGCGAACTTAGAGATCATTTAAACCATGAACTTATTGCCTAAACCTCTTGGTTCCGATGCGTTTCTTCCATCCGCTCCGAATGCCGGAGCGGACGAGGCGATGCTCCGGATGCGCCGGGCGGCGGAGGGGCAGGCCAAGGACCAGGCCCAGGTCAAACAGGCGGCCAAGGAACTGGAAGCCTATTTCGTCTCGTATCTCATGAAGGTCATGCGGGAAGCGGTGCCCAAGGGCGGGCTGCTCCCCAACAAGATGGGCGAAGAGTTTTACTATTTCTACGACATGGAGATCGGCCGGTTGGCGGCGGAAGGGGGCGGATTAGGATTCTCCCGGATGGTCGAAGAGCAATACGGACCGCCAACTCATGGAAAAACCAAGGAAACCTCTCTCTCAAGTTCTGGGTCGAAATTGCCGATACCAGAATCGAGCCGGTGACAAGGTCTGCCTAGGAGGATTCCCTTCGGGAATCCGGACCGACCGCGCCGGTGGAGAGAGGGGCACGAATGGAAATTTCGGGTCATGGTCGAACGAAGGATCTGGCCACGCTCTTTTGGGGGGCTCAGGATTGCGGCAAGTCAGGCGAGGCATGCGCAAGCGCCTATTCCCAGGGTGGGGACCAGGTTCAAATCTCGAGCGACGCCAAGGACATTCAGCGCATCCTGGAATTGACTCAGGCGCCGAATGCCGCCAGGGCCGAACAGATCGAACGGCTCCGGCAGGCGATAGATTCGGGAACGTACGACGTCAGCGGCCGTAAGGTTGCCGACGCCATTATCCAACATGTCCTGACCGACGCCGTGCTCTAGAGCACACCTCCTGTTGCGAGGTCGCGCCGGCGGGGCCGGGCGACCGACCGCCGAACCGGTCGACCTCGCGCACAGGGGGATGCATGCCGCCAGCCACAGTCGAGATCGCGCCGCTCCTCGGAGAGCTGCTCGACACCCTCAGTCACGAACAACAGTGCCTGGACCGGTTTCGCCGCTTGCTCGACGAAGAAGAGCGGGCGATCCGGACCCTGTCCCAGCCTGGCATGACCTCGGCGACGACCGGGAAACTGGCCGTCCTGGACGAATTGCGCGGCCACGAGCGGCACCGCACGGCCCTGGTGCAGCGCCTGGCTACGGGCTGGGCCGTCGAGGCCGACGCCCTCACCCTGCGGACGATCGCCGACCGTATCGCCGGGCCCGCGTCCGACGCGCTCCGGGTCCGGCACCGCCAGTTGACTCACGCCATCGCCGACGTCCGCCAAGCCAGCGACTTCAACGGGACGCTGGTCGCCAATTCCCTGGCCTGTTTCCGGGACATGATCGGCGCGGCGGCCCCCAAGGCCGAGGCGCCGTTGTACTCCGCCTCTGGGGCCCTGCGGACGGCTTCGGCGGCCGACGCCACCATCATGGAACGACGGGGGTAAGCCATGTCGGGGATCGCCTCACTCTTCGATATCGGCCGATCGGGCCTGGCGGCCGCCCAAAAGGGCTTGACCGTCGTCAGCCACAACATCGCCAACATCAATACGCCCGGCTATGCCCGGCAGCAGGCCGTGCAGGAAGCCGCCACGCCGCAAAACGTCAAGGGCGGGCAGTTGGGCACGGGCGTGACCGTCTCCCAGATTAAACGCTCGGTCGACACCTTCGTCGAGAACCAGTTGACGACCTCGCACGAGTCGGTCGGGCGCTATGACGCCTACCGCGCCGCCCTCTTCCGCGTGCAAGCGGTGCTGGGCGACGGCGGGGAAAGCGGCATTACGGCGAGCTTGAACCAATTTTTCAACGCCGTGCAGGACGTCGCCTCCAGCCCTGCGGACACGACCGCCCGTAACGTCTTGCTGGCCAAAGCGAACATTCTGACCGGCCAGCTCAATCAGGCGGCGTCGGAACTGGCCACCATGCGCACGGCGCTCAATCGCCAGGTGAGTCAGACGATCGCCGAGATCAACGACCGGGCGACGCAGATCGCCCGACTGAACGAACAAATCGTGGACGCGGAGACCCGCGGACAGAGCGCCAACGATTTGCGGGACCGGCGGCAGCAACTCGTCAACGAAACGGCCGAACGGATCGAGGTGACCACGCTGGAGGACACCCAGGGCAATCTCTCGGTGTTCGTGGGCCGCGGGCAGGCGCTCGTGTCCGTCGGCACGGCCCGCGCGCTGGTCGCGATGGAGGATGCCGGCAACGACGGCATGGTCGGCGTCGGCTACGACACGGGCGGCACGGCCTATGCCGCCATCGGATCCTTGATCACCAGCGGACGGCTCAAGGGCCTGCTGGAGGCGCGGGATACGACCATTCCCGATGTGCAGGCCTCGCTCGACAAATTGGCCGCGTCGCTGACGAACGACGTCAATCTCGTGCACCGCGCGGGCTACGGGCTCGACGGTTCGACGGGGCGGAATTTCTTCTCGGCCCTTTCTGTGTCCGCCGCGGCCGACGCCGACAATAGCGGGACCGCGGAGATCGGCAGCGGGACGATCGCCGCGAACAGCCTGTTGACGCTGCACGATTACGCGATCACGTTCACGGGGGCCTCGACCTACGAAATTCGGGATACGACCACCGGCGACTACATCCGCGGGAACTACACGGGGACGGCGGTGACCGCGCCGACGGCCGATGCGCCGATCACCATCACGAGCGGGAGCAACGACACCCTCGTCGTGCAGGTGGACGGGACGACCTCCGGGACGATCACCCTCACGGCCGGCTCCTACGCAAGCGGGGCCGCTCTGGCCGAGGAACTGCAAACGCGGATCAACGCGGACGCGACGCTCGCCGCCGCCGGCCGCACCGTGACGGTTTCGTGGGATGCCACGGGGGGCCGCTTCGTCGTCCGGTCGGATGCCGAGACCGCCGCCTCGAGAGTCAACGTGACGAGCGGATCGGCCCGCGCGACGCTCGGCCTGTCGTCGGGCACCAGCACGGCGGCCAGCGGCACCTATTCGACGCCGCAGACCTTCGTCGTGGACGGCCTCAGCGTGACCTTGACCGGCGCGACGTCGGACGGCGACGTCTTCACCTTCAATTCGTACGAGGGGGCGTCCACGGCCTTCGACGTGGCCCTGGCCAGCCCCAACGCCGTCGCCGCCGCCGCGACCCGCTCCGGCGTGCCCAACGACGGCACGGCGGCGCAGGGGTTGGCCGCCTTGCGGAGCGCCTCGATCGGGGGGCTCGGCGACGCGACCTACAGCGCCTTCTTTGCCGCCACCGTGTCCGACCTGGGGGCGGCGGCGCAAAAGGCCGACCGCGATCTCAAGGCGCAGGACGCGCAGAAGCAGCAGATGGAATCGTTCCGGAGCGAAATCTCCGGCGTGTCCCTCGACGAGGAACTGGTCAGCATGATGCAGTACCAACGGGCCTTCGAGGCGTCGGCGCGCATCATCTCGATCACGGACGAGGTGTTGCAGACCTTGATCAACCTGCGCCGCTGAGGTGGGGGCGGGAAGGCACAACGACCATGCGGATCTCGCAGTACCAAATTTACGGGCCGTTTCTGGACAACCTCAACAAGGGGCGGCAGCGCATCGTGGACGCGCAGGAGCAGTTGTCCGCCGGCAAGCGGATCCTCCGCCCGTCGGACGATCCGTCCTCGTACAACCAAATTCTCTCGGACAAAACGCGGCTATCCGTCCTGGATCAGCGCCTCCGGAACATCGACCTCGTCGGCACGCCGCGGCTGACGACGGCCGACAGCACCCTACAGACCGTCTCGCGCACCCTGACCCGCGTGAAGGAATTGGCCGTGCAATTCGCCAACGGCACCTACGGCGCGGGGGCGCGGTCCACGGGGGCCCGGGAAGTCCGGCAACTGCTCTTGGAACTCAAGCAACTGGCGAACACGCAGGTGCAGGGCCAGCCGCTGTTCGGCGGCACCGGTACGCACGGCCGGGCGACCGGCCTGGCGGTGAGCGAACCCGTCGCCATCACCGACGGGACGGACGACGAACTGACCGTCACGGTGGACGGCACGACGTCCGGGACGATCGATTTGGTCTCGGCCGACGATTCGCTGAACGGCGACGACCTGGCCGCCCTCGTCCAATCCAAGATCAATACGGATGCGACCCTCTCTGCGGCCGGCAAGAGCGTCACGGTCACCTTCGAGAACGAGCGGCTGGTGATCGCCTCCAACGGGACGGGCGCGGCCTCCACCGTGCGCGTCACCGGCGGCACGGCCGTGGCCACGCTCGGCTTCGGCGGCGGCAGCCAGACGACGGGCGAAGACCCCTTCGGCTTCCAAGCCGTGACCCAGGCGGCCGCCGCCAACACGGGCGGTGCCGTGATCGGGCAGGGCAAGGTCACCGATCCCGACGCCGTGACGTTCGACAATTACCTCGTCAAGTTCAGCAGCGCGACGACCTTCTCCGTCTACAACACGGCCATGCCCGTGAACGTGACGGCCGGGAGCAATACCGGCGGCGTCGAAACGACCGACGCCGGCGTCGTGGACCCCGCGCAGGTGACGTTGGACACCTATCAGATCGCCTTCACGTCCGCCACGCAGTATTCCGTGACCAACACGACGACCGGCGCCACGGTCTCCAGCGGCAATACCTACACGCCGGGGAGCGCCATCGAGTTCGACGGACTCCGCGTCGTCTTGAAGAACGGCGCGGCCGGCGGACCGGCTACCGGCGATACCTTCACGGTGGCGCAGACTCAACGGACGGTGCTGGCCAACCGGACCTATACCTCCGGGGCGGCGATCACCTTCGACGGGCTGGAAGTTTCCATCCGGACGGACTCCTCCGGGCCGGCGACGGGCGACCGGTTTCAAATCGTGACCGGCGTGCAATACCAAGGCGATGCCGGCACCCGCACGATCGAAATCCAGGACAATGAAACGGTCAAGACGAATCTGGCCGGCAGCGAGGTCTTTTCCGGGAGCACCGTAGACATCTTCGCCGCGATCAAGGACCTGACGGCGGCGCTGAACGGCAACTACGCCGGCGGTATCAAGGACGCGGTCGCCGCCGTGGACCAGGCGTTCGCCCAGGTGTCCAACGCGCAGGGCGAAATCGGCGCGCTGGGCAATCGTCTGGAGACGACCGCCGCCAACTTGACGGCGGCCAAGGAATTAGTCACCACGGCCCTGTCGCAGAACGAGGACGTGGACATCGCCAAGGCCATCGCCGACTTCACGCAGGAACAGCAGGCCTTGCAGGCCGTCATGCAGATCGGCGGGCGGATGTTCGACCTGACGCTGCTGCGGTTCCTGCGGTAGCCGGCCCCGCTCAAGTTTTGCGGGCGATCGGCCGATAGATCGGTAAGCGGTCGTGACGAGTTGAGCCCGTGCCGGGGGCGGGCCGGTCGCGGTCGCAAAAAACGGCGGCCAAGGAGGGTGCGCCATGTTGGTCCTGACACGGAAGTTGGGCGAGGGCATCACCATCGGGTCGCAGATCCGCGTGGTGGTGTTGGACGTGAAGGGCGGGCAGGTCCGCATCGGGATCGAAGCTCCGCACGACATTCAGGTCCATCGCGATGAAATTTACGCCCGGATCATGGCGGAAAATAAACAGGCGGCCGGCGCGCAACCGGACGCGGCGGAAGCCTTGAAGCACTTGACGGTGTCCGTCAGGTAAAGGAGCGCCCGTGAAAGTCACGACGACGCGGTTCGGCGAGATCGAGTTTCCGGATCACACGCTGCTCCGGTTCCCCTCCGGTATCATCGGATTCCCGGAGTCCACGCGGTTCGTGATCCTGGACCATGACCGCGAGGCGCCCTTCAAGTGGCTACAGTCGGCGGACGAGCCGTGGCTGGCCTTCGTCATCATGGACCCGGCCTCGTTCAAGCCGGACTATTGTCCGGACGTGGACCCCATGGAACTGTTCGACATCGGCAGCCCGCCGGACGACGACCGGCTGCAGTTCGTGATCCTGACCGTGCCGCACGGCGATCCGTCCGGCATCACCGCCAACCTGCGCGGCCCCGTGATGGTCAACGAACGGACCCGCCAGGCCAAGCAGGTCATCCTGAAGGAAGAATTGCCCACTCGCTATCCGGTCTTCTCCCGTCCATCCGACGCGGTCTCCGCGCGTCCCGAACTCGTCGCCAGTCGGTAATCGTGTCTTCGACGTCCTGACCGTCATCCGCTCGTCCTGCGCCCGTCGAAGGACGGACAGTTTCGTGCCCGCCGTTCATGCTTCGACACGCTCGTCACGAACGGGAGCATCGCTGGATCCCGGTCTTGGTCCGTTCGCCCTGTGTCCAGTTGGAGGACAAGAAGGAGGGGAAAAGAACCGGGCCTGTCCTGAGCAAGTCGAAGGGGAGGGTCAGTGCGAGTCCGCCACTGGGTCTTCGGCAAAGACTTCGACGCGGTTGCGTGTGAGGGATTTGGCGCGATAGAGCGCCGTGTCCGCTTCGCGGACGAGGCTGTCGGGATCCGTCGCATGGTCGGCCCGCCTGGCGGTGGCGAGCCCGATGCTGGCCGTCACGCGGAGCGGCACTTCCGTCCCGTTGTTGGCGAACACGGGAATGGTCGAAGCGGCGATGCCGGCCCGAATCCGCTCGACCGCTTGAAGAGCATCGGCCCCGCCGCAATCCGGCAGCACGACGAGAAATTCTTCGCCGCCGTAGCGGCCCACCACATCGTAGGCGCGTACGGTCACGCGCAGCACCGCGGCGATTTGGCGAAGGACGAGATCGCCGGCTTGGTGGCCGTAGGTGTCGTTGATGTGTTTGAACAGATCGAGATCGATGAGCGCGACGCTGAATGGCGAGCCGTCGCGGTCGCTGCGGACCGCTTCCTCGTGCAGCCGATCCAAAATCGCCTGGCGGTTCCAGAGGCCAGTTAGGCCGTCGTGCGTGGCCTGCATGCGCAACTCGTCCCGCGACGCGATCAAATCGCGCTGGCATGTGAGTAGCCGTGTGCCGACATGGAGCCGGGCGCGCAGCTCGTCCGGATCGAAGGGCTTGACCAAGTAGTCGTCCGCACCAGATTCCAGTGCCAACGCCGTATCTTGTTTGCGGTCTTTCGCCGTCAGGATGATCAGATAGGGCGCTGGTTCACTGGCGTCACGGCGGATCTCGCTGCAGACCTCGACGCCGCTCAAGCCCGGCATGAGCCAGTCCAGAATCGCGAGTTGCGGCGCGTCGGACGCGCGGAGCGCCGCCAGTGCCTTGTGTCCGTCCTCACAGGCGACGACCTCGTAGCCCCAAGATGTCAGGGTTCCCCGGAGGGCCAGGCGCGAGATCGGGTCGTCTTCGGCGATCACGATGCGCATGAGGGGTCCTCCGGGGCGATGCCCGCCAGGGCATCGGTCAGACGAATGGTCTCCGACCGGAGCGTGCGATAGGCCGCGTCGATGGCGGTGTGGTCGCCTGCCGAGAACGCCGTGCGAACCCGCGCTACCGCCTCGAGCGCTGGCTGCGCGAAGAAATTCGACAACATGCCCTTGAGCGTGTGACAGATTTGACGAACGAGGTCTGCATCCCGCCGGTCCAGTGCAGCGCGCAAATTCGTCAAAGACAACGGGCTATGCGTGGCGAAGAGTCCGGCCATTTCGTGCAGCAGGTGGCGGTCGCCGCCCACGCGGGCCAATGCGGCAGCCAGATCGAAGGGCTGAATGGTTTGATGGGCCGGTGGGGCCGAATCGGGGTGTGCAGGTGCCTTGGGCGGCGCGCTCGTTTCGAAAGAGGCCGCCGCCGTTGGGGGACGGGGATCCCGTTGCAGCCAGCGTGTGAGGGTGGCCTCCAGCGTCTTCAGCAAGACCGGTTTGGGCAGGAAGTCATCCATGCCTGAGGCCAGGCATTGGTCGCGGTCGCTCGCATAGCTGTTGGCGGTCATGGCGATGATCGGAATTCGGTTTTGAGTTTCAAGTTTCACGTTGCAGGTTTGAGGTTGATGATCGAAACCATCAGACTGCGAACCTGAACCCTGAAACATGGAACCTGAAACATTCCTGGAGGCTTCGCGTTCGCGAATCTTCTGCGTCGCTTTGAAGCCGTCCATGATCGGCATCTGGCAGTCCATCAGGACCGCTCCGTAGGTGCCGTTGAGTGCTAGGTCAAGCGCCTCTTGGCCATTCTTCGCAATATCGACGGTATAGCCGAGTTTTTCCAGCAGCTTGTGGGCCACCACCTGATTGATCTCGTTGTCTTCCACGAGCAAGATCCGGCCGCGGCTCGCCCGTCCGGTCCGTTCGACGTCCGTGCGGCTGGGACAGGGCTCGGGCGATGCAGCGGGAGCGGGGCATGGAGACGAAATGGCCGGAACGGCCGGCCTCGACGATGGACCCGTCCAGAGGGTCGTCACGAGATGACGCAAGGCCTCGCGGCGAAAGGGTTTCGTCAAATGCGGCAAGGCTCGGGGTGCAGCAGAGGCCGATTCAGCCTGGCCCTGGTGTCGCGAGGCGGTGGCACCCACAGGGGCCATCAGCACGACCTGGGTCGCGGCTAGTGCCGGGTCGCTGGCAATGGCGTTGGCGAGGGCAGCACCGTCGAGCGTTGCGAAAGGGGTGCCGGCGAGCCCGGGCAGGCGTTGATCCAAGATCACGAGATCAAAGGGGCGGGATCGGGCCGTCGCGCGCAGGAGCATGAGCGTGTGGGGGCCATCGTCTTCACAGACATCGCCCATGCCGAACTCCGCCAGCAGGGTCCGCAAGGCCGCCCGGAGGGTTTCCGATCCGGCGACGATCAGCGTCCGTCGTTGGGCCAGTTCCGGCAGTAGGGGCGCCGGGGCCGGCTGGACCGGGTCGGCCGGCTTGTCCGGTTGAACCGGTTGTATATTGAGCGTCAGCGTGAACCAGAAGGTACTGCCTTCGCCGGCCTTGCTCTCGACGCCGATGGTCCCCCCCATCAGCTCGACCAATTGCTTGCAGATCGCAAGCCCCAAGCCCGTGCCACCGAATTGCCGCGTGGTGGAGCTGTCGGCCTGCGTGAAGGGTTGGAATAGCTGACTCTGGCGAGAGGCCGGGATGCCGATGCCCGTATCGGATACGGACAGGCGGAGCGGCAGGGAAACGGTGCCGTCCACGCCAGGCTCGGAGGCGGGCTGGGTTTCGACCCGGATCACGATGTCGCCGGCGGATGTGAACTTGATGGCGTTGCCTATGAGATTCGTCAGAATTTGGCGCAGGCGGTGGCGGTCGCCGAGCAGGATGCCGGGCACGCGCGGATCCACGAAGGAAACCAGATCGATGCCCTTCTTGGCTGCCGGCTCGGCTACGAGGGTGAGCGTCTCCTCCACGAGGGCACGCAGGTCGAACGGGATCTGTTCGATCAGCAGCTTGCCGACTTCAATTTTGGTGAAGTCCAGCACGTCGTCCAGTGTGTGCAGCAGGGTAGCGGCCGATTGTTTGGCCAGCGTCGTACAATCGTGTTGGTCCTGCGTGAGCGGCGTTTCGCCGAGCAGCTCCAGCATGCCGATGACTCCGTTCAACGGGGTGCGGATTTCATGGCTCATGGTCGCCAGGAAGCGGGATTTGGTCTTGACAGCTTCTTCCGCCCGACGCAGCGCCAAGTCCAGGGCCACGTTTTTGTCGACGACTTCCGCCATCACGGCCTTCAATCGCTGTTCGAAGGCGTGGACCGCCGTGAGTTCTGTGCCGTAGGCGCGGACCAGTTGGCAGAAGGGCATGTAACAGAAGGTCCAGGAAAAACAGACGCCGTCCAACGTCACTTCGGTCGGCGTGAGGCAGGCCGCTGCGTCGCCGGCGCGGCGGATGATGTCCGGAAGCTCGGCCGGCAGGATGGCCGGATAGCCGGCCGCCGTATAGCCGAACCGCTTCAGAAGCCGTGTCATTGTCTGGTTGGCATAGAGAAAATGGCCGTCCGAGTCGAACTCCACGATCGGCATCGGCGACTCTTCGGGAATCGTGGCCAACCGGTGCAAGTCTTGTTCGGTTTTGGTCTGGGCGCTGCGGTCGCGGAAGGTGAAGAGGGCTCCGGCGAATTCTGGGCCGTTCAGCGGCGCGCAGGTGTATTCGACGTCTTGGGCCTTCGCCAGACGGCCGTAGATGATGGAGCGCGGACTCCAGGAGGGTAGGCCCGTGTCCAGTGTGCGGCGGATCGGGCAGGCGCCGGCGCCGACCACGGTGTCTTTCGCCTGTGCCGACCACGAACGGTTCGGGTCGAAGGCCGCGTCGCTCGGCGTATTGTCGTCCGGGGTCTCGTCGAGGCGGCAGCCGATCAGATCGTGGAGCGGCCGCCCGACGCAGCCCGATTCCGTTCGGTCGAGCAACCGTTCGCCTTCGCGATTCAGCGAGACGGCCAAGCCCTGGGGATCGACCAGGCAGATCCCGATCGGTAAGGCATCCATGATGGCGCGCAGCAAGGAGGTAGCGTGCGTATTGACGGGGGCACGATCAGTTGCCGACCAGGGATCGTTCATGGGCAATACTCCGTCGCGGCCAGGTGTTTCTTTGTGATGCTGATAGAGTCGTGTAAGTGGGACACGCCGTCCATCCCTTCCACGGCGCGCACGATGGCGCGTGCGGGCCCGCCGCGCGCCGGTTCAGCCAGATCGACGGTCGGCGGATCGTCGATCGGCCGGCCCTGCGCGTCGGTCAGCAACTTGACTATCGGCGCGAGCCTGGCCTCCTGATTCACGGCCACCACGACGGCCTGTTCGTCCGTGGTCAACTCCACCAGGCTGCCGACGGGGTAGACGCCCAAGACATGAATCAATTGTTCGACGAGGAGCCGGTCGAACAGTGCTTGTTGTCCCAAGCGATAGAGGCGGCGGATCCCCTGGCAGGGCGGCAGCGCCGGTCGGTTGTCGCGCCGGACGGCCATCGCGTCGTAGGTATCGACGATGCCCACGATTTGGCCGAGGAGGGACAGGCGCGTGCCCGACAGCCCGTCCGGATAGCCGGAGCCGTCCAGCCGTTCGTGGTGCTGGTACACAATCGCACGGACATCATCGGAGACGGTCGGCGCGCTGCTGAGCATTGTCAATCCCAAGTGCGGGTGAAGCCGGACGATGCGCCGTTCGTATTCCGACCACGTGCCCTGCTTCTGCATCACGTTTTGCGGCAAGCGGGTCTGCCCGACGTCGTGGAGCAATGCGCCCATACCCAGGTCCATGAGGAGCGATTCGGACAAGCCGTCGGCTTGTCCCAGGATCAGCGACAGGGTGCATACATCGACCGCATGGGCGAAGAGGTCCTTGTTGAGCCGTTTCATCTGCTGGAGCTGGGTCACGGCCAGGAGGGCGGTCGGATAGCGCATGAGCCCTTCGTAGGTCTGCTGTACGGCGAGCCGGAGGGCCGGTGCATCCAAGGGTACGCCGGTCTTGATGCCGGCGAAGACCCGTTCGACGGCGGCCAGGGCCTCGGTCCTGACGGCCGTGGCCTCGTGCATCTCCTTGGCCAATTGCGCCACCGGGTTGGAGCCCTTCGCCTGGCCATCCGGCGACGCGACGGGAGCGGAGCCTGCGACTGACTGGCCACCGGACGGTTCGGGCGGCTGCGGGTGGACCGCGCTCGGGGCGGCGACATCTTTGCCTTTGGCCGGATCGATGGTGACGAACCGTACCCCCGCGGCTTTGAGCGTGGCCAAGTCTTCCTCGCGCTCCACGAGCCAGCTATGGCGGAAAAACGGCGTCCGGAGCCACGACCGGTCGAGGCCGACGATGAACATGCCGACTTCGACCCGCGCGATCGGGATGGTCTTGCACGTACGCGCTGTCCACCAAGCCATACGGGGCGCTCCTATCGCGTCGTCGCAGTCGGCAGGCCCTGACGGTGCACGCCGGCTTGCAAGAGGTCCAGTAAGCGTTCGGCCGGCACGGGCCGGCTGAACAGGTAGCCCTGGCCTTCCTCGCAGCCCAGGGTCCGCAGCAAGTCGAGCTGCGGCTCGGTTTCGATGCCTTCGGCCAGCACGTGGAGCTTGAGGCTGTGCGCCATCGCGACGATGGCCGACGCGATGGTCGCGTCGTTCTGGTTCGTCGTGCAGTCTTTCACGAAGGCGCGGTCGATCTTGAGCCGATCCAAGGGCAGTTGCCGCAAATAGCTCAACGACGAATAGCCCGTGCCGAAATCGTCCATAGCCAGGGTGACGCCGAGGTTCTGCAGCTCCTTGAGCGTGGCGACGGCGGCGGCCCCGTCAGCCATCATGAGGCTTTCCGTCAGTTCCAATTCCAGGCAGCGTGGGTTCAGGCCCGTCGCCAGCAGGGTGCGTGTGACGATATTCGACAGATTCTGCCGTTGAAATTGCCGGGCCGACAGGTTCACGGCCACGCGCAGGGAGGCGAAGCCCTGGTTGTGCCAGACGCGGGCTTGGGCGCAGGCCGTCCGCAGGACCCATTCGCCTAGCGGTACGATGAGGCCGGTCTCTTCGGCGATCGGAATGAACTGCGCCGGGGGCACCAGACCCATCTCGGGGTGTTGCCATCGCACGAGGGCTTCCACGCCCAGGATACGGCCCGAGGATAAGGCCACGACCGGCTGGTAGTGCAGGAAAAACTCGTTCCGGTCGAGCCCCTTCCTGAGCTGATTTTCCAGCGACAACCGCTCGCTGGCCGCCGCGTTCATGGATTGCGAGTAGAATTGGAAGTTGTTTCCCGCCCGGGCTTTGGCGTGATACATGGCTGTGTCCGCGTTCTTGAGCAACTGGTCGGCGTTGTCGCCGTCGAGCGGGTAGATCGCGATGCCGATGCTGGCGGTGACGAAAACCTCCTGCCCGTTGATCTGGAACGGCTTGGCCAACTCGGTCGAAATGCGGTGCGCGACTTTCGCGGCGTCCGGTGTGCCGGAGATGCGCGTCAGTAGGAGCGTAAACTCGTCGCCGCCGAGCCGGGCGATGGAGACCTGCTGGTTGCCGGACAGGTCGCCCTGGTCCGGGCCCGGCGCGGCAAGGCCCCGCCGCGCGATCGAATCGCTCAAGCGGATGCAGTGCTGCAGCCGGTCGGCAACCTCCTTCAGGAAAGCGTCGCCCTGTTGGTGTCCCCAGCTTTCGTTGACGAGCTTGAAGCGGTCCAAGTCGAGCAGCAGGACGGCGGCCAAGTCGCCGTGGCGCTGCGCTTCGATGACCGCTTGGTTCAGGCGGTCGTGGTAGAGCGTACGGTTCGGCAGGCCGGTCAAGTTGTCGTAGTAAGCCAGGAATTCCGTGCGCGCTTCTTGACGGCGGAGATCGCGCAGGATCTGTGCGGCCCGCAGCATGTACCGCACGCGATGGCCCAGGATGCAGGGATTGAACGGCTTGGCGATGAAATCGGTGGCGCCTTCCTGGTAGGCACGGGAGATGGATTCGGCGTCGTCGAGGTCTGTCATCATGAGGATGGGCAGGTGTGCCCCCTCGCTGGCTCGGCGCAAGCGCGCGCAGACCTCGAAGCCGTCCATGTCCGACATGCAGACGTCGAGCAAGACCAAGTCGGGCTGGAAGCGGGCGAGGGCATCCAATCCGCTTGGGCCGTCCCCGGCCTCTTCGACAGTACAGCCTTCAGCTTCGAGAGTCTCCCGAGCGGTCAGGCGGATCTCGGCATCGTCGTCGATGACAAGGATCGACGGCTGCCGATTCGCCGGATGAGGGATCATGCCGGTCATGGGACCACGGTCTCCAGCTCCTTTTCGAGCGCGACGCGGGCAGCCTCGAAGGACGACTCGACGGTGCGCAACAATGTATCGGATGCCGGCATCGTCCCGCTGCGGCCCGCCAGTTCCAATTGCGAGCAAACCTGGGTGAGGCCCAGGGCGCCCATCGTTGCGCTCGTCGACTTGAGCGAATGTGCCGCCCGTTCTAGGGCGTGGGCGTCACCGGCCTTCACAGCCTCTTTTATGGTCTGCAGGAGCGCCGGTGTGTCGGCGAGAAAGTGCCGGATGATACGGTCGAGCAAGTCGGGCGAGCCGGGGTGTTGGAGCGCGCGGATGTTATCCAGGGCCGTCTGGTCGAGCGGCGTGGGCGATTCGACGTCGGCCGCCGGCCGAGATGCCAGGGTCGCAGCCGGTGTGCCGGCGCCCAGAGGAATCGTGAAAAGGAAGGTACTGCCTCGTCCTGGTTCGCTGTTGAGCGTGATGGTCCCGCCCATAGCTGTGACCAACTTGCGGCAGATGGACAGGCCGAGGCCGGTCCCTCCGTAGTGGCGTGTCGTCGAGGTATCGGCTTGGGTGAAGGGTTGGAAGAGCCTCGACTGCTGTTCCGGCGTCAAGCCGATGCCCGTATCGGTGATGGAGAAGACCATCCACGTCTCGTCGCGGCTGTCCGGCTCGACGCGGAGTGTAACCGAGCCGGAGGCCGTGAACTTGATCGCATTGTCGAGCAGATTGGCCAGCACTTGGCTCAGGCGCCGGGGATCGCCTTGCGTCGTGATTGGGAGCGATCGAGCGAGCCGCAGGTCGAAGGCCAGCCCCTTGGCTTTCGCGCGCGATGCGTGGGGCGCTGCACAGTCGTCCACTGTCCGGCAGAGGTCGAAGGGAATGTGCTCGACGACAAGTTGGCCCGCTTCGGCCTTGGAGAAATCCAGTATGTCGTTGATGAGTCCCAAGAGGCTCTCGCCGGCCTGTGCGGCGATTTCAGCATAGCGACGTTGCTCCGGATCGAGAGGTGTTTGCATCAGTACCTGGTTCATGCCGAGCACGCCGTTGAGCGGCGTGCGAATTTCGTGGCTGACGTTGGCCAAGAACCGGCTCTTGGCCTCACTGGCCGCTTCCGCGGCGGTCTTGGCTTCCTGCAGTGCATGCTTGGCTCGCACATGCTCGGCCGCTTCCATCGCCAGGGTCGCCAAATTGGCGAGCGACGAAGCGAACTGCTGCTCTTCCGGAAGCCACACGCGCGGCGCGCCGATCTGTTCGTGGCAGAGCACGCCGGCCAACCGGCCGTTGAACCGAATCGGAATGTCGAGCATGGAGACGATGTTGAGCGGGATCAGGTAGCCATCCGTGAATTCGTTGGTACGCGGGTCGGTTTGTGCGTTCTCTGTCGAGATGACGGTGTCGCGCGCAAGTTCTTCGAAATACCGCGGATACCGGGAGGCTTCGAGGGTGAGGCCGTTTGAATGCCGGTCGAGCGTCGTGCAATACAAGTCCGCGCAGCGCAAGACCTGCCGGTCGTCATTGAATAGCCAAATGCTGGCCCGTTCGATATTCAGGGTCTCCGCGGCCGATCGGGTGATCGCTTGGAAAGCTCGGTCCAAATCGCCGGACTGGAGTAGGGTGTTCTTTGTTAAAGCCAAGAGGGTTTCTTGCTGGCGACGCAGGAAGGTCTCGATATCGAGATGATGCCGCTCTGCTCGCTTTCGTTCGGAGATGTCGGCGACGAAGGTGCTAAAGACACGGGTGCTGCCCTGCATGAACATGGTGATGGCCAGTTCGACGAAAAGCTCCGATCCGTCGCGGCGCAGGGCCTCGATTTCGATGCGTTTGCTCATCACCGTCCCTTTCCCCGTGGCGAGAAGCTGGCGCCGGCCCTGCTCATACGCCTTGCGATATCTTGGCGGGACGATCAGACTCGAGAATCGTTGCCCGACGGCCTCCTCCGTAGACCAACCGAACATCGCGTAGCCGCGGCTGTTCCAGTGGGTGATCGTGCCGGATTCGTCCATAACGATGACGGCATCGAGCGACGAGTCGATGACATCCTGCGTCATCCGCGTGGACGTCTCGTTGAAACGCCAATAGGTGATGATGGCGACGGACTCCAGCAGGATGAAGACCCCGTGTACGAGCGTCCAGGTCCACGGATGTGCCAGCGCGGCCGGATGATTGAAGACGGAGTCGGGCAAAAGCGCGCCGCCCACTCCGTGGTGCAGCACGATCAGTCCCAGGCCGATCAGAAACGGCGCCCAGTCTTGATAGATGGCAATGATGGCGATGGTGACAAAGAAATGAAAATGCGCCTCGATGTAGCCGCCCGAGAGATGGGTCAAGGCGATGCCGCAGGCGATGAGGCCGACCGTCGCGAGCGAGGCTCGCACGCGCCGCGATAACGCCGGCCGTCCGGCCGCGAAGGCCGGCCCCGCGGCCAGAAGCCCGATGGCCAGAACGTGCACGGCTGGCTGCCCCATCAGCCAGCCGAAGAGCGGCAGGCCTGCGGCATGCATCCACAAGATGATGAGGATCGCTTTGTGGCGTAGCTGCCAATCCTGCTCCGCCAGGCGGAAGCCTTCCGGCAGCCAGGTGCGGGCGATTGCCGATGCCGTTGCGGCTAGGTCCACGTGTACCTCGCTTCCACGCAGTTCCCATTCCCCCAATAGGTCACCTGATTGCACAAGGAATGGACCAGCGCGAGCCCGCGTCCGCTGAAGCCTCGGTTGGCCGCCAAGGAGTCGGTGTAACGGCGGTGGTCGAAGCCCGGTCCACTGTCCTCGACGTGAATGGTCAGCCGTTGAAACCGGTCGGCCGGGCCGGTCAGGCGGACCAGGAGCCAGCCGGTTTGGAGTGTTTTTAAACGGCGCGCGCGTTCCTCGTAGTAGGCAGCGAACCCTTCTGGCGTGGCCTTCATTGCGGAATCGAGCCCCAAGATGCCGTGGTCCACCGCGTTGTTGAGCAGTTCGGAGATGACCATGACGATCTGCTCGCGACGCCGGGGAAAGCCCGGAAAATCTTCCGTGCTCCTGATGACCTGCGGCAGCGGATCGACGGTGCGGAGCAGGTCCGGACCGAACTCGAATTCCAGGCGCCAGCTCTCGCGAGAGGAGACGGCCTCTCCGACCGGCTCGCCCTTGCCCGCCGACTGCACGGGCACCGGTTCGGCGGTCGGGAAAGTGCATCGCAGTTCGAAGAGGGCGATGTCGTCACGAGGGATCGTCTCCCCGCAAAAGTCCGCCAAGGCCCGGTTCACGACCTCGAACCCGATCGGACCTGCTCCGCCTGGCGTTAAGCAGGCCTCGAGGCGGGCTTGGCCGAACCGGTCGTCGACCGCGTTGGTTGCTTCGATGATCCCATCGCTCGACAACAAGAGGTGGTCTCCGGGATGGACCTCGTGCACGCTCAACTCGCTGTCGAAGGCGGAAGGATCGTGCAGGCCGAGCGGTAGGTGGGTCGAGGGAAACCGATGGCTGATGCCGTGGTCGTGCCGGAAGAGGAGGGCGTCCGGGATGCCGCCGTTCCAGACCGCGAGGCGACCCTGGGCCGGATTGAACTCGATCAGACAGGCGGCGCAGAAGAGGCCGGTCGGGAGAATGGTCCGCAACTTGCGGTTGATTTCCCATGCGATGCGGTCGATGCCGTAGTTCTTATGGGCCATGCTCAAAAAAGCTTCTGCAGCCGGAAGCGCACCGGCCGCGGCCGCGAGCCCGTGCCCGGTGAAGTCGCCTAGCATGGCGCAGACCGAGCCGTCGGGTTTTTCAGCCGCCAGGAGCAGGTCGCCGCTCATGATCGATGCCGGTGTCAGGCGGTGCCTGATATCCTCTCGCGCGAAGGCGGCGGAGCGCATGACGCTTGCGTAGACGCGTTTGGCGACCTCCTGCTCGTGCAGGAGGTGTCCGTTCAAATCCGACAGCTCGCGCGCCTGGGCCTGGGCCAGCTCGTGCATCTCCCTCAAGCGCGTCATGGCGTGAACCTTGGACAACAAAATCAGCCGGTTCAGGGGTTTGGTCATAAAATCGTCGCCGCCGCTGGCGATGCAGGCGGCCAGTTGTGCCTCGTTGGAAGCGGCCGTCAGGAAAATGACCGGCACGAATCGGTCGCCGCAGGCGGCCTTGATCAGGCGCGTGGCTTCGTACCCGTCCATGCCGGGCATCATCACGTCCATGATGATAAGGTCGGGTCGGACCGCATGGCAGGCTGCGACAGCCTGCCGGCCGTCTTCCGCCTGCACGACCCGGTGGCCTTCCTTCGCCAGGATGGCATCGAGTAAAAGACGGTTCGTCAACGAGTCGTCGACGCAGAGGATCGTCAAGGGCGTCTTCGTAAACGTCGACGCAGACTCTCCGGGCGGGCCTGCGGCCGGCGAATCCCGCTTCGGTGCAGCGACGACTGACAGGCCCGAACCGGCCAAGGCGGGGGGCGGGGTCATCTCAGTCCTCCAGCGTAAAGAGCTTGTGAAAATTGGCGATGGTGAGGATCTTTTTGACGTCGGAGCGGCAATGGCGCAGGCGGATGTCGGCCCGGTCCCCGCCGGCCGCCTCGCGCAACAGCAACAACATGCCGAGTGCGGAGGAATCCAAGTAGTCCGCATGAGTCAAGTCGACGACGCAGGCGCGGATCGGCCCGGCTGCTTTGGCATAGGCGTCGAGAAATTCTCGATGTGTTTTGAAGTCGAAGTGGCCGGAGATGGCGATATGCAACGTGCCGGTCGGGGTTTGGGTTGAGGTGACGGACATAGCTGCTTCCTCCTTGAGTGAGAAACGGCCGTTTCTGAAAGCACGAAACGTCGACGTAAAACTGAAAGCCGTGTGCCTGCGCTAGAATAAGACAATGTCGCCTTCGCTCATGGAACACTGCCCCACGGGCTTGCCTGGCCCCTGTGCGGCCTCCACGTGTGCTGCTGCCAGACACCGGCGCAGTGCGTCGAGCTTGGCGGTATAGGTCGCCTGCGAATCCTGCTCGGTCCATACCAGGGAATCGCGCTGATGCCGGAAATCGGCCAGACAAGCGGTCAAGCGATCGAGCTGTCGGCCGGTATGGTCGACGAGCTGCCCGGCAATGTCTTCAAACTGGAGGCATTGCACCGCGTCGTTGACGGTTGTGCCCATGCGGGCGGCCATGGCCACGATGTCGTCCAGGTTCGCGGCCAGCGAAGCGTTCATCTTGGCGATTTCTTCCATGATGGCGTCGATGCGCCCTTTCGACATCAGTACCTTGGACATGTCGTTGGCGGCCATGTCGCCGACGACCTTGCGGACTTCCGTGCTGTGCAACTTGACCAGTTTGACCTGGTCGCGAATGTGCTCGTTGAGCTCCGTCGAGTGCAGCGACAGCTTGCGGACCTCATCGGCCACGACGGCGAAGCCCCGCCCGGCCTCGCCGGCCCGCGCCGCTTCAATGGCGGCGTTTAAGGCCAGCAAGTTCGTTTGATCGGCGATCATTTCGACGTTCTGGAGCAGGGTGAAGACCCGATCCATCTCCTGGAGCATGCCGTCGATTTTGTAGACCGTGTCCACGCTTTGTTTGCTCACCTTCACGATCAGATCGACGAAATACTGGAGCGTGTCGGACGTTTCCTCCCCAAATCGCCGGACGCTGAACGAGCCCTGTTCCGTGCCGCTGAATCCCGCGGTCATGCGGCCGATAATCTGTGTCGTGAAGGTGTGTTGGGACGCCGATTGGCCGGTCATGTCCTGAAATGTGGCGCTGAGTTTGGCGAACGAGTCGTGCAGCAGAGTGCGCAATTGGGTCTGGTCGGTGTGCATCGCGTCCGCCTGCGCGTCGACGGATCGGTGCAGGTCGTCGAGCACGGCCCGCCAATAGCGGTCCAGGGACGCGCCCTGTTCACTCAAGGCGGCGGCGTGCGCCGCCGCGTCGCGGCGGGTGGCGTAGAGCGCTGTGACCGTACAGACCGCGCCGACCATGAGCAGCCACCAGGCGTCGGGATTCCACCCGTGGACGGCGACGAAGGCCGCCATGATGGTTACGGTGGCGGCGAGTCCCGGTATCTGTCGGCACAACGCCGATCCTTCCGATAGGGCTGCCGTGGCCGCTTGTTTGCACCGATCCAAGAAGACCGAAAGCGGTTCTCTCATGTGAAGTCCTCAAAGGCTCTTGCGGTTTGTTCCCGGTGCGCGTTATGCAAGACTCCTGCTCAAGGCAGGCACGGCACCGACTCTCTTTACATGGCGTTTATCGGTTTCCGATAGGGCGAACTTGAACTGGAAGACAGGGAGGAGCCGGCCGCCAGGCATCTTTTACCTAGCTATCGGGTAGAAATCGTTCGCTTCAAGTTTTGCACGTTGCTGTCCGATGAAGAGGCAATGGTTCGCCGTGCAATATAGGGGGCTGAGTCATCAATGAAGGAGGGAGCGGACATGGAAGGATCGACTGGGCCGAAGCCGTCCGCACGTTTGGACTTACCGGAAGAACTCACCATTTTCGAGGTTGCAGCCGCGCATCGGGATCTCTGCGCAAAATTGGACGAGGGACGTCCGCTTGTCGTTCAGGCAAGCCGCTTGCATACCTGCGATACGGCCGGCGCACAGCTCATCGTGGCAGCCAAGCAAGCCTGGCGAGACAAGGGGCTGGATTTCGTGATCGAAGAGGCATCTGAGCCATGGAACTTCTGTATCAAGATGATCGGTTGCGACAAGTTTTTGGCGTCAAACACTTGACGGGCGTCAAGGGGCTCACGTCGAACTCGGTACGCAGAAGGAAAAATTTTCGAGGATGTTCAAAAAGGCTGTCCGGCGAGGCCGCAACGAGCGAGGAGGCGAGGCGTACTTTTGCGGTACGTTGAGCTTCTGAGCGATGCGAGAACGAAGCCGACGGGCTTTTTCAACATCCTGATTCTAGAGAGGAAGTCATGGCGAAGATCATCATGGTAGTGGACGACTCGGCGACGATGCGGCAGATGGTCAGCTTCACCCTGAGTAGCGCCGGATTCCAGGTCGTGGAGGCGGGGGACGGGCAGGAAGCGGTCGGCAAACTCAATGCCGGCGCCAAGCCCAACTTGGTCATCACGGATCTGAACATGCCCAAGATGAACGGGCTGGAGTTCATCCGGGCGGTCCGGTCCATGCCGTCATTCAAATTTACACCGGTCTTGATGCTGACGACCGAGTCCGACGAGAACAAAAAGAAGGAAGGGCAGGCGGCTGGGGCGACCGGCTGGATCGTCAAGCCGTTTAATCCGGAGCAGATGTTGAAAGTCATCTCGAAGGTCATGCCGAACTGACGGGCACGCCTTTCGCACTCTCGGCCCGCCAGCGCCGCACAGACACAGACAGCGCGCGGCCGGAACGAGAGCCATGGCGTACCGAGTCTTAGACCTGATTTTTGACACAAAACGGCATGGTAATCGAGCATAGAGGGCCTTATGTCGCTTGATCTCTCGCATTTCCAAGAAGCCTTCTTCGCGGAATCCTCCGAGCACCTGACGGTGATGGAAGAAGGCCTTTTGCAGCTCGAACGCCAGCCGGGCGATCTCGACCTGCTCAACCGCATTTTCCGGTCCGCCCATTCCATCAAGGGCTGCGCGGGCATGTTCGGGTTTACGACGGTCGGTGAATTCACCCATAAGCTGGAAAACATCCTCGACGCGCTCCGCAATAGCCAGATGACGGCGGACAAGCCGATCATCGATCTCTTGTTGGAAGCGACCGATGGGCTGAAGGGCCTGATGGAGGCCGTGCGGTCCAACAGCGAACCGGACGAAGGGGTCGTCGGGCCCTTGCGTGTGCGTCTGATCCAATGCATGGCGGGTGGCGCACCGGCGGAAGCGGCCAAGGCCCCGTCGCCGGCTTCAGCGGCGGCTGCTGCACCCGCGGTTCCGCCGACCGGGGATTCCCGCTGGTTCGAGATCGAGTGGACGCCTGCGCCGACCCTCTTCCAGCGCGGCATGGACCCCATGCAGATTGTCCGCGAGTTGCGCCAGCTTGGCGAGCTGGACGTCAAGGTACTGGGCCTGGACGCGCTCCCGCCGCTCGATCAGATGGACGCGGAACGGTGTTACTTGGCGTGGAAATTTTCGCTCACGACCTCCTGCACGCAGAAAGAGGTGGGGGCGGCCTTTGAGTTCGTCGCCCACGACAGCAAGCTGTCGATCAAGGAATGCGGCGGGCTGCTTGTCGCCCCAGTTCCCCCGGCGGCGGACACGGCGGTTGGCGAAGACGGCAAGAAGCCCTTGGGCGCCATTTTGGTCGAAGAGGGGACGATCACGCCGGAGACCTTGAGCCATGCCTTGGCGCAGCAGAAGCGCATCGGCGAAATCCTCGTCGAACAGAAAGCTGTCACGCCGGCGCAAGTGACGCAGGCATTGGAAAAGCAGCAGAAGGCTGCGCCGGCCAAGAAGGCGGAGACGACCTCGATCCGCGTCGATACGGACAAGATCGACAAGCTGATCAACCTGGTCGGCGAACTGGTCATAACCCAATCCATGCTCAGCGACCTGGGCGCACGATTCACGCCGGACAAGTTGCACGTCCTGCAGGAGCGCATTACCCAGTTGGAGCGCAATACCCGCGAGATTCAGGAGCGGGTCATGGCGGTCCGCATGCTCCCCATCGGCACGGCCTTCAATCGTTTTCCCCGGCTCGTGAGGGACCTGTCGGCCAAGAATGGCAAGCAAATCGATCTGGTCCTGTCCGGCGAAGAGACCGAGTTGGACAAGACGGTCATCGAATCCATCGGCGATCCGCTTACGCATCTGGTGCGCAACTCCGCGGACCACGGGCTGGAGCCGCCGGAGGAGCGGCTGGCGGCCGGAAAGTCGGAGAAAGGCACGATCACGATGAACGCCTTCCACGAAGGCGGCAACATCTGCATCACCGTCGGCGACGACGGGCGCGGGCTCAACCGCGAGAAGATCCTCGCCAAGGCGGTCAAGAACGGTTTGATCGGCGAGAACGACAAGCTGTCCGACGACCAAATCTGGCAGCTCATCTTCCGGCCCGGCTTCTCCACGGCGGACGCCATCACGGACGTGTCCGGCCGGGGCGTGGGCATGGACGTCGTCAAGCGCAATATCGAAGGGTTGGGCGGCAACATCGCGATCAAGACGGCGGCGGGCAAGGGCACCACCTTCACGCTCAAGCTGCCGCTCACGCTGGCCATCATCGACGGCATGACGGTCCGCGTGGGGGCCGAAACGTACATCGTGCCGCTGGTGTCCATCGTGGAGTCGTTGCAGGCCAAGGCCGGGTCCGTCAAGTCGGTCATCGGCACGGGCGAACTGCTGAACGTGCGGGGCCACTATGTCCCCGTCGTCCGACTCTACGAGGCCTTCGGCGTGCAGCCTGACTGCACGGATCCGTACAAGGGCATCCTTGTTATTTTGGAAACGGAGGGCGAGCGCGTTGCCGTGATGGTGGACGAGCTGGTCGGGCAGCAGCAGGTGGTGATCAAGAGCTTGGAGCGGAACTTCAGGAAGGTGGACGGCATCGCCGGCGCGACGATTCTCGGCGACGGCACCGTCGGCTTCATCCTGGACGTACGCGGGCTCTTGGAAGTGGCGCGACAGGGCGACGCCGTGGCGGCGTGAGCGAGCGTCACGGCCGAAAACTTTGACGGCTTAGAAAAGGGAGGGCGCTATGGCAACAGCAGTCGAGACACACACGCCGGCGGTGCAACAGGGCATCGGATTGGCCACTGACGGCAATCAATATCTCACCTTCATACTGGGGGAGGAACACTACGGGGTGGATATCCTCCGAGTGCAGGAAATCAAGGGCTACAGCGCGGTGACGCGCATTCCCAACACGCCGGACTATATCAAGGGTGTGTTGAACCTGCGCGGCACTATCGTGCCGATCGTGGACCTGCGCAGCAAGTTCGGTATGCCTCAGACGGAGATCACCATGTTCACGGTGATCGTGGTCGTCGTGGTGCAGGATCGCATCATGGGCATTGTCGTGGATGCCGTGTCGGACGTACTCAATATCGACCAGAAGGATATTCAGCCGGCGCCCAACTTCGGGAGCAAGGTGGATACGAGCTTCATCCAGAACATGGCCAAGGCCGGCGATCGGCTGATCACCCTCCTGGACATCGACAAGGTGCTGACGACAAATGAAATGGCCGAAGCGGCCGCCGTGGCGGCGTAGAGTTGAGCCGACCTCGCAACGACAACTGAAAGGAGAGCGTGAGATGGGCCTGCAAGTCGACGTATTGGAACGGAGTTTTCAGGCGGTCGCGCCGCGAGGGGAGGCGCTGGTCACACGGTTTTACGAGCGGTTGTTCGACAAATACCCGGCCGTCAAGCCGCTGTTCAAGAAGACCTCGATGAAGGATCAGAAGAAGAAACTGCTCGCGTCGCTGGTCCTCGTCATCCAGAACTTGCGCCACCCGGATAAGCTGACCAAGGCGCTCCAGGATATGGGCGCCCGCCACGTCGGCTACGGGGCGCAACCGGCGCATTACGACGCAGTCGGCGAGAATCTCTTGGCGGTGCTCGGCGAATTCGCCGGAGCCGCCTGGACCTCGGAGGTGAAGCAGGCCTGGGCCGAGGCGTATACGGCAATAAAAACCATCATGCTGGAGGGCGCCCGCGCTGCGGCGCCGCGTTCGGCATCCACTCAAGGAGGAGCAGTCATGGCAAAAGGAACGACGGGCAAGAATGCGAAGAAGGGGGCGGGTGCCAACGATCTGAGCGCCGTGGTCGCCGCAATCGATAGAGTGCAAGCGATGATCGAATTCAACCTGGACGGGACGATCATCACGGCCAACGCCAATTTCTGCAAGGCATTGGGCTACGAATTGACGGAGATTCAGGGCAAGCACCACCGGATGTTCTGCGATCCGGCCTACACCAACAGCCCGGAGTACGCTAATTTTTGGGCGAAGCTGAACCGCGGCGAATTCGACGCGGGAATTTACAAGCGGATCGGCAAGGGGGGGAAGGAAATCTGGATTCAAGCTTCCTACAACCCCATCATGGATGCCGCCGGCAAACCCTACAAGGTGGTTAAGTTTGCGAGCGACGTGACGGAAGAGAAGAAAAAGGCCCTGGTCAAGTCGGCCATGGACAACTCCACCTCAAACGTTCTGATGTGCGACCGCAATTACGTGGTCACCTACATCAACAAGGCCGCCTTGGACAAGCTGAAAGCCTTGGAAGGCGAGATTCGCAAGGTGCTGCCGGCGTTCAATGCCGACAGGATCGTCGGAACCTGCATCGATTCGTTCCATAGCGTGCCGTCGCGTCAGCGCGGCGTTCTCGACAATCCGAAGAATCTGCCCCATAAGGCCGACATCCAGCTCGGTCCCTTGACGTTGGAATTGAACGTCGGCGCGATCGTGTCCGAGACGGGCGAGTATCTCGGCAATTCGCTCGAATGGAACGACGTGACGGAGAAGCGGAAAGTCGAGCGGGAAATGGCGCGGCTGAAAGCCTCGCTGGACAACGCGCGCTCGAACGTGCTGGTCTGCGATCGTTCCTATACGATCGTCTATGCCAACCAGGCGTCGGTGACCACGTTGCGCCGATTGGAGAACGAAATCCGCAAGTTCATGCCGGGCTTCGCGGTGGATAAGGTGATGGGGTCGAACATCGATCAGTACCACAAGAATCCGGCGCATCAACGGCAGTTGTTGGATAACCCCAAGAATCTTCCGTACAAGACGGAAATCAAGCTGGGTCCCCTAACGCTCGATTTGGCCGTGGCGGCGATCATGAGCGAGAAGGGCGAGTATCTGGGGAACGTCGTGGAATGGGCGGATATCACGGCGCAGAAGCGGGCGCAGAACGAGGTGGACCGCTTGATCGGCGCGGCGGCCGGGGGGCAACTCGGCGAGCGGATCAATGCCGAGGAGTTCGACGGCTTCTTTAAGGCGCTGTCGCAGGGCATCAATAAGATGCTGGACGCCGTGGTGCAGCCCTTGGCCGAGGCGCAGAGCGTCTTGAGCGGGCTCGCCCAGGGCGACCTGACGGCGCAGATGACCGGCGCCTACGAGGGCGAGTTCGACAAGATGAAGCACAGTCTGAACGTGGCGATCGAAAATTTGACCAAGACGGTTCAGGCGGTGCGCGAAGGGGCGGAGAACGTCACCTCCGGCGCCGAGCAGATCAGCCAGGGGAACCAGGATCTCTCGCAGCGCACGAGCGAACAGGCGAGCGCGTTGGAAGAGACCTCGGCCTCGATGGAAGAGATGACCTCCACCGTCAAGCAAAACGCCGACAACGCCAAGCAGGCCAACCAACTCGGTATGGCGGCCCGGGACGTAGCGGAAAAGGGCGGCGCCGTGACCACCAAGGCGGTAGCCGCGATGGCGGAGATCAACAAGAGCAGTAAGAAGATCGGCGACATCATTACGGTGATCGACGAGATCGCCTTCCAGACGAACTTGCTGGCCTTGAACGCGGCGGTGGAGGCGGCGCGCGCCGGCGAACATGGCCGGGGCTTCGCGGTGGTGGCGGCCGAGGTGCGGAACCTGGCGCAACGGTCGGCCACGGCGGCCAAGGAGATCAAGGGCTTGATCAACGAGTCGATGCAGAAGGTGACCGAGGGGTCCGAGTTGGTCAATCAATCCGGCAAGACGCTGGAAGAAATCGTCACCTCGGTGAAGCGTGTCACGGATATCGTGGCGGAGATCAGCGCAGCCTCGCAGGAACAGGCCAGCGGGATCGACCAAGTGAACAAGGCGATCGTCCAGATGGACGAGACGACGCAGCAGAACGCGGCATTGGTGGAAGAAGCCGCCTCGGCCTCCCAAGCTGTGAAGGACCAGGCGGTCGAACTCGTTCGCCAGGTCGGGTTCTTCAAGACGGGGCAGGGCGAGGCAGGGCATCCGGCGGCCCGCAAGCCGGCCGTATCCGGGGTGACGACGAAGCCGGCGGCTTCCAAGCCGCTTGGCAAGCCCAGCGTCGTGGCCAAGCCGAAGCCGGCCGCGGTCGGCGCGGCCAAGTCCGAGAATGGCCACGGCAACGGCCACAGCCGTAGCGTCGCCAAGGACGAGTTCGAGGAGTTCTAAGCCCCACAAGGGCTGAAGACCGGGGTCTGGGCGTGCGAGTGATCCTCGCCGCCCGGTCCCGACTCTTCTCCCTCGCGGCCTTGCCCGAGACGCGAAGGGGCTGCCCCGGGCGGTGTCGGGTCGAAACGCTCGTCAATCGAGTAGGGAGAGCAAGGAGGTGCGCCATGCTGGACTTCATGGATACGAAGACGATGCTGTGGTACGGCGTGCTCGGGAGCGTCACCCTCGCGTATCTGATCGCCATGGCCGGAGTGCGATCGGCCAAGCGGCATGATGTGTCCCACCACTCGACGTACATGATCCGGGCTTGCACGATCGTCGGCATCTGGCTGATCGCCTACGTCAGCAAGCAACTGCTGTTCGGCCGGGAACACTTCGGCGGCACGACGGAGCAGTATTGGCGCTATTACCTGCCGGTCTTTTCTGTCCACATGTTGCTGGCCGTCACGACCATCGGGCTGGGCGGGTTCAATCTCTACAAGGGCCTGACCCGGCTTCGGTACGGCAGCGTCGGCGCAATGGCGGCCGGCATGACCCTGCATCGGCGCCTGGGAAAACTTTTGGTCTGGACCTTTTCCGGCACCATGCTGACGGCCTATCTCGTCTACGTGATGCTGTTTCACTGGTTCCCGTCCGTCTAAGCGCCGAGAAGGCGTTGCGAATCCCTTGGTCGCGCGGTTCGGCTGCGCTCACCACAGGCTTCGGCAAGCTCAGCACGAACGACAGCATGCCGCTGTTGTCACGAGACGCTCCGTTCGCCCTGAGCTTGTCGAAGGGTGAGCGGAGGGTGTTGATATGACTTCTAGCCTGCGACAGGCCTCCGATCTTGACCAAGGCCACAAGTTAGTTTACTTTATAACCATGATTAAGCTGAATATCCACGAGGCAAAAACGCATCTTTCCAAATACTTAGGAAAGCTCAAGGCAGGAGAGCGGATTCTCCTCTGTAAGCACAATCGGCCTGTGGCGGAGATCACGCCGTTACCTGAGGCGTCGGGTCGTCCGCGGCCCATTGGCTTGGCCAAAGGGACGTTCTCGGTCCCGGACTCCTTCTTCGAGCCGCTCCCGGATGAGTGGCTCGACGCCTTCGGCGGCACGCGCGCGTGAGGTATCTCCTCGATACCTGCACCTTCTTGTGGATCATTGCCGGATCGAAGGACCTGTCTCCTGCCGCTACGAAGGCCTTTACCGATCCTACCAACGAGATGTTCTTGAGCGTCGTGTCGGTGTGGGAACTTTCGGTCAAACACGGGCTGGGGAAACTGCCCGTTCCGGCTCCACTCGAGCGATTCGTGCCTGAACAGCGGGACCGTCACGGAATTCTCGCGCTCCCCCTCGAAGAGCGCGCGGTACTGCACCTGCATAAGTTGCCGGCTTTGCATCGCGATCCATTCGACCGCATGTTAGTGTGCCAAGCCATCGAACACGAATGCGTGTTGCTGACGCCGGACCCGCTCATTACGCAGTATCCTGTGCGCACCCATTGGTAGAGCATCCCCCGGGGCCATCCGAACCGAGTCAAGCCGCTTTCCATTTCTACCGATAGAGTGTCAGCCAGCCTTGTTCGGCCCTTATAGGGTAGGGGATCGGTCTATACAGTGCCGAGGAGGGAGCTTGTGACCGGCAATCGACGGCCTGGCCGGATCAACGGACCGTCGGGGAAAAGGGACATGTAAACGATGGAATACGCGATCACCGAACACGAATTCGAACAGTTTCGCGCGCTCGTCTATCAGGAAAGCGGCATCAAGCTGGACGGCGGTAAGAAATCGCTGCTTGTCTCGCGTTTATCGAAGCGGCTGCGGGACCTGAATCTCGATACGTTTCAAGCCTATTACGATCATGTCACGGAGGATGTCGGCGGGGACGAGTTCACGCGAATGCTGGACTGCGTCTCCACGAACAAGACGGATTTTTTCCGCGAGCCGAAGCATTTCGATTTCCTCCGCGAGCAGATCCTGCCGGCCTTGCAGGCCACGAAGCAGGTGCGAATCTGGTCTTCAGCCTCCTCGTCGGGCGAAGAACCCTATACCATCGCCATGACCCTGTACGATGGCGTGGCGGCGCCGGCCCAGTGGGACTTCAAAATCTTGGCCTCCGACATTTCCACCAAGGTTCTGGCCAAGGCGGCGGAAGGCGTCTACGAGGAGGAACGGCTGCGCGACATGCCGCCGGAGCTGATCCGCCGGCACTTCTTGCGCGGCAAGGGCGATGCCGGCGTGCGGTACAAGGTGAAGCCGTATCTGGCGAACATGGTGACGTACCGGCGCATCAATTTGATGGACGAGCGGTATCCGATCAAGACGCCGCTGGACCTCATTTTCTGCCGGAACGTGATGATTTATTTCGATCGGGAGACGCAGGGGCAGTTGATGCGGAAGTTCTATCGGTACCTGAAGCCGGGCGGGCATCTGTTCATCGGCCATTCCGAATCGCTGCAATGGGTCGAACACCAGTTCACCTATGTCGCGCCGACCATCTATCGGAAGGAGACGTGAACATGCCCACGGCCGCGGCCGATGCCTTTGCCCATATCCGGCGGATGCGGGATACCCGTTTCCCGCACGAGATCGCCTCCATCCTGCCCGGCGAGTATTTCGTCAGCGAGACGCCGATGATCGTCTATACGGTCTTAGGCTCCTGCATCTCGGCCTGTGTGCGTGATCCGGTCGCCGGGGTGGGCGGCATGAACCATTTCATGCTGCCGGCGCCCAAGGGATCGGGCGGATCGGACTCGTGGGGGCTGGAGTCCACACGCTACGGGTCCTATGCGATGGAAATGCTGGTCAACGATGTGCTGAATCGCGGCGGTTTGAAAAGCCGGCTGGAAGTGAAGCTCTTCGGCGGCGGCAAGATCTATGAAGGGAACATCGACGTCGGAGCCAACAACATCACCTGGATTCGGGACTATGTGAGGCGCGAAGGACTGGCTGTGGTCGGCTCTGACTTGGGCGACATCTGGCCGCGGAAAGTCTATTACTTCACGGAATCCGGCCGCGTGCTTATGAAAAAGATCGAACGGGTCAAGAATCAGACGATCTTCGCCCGCGAGGCGGCCTACGAAAAGACGCTCCAGCAGCAGCCGGAGGAAAGTGACGTGACCTTGTTCTAGGCGCCCCAGGGAACAGGTAGCCCACGCCCCCCTCGGCGCTACACCGCTTCGAAGATGCGGCGGAGCGTCGACAGTAGGTCGTCTGTCGAGAAGGGCTTCTTGATGACTTCCATGGCGCCGAGCTGCGAGGCCAGATCGAGATACAAGTCCGCCGAGACCTCACCCCCTCCCGACATGGCGACGATCGCTGTCCGGCTCGATATGGCGCGGAGTTGCCGAATGAGTTCGATCCCATCCATGTCCGGCATAATCAGGTCTGTCAGCAGGAGATCCACGGGGCGCAGTCGGATGAGTTTGATGGCGTCCTGCCCGTTGGCGGCCAGAGTGACACGATAGCGCGCTTCCTCGAGGACGTGCGCTAGAAACGTCCGCAATTCAGGGTCGTCTTCGACCAGGAGAATGTGGCGCGGCGAGGTTGGCGTGGCCATTACTCCATCGGCGGAACGATCTGGAGAAGGTTCGAAAAGTGTGGCGAGAACTTGAGTCAAGGTGTCTTCGTGAATCGGCTTGGGCACGAAGCCGGTGTGCCCTCGCACGAGCTTCGAGGCCAACGCGTCTTTGGGCGTCTCGCCCGACATGAACAGGACTTTCAAATCCGGCCAACGGGACGCGATGATGTCCCGGAGTTCGAGCCCGCTCATTTCGGGCATATTGACGTCCGTCATGACAAGATCGACGCGGCGTTGTGCGATCATGTCCAGCGCGGCATAGCCGGTGGGCGCTTCCAGTACCTGCCAGCCGAGATCCTCAAAAAGCCGTGCGAGCATTCCGCGGAAGGCGCCATCGTCGTCGACCACGAGGATGGCGCGCAGAGTCCGCGCCCCTTCCGTCTGGAGCGGTCCCCGTGCAGCCTTGAGTTGTTCGTGGGCCGCCGGAAAGTAAATCGAAAACGTCGTGCCGTGGCCGACCTGGCTGTCGATTTCGATGAGACCGTGTCGGTGCTTGACGAGGTTATACACGATGGCGAGGCCCAAGCCGGTGCCTTTGCCGGCCGGTTTGGTCGTGTAAAACGGCTCGAAGATGTGCGCCTTGACCGCATCGCTCATGCCCGTGCCCGAGTCCTGCAGCACGAGCTGGACAAAGGGACGCTGATCGCGCGTTGCGACGGCCGTGCTGATCCGCAACGTGCCCCCGTTCGGCATGGCATCGCGGGCGTTGACGGTCAGGTTGCTGACGATCCCTTCAATTTCGCCGATGGTCCCCAACACCGCGGGCAATCCATCCGCCAGGTCAAGGGTGAGGTGAATGGTGTCCCCGAGGAGGGGGAGAAGCATGCCGCGCATGTCGGCTACGACTGTCGACAGGTTGAGCAAAGACGGTGCGGCGGATTGTGGCTTGCTAAAGGTCAGGATTTCCGTCGTCAGCACGGCCCCGCGATCCCCGGCCTTCTTGATTTCCATGATCGGAGCATAATACTGATGGGTCGGCGGGAGCGCTTTCAGTAGGCGTTGGGAATAGCCGAGGACGACGGACAGAAGATTGTTGAAGTCGTGCGCGACCTTCCCTGCCAGGCGCCCGATGGCCTCCATCTTTTGCGCCGACGCGAGCTGCTCTTGGGTGACGCGTAATTGCCGGGACATGTCCTCACGCTGTGAAACGTCGCGCATGACCACGGTATAGAGGGTGCCCATTATGCCGTTGCTGGTGGAAATCGAGGCTTCAGCGGGGAATTCTTTGCCGTCCTGGCGCAGCGCATGGATGAGACGGCCTTGCCCCATGGATCGTGCGCGCTGAGGGGCGCGCGAGAACTCTTGCAAGGCCATTCGATGGCGCGCTCGATCGCGCTCGGGAATGAACCGGTCGAGCGGCCCGCCGATCGCCGCGGCGGCCGGGCACCGAAACATTGCTTCTGCGGCGGCATTGAAGACGATGATGCGCTGGGTGTCGTCGCAGGTGATGATGGCGTCCATTGCCGATTCGATGACGCTCCGGCTCAGCGCCTCGCTGTGCTGGAGGGTCTCCTGCATTCTCGATCGTTCCAATTCTGCGGACACGCGCGCGGCAAATATTTTCAAAATGGATTCGCCGAGGGCGGTCGAGTGTAAGGGGCGTCGGTAGAGTGCGGAGAGTAAGCCGAGCGCTCGGCCTTTCGAATCGGATAAACGGACGCCGATGTACGCGTGGGCGCCCCATTCGGTCAGCATGGTAGCGTGCGGAAATTGTCTCTGTACCTCGCACGGATAAGCTGCCCACCCGTCTATCCGTACGCGGTCGCAGGGCGTATTGGGTAGGGCATAGTCGATGTTGTCGGCCAACGCGCCGCATTGCCAGAAGGCCCGAGTGGAGCAATGGGAGGGGGCGTCGTGGGAGAATTCGGAGAGGAAGGCGTAGTCGGCGTCCAATGCCGTGGCAAGGGCACTGACCAGTGAACGAAAAAACGTCTCGCCCGTTCCCGTCGACATGGCCCGGGCGACGAGTACCCAGGCCTGATCTTGGAGCTTGCGTTCGGTAATGTCTTCGACAATGGCCATGTGGTACGCCGGCGTCTCGTTGGGGGACCATAAGGGGGCGACCGTCAACTGTCCCCATGCGATCGAGCCGTCTTTGCGGACATAGCGCTTGGGAATCGTAAAGAAGGGAATGGCATTCGCTCGGAGTTGAGTCATCTGATCCAAGTCGTTCTGCAGGTCGTCGGGATGCGTGACGGCCATGAACGTCGTGGCCTGCAGTTCCGCCTTTGTCCGGCCCAGAATATCTGTATAGCGTTGGTTGACGTGCAGAAACCGACCGTCCGACGTGCTGAGGATCGCGATGCCGAGCGGGGCGTGTTCGAACAGGGATTCAAAGCGTTGCTGGACTGACTTTCTGTGCGCTTCCGTTTCTTTCTGCTCGGTGATGTCTGTGTGGGTGCCCACCACCCGCAAGGGCTTGCCGTCCGGCGTCCAGCTAAGGACCTTCCCGCGGTCGAGAATCCATTTGTAGGTGCCGTTCTTGCACCGAACGCGATGCTCCGAGATGTAGCAGGGCGTCTTGCCTCGAAAGTGCTTGTCGATCTCCTCGTAGACCCGGGCCTTGTCGTCCGGATGCACGCGGCTATCCCATTCGTCCAGGGTCTCGCCGATCTCGTGGTCTGCATAGCCCAACATGTGTTTCCAGCGGGACGAGAAGAAGACTTTGTTGGTTTGCGCGTCCCAATCCCAAGCCCCGTCACCGCTGCCTTCCAGCGCGAACTTCCACCGCTCTTCGCTCTCTTTTAATTGGTGCGCGGCGAGCCGGATGTTGAAAACTTTCAAGATGCGATGGGGGAGCATCTTGATGTAGCGATGGTCCGGGTCCTTGAGGACGTAATCGTGAATGTCGGCAAGCGAGGCCGAGGCCATGATCGCGTCGTCTTCGGGGTTGGCAATGACGATCATTGGCATGTCCGGATACCGATCGGCAAGGTCTAGAACCGACCCGTCTGGCAGTGCGGAGTCGGTCAGCACGATATCGAATTGACGGGTGGCGAGCAGATGTTGGGCGTCGGATAGGGACGCCACGCTTGATATCTGATAGGCCGGACAGCGTTCTTTGATAAGAAGCAGAATGGCTTGGCGAGCCAGTGGGTCATGTTCGATCAGAAGAAGGTTCAAGGCATAAGACATGGGGGAAGGTCTCCATGCGGTGACGTTGGTGATTCGGAAATTCTCCCGTAACGGTCGATCATGGACGTGGCTCGCGTCAACCACTAGCCGGGGGCGGGTGTTTTATCGTCGCCAGCGAGGATTGCGATTAAGACATTGCCGACGGTGAGAGACAAAACTGTTTACAGCAATAGCATAAGATATCAGGAAAAACTCTGGGGTTATCGGTACGGCAAGCTGCAAACTTAAGCCGTGCGACTTATCGGCCGATAATCTGTAAAGGTCGGGTAGATTCCTGAGTGGGGGGCTTGTCTCTCGGCGTCGGAAAGTGGCGACCGGCGAGGCGATCCTATTTTGATTAGGAGCGGAAATGAGGGGCGGCAGGGATACGAGAGGATAGGTAACTTATGAAAAAGACGCGGGTGTTGATCGTGGACGACTCGGCGCTGATGCGTCAGGTGCTGACGGAACTCCTGGCGGGCGACCCGGACATCGAAGTGATCGGCCACGCGCCCGATCCCTATTTTGCTCGGGAGAAGATCAAGTCGCTCAATCCGGACGTGCTCACGCTCGACGTCGAGATGCCCCGGATGGACGGCCTGACCTTTCTTTCCAAGCTAATGGCCGGCCGGCCCATGCCGGTGGTGATGGTGTCCTCCTTGACGGAGGTCAGCTGCGAAACGACGCTCAAAGCTCTGGAGTTGGGGGCGGTGGATTTCTTCACCAAGCCCAAGCTCGACATGCGGGCGGGGATGGAGGAGCAGGCGCAGGAACTTATTGCCAAGGTCAAAGCCGCGGCCCAAGCGCGTGTGAGATCATCGTTCGTGAAGCGTGAAGCGGCCGGATCCGAAACGAGATGCGCTTCACGAGATACGCTTCACCTGGCCTCGTCGGCCATGATCAAGACCACCGATACGATCGTCGCCATCGGCGCCTCCACCGGCGGCACCGAGGCCTTGAAAGAACTGCTCGAAGTGCTCCCGCCCAGCATGCCGCCGATCATCATCACGCAGCACATGCCGGAGCACTTCACCAAGACCTTCGCGGACCGGTTGAACGAGATCTGCAAGATTTCCGTGAAGGAAGCTGAAGAAGGGGACAGCGTCCTGCCGGGCCATGCCTTGATCGCGCCGGGCAGCTACCACATGACCTTGAAACGGTCCGGTGCCCGCTATTCGGTGAGCATCAACCAAGATCCGCCGGTCAACCGCCACCGGCCGTCGGTGGACGTGATGTTCGAGTCCGTGGCCCATTATGCCGGGGCCAACGTTATCGGCGTGATCCTCACCGGGATGGGCGGGGACGGGGCCAAGGGTATGTTGACCATGAAACAGGCGGGGGCCTACAACATCGCGCAGGACGAAGCCTCCTGCGTGGTCTTCGGCATGCCCAAGGAAGCGATCAAGATCGGTGGAGTGGACAAGATCCTGCCCTTAGAGGATATCGCCAACCATCTGATCGCGCGCCTGAAAGCGGCGTAAAGGGGTCTATGCGCAAGCGTATCACTGTCGACGAGCTGGGCGTTGGCATGTACGTGGCGGGGCTGGATAAGCCCTGGATGGAGACCGCCGCGTTTCGGCATCGCATGACGATTACGGATGCGGCGCAGGTTCAGGCGCTCAAGCGCTGCGGCGTCCAATGCGTCGACATCGAAACCGTGCCGCCGGGAGACGCTCTGGGGGCTGTGCCCGTGCCAGTCGATCAATTCGCCCATGCCGGGCCCGAATTGGCCGCCGCGTCGGTCACCTGCGAGCCGACTGCGTTGCCGAAGACCGCACCGGCCACGACAGTTTCAGCCGAGAAACCCTCCACCTCGTTCGACGAGGAACTGCCGTTGGCGCTCGCGGCCTACGCCGATGCCAAGGGCATCGTGCAGCGCGCCATGTTCGACGTGCGTATGGGCCGGGAGATCAACACCGACGCCGTCGGGAAGGTGGTGGACGGTCTGGTCGACAGCGTGCTGCGCAATGCCGACGCGCTGACGAGCCTCTCGCGCTTGAAGAGTTTCGACGAGTACACCTTCTTCCATTCCGTGAACACGTCCGTGCTGGCCTTGGCCTTGGGGCGGAACCTCAGCATGGACCGGGAGACGCTACACGTGCTCGGCTGCGGGACGCTGCTCCACGATATCGGCAAGATGGCGATCCCCCTGGAGATTCTCAACAAGCCGGGCCGTTACGCGCCGGACGAATATGAGGTTATGAAGCAGCATGCGCTGCGCGGCGCGGATCTCTTGCGACACACGACCGGCCTGAGGGAAGGGGCGATTCGCCCGGCGCTGGAGCACCACGAACGGATGGACGGGACAGGGTATCCCTTCGGGCGCACGCGGGCCGAATTGACGCAATTCGGCCTCATCGGCTCGGTCGTGGACATCTACGATGCGATGACGAGCGATCGCGTCTATCACAAGGCCATGCCGCCGTACCAGGCGCTCCAGTTCGTCTTCAAGCTCAGCCGCGAGGGGCACCTGGACCCAGATATGGTCCAGCGGTTCATCAAGTGCGTGAGTGTCTATCCCGTCGGGTCCTGCGTCGCCTTGACGACCAACGAAATCGCGATCGTCACCCAAGTGCATTCCGATCGGCTGCTCATGCCGAAGGTGCTGATCGTGCAGGATGCCGAGTCGCGGGCCTGCACGCCCTGGGAACTGGACCTGGCCGAGCAACTCGGGCAGCCCGTCCGCGCCATTTCGTTGGTGCTCGATCCGGTGACGGTCGGTATCGAGCCCTCGCAGCACCTCGCCACGCCGACCCTCTAACCGTTCCAGGTCATTTCTGCCCAGCGCCGCTCAAGCTTCCGGCAAATTTTGCCGATAAGCCCTCCATGCGTGGAACATCGCCAGCCAGCTTGCTGACTGTCGGGATCCTGTTGCAATACATGATTCCGGCGGAGGAGCGGGACGTGCAATGCGCCGCCACCCTCGTAGGGTGGAAGGAAGGCTCCTTTGTCCTCAGCACGTTGCCCTACGTGGAGGGGCGGCCGCTCGAGAGTACGGAGGGCACGCCCTGCGTCGTCCGCTATCTGCACGACGGCAAGGTCGTGGGCTACCGGAGCGAGATTCGCGCCTGCCAGATGTATCCGGAGCCGCTGCTGTTCCTCTCGTACCCGGATCGCATCGACGAAATTTTACTGCGCAAGCACCCGCGCATCCACGTGCAGCAGCCGGTCACGGTGCTGCCGCTGCAGGAGGCGAGGCCGGGGCAGGGCATGTTCCGCCCCATGCCCGTCGTCGGTTTGTTGAAAGACTTGAGCGTGACCGGCTGCCGCATCGTCATACCGGCGACGGAAACCAGTCTGGGCGCCGGGACCGTGGTGCAACTGGAGTTCGAGCTGCCGGGCATCGGCCATGTGGCGAACCTGGCCGGCATGGTGCGGAATGCCGCCGCGACGCGGCAGGGCCTCATCGTGGGCGTGGAGTTTCAGTTCTACAAGACGGAATTCATCGAGTTTCGCGGGTGGGGCGGGAGCGTGCAGAAGGCCATCGAGCAATTCGTGACGCAGCGGTGCGTGCCGGTGCAAGCCTGCGAAGCGTGACAGGCTGTTGAAAAAGCCCGTCAGCTTCGTTCTCGCGGCGCTCAGAGGCTCAACGTACTGCCAACGTACGCCTCGCCTCTTCGCTGGCTGCGGCCTCGCTGGCCGGGCTTTTTGAGCAGCCTGTTAACACAATAGGCAATTTTCGAGGCGACGGGGAGTCCATGATGCGGTCCGGGTGGTGCATCGTTTGCGGCGGGGGGAGCCCGAGGGAAGTGTCGGTCACGGCTAGCGCCGAGGACCGGACGCCGGCGCGGTTCGTGTCCTGCGGCCGGTGCGGACACGTGTACCGCGATCCCATGCCCGACCAGGCGGAATTGCTCGGGGTGGGCCTCGCCGGCACGCGGTCGCGCACGTCCGCCACGAAAGCCGTCCATTCACGCGCCGGGGAACTGGCCGCCTGGCTGGAAGACGGGCACGATCGGTCCGGCCCGCGGTCGCTCTTGGCGGTCGGCGAGGGACGCGACGATTGCCGCCTTGCGGACGTCCTGCAAGCGTTTCGGGCGCATGGCTGGTCGGTGGACGCCTTGCCCGCCGGCTCGCCGACGCTCCGCCATGCGGGATCGGGCCGTGCATCGGCGCCCTCACGCCGATTCGACCTGGTGCTCTGTCTCGACGTCGTCGAGCGGCTGGACGATCCCGTGCCGTTTCTCCGCAGCCTCAAGCGGCAGCTCCGCCACGAGGGCCGGATCATGGTGCTGGGCGCCAACCTGCTCGATCCGCCCATGCCGCACCGCTTGTCCAGCGATCTCTTCGCCGGGCACCGCGCGCGCATCTATTCGCCGGAAACCTTGCGGACGATCCTCGCGCGGGCCGGGTACCGGACCGAGCGGGCCTGGGCCTATCGCGGCGATCGGCGTATCGGCTGCTTGGCCGGTCCCCTGTCGGGTGAAACGGGCGAGACGGGAGAAACGGACGGGATGATCGAAACGGGGCTCGACGATCCCTCGGCCATCCATGAGTTGTTCACGGTCCTGCAATGGCCCGGTTCGTCGCACATTCTGGGGTGGAACCTGGCCGCCTTGGCGGAGACCCAGCCCTGGGTCCTCCCGGCCCTCTGCCGACGGCAGGCGCTCGACGCCTTTACGATCCGGCGATCCGGTCGGGCGCACCTCGCGATCGAAACGGATGCGCCGGACGGCCATGCGTTGCCGATCGTCCGATGGGGCGATCTCGACGGCCAGGCGACGCGAAGGGCGGAGGGCGTGGACGTGGACGGCGGTCCGGCCGATGCGACCGTCGTTCAACTAGGCCTCGGCTCAGGCGAACTGGCTTCCTGGCTGGCCGAACGGCTCTCCTACCGGCAGCATTTGATCGTCTGGGAAGCCGACAGTGCCTTGGCCCGGCAAGTGCTATCGATGGAAGATCTCAGCCCCCTCTGGTTGTCCACCCAGGTCAGCCTGGTCGTGGGCGAGCAACCCGACGTTCCGCCCGCGCTGGCGGAGCGGCTGGAGTCGCCTGCTATCGTGTGTTCCACGGCCTCCGCGCGCCTCTGGAATCAGCCGGCCTATCGACGAATCCTCTCCAGGCTGACGCCCGTGCCCATCTGAACCCCAGTCAAACTTGACGCTCGTGCGCCACCGCGGCGATGGCCGCGCCGCTTCTTGCCCACCGTCGTGCGGCAGTCTTTGCCCAGTGCGGCCTCGCGCCCCTCGCATTCCTCCCGAAACTTACCGCAATTCGGCGGAAATCGTGCCTCCTCGCGTCTCGCGCAGTGGCATGGGACTTGAACCTCTCGCTGCCGCCGCTCCTTCCATTGCCCTGCGACCGGTCGTGGCGGATCGGCACACGTCCATTGGGTTGAGACATTCGGAGGTCACATGCCGGTTGCCGACAGCGTCACATTGGGAGTAGGCGTCCTGATTCCCCAGCCTGCGCTGGTCAATCTCTACGGGTGCCGCGTGGGCGACGACACCAAGATCGGCGCCTTCGTGGAAATCCAGAAGCGGGCGTCGATCGGCCGCCGCTGCAAGATTTCGTCGCACACGTTCATTTGCGAAGGCGTCACCATCGAAGACGAAGTCTTCGTCGGGCACGGCGTCCTGTTCATCAACGACAAGTATCCGCGGGCATCCGTCGAAGGCCGGTTGCAGACCGAAGCGGACTGGCGGGTCGTCCCGACCTTGGTGCGTCGGGGCGCTTCCATCGGGAGCGGAGCGGTCATCCTCTGCGGCGTGACGATCGGCGAGGGCGCCTTGATCGGCGCCGGCGCCGTGGTGACGGTCGACGTGCCCGACCATGCGGTCGTGGCCGGGGTGCCGGCGCGCCTCGCCGCGGTGACACAAAGGAGCTGACGATCATGATCGGGATCGGCGTCATCGGTTACGGGTATTGGGGCCCCAACTTGGTCCGAAATTTTCAGGAAACGCCGGATTGCCGCGTGGTGGGCGTGAGCGATCTCCGGCCCGAGCGGCTGGCGCTGGTGGAAAAACGCCACCCCACGATGGCGGTCACGCGCGATTATCGGGACTTGCTCCGCCGCCCGGACGTCGATGCGATCGTCGTGGCCACGCCCGTGTCGGCCCATGCGCCCCTGGCGTCGCAGGCCTTGGCCGCGGGCAAGCACGTGTTCGTCGAAAAGCCCTTGGCGCCGACGGCCGAGACGGCGAGTCGCCTGATCGACGAAGCGGCGCGGCGACGGCTCACGTTGATGGTGGACCATACCTTCGTCTATACGGGCGCGGTGCGGAAAATCCGCGAATTGATCGCGGGGGGCGATCTCGGCGATCTCTACTATTACGATTCGGTGCGTGTGAACCTCGGCCTCTTCCAGCACGACGTCAACGTGGTCTGGGACCTGGCCGTTCACGACCTGTCCATTCTCGACCATTTGCTCCCGCAGAAGCCCAAAGCCGTCTCCGCGACGGGCATGAAGCATTTTCCCAGCGAGCCGGAGAACATCGCGTACCTGACGCTGCACTTCGACGGGCCGATGATCGCGCACATCCACGTCAACTGGCTGGCGCCGGTGAAGGTGCGCCGGACGCTGATCGGCGGTTCGCAGCGCATGATCGTCTACGACGACGTGGAGCCGAGCGAGAAGGTGAAAATTTACGACAAGGGCGTGCGGCTGCACGCGCAAGAGGAGCGCAAGGAAACAATCTACCAGATGCTCGTCGGCTACCGCACCGGCGCCGTGCTCGCTCCCGAGTTGGACATGACCGAGGCCTTGAAGCTGGAAGCCCGGCACTTCGTCGAGTGCGTGACACAGGGCCGCCGGCCGATCACGGACGGCGAAGCGGGGCTGCGCGTGGTGCAGATTTTGGAAGCCGCGACCGAGTCCATGTCCCGCCGCGGCCAGGTCGTCGAACTCGGCTCCATCCAGGTGCCCGCATGATCCCCTTCGTCGATTTGAAAGCCCAATACCGCACCATCGAGCCGGAGATTCGCGAGGCGGTCGGCCGTGTGCTGGAAAGCGGCGGCTACGTGCTGGGCCGGGAAGTGGCGGCCTTCGAGAACGAATTTGCGGCCTTCTGCGGCGTCGAATACGGCGTTGCCGTCAATTCGGGCACGAGCGCCCTGCACCTGGCCTTGCTGGCGGCCGGCGTCGGACCGGGGGACGAAGTCGTCACGACGCCCTTCACCTTCGTCGCCACGGTGGCGGCCATTCGCTACACGGGCGCGACGCCGGTCTTCGTGGACGTCGAGCCCGCGTCGTTGACGATCGATCCCACGCGGCTCGCGCGCGCGATCACCGCGAAGACCAAGGCCGTCGTGCCGGTCCATTTGTACGGCCAGGCGGCGGAGATGACGCCGATCGACGCCCTGGCCCGCGCACACGGGCTGGCGGTGATCGAAGACGCCTGTCAGGCCCACGGCGCGCGGTACGGTGACCGGCCGGTCGGGAGCCTGGGGCGGTTCGGCTGCTTCAGTTTTTATCCGGGGAAAAATCTCGGGGCCTACGGCGAAGGGGGTATCGTCGTGACGGACGACGGGGAAGCCGCCGGCCGGCTGCGCATGCTGCGCGACTGGGGGGCGTCGCGGAAATACCATCACGAACTGCCGGGGTTCAACTATCGGATGGAGGCCCTGCAGGGGGCCATTCTCCGCGTGAAATTGCACCGGCTGGCCGCCTGGAACGAGGCGCGGCGGCGCCATGCCGCCGTCTACGACCGGGGACTGGCCGGGTGCGGCGTTGCCCTGCCGGCAGTGTTGCCCGGGCGCGAACATGTCTACCACGTCTATGCGGTGCGGAGCCCGGAACGCGACCGGTTGCAGGCGCTGCTGAAGGAGGCAGGAATCGAGACGGGGATCCATTACCCCATCCCGGTGCATCTCCAGAAGGCCTATGCCGATCCGCGTTATCCGGCCGGCTCTTTCCCTCATGCGGAGCGGGCCGCGAACGAAGTCCTATCGCTGCCGATGTTTCCGGAATTGACGGCGGCGCAACTCCATGAAGTGGTGACCGCGGTGGGACGGGCCTCGGCGCATGCCGTGCTCCGGCCCTCGCTCCAGGAGGTGATGCGATGAGGACGTTGTTCATCGGAGGCACCAAGCGGGGCTACCTCACCTTGAAGGCGTTGCTGGAAGCCAGGGCCAAGGTCGTCGGCGTGCTCAGCCTCAGCCAGGACGAACACGAAATGGACCGCTACGAACGGCCCATCCGCGAGCTGGCCCAGGCCTACGGCGTACCGGTGAAGGAGGCGCGGTTCGTCCGCGACGCCGCGCTGGCCGGCTGGGCGATCGACGAACTGAAGGCGGAGGCCGGCCTCGGCGTCGGCGTGCGGGTGCTGCTGCCGGACTGGTTCTACAACGCGTTTCCCAAGGGTTGTTGGGGCGTGCACGACAGTCTGCTGCCCGAGTACCGGGGATTCGCGCCCTTGAACTGGGCCATCATCAACGACGAACCGAAAACCGGCGTGACGGTGTTCAGGATCGCCCCGCGCATGGACGGCGGGGAGATTCTCTTGCAGCGGGACGTGCCGATCGGGCGGACCGAGCCGGCGCCGGAAGTCTACGTCAAGGTCTGCCGGGCGACCGAGGAGGTCGTGCTCGAAAGCTACGAGTTGCTCAGGACCGGCGCCGCGGCGCCGCAGCCGCAGGACTATGCGGCCGGCTCCTTTGCCTGTTCCCGCAATCCCTGCGACGGCCTGATCGAGTGGACCAAGCCGACTCGTGAGATCTTCAACCTCGTGCGCGCCCTGATCTTTCCCTATCCCGGCGCCTTCACCTATTACCGCGGCTCGCGCCTGTTCGTCTTGCGCGCTGAAGAAGTCCTCGACGCGCCGCGCTACGTCGGCCGGATTCCCGGCCGCGTCGTGCAGACGACGAGCGGGGGCGTGGACGTGCTGACGGGGGACGGCCTGCTCCGGATCCACGAGGTGTCGGTGGACGGCGCCACGACGCAGCCGGCGGCCGAGGTGATCCGCTCCGTCCGGGCGAAACTCGGCCTCGACGTGTCGGAACTGGTCGAACGGCTGGCGGCGCTGGAAGGCCGCTTGCAGGACGTGGAGGCCCATGAACTGGCCTGAGACGCGGGTCTTGATCACCGGCGGCGTCGGCCTGGTGGGCTCGCACATCGCGGACTTGCTGCTCGCGCGGGGCGCCCGCGAGGTCGTCGTGCTGGACAACTTCACGCGGGGCCGGCGGGACAATCTCGCCGAGGCCCTGGCCTCCGGCCGCGCGCGACTCATCGACGGCGACATCCGTGACCGCGAGACGGTCGAGACGGCGATGGCCGGCGTGGATATCGTGTTCCATCAAGCCGCGCTCCGCATCACGCAATGCGCCCAGGAACCGCGCCTGGCGGTGGAGGTCCTGGTCAACGGGACGCAAAACATTTTGGATGCCGCCGTCGCCGCCCAGGTTCGGAAGGTCGTGGCCGCGTCATCCGCTTCCGTCTACGGACTGGCTGAGGAGTTTCCGACGACGGAGCGGCACCATGCCTACAACAACCGGACGCTCTACGGCGCCGCCAAGGCCTTCAACGAAGGGCTGCTGCGCAGTTACGCGGACATGTACGGGTTGCGCTACGTGGCGCTGCGCTATTTCAACGTGTACGGCCCGCGGATGGACATTCACGGCGTCTACACCGAGGTGCTCGTGCGCTGGATGGAGCGCATCGCCCGGGGCGAGCCGCCGCTCATCCTGGGCGACGGCACACAGACGATGGATTTCGTCTACATCGCGGACGTGGCGCGGGCCAACGTGCTGGCCGCGGAAGCCGACGTGACCGACGAGGTCTTCAACGTCGGCAGCGGCCGGGAAACGAGCCTCAAAGACCTGGCCGCCGCCCTCGTGCGGGTCATGGGCGCCGATCTGGCGCCGGAGCATGGGCCGGAGCGCAAGGTGAACCCCGTCTCGCGTCGGCTGGCCTCGGTCGAGAAGGCCGAACGCCTGCTGGGCTTTACGGCGCACGTGGGACTGGACGAGGGGCTGAGGGACTTGGTCGCCTGGTGGCGGCGGGAATTGGCGTCGGTGCCGGTCGGGGCCTGAGGTCTCACTGTCACGGCGCGGAGGGCACGACGGGAGACGGTGCATGAAGATTTTGGGCATCCATATCGGACATGACAGCAGCGCGGCCTTGGTGGTGGACGGCACGATCGTGGCCGACGTGGCCGAAGAGCGGTTCAGCCGTATCAAGCATTACTGCGGCCTGCCGTTTCAGAGCGTGGACTATTGCTTGAGCGCCGCCGGCCTGACGAGCCGCGATCTGGACGTGATCGCCCTGTCCTCCGTGAGCCTCGTCCCCGAACTCAGCAACCTCTTCGACATCGACACGCGGACGCCGGAGTACGGCCTTACCAGGGACGGCAACATGGTGCCGCTCGGCCGGCCGATGGGCACCAGGGGATTGACCAAACCGCCCCTGTACATCAAGAAACTGCCGCTCGGCGCCCCGACGTCGATCATGCACGTCGAGCACCACCTGGCCCATGCGGCCTCGGCCTATTACACCTCTGGGAATCCGGAGGCGCAGTTGGTCGTCACGGCGGACGGGTTGGGCGACGGGATTCCTTTGGCCATCTGGCGTGGAGAGAAGGGGCACCTCACGTTGCTCAAGACTTTTCCCATGGCCGCCTCGCTCGGCTGGTTTTTCAGCAACGTGACGGAAGCCCTGGGCTGGTGGCATGGCGACGGGGAGGGGAAAACGATGGGCCTGGCTCCCTATGGGGACCCGGCCAAGGCGACCGGCGTCCTGGACCCCTTTTACCCCAAATTTGCCGGCGGGGACTTGATCGAAGAACATCAATTCGGCCCCACGCACGGGTGGAACGAAGCCGGCGCCTACCACTGGCATCTGGAAGATTCCGAGCAGATTCACAAACTCGTCGGGCGATATGGTTCCGAGCACATCGCGGCTGAAGCTCAACGGATTCTTGAAGAACAAATGGCGGCGGTCACCTTCCCCTGGATGGAGCGGATCGGCACGACGCACCTGTCCTGCGCCGGGGGGATTTTTCTCAACGTCAAATTGAATCAACGGCTCTGGTCGTCGGGCAAGGTGCGCGCGCACCATATCTATCCGAACCCGGGCGACTCAGGCCTGGCGGTCGGCGCCGCCCTTTACGCCCATCACCATTTGAATCCCGGTGCGCCGATCAGGCCCTTGCCACACCTCTACTGGGGGCCGGCCTATGCCGACGAGGAAGTCGCCCGCCTTTTAGCCGAGCGGCACCTCTCGGCCTCGTACGAAGAGGACATGGCGGGCAAAGTCGCCGGACTCTTGGCCGACAACAAGATCGTCGGCTGGCTGCAAGGCCGGATGGAAAGCGGTCCGCGTGCCTTGGGCGGCCGGTCCATTCTCATGAGCCCGACACAGCCTGGGAACAAGGACATCATCAACGCCCGCGTCAAGTTCCGCGAGCCCTTCCGGCCCTTCTGCCCCTCGATGCTGGCCGAAGACGCTCCGGCGTATCTGGACCGGTACCGCCCGGAGCGCTTCATGATCACCTCGTTCGATGCGACGGCGGACAAGCGCGATCGGATGCCGGCCGTCGTCCACGCGGACGGCACGGTGCGTCCGCAGACCGTCGAGCGGGACGTGAATCCGCTTTATTGGCGGCTGATCGACGAGTTCAAGCGCCACACCGGCGTGCCGGTGCTGCTGAACACGTCCCTCAACATCAAGGGCGAGCCGATGATCTGCCATCCGCGCGAGGCGATCCGCTGCTTCTACGATTCGGGGCTGGATTATCTCGCGCTCGGCTCCTATTTGCTCGCGAAGCCGGGCCGCGCCGCCTGAGCGCATCCGACGGGGAACGACGCATGCACGTGCCGCTGACGAGACCGACGCTCGGGGATGCCGAATTCCTCGCGGTGCGGGACGTGCTCGCCTCCGGTTGGCTCACGCAGGGGCCGCAGGTCGCGGCCTTCGAGCGGGAGTTCGCCGCGGCGGTGGGCGCGCCGTTCGCTTGCGCCGTGTCCAACTGCACGACGGCCTTGCACCTGGCGCTCAAAGCCGTCGGCGTCGGGCCGGGCGACGAAGTGATCACGGTCAGCCTGTCGTTCATCGCGACGGCCAATGCGATCCGGTACTGCGGCGCGGTGCCGGTCTTCGTGGACGTGGAGCCGGTCACGCGCAACATGGACCCGGCGAAGGTCGCCGCAGCCATCGGGCCGCGCACGAAAGCCATCCTGTGCGTCCATCAAATGGGCATGCCCTGCGACCTGGCCGCCATCCTGCCGCTGGCGCGGGCGCACGGCCTGCCGGTGATCGAAGACGCGGCCTGCGCGATCGGCAGCGAGATACGATGGAACGGACATTGGGCGCGCATCGGCCGGCCGCACGGCGACATCGCCTGTTTTTCCTTCCATCCCCGCAAGGTCATCACGACGGGCGACGGCGGCATGTTGACGACGGCCAATCCCGACTGGGACCGGCTGTTCCGCCTGTGGCGGCAGCACGGCATGAGCGTCTCCGACACGGCGCGGCACAGGGCGGCCACGGTGACGATCGAGGCTTACGAGACGCTGGGCTACAACTATCGCCTGACCGACCTTCAGGCGGCCGTCGGGCGGGCGCAACTGGCGCGGCTGCACGATATCGTTGCGCGGCGCCGGCTCCTGGCCGACCGCTACCGGACGCGGCTGGCCGAAATCCCGGGGCTCTCGTGCCCGGACGAGCCGGCCTGGGCCAAGTCCAATTGGCAGAGTTACTGTGTGGAATTGCCGGACGGCTGCGATCAGCGCCGGACGATGCAAGCCATGTTGGATGCGGGCGTGGCCGCGCGACGCGGCATCATGTGCGCGCATCTCGAACCGGCCTACGCGGCGGAGCCCTGGCGCGCCGCGCCGTCCGGCTTGGCCGTGAGCGAACGGACGCGCGACCGCACCGTGATCCTGCCCCTGTATCCCGAGATGACGGAAGAAGACCAGACCCGGGTCGTCGAGGCGCTGGCCGAGGCTTGCGCGGCCGTGACGGCCTGAGGCGATGACACGACTCCTTCGAGACAACGGCATGAGGCGACGATGAGAATCCTGCTCCTGGCTCCCGATGCGGCGAGACCCAACGGCGAAGGGTCCTACACCTACCACAACATCCGCGCCCCCTTGCTCGACCTGGGCCATGACATCCTCGACGTGGATTACCGCGACGAAATCCGTTGCCACGGACGGGACGGCATGAACCGCCGCCTGCTCGAACAGGTCAAACGGGAGCAGCCCGAACTGCTGCTGCACATGATTTTCGAGGACGAGTTAGCGGACGAGGTGGCCGACGAGATCGCCGCGAACACCGCCACGACCTCCGTGGCCTTTTTTAGCGACGACGACTGGCGGCTGGACCATTCGCTCCGCTCGATCCCGCACTACAACGTCGGCGTCACCACCACGCCGGAGGCCGTCGACGTGTTCCGCGCGAAGGGGCACGAGCAGGTCGTCCTCACGCAATGGGGCTGCAATCCGGCGCAGTATTATCCGATCGAGGGGCGCCCCAAACGCTACGACGTGTCCTTCGTCGGGCAGGCCTACAAGGGGCGGCCGGAGTTGATCGGTTGGCTCAAGGCCTGCGGCATCGAGGTGCGGGTCTGGGGCCAAGGGTGGGAGCGGATTCCCGTGCTGCGGGAGCAGGCGGGGGGCCAACTGCCGCACCGGGACATGCTGGAAGTCTTCGCCGACTCGAAGATCGTCCTGGGCATGGCCTGGTGCTCGTCCGACGGGGTCACGCCCCAGATCAAGGGCCGGACGTTCGAGTATCCGGCCTGCAAGGCCTTTCAACTCACGAACGAGGACCGGCGTCTGGACGCTTTTTTCCGCGACGGGGAGGAGATCGTCCGCTATCGAGACCGGGCGGACCTCCGCGAGAAGATCCGTTACTACCTGGCGCACGACGCCGAACGGACCGCCATCGCCGAGGCGGCCTATCGCCGCGTGCTCGCCGAACATACCTGGACGCACCGGCTCAAGACGGTGCTGGCGCAGATCGAGGAACGTCGCCCGGCGCGCAAGCGCCTCCTGTCGCCGACGGGCGGCCGGGCGGCACGCCGGATCGAACAATCCGCCGAGGCTCGGCACCGGCCGACGGTGTCCGTCGTCACCTATGCCTACAACGTCGAACGGTACATCGGCGCATTCGTCGAGTCGGTGCTCGCCCAGACCTACGAGGATTTCGAGCTGCTGGTGCTGGACGACGGCTCGACCGACGGGACCGCCGAGGTCGTGAAGCGGTACGCCACGGACCGCCGGCTCCGTTACGTGTACCAGGAGAACATCGGCAAGACGATGCTGGCCTTCGATCGGTTGTTGAATCGGAGCGCGGCGCTCACCACCGGCGAGTTCTTCTGCGCGTCCGGCTCGGACGACGTGTTTCTCCCGGATAAGCTGGAGAAGCAGGTCCGCGCTTTCCGCGAAGACCCCTCGCTCGACATCGTGTTTTGCGACGGCTATCACATGGACGCCGAGGGGCGCCTGAAGCCGACGGATTTCCGGTTTCCCGAGGCGCGCGCCTTCGCGCCGCACACGTTGCTCCGGACCCTGTTCAAGAAAAACATCGTGGCGCACCCGGCGGTCATGATGACCCGGGCGTCGATCGAGCGGATGGGCGGTTTCGAGGACGGGTTCGCGCCCGACTATCAGTTCTGGCTGAAAGCCGCGCCCTATTGCCGCTTCCGCTATCTGGACGAAAAGCTGTTCCAATACCGGATTCACGAGCGGGGCGCCTCGACCGGTACGAACAACAAGACGGTTCCCGAAACGGTCAAGCTGCTGGCCGAGATGCGGCGGCGCTTTTCGATCGCGGACTTCTACCCGGAACTCCGGGACTGCGCCGACCGGCAACAGGCCTTGTACAGCGCCTATCTCCAGCTCGGCGACCTGTTCCTGACCGCGAACATTCCGGTGCCGGCGCTGGCGGTGCAGGAATATCTGCGGGCGCGGGAGCATGGGCCGAACGGGATCGAGGCGGTCAACAACTTGGCCGTGGCCCTCTGGCTTGCGGGCAGTACAGAGCAGAGCGTGAAATGTTGGCAAGCCCTGGCCGCCGTCGGCGCCGGTCACGACACGGTGGCGCACAATCTCCGGCTGGTGGAGGAGGCCCTCAGGGGCGGGAGGCGGGAAGAGCCCAGGTTTCGCTTGATCCAGGAAGCGGCGGGCGACTCCGAACTGGTGCGCCGTCTCGGCGGCGAAGATCGCGGGGCACGACCGGACGACCGTCGGCAGGAACGTTCGGACGAACACCCGCGTGAGACCCGCGCCGTTCCGGATCGGAAGCCCGCACCGGCCGCCGCGCATTCCGCGTCCGCCGCGGAGGCGACGGACCGGCCGCTCGTGTCCGTCGTCATGGCAACCTACAATCGGCCGGACCAACTGGTCGAGGCGGTGCGGAGCGTTCTGGCGCAGACCTACCGACGATTCGAGCTCATCGTCGTAAACGACGCGGGGGAGGACGTCGAAGGCCGTTTGAGCGGCCTCGATCCGGATCGCCGCATCACCTACGTCCGGCACGGCAAGAATCGCGGGCTCGCCGCTGCGCGCAATACGGCGCTCCGTCTGGCGAAGGGGACATACATCGCCTACCTCGACGACGACGACCGCTATTACCCGGAACATCTGGAAACCCTGGTGACCTTCCTGGAACGGGGCACGCATCGCGCGGCTTATACCGACGCCCATCGGGCGACCCAGATGCGCCGGGGCGACCGCTATGTCACGGTCAAGCAGGATCTGCCCTATTCCTGCGACTTCGACCGGCGCGTGCTCCTGGTGGAAAACTTTTTCCCCGTGCTCTGCGTGATGCACGAGCGGGCCTGCTTGGACGAAGCCGGTCTCTTCGACGAATCGTTGACGTCGCACGAAGATTGGGATTTGTGGATTCGCCTCTCGCGCACGGCCCCCTTCGGGCATATCGCGCGCGCGACGGCGGAGTTTGCCTGGCGCACCGACGGGACCACGATGACGAGCGGGAGCCGGCCCGACTACGCGCGGACGATGGAGGTCATCCACCGGCGCTATGCCGAGGAGGCGGCGGCGATGCCCGGCGTGGCGATCGCGCAGCGTCGCCATATCGAGGCTTTGAAGATGAAGCTGGCCTATCCGGACGTGGACTGCTCCATCGTGATTCCGGTTTGGAACAAGCTCGAACTCACGAAACAATGTCTGGCGGCCTTGGCGCGGCACACCTCCGGCGCCTCCTTCGAAGTGATCGTCGTGGACAACGGCTCGACCGACGGGACGCCCGAATGGCTCGGCACCCTGCGCGGCAACGTGCGGGTCATCCGCAACGAGACCAATCTGGGCTTCGCCAAGGCTTGCAACCAGGGGGCGAGGGCCGCGCGGGGCCGGTACGTGCTGTTTCTGAACAACGACACGGTCCCGCTGGAAGGTTGGCTGGTGCCGCTCGTGGAGGAACTGGAATACAAGCCGCACGTGACGGTGGTCGGGAGCAAGCTGCTCTACGCCGACGGGACGATTCAGCATGCGGGCGTGGTCTTTTCCAAGGTGTTCCTGACGCCCTATCACCTCTATCAACATTCCCGCGGCGACCTGCCGGCCGCCAATCGCCGGCGGGAGTTTCAGGCCCTGACCGCCGCCTGCCTGATGGTGCGGCGCGAAGCCTTCGAAGCGGTCGGAGGATTCGACGAGGGCTACCTGAACGGCTTCGAGGACGTGGACCTCTGCCTGAAAATACGGGAACGGGGCGGGCAGGTCGTGTACCTGCCGAAGAGCGTGCTTTATCATCTGGAGAGTCAGACTCCGGGGCGCAACGCGAACGACAGCGCGAACGGCCGGCGCTTCCTCGAACGCTGGGGCGCGTCTTGGCTGGAAGACGAGGACGAGCATTATCTCGCGGACGGCTATGGCAACGAGGTCAGCATCGAGCAGGGGGTCGTGGTCGCCAATCCGCGCCCGTTCGCGACGGAGGACGCGCGCCGGCGGTGGGGACTGGTGGCGGACGTGCAGCGTCTGGCACGGGCCGGCGACTGGGAAGCCGCCGATGCGCTGCTGAACGACGAGGCCCTATGGCCCGACGACTTCTGGGCGCTGCAATGGGCCGGAAAAGTGTGTGCCTGGCGGAAACGGACCGACCGCGCCGCGGCCTTTTGGACGCGCGCGCTGGCGATGCAGGAAAACTCCGGCATACGGGCCGAACTGGCCAAAATCGCATTGGAACGCGGCGAGGTCGAGGCGGCGCGGGAGCAGTTGGCCCGTGTGGACGAGGCTCACGGCGAAGGCTGGTTCCTCCGCGGGGTACTCGCCATGCAGCAACCCGACTGCGCCGCGGCGGTGGATCTGTTCGAACGGGCGCTGGCCTGCGGCTGCGACCGACGCAAGGGACGCCTCGGGCTCGTGATGGCCTGTCTCGGCGCGGGCGAGGCGTCTCGGGCGACGGACGTGTGCGCCGAACTGATGGCCGAATGGCCCGACGATGCCGAGGTGCTGCATTGGCTGCTCCGTGCGGGCAGTGCGAGCGAACGTTGGGCTGAACTGGCCGAGCGGTTCGGATCGTTCCTGGCCCGCAATCCGGCGGAGATGCATACTCGGTTTGCCTATGCCGGGATCTTGCTGCGCGTGGGGCGTGGCGAGGAGGCGCGGCGCGAATACGAACAGATTCGTCTGTTCGCGCCGGATTTCGACGGCCTGGCCGACCTGGCCCGCGCGATCGAGGCGGCGGCGGCTCCGGCCGGAGTCTCCGCATGAAAGAGCAGGGGTACTATCAGCAGTCCCGAACGGAACTCCTGCGGTTCATTCCGGAGTCCGCCAAGGCCGTGCTCGACGTGGGATGCGGGGAGGGGTTCTTCGGAGAACAACTCCGGCACCGCGGCGCGACGACCGTCGCGGGGATCGAATTCGACGAGGCGGCGGCGGCCGCCGCGCGAACCCGGCTTACGCAGGTCGTGCAAGGCGATATCCAGACCGTGCCGCTGCCCTTCGAGCCCGGCTCCTTCGACGCCGTCGTCTGCGCGGACGTCTTGGAGCATTTGACGGACCCGTGGCGCACGCTCACGCGGCTCCGGACGTACCTGGCACCGGGCGGCCTGTTGGTGGCCAGCATTCCCAACGCGCGCTACATCAGCCTCATCGCGCACCTCGCCGACGGGCATTGGACCTATCAATCGTCCGGCCTCCTGGATCGCGACCATCTGCGTTTCTTCACCTTGGCGGAGATTCGCGACTTGTTGGGCCGCGCCGGGTTCCGTCTCACGGACCTGGGCGCCAACATGGGCGAAGCCTACGGCCAGTATAAGAACCAAGCCGATAAGCGCGAGCTCCGCTATGGACGTGTGCACATCCGCGATCTCACACCGGAAGAATTCATCCACTTTTTCGTCTTCCAATACGTTGTCCAAGCACAAGTTGCCTAGCAGGACGGCGGAACAATCCGTCGGGCGCGCTGTCCGCCGGTAATCCGTTTCACGTTTCGAGTTCCATTAAACTTGAAACCCGAAACTTGAAACTCCCAACCCCAGACATTCCAACACCCCACTGCTTGGCCTGCTCCTTGCTATATCCCCGTCCAGGGAATTTTCTGCCCAAAGATCGATCGAAGCCGGAAGGGACGTCATGGAACGGGCGATCGTCATTCAGTTGGCGCGATTGGGCGACCTGGTGCAATCCGCCCCGGCGCTCGAGGCCTTGCAGACGCGGGAGCCTGGCTGGTTCTGCGATCTCCTGTGCCCCGCCGTCTATGCGGACATCGGCGCCTGTTTGCCCGGTGTGCGACGCGTGGTGCCGTGGGATGGCGGCGCCTGGCATGGGTTTGCCGAAACCGGAGACCTCTCCGCCGCCTTCGCCGCCTTCCGCCGGCTCGTCCCGGCGCCCTATGCCCTTGCCGTCAATCTGAACAATCATCCCCGCGCGATCCTGGCCGCGCATGCCGTGGCCGGGCGGATCGTCGGACCCGGCAAAAATGGCCCGCTCGGCGGGCAACTCTCGCCCTGGGGCACCTACTTGAAACGGATTGCCGCGGAGCGCGGCGCGAATCGAGTCCACTTGTCGGATGCCTGGTGCGGTCTGTGCGGTGTCAGGCCGCTGGGCCGTGCGCCCGCGTTGCGCCTCTCCGGCCTCGCGCCCATCGCCTTACCGGACGAGTTGCAGGCCTTTCGAAACCGGGAAGGCACCAAAGTTGCTATTGCTGTGGGGGCCGGAGACCGCGAGCGGCAAATTCCGCCGAGTGCCTGGACATCGGTGGTCGCCCAGTGGCTCTCCGTTTCCTTGGAGGGATCGGTCGTGTTGATCGGCAGCCGAGGGGAACGGGAATTGGCTATGTCGATGCTCAACGAATTGCCTGCCCGGCATGGCGGGCGCATGTGGGATGCCGTGGGACGGACGACGCCGGCGCAACTGGCGGACATTCTCTCGTCGTGCCGCTGGGTGATCGGTTCCGACACGGGGCCGCTGCATCTCGGCGCAGCCGTGGGGGCACAGGCGATCGGCTGGTACGTCGCCCGCGCGCGCGTGCATGAGACGGGGCCCTATGGAGATGGTCACTGGGTCTGGCAATCGGCCGTACCGAACCCGTCGGACTGGCCCGTCGCCGAGACCGTCGATCTGCTGTGCGGCGCCATGCCCGGTGGGCGCAAGCAGCAAGCCGGCGAATGGCAACTCTGGCGCAGTACGGTCGATGAATGGGGCGCGCGATTCCAAGCGCTGGACGATCCGAACGAATCGGGGCGGGCGCGTCAGGACGTGTGGAGCGCGATGAGCGAAGCTGGAACAGGGGCGGCCTCGGCGTTCGAGGCGCACCAAGGGAACGAGGTTCGCCTCGAGCCGGTCGAAGGGGGCGCCGCCCGATGAAGGTGCTTCTGCTCGGCAAACCCTATTTCAAGGCGGCCTTGGAGGCGTTGGGCCACGAGGTGAAATGTTTGGACGGGGCCAACCAAGGCGATGTCCGGGTGACGGGATTTCCCGTCGGCGTCAAGCAGATTCTGGCGCTGCTCCCGAAAGGGTGGGAGCCGGAGTTCGTCCTGCTCGGCGAAGAGAGCATGCACCCGATGTTCCTTGGACTGGAATTTCTCGACGTGCCGGTGGGGTGGCTGGCGATGGATTCGCACATTCACCTGGCGTGGCATCGGGCCTATGCGGCAGCGTTCGATTTCATTTGGGTGGTGCAACGGGACTACGTGGATGCGTACCGGTGGGACGGGCGGCGGCAGACGGTGCAGTGGAGCCCGGTGTGGGCCGATCCGACGGTGGACCGGGATTTGGGCCTGCCGCGGGAACACGATCTGGTTTTCGTAGGGACGTTGAACCCGGCGTGGAATCCGGAACGGGTGAAGCTGATCCAGGCGGTGCAGGCGCGGCTGCCGATCCACCTGGTCAGCGGAGACTATGCGGAGCCCTTCAACCGGGCGAAACTGGTGCTGAACCAGTGCGTGGCGAACGACATCAACTTCCGGACAATGCAGGCGATGGGCTGCGGCGCGCTGCTGTTGATGGAGCGGATCGGGAACGGGCTGGAGGAACTGTTCGAAGACCGGAAACATCTGGTGCTGTACGAGAAGGGCAACGTGGACGAGGTCGTGGCGCTGACACGCTATTACGCCGCGCATGAGGCGGAGCGGCGGGCGATCGCAGCGGCAGGGCGGGAGGCGGTACTGGCGGCGCATACGACGACGCACCGCGTCCAGGCCATGCTCGACCTGTTGGCGAGCAGCGATCTGCATGGAATAGTGACGGCCCGCAAACGTGAGATGGAGACGATCGAGCGCCTCATGGCCCTCGTGTACGAGCAGGCGGCGCACGACTATGCGGCGGCCGCCGTGCGGCATCCCGACGGATCGCCGATGCGGCTGGGGCGTCTGCAGTTTTCGTCCAGCTACCAGTACATGGCCGACACGATACGAAAGGAACTCGGCCTCGAGCCGAGTGCGGTCCCGGCATGAACCAGTTCGAACGTAATCTCGCATCGGTGGCGGCGTGCGACGCGGCTTTGGCGGCGGCGCTCCGCGAGGCGCACGGCTCGGTCCTGGCCGTGTCGCCGGCGAAGAACGGTCTCCCGACCGCGACGGCCGGGGGGAAACAGATTCACAGTGCCTACGATCCGGTCCGCGAAGCGGAGACCTGGGCCGAGGGGCAGGCCAAATCGTGCCAGACCGGCGAGGCGGTCGTCGTCTTGGGCGTCGGGCTCCTGTATCACGTCGAGGCGTTGCGGAAGCGGCTGCCGAAGGAGACGCCGGTCGTCGTCGTCGCGCCGGATCTGTCGGTGTTGCGGGACGCCTGCGCTTGCCGTCCGTTGAGCGAGTGCGTGGAAGCCGTGACGGTGGCCTGGGGCGGGCCGACGGCCACCGCCCGCGCCCTGGCCGACCTGCGGCGGCCGTTGCGTTTCGCCACCTATGCGCCGGCGGCGGCCTTGCACGCGGACAGCCATGCGCACATCGAGCGGGAATTGCGCGACCTGGTGGCTACGCAGGCCGGCGGGCAACTGCACGTGGCGGTCGTCGGGCCGATGTACGGCGGTTCGCTACCCATCGCGCGGTACGCGGTCTCGGCGCTCGAGTCCCTGGGCCATCGCGCGACCTGGATCGATCACAGCCCGCACCATGCGAGCCTACAAGTCATGGATCGGCTGACCGATACGCGGGCCCGCCGCACGGTCGAGGCCAAGTTCGTCGACGTGCTGGGCCTGCTGACCCTCGCCCGGTTGGCGGAAGATCCGCCCGACGTGGTCCTGTTCCTGGCCCAGGCGCCGATGCACCTGCCGGCGTTGGAGTTGCTCCAGAAGAAAAAGTTTTTGACGGCCATGTGGTTCGTGGAGAACTACGAGCACCAGACCTACTGGCAGCAGGTGGCCGGCGGCTACGAATTTTGGTTCGTCTTCCAGCGCGGGGCCTGCGAAGCGGCGTTGCGCCGGGCCGGCGCCAAACACGTCTCCTATTTGCCCTTGGCGGCGGACCCGACCGTCCATCGGCCTCTGGCCCTGAGCGACGACGACCGGCGCGAGTTCGGCGCGGACGTGTCGTTCGTCGGCGCGGGCTATCGCAATCGCCGGAACATCCTGCCGGCACTGATCCGGCCCGACTGGACCTTCAAGCTGTGGGGCGACGAGTGGGGGAGCGAGGGGCCGCTTCTATCCGTCTTGCAGCGCGGCGGCGCGCGGATCGACACGGAGACCTGCGTCAAGATCTTCAACGCCACCACGGTCAATCTGAATCTGCATTCCTATCGTGGTGAAGGCCTCGATCCGCTCAACGATTCGGTCAATCCCCGGACCTTCGAGCTGGCGGCCTCCGGCGCCTTTCAGGTCGTCGATCGGCGCACGCTGTTACCCGAACAGTTTACCGAAACGGAAATCGCCACCGTGTCGCGGGCGGAAGATTTCGTCCCGGCGGTCAAGCGGTACCTGGCCGATCCGGACGCACGTCGGGCTATGGCCGACGCGGCGCGGGCCCGGGTGCTCCAAGACCATACCTACGCGCAACGGATGCACACGTTCCTGACCACCATCGGCCTGGCTCATCCGGACCGCGTCGGGTCGGTGCTGCGCGGGGACCGGCAGGCCGGCGCCCTGGCCACGCATGCCCAGGCGTCACCCGATGTGGCCAAGTGGCTCAAGACCTTCGAGCCAGGGCGGCGAGTGGAGCTCAAAGACGTGGCGGCGGCGATCCGCGGCCAAGGGCCGGATGCGGTGTTGAGCCGGGACGAATTGCTGTTGCTGATGCTGGACGAATATCGCCAGGAGACACGAGACCTCGTATGAACCGCCAGGTGTTGATCGTCAATATCACGCGCATGGGCGATCTCGTGCAGACGGGCCCGCTGATCGGCCGTCTGCAGGAGGAATGGCCCGGCGTGGCCGTCGACGTGGTGGTCGACCGCACGTTCGCGCCGATGGCGGAACTTCTGCCGGGCGTCCGGCACGTGCTGCCCTACGATTTTCAGGGTTTGATCGACCGTTCGCGGGTTCGGATGGCCGACGTCGTGGCCATCCACCGGGATATGGCGGCCTGGGGCTGGCCGCTCGTCGAGGCGCGCTACGACCGGGTGATCAATTTGACCTTCAATCAACGGAGCGCCTTCCTCTCGTCCTACGTCGGCGCGCCGGACGTGCGCGGGGCGGCGGCGGCGCGCGACGGCGGGATGCGCTTGCACAATCCCTGGATGAGTTATTTCGTCGATCTCCACCGCCACCGGCGGTTCAACGCCTTCAATATCGTGGACCTCTTCGCCCTGGGCGGCAGCGGCCCGGGCCGCTTCGTGCCGATGGCCCTGTCCGTGGACCGGACGGCGGCCGACTGGGCCGGCTCGTTTCTGGCCGGCGCGGGCGCACCGCAAACCTGGATCGGCATTCAGGTCGGCGCGAGCGAAGTCATCAAGGCCTGGCGGCCGCACTATTTCGGCGAGGTCATGGCGGCGCTGGCCGCGACCGGTCCGGTCGGCTTCGTGATGATCGGGGGGGCGCAGGAGGCGGGAGCCGTCCGCGAAGCCGTGGAGGCCTATCGCGCGGCGGCGCGCGCCGCCGGCACGCCGGAACGGCCGGTGTGCGACGCCGTCGGACGCACCTCCTTGCCGCAACTCGTGGCCTTGCTGGCCCGGTGCCGTCTCTTGCTCACGAACGACACGGGGCCCATGCACTTGGCCGTGAGCGTCGGGACTCCGGTGGTGGACCTGTCGGTCGGTCACGTCGATTACAAGGAAACCGGGCCGTACGGGCCGGGCCATTGGGTGGTGCAGCCGGATTTGGACTGTGCCCCCTGCGGCTTCGACACGGTCTGCCCGCACCATGCCTGCAAGGACCGCGTGGATATCGCGGGCGTGGCGGCCTTGGCGCGCCATGCGCTCGGCGCCGGCGATCTGCCGACGCGCGTCGGCGGCGTGCGGGTCTATCGGGCCGAGACGGACGAAGACGGTCTGTGCGCCTATCGGTTGGCGGCGGGTACGGAAGGCGCGATGGAGCGCTGGTACAAGCCCTTCTGGCGGCGGTTTTGGTACGAGACGTTGACCGGACGGCCGAGCGCCAGTCCGGCCCCGGAGGGTCTGCCTCCGGATTGGGAGAGTGTCCGTCCCCTGGCCGGCTGGATGGCGAGCCAGGCGCGCGACCTCGCGACACGCATGCGGCAAGTGGCCAAGGGCTGCCGGCAGATGCGGCCGGACGTGCGGGCCTTGAATCAGGCGCAGGGCGCCTTGGCCGACGCCACCGCCAGGGTCGTCGAGACGGCCATGCGGACGGCGGCATTCGGCGAGGTGACGGTGGCCTTGATGCGGGATAAACAAAATGTCGATGGCATCGGGCTGGGCGAGTTGGCCGCGCAGCAGGCGGCGGCGTACGAACGGTTCGAGCGACGGGTAGGGACGATCGCGCGCACGCTCGGGGGCGCGGATCAGCGGACAGGCGCCGGCCGAACGGCCGCGCGACGGCTGTCGGAAGAAGAAAGGATGGTGTGTCATGCAAGTCACGCTTGATCAGGATACGTGGGAAGTCTCGAACGATGCGGCGTTGGGCGAGGTGTTGGCCGACGTCAGCGACCGGGCCTACGCCCAGGGCCGTCTCGTCTGCCGCTTGACCGTCGGCGGCCGGGCCGTCACCGACCGGGACTTGCAGCAGACCTGGCTCGAGCAGGCCATCGGGTGCGTCGGGTCGGTGGCGGCGGCCACCCGGACGCTGGACGATCTGGCCACGGCGGGCCGCGACACGGCGCGCCGGCTCGGACAGAGCTTGGCCGACGAAGCCGGCGGTCTGTCCACCCGATTCCGGCAGGGGAACGAGGATTGCCGCGCGCTGGACAGTTGGATCGGGGCCTTGGCCGATTACGTGGAGTGGCACGAACAGAGCCGCGCACGGGGATGCGGCGCAGGGACGCCGGGCGCCGTCTCGGACGGCGTCGAACAGCTCCTCGCCGCGCGCCACGCAGGCGACTTCGTGAAGGTCGCCGACGTACTGGAGTACGACTTGGCGCCGGCGCTTCGAGGAGGGATCGAGACCGCAACCATCAGCGAAAGGAGGGAGGACGCCTAGGTCGCTACGGGCACGTATCAGGCAGTGAAACGATCATTGGCACGGACGCTGATGAGTTGAAGGGTTCAATCGGTCGGTTTCAAGGAGGAACGTACCATGTCACTCGTAGTCAACACCAACGTCGCCGCTTTGACGGCACAGAACAACCTGTCGAAGTCCACGCTCTCGTTGAGCAAGTCGGTCGAACGCTTGTCGTCCGGCCTGCGGATCACCCGGGCGGCGGACGATGCGGCCGGATTGGGGATTTCGGAAACGTTGCGGTCCCAGATCCGCAGCATCAACCAGGTGATTCGGAACGCGAACGACGGCATCAGCACCGTCCAGATTGCGGACGGCGCGGCCGGCGTCATCAATAACCTGCTTTCCCGGATGCGCGAGCTTGCCACGCAGTCGGCGAGCGGCACCATCGGGGCCACCGAGCGCTCCTACATCGACAACGAATTCGTGGCGTTGCGATCGGAAGTGGATCGGGTGGCGAAGACGACGGAGTTGAACAACGTCTTCTTGCTGAGCGGGTCGGGCAACAGCGTGACGATTCAAGTGGGGTTCCGGTCCTCGGCCAACGACCAGCTCACGCTGTCGCTGGACGACCTGGATCTCTCCACGCTGAGCCTGAGCAGCGTGAACGTGTCGACGG